>Ga0160428_1000040_pt1 | contig 163806 bp, 168 predicted proteins | sample SolpanmetagenomM_FD_108198 | JGI IMG/M metagenome (GOLD analysis project Ga0160428, IMG submission 108198) | Solar panel surface microbial communities from Lawrence Berkeley National Laboratory, California, USA - M | ecosystem: Engineered > Built environment > Solar panel > Unclassified ... | reverse complement strand
TGGTCTTCTGAAAGCTGCTGCCTGGCTCGGAGGTATCGGCCACGTTATTAGGCTTGTCTTCGAAGAGATCTCCGTAGCTTTTGTAGGCCGCAAACAGGGTTGCTTTCAGCCATTCGCGGCTGCACATAAACATGCTGCCGAACCGGCCCGGCGTGGGGTGATTGGGGTTGTCTTCCCGCGCCACGGCGTAGAGTTTACCGTTCACCACGCGCGCAAAAACGGGGTATTGTGAACCCCAGTTGCCGATGTGGTCGCCATCCTTGTAACCGTTCTTTGTTTCTGATGTAAAAGCCATTGTATTAGGAGTTGAAAAGTGACAGAGAAAATGAAAAAGGGGTACAGCCCGCCTCGATTAGAAATTGACGCAGCCGGGCGGGACTAACGGCGGCCGGGTCGAGCATGGGCAGCGTGAGCGCGCTGAACTGGATTAGCGTCGAATAGGTCAGCTCGGAGCAAAACCAGCTGTCGGGCCGGTTGACGTGGCTGCCGAAGACCTGACCCGCCACCAGACCCGAATAATTAAACGTCTTGCCCAGCTGAGCCAGTAGAAACGACCAGGCCGCCTCGGGCGCGGCCATGGGTGCTTGGTAGTATTCCCACCTGTCGGGCTGAATCAGCACCCGCTCGAGCGATTCGACGGTGACCCCGTCCTGCTCGGTGCGGGACGATACGGCCAGGGGGTGGGGATCGAGCAGAATCATCTCGCAGTGCACCCAGTCCGAATCAGTCCAGAAGCCGATCAACTTGTTGGCCGTCGTCTCGTCGACGGCCCGGTTTTTAAACGCAATGATCATGATCAGTCCTGGGCTGAGGTAAGCATAGTCGTGCGGTAGTCGCCCCGGTGCGAAACCGGGTAACCCAGCGCGTTTGGGTACTCAATCGTCACGTCGGAACCATTGAGCGTCTCGTAGGTGAAATTGGCCGGCAGCGGCCAGGCGTCGTAGAAGTAGGCGCGGCCCGAAGCCGTCTGGAAACTAAAATCCTGACTCTGTACGCCGTTCTGCTGTACGCGCAGGGTAAACGGAGTGAGCGAGCCGTCCGTGGCGGGAAAGGCCGTCAGGATCTCCAGCCAGACAATGCCGTTGACGTCCCGAATTTTACCGAAGCAGAGCGCTTTTTCGTGGACGCGGTGGCCGGGCGTTTTGAGGTTGTCGACGATGGGCAGATTAAACCAGATCCATTTGAACCGACTCGCCTGAATGTTGCCGAACGACGCGTGCTTGTAGGCCGCTGAGATCAGCGATTCGACCACGCCATCGGCGTTGTATGGCCAGCTGGATGACAAACTACCCAACGGTACCGGCGGATGGTTGAACTCCACGCCCCAGGCGTACACCTGGGGGGAGAGAAACAAACTCAGCGCGTTGAAGAGCTCCATCTGCCAGGCCGGAATGGGCCGGTCGTTGAGCATGATACCCGCCACGCCCTCGTTACTCCAGCGCGTGAATGCGCCGGCCTGAATGGCTTCCATGCCCGATCGGCGCTGCCCGCTGTAAACCGGATAGTCGCCCGCCAGTCGGTGCAGCTGCAGATAGAGCCGGGTGGCGTGCTCGTAGATGTCCAGCAGCGCGCGCGGCGCTTCCCCGTCTTCGAGCGGGATGGCCTGTCCGTACGCACTCGTGCCGGTGTTGGTGGCAAAGTAAACCCCACCCTGCCCATCGGTGAGGGGTGAGCCGTCGACGTCGCGCAGCAAAAATGGCTCGTTGCCCCAGATGCCCTGGATATAGTCGTCGATGGCCATCACCCCGCCGTAGCGATTCATGGCCTGCAGAATAGGGCCGCCGCCGGCCAGAAAGTCGTACTGGGCCTGGAGATAGTTGGGCAGGCCCGATCCGTCCCGGTAGGACGACGCGTCCAGCTCGATCTGCATCTGGTAGGATCCATAGTTATAAGGCCGCACCAGCATCCCGTCGTCATACGCCGCCCCGCAATACCCATCATACAAAAAGCCAAAACAGTTCTGCAGATACACCTGGCTCAAAAGCGGATCGGGGGGCCAGATGTTTTCGATGTTAAAGGTGACGTAGAGCGTACCCTGCCCGGCCTGGTCGAGCACGCTGCGTTCCTGCTGCCACATCAGCCGGCCCAGGGCCACAAACGTCGCTTCGGCCGACGAGTCCGCCTGCATCACCCCGTTGATAAAGTTCGCCAGTATCGAATTGTCAGCCCCGCCCTGCGCCATCAGGATCGCCGCGAACTCCTTGCAGGAGTTTTCGGAGTACATCACTGACTTCTGGGTGTATGGCAAGGCGGTGGCGTCGGTGGGTCCCTGACGGAAGTTGGGCAGGACCGACAGTGTCGTCACGCCCCGGGTGAAGTGGGCGTTGGCATCAGCATCGGAATACCAGGGCCCCATCAGATGCAGCTGCGCGTCGGTCAGCTGAAAGGGTGGAAACCGCTTAAACAGCGTCGCCCCTTTGGCCGTTTGCTCGGGCAGATCGTAGTTGATCCCGCCCAGGTAGGGCTGGTTTTTGGCTTCAAACGGAATGATCGGTACCGCCGACCGCTCGAAGGGTCGCCCCTCGCCGTCGCTGCCCGATGGGGCGCCGTAGTCACCAAGTTGCCAGGCGGGATTGGACGAATAGTTGCCGGCTCCTTTGTCCGAGCCGTCCACCGTGCCGCCACCGGTCGATGGCAGCTGCACGGCAGCGCTGGTGCCCAGTCCGGCGGCCACAAACCCCGCGCTGCCCGGGGGCAAACTGCCCGCTTTAGCCGTAGCCGAACGGGGCTTGAGCAGCCAGTAAGCAATACCGATGCCGCCCAGCAGGGCCAGCGCAATAATCATCCAACGGATAGGCGTCATAAAGGGGGTGGCTTACGCCATTTCCTGATTGAACTGAGCGGCCAGGTCCCGATCGGTACCGACCGAACCGGTCTGGGTGCCGCCGGATCCCAAACCACTAATAGCCTGCTGGATCATGGCGCTGGCATCGTCCCGGGTGAAGCTCGGCGCGGTGGGCAGCTTGTTGATTGCCTGATCGATCAGCGTCGTCACGTCGGTCCGGGTGAAGGCCGGCCCAATGGGTAGTTTGCTCAGCGCCTGATCGATCAATGCCGTCACGTCGGCCCGGGTGGGGATAGTCGCGACTTGATCCGCCAGCGCGTTGAGGTGGGACTGCTGCAGGGCGTCCGAGACGGCCCACATGGATGAAGCCAGCGCCGGCGAGTTGGCGTCCCCGGTAGCCGTATCGGTGGTGGTTCGCCGGCGGCTCAGCACGAGAAGGGCCGCGATAGCCGCCCCGATCATTACTAGGCCAATGAGTAGTTTTTGCCAGGTACGCATAAATGCCAAAGTTTATAGACGTGAACCAGGCCCGATCGAGCTGCGATCGGGCGGATTGGTCAGAACATTATTCGGTTGTTATCGGTAATTCGTCGGCGTCGGTAGTATTGCCGACCCGGGTCATGGCGACGACCATACCCATCAGTCCGTCGCCAGTTTCCAGCACGTGCTGCAGCTGCGTTTGAATAATGGGTGTGTAGGCAATCTCAGCTTGCTGGGCAAAGAGTTGAGCCAGCTGCTCAATCTCTTCACTGCTCAGATCTGACACTTCGTATTTGACCTGCTTAGAGCCATCCAAGGCAGGCTTTATCGTTGGAATCACGTCAAAGACGAACCGGACATCCTTCACATTGATCTTGCCATCGCTCATGGCCAGGCGAAAGGCTCGGGTCAGCCGGCCGGCGAAGCGCACCACGTCGCGGGTTTGCTCGATGCCAAAACTAGTTGCTGGGGTTGCTTCCACGAGACGTCGTGAGTTTGTAGGTGATACGGCCGTAGTGACCACTTAGCTGATTGGACCAGATCCGGACCACTGACTGCCGTTGCACGATCCAGAAATCAGTACAATGCATCCGTTTGTCTCTGGTCAGCAGATAGGGTCGGGGAGCGGCGATAACCGGGTAGGTATAGGTTCGTCCACTGTCATCGTAGCGAACCGATACCGTTTTGGCCGTAAACGACAGGCTGACCATACCCATGTCGTACTTGCGCCGGAAGTCGCCCGATTCGATGGTCGCCGAATAGTGCTGTCCGAAGGACAGAACCGGAAAAAGCAAGAGTACTAACAGGATCCTGATCATGATCGACGAGAAGTTGGCAGGACTGCCCCGAAGAGCAGCCCTGCCGGGTGACTAGAAACCTATTTGCGGAACAGCGACACGACGGCCACCACAACCAGCAGACCCGCCAGGCCCAGACCGCCCCAGGTCATGATCTTGCGCCAGTCGGTGGTTTCGGCGGCCACGGTCGGTACAACCGATCCCGTCGCGGCCGCATTGTTTCGGGCCAGGCTGGCCACCAGCAGCGTCTGCAGCAGCGCCGAGTCGTCTTTGGGCATGGCGGCCGTGGCCGAATCGGTCGTCACTTCGATGGCCTGGGCGACGCTGAAGGTGGCCCCGTCCTGATTGGCCACCGTCAGCGAGTAATTGCCCGACGATTTGCCGATGACCAGCGGAATCGATTTGCCGAAGGGAATGGCGACCGGATCAATCGTGCTCGTTCCGTCGGTCAGCGTCAGGGTGCCCAAATCGGCCGACGACAGGGCGATCGACCAGCTGCGGGGCTTGTTCCAGACCGAGGTGTTGCCGATCTCGACGTCGATCTTTTCGTTCGATACCCGGAAGCTGATAATGTCGCCGGCCGTGAAGGCCTGTGGATTCGTGATCGTCTGCGCCAGCGCCCAGGCGTTGCTCACCCAGGTGAAGATTTTGAGCGTGCTGGCCTGAATGGTCAGCAGGTAGAGCGCCTTGTTTTTGCTCAGCGAGAGCACCAGCGAGTGCTCCTTGCCGATCAGGGGCAAAAAGTTATAGATCGTAAACAGACCCGGGCCGACCAGGGGCTTACCCCCGACACCGATCGTGATATCGCCGTCCGCAGCCCCGCTGAACGACACCACACCATCGGCCACCGAGAGCGACTGAGCGGCGTCCACCACGTCCGAGGCCTGGGCGTTGATGGTGTTGACCGATACGCCGAAGGAGAGGGCCGTGCTGCCTTTCAGGTAAGCGCGCAGCGAGAAGCTTTCCGAGTGGGTGATGGCCAGCGTTTCGCCCTGATTGGCGCGAAACGAGGTGGGATCCAACTGCTCGTTGGCGGTGCCGAACTGAGTGGGGTAGATGCCGTTTACAGTGATTCCGTTCCGGCTAATGCTTGGGTGTAACATGGCTATTTTTGATTGGTAAACTGATGAAGAATGTAGGCCAGCGAAGCAATAGCCAGCACAATAAGACCGATCGCCGCCAGGTTGCTCAGCGCGCCTAGATCGAGCCCCAGCGAGGCCGCATAAACCCGGCGATCGCTCTCCGGAGCGATCACGGGCGTACTGGACGTGCCATCCGCCGTATCGGTCAGGCCCGAGGCGACGGGCAGGACCGGCGTGCTGACGGGCGTGGGCAAAACGGGCAGCAGGGGTGCGGGGGGAATGTCCGTAATGGCCGCCGGCAGCGAGCTCGTCACCGGATCGATCACGACCGGGCTCGACTGGCGCAGAAAGTTGTCCGAGACCGCACTGGCCCACAGCGCGGCCGCTTTGGTTTGGCCGGCTAGGCTCAGGTGGATGTAGTCGAAGCGGTCACTAACCACCAGGCCGGTGTCGTAGTCAGGGCCCGGCCAGCAATTGGGCGTGGCGACCATGCGCTCCTGCATCTGGCGAACCTGGGTTTGCGGTCCTTCGCCCCCCTTGTAGCCACTATCGACGGTCAGAAACGGGGTCTGCCGGTTGATCACGGCCGGCAGCGCTGGCTGCTTGCTATCCGAGCGGGCCTGGTCGACAAATTGCCGGTAGCGGGCCAGCAGCACATCACTTGACTTCTCCTGATAGTCGTTCTGGCCGTGATCGATCAGCAGTGCCCTGAGGCCCGTGATGGGCACGTATGCCTGCAGCACGTGCTTGAGATTGACGTAGGGAAACAGCAGACTGGGCGTCAGCGAAAACACCGGCACAGCAATGCCCTGCGACGACTTGGCCCACTGCTCCAGGTTGGTGCCCCCGAAGGCCGTCTGGTAGATCTGCACCGGCACGCCCAGCCGGGCGGCCAGCCTGCCCCCGAAGTCCGACCAGAAGTAGTTGTTGGGGCCAAATGGGGCGGGCCGCACGCCCGTGCCGAACTGCACGAATTTGACGGCCGGCATATCCTCGATCTTGCCCGTCTTAACGTGCGGGCTGGCATCGACGGTGGTTTCCAGCGGAATCGTCGATACGCGGTCGTCGCTCGTGCCGGGCACGTAGTCCACCCCGCCCTGCGCGACCGAATGCCCCACCACGCAGAACACTTCACCGATGCCGAAGCGGTCCACGCTGGCGCTCTCCTGGGCGACGTTGTAGCTGGTCAGCGCTTCGATGTCGATCTTGTACCAGCCGCCCCGGCCCAGGAGTTTACCCGAAAACTGACCGTTTGCAAACGACAACTCCTGCCAGTCGGTGGCTACACCCTGACCAGTGACAACCGGCACGAGCCGCGCCCGGATTTTGGCCGGCCCGGGAGAGGAGGAGTAACTACCGATCAGGGACACATAGGCGGCATTGTTGTTGCCACGTTGAATGATCTGACGGGATAGGGGAGTGGTAATCTGCATGGGATTCAGCGAGTAGCGATCGGAGAATGCACTCACCAGCCAGATCGAGTTGAATCTGGCTGGTGCGCGTTACAGTTTGAGCTTGATGTTAGAAATGCTCTTGGTCTTGCGGGCCGTCGACAGGGCCTGGAAGGCCTGTTTCTTTGCCTTGGATCGACTGATTTTGTACTCGGGCACTTCGATCACACGGCCCGTCGCTGATTTCTGGTGAATCTTGTCGGCCAGCTTGTCGACCTGCTCGATGAAGTTTTTACCTTTCTGCTCCTTCCGGCTGGCCACTTTCACTGTCGAGCGGGCGGTAGCTGCTTTCTTGGTAGCCGTCGACTTGCGGGCTGTCGTGGCTTTCTTCTTGGCCGTAGCCCGTTTTTTGGTCGCCGTAGCCCCCGTTTTTTTGGTCTTGGCAGCGGCCGACGTGTTTGATTTTGTCGACGTCGATTTCTTGGGCTTCGTCGACGTCGATGTAGACTTTGCCGTAGCTGCTTTTTTGACCGATGTTTTCGCCGCTTTGGGCTTCGCCGATCGGGTGGATGCTTTGGCCGACTTGCCCGGCTTATCAGCTGATGATGTCGATTTACCACTGCCCTTTTTTGCTTTCAGGGCGCGGGCTTTGGCCATGCGCTCAGCGAACGCTTTTTTCTCTGACTCAGTCATTGGTGTATTGGTTTTTGGGGTTGACGATGCTACTGCAGGGGCCGAACGACGCCGGCGCGTGGCGACCGACCGGCCCCGCAGCTTACTAAGCGCGGTACTGGCGGTGCGGTCCTTCTGGGTGATTCGCCGGTCGGGAACGAAGGTTGCGTTGAAGACCGTGGCCAGGGCCTGACGCTTCGTCTGACCCTTGGTGGCGCTGGTAAACATGGTACCGGTTTGATCGTTGACCAGCTGGGCGTACTGGCGAAACCTGGTCACGATCTGCTTCTGCGTCGTCGACTGCTGAAACAGATCCATCATGGCCAGCTCCGCCGGCGAGTAGCGATCGGCTGGCGTCTGCCCGTGGATATCCAGCTGATTGACCCAGGCCCGGATGTTGGGCGAGGGCGTCGACTGAAACTCCCGGTAGCCGATGATGGCGTTACTCAGCTCGCGGTTCAATGATTTGGATCCCGTAGCCGTCAGCAGATACAGCAGACTCTTCCGGATGGCGTTCTGAGTCGGTACCGGCAACAGGGCGAACACGTCCGACGTGTTCACGTTACTGCCCCGGAACGTGGCATTCAGCAGCAGCGAGGAGACAAACTCGACGCCGGCCTCATTGATGGCCCCGTTCCGTGTGTAGTTCTCCAGATCGTCCGGCCGGATGATTTGCTCCCGGATCAGCACAGTCAAAACCTTGCTTTCCCGGATGAGCTCGGCCAGCGTTTTCTCGTCGCTGGTGTCGTTACGCAGTAACTCGTCGATGACCCGCTTTTGCAGGGCGGGCGTGAGCAGACGGGCTTTCGCCTTGATCTTGGTGACGCTCGTGGCAATGGCTTCGGTATCCGCCTGGGTGTACTGACCCAGCGCGATCGCTTCGGCATCGGGCACGTCGACCATCCGGACCAGCACGGGCTTGCGGATGCCGTACGACTCGGCCGTTTTGATCGGATCGCCCGCAAACCCAAAGCAGTTGCGTTTCGCCGTAATGGCTTTTTTGTAGCCCTTGGGGTCAGTGGGAAACTGGGCATAGTAGGTTAGCAGCATATAGCCACGTCCGTTACCCTGAATGATCTCGCCCCGGCTGTTGACGACGGGTGCACCAGTATAGGCGGTGGCCCCCTCCATGACTTCATTCGGCCGTAGACTACGGGCAATACGCTCCGGCGTCAGAGCGCCCGACTGCGAAGTCGATCGGTTGCGGGGCTGGGCCTCGGGAATAAAATGCAGCGGATTCTGCGAAGCGCCCAGGTGCGAGGGCTGCAGCTGATCGGCGCAGATGACCGCGTAAAAGCCGTCGACCTTTCGGTCGATGCCGAACCCAATTTCGCAGGCCATGCCAATAACGGCTTTACGCTGGCCCGTCAGGGACTTCTGCCGGGTATATGTTCGTCCGCCGACGTCGACCGTCCCTTTGCGCCGGTTGTCTGTATAGTTGCTGGCCATGGATGAGATTAGGTTAGGATGTCGAGCCAGCCGTTGCGGCCGCAGACAACGACGATGTAGCGTTTGGCCTCGGTCGGCACCGCTGCGATCAACTGTTGCGTAGACAGCGTTTTGCTGATCTTGCGGGCCGACAGTAGGTAGTAGCCCTGGTTATAGCGGGCCGCGATGTAGTCGGTACGCAGGCTGCCATCGGTGGCGGTATGCTCCCGGATCAGGACCGACAGAAAGATGCCCGCCAGCATGACGTTGAACTCGGGATCTTTCAGCGCCGGGTTCATCACGTTCACCCACCGGGCGTTGCTGAGCGTATCGGTGTTGTCGACGGCGAGTAGCAAGTCCAGCTGCGCGCCCAACTGCTTACGCAGCACGGCCTTTTTGTCGGCCGTCAGCAGCCGCTTCCGGTTGGCCAGTGAAATCATGTCCGCCCCGGAAGATCCCTTGATCTGACCCAGGCCGGTCGCCCCGGTGCGGTTGACGATACCGGCGATCCCGTCTTCGTTTTCGGTCAGCAGAATCGCTTTCAGCAAATAGTCCGGCACGTTGTTGAGCCGGGCCGACTGGTCGATAAAGGCACCGTACTTGGCCGTCAGGGCGTCAGCCGCCGTTTGGTGGCGGTCGACGTCGGTCGGTTTAAAGTCGGCGTGACTCAGGCTGATGAGCGGGATGTTAAGTAAAAGATTCATAGCTGATCGGCTCGGAATACGTGACTTTTCGGGCGGTGAAGGTGCGGGCGGCTTCGTCGCGCGCTGGCTTACGGTAGTACCAGTCGTAGGCGAAAATCGAAACAGCCACGATAGCCAGGACGGCAATAAGCTGCCAGATCGGAGTGAGTTTCATGGGGTAATGAATCGTTTACGAATGGTGAAAACCAGCACCGTATCCGAGAGCGGGCTACCCCGCCAGTCAACGGCCCAGGCGGCATCCTTGTAAAAGCGGTGCTTGCGGATGACGCCCTCGTGGTTGGTTTTGTACTTGCCCACCGATCCCGACAGACTCGTGTTGGCCTCGATCGTGGTAGCGTACAGCGGGTAGCTTTCCTCAATGACCCCGACGTGGTTCTGGCTGCCGAAGCGAAACCCGATCACCCAGCCCGGCTCCAGCCGGTTTAATGACATCGGATTTGCCCGCCGGCCGAGCAGGATCTTGCTGGGGTGCAGCGACCAGTTGAGTGCCCGGCCCAGCGTCGGCACATTAGGCTTCAGACCCGCCTGCCGGTGCCAGGCGTACACCCCGTAGGCGCAGTAGGCATCTTTCCAGCCCCGCACGCTGGGGCGGTTGTTGTTGCCGCCCAGCACCCGGTAGTAATCGAATAGCGGGTGATCGTTGCGCCAGGTGCGCTCCTGGGTACCCACGTCGCGCCGGGCCTGATCGACGATCCGGCGACCCATTTCTAAACGCCCCCCCCGGAGGTCAGACTGGCTAAGGCCCAGACCACTATGCAGTAGGCAAATAAGTAAGCCAAGTATTTTTGCTGATTTAAGCGGCATTTCTCGTAAGAGGTAAGGTTGTCCGAACGAAGCAGGGTAGCGTAATCGAAGCCGCCCTGTTTGAGCGGATTCAAAAAGTCGAAGTTTACTTTGTGCTGGATGAACAGCACCAGCTGGATGCCCATGCCGACAAAGACGATGACGTACAGGCTGGTGAAGCCCAGCCAGACGACCGTGTTGGTGAGCGGATCCACGAGCGACTCCAGCAGGTGGGGCATCAAATAGCAGATGATGATCAGCGCAATCGACAGCCCGACCTGGATGCCCAGCGCCCCGTAGGGATCGTGCAACAGGGCCGTCAGCCAGCCGATCCGGGGCGGACTCACCACGCCGGGATCCAGGATCGACGGCGGGTAGAGCTTCTCGACCTCGCTATCGATGAAGGCCGCCCGCCAGTCGTGGAGCTCGTCGATATCCACGTCGAAGGTCTTGGCGGCTTCCTCGATGCTTGTTTCGTAGGAGGAGAGCACGACTTTTTTGACAAACGCTTCGGTCCGCTTCATGATCAGGCTTTTTTGTGGGTCAGGTAGTACTGGCGGATGGTCAGGTAGTTGGAGACGAACGCCAGCACGGCGCTGGTGACCACAAAGGCCAGCACGGCGTATTCGACGGTTTTAGACTGAAACTTCATCGGAGTAAGGTTTTTGTGCGTTGTTTGAGGTAGGACCAGGCGGCCGCCGAGTTAGCAGATAGTGCGTAGTACGCAGCACCGCCCAGCAGAGCGAGGGCAAGTAGGGCCAGAAGAGTGCTGCCATTCAGCTGGACTTTTTTTTTACCGGCTCAGCCGTGAATGATTGCCCGGCGTACTTAACAAAAGCCGCCGCCAGTTTCCCGTCGTAGTTGCCCGCCTTATAGCCCGTCCCGTTGTAGATCTTGGCGAACCCCGCCCAGTCGTGGCGGATCAGCTCGTCGGCGATGCCCCGCTTTTTGACGAAGCTGACAAACGCCTGCAGCTGACGCGGCTCGCCCGATTTCATCGCATCGACGAACGCGCCCACCGAGCTAAAACCACAGGTGTCGTAATTGAAGCCCATGATCTGGTAGCGGCCCCAGCTGGTTGACAGCATGGCTGCTTCGGGGTTGATCGCGTACGCCCGGTTGAAGGCTGCCTGGTCAGTCCCGTTGACGGTCGTACCGGTGTATTTGCGGAAGGTGGCCGTCTCAAACCGAATGACGATCCGGTTGTTGACAAAGCCCGCCCCCGACGATTCGACTTCGTCGACGGCGCGAATGGCGGCCACCTCGCAACCAAGCGAAGCCGCAGCCGCAATGAGGTCGGTATTGTTGAGCGTGATTGCCATATAAAACTGTAAGGCGTTTTTGGGTTGCGCTTCCGGTATTCACCGTACCGAATCAGCCGGGTTTTAGTCGTGGTCATCGGCTACCGGGTTACCCGGTGGACGATCACGTCCTTGACGCCGGTCAGAATCACGGCCGCGACCACCACGAAGAAGGCCACCAGGGCGGTGTAGCTGACCGAGGGCAGATCGAATTCGTGCTTGACGGTGATGGGCAGGCCCGTCTCACCGAGTTTCGACACTTTGTCGAGGGTATTGTTGACGTCGTCGACGATTGACATAATAGCTGGAGTTATTGATTGTCCATTTTGAGCTCACGCATCCGCCGCAGCAGATCCGCCTTGTACTTGGCGGCCAGGCCCAGGGGGCCGAAGTACTCGCCGTTGATGACGCTGTAGAGCGTTTCGTTCTTTCCCGCCAGGTACCGCTGGTTATAGCGGTTAAAAATGTACACCAGTTGATTGTCGGTCATGCTGATCAGCGGCGCGATCGCCAGCGTTTTGGTGTCCACGTCAGCACTCCAGCCGTCGAAGGCCTCAAAAAGCGCGTTGAGGATGTTGGGCGCTACCTTGTTGACGAAATCAGCGGTCACCGGATCCGCCGTCTTCGAGCCGGGGTAGCTCACGGCCACGCCTTTGCCCGCTGAGCGGCCGATGTAGTAAATCACCAGCAGCACCCCGCCGATCAGCAGCGCGTACTGCAGGGGCTTGCTGGCGAATGCGCCGCGCAGCTGTTCCTTGAACCGGCCGCTTTTGGTTGCCAGGGCTTCGATCATGGCCGCTTCTGTTTCTGTTTGCGGTTTTTGTAGAGCCGCGCTACCACGACGCCCAGCGTAATGGCCAGCAGGGCGATACCCGCCCATTTGAGCACCGCCAGGCCCGTGGTGCCCACCGTATTCTCGACTTCCGTAGCCGCCTTCTTGGCCGGCGAATCCGTGGCCGGATCGGTGACCGTGTCAGGCTTCTCACTCGTCGAGGGTGCTACTGTTCCCTTGGGTACAACCGAAGTGATGTAGTTGCGCGATACCCAGCCGGTTTTACCGCTGGCCAGAGTGAACAGAAAAAAGCCGTTTCGGGTCGTGCCGTCCGTGGTACCCACTAACTGATTGGCCTTCAGACTGCCAATGATGTTTTTGTCAGAGGTTGTGGTCGCGCTGGAGCGGATATTGACCTTACTGGTCGTCGACTTGACGTAGTAGGTCGTCAGGTTGGGCGAAAACTCGTAGACGGCCGCTTCCCGCATGTAGGCGTAGTAGTAGACCTTGCCGTTGTAGGTGATGGGCGTAGTCAGCTTGATGTACGCGTAGTCCGTCAGCAGCTTGCTTTCGGTGCGGTCGTAGGTACCCACGACGGAGTCTTCCTTGACCGCGCCGATTTTGGTGCCCCCGGGCTTGTCGTAGACGAAAAAGAACTCGTCGACGTTTTTGTCGAGGCCGGTTTTGGCCTTTAGCGTTGCGCCTGTCTTCATGCGGGTAACAGTTTTTGGGCCGGCTTGGGCTTACGGACGACAATTACTATCAGGGCGATCGCCGCCAGGGCCAGCACGCCGTACAGCCCGTAGGTCAGATACTTGCGGCTGTTGGTGTCGGTCGCCGGGGTCGTTGCCTGGCTACCAACCAGTACGTAGACCGTTTTGCCGTCGGCCGCCGTTACCGGTATGCGGCCCGCACCCGGCGTTGTGGAAACGTCGGGCTCGTCACCAGTGCCGCCGGTGCCGCCAGTGCCACCGGTGCCGGTAGTGGTGACGTCGGGCTCATCGGTGGGCCGGTCGGTATCCTTGGCCGGATCATAATCCGGATTGGCCGCCAGCTCGATGTCCGTCGCAATCAAATAAATTGTCTCGATGGCCGTGGGCAGGAACGGATTGATGGCAGCGCGCAGCACTTCCTGATACACCCGCGTGCCTTCGGTGTAGGTAAAGCCCGTGGCCGTGCCTACGGTCTTGGGCCCGTCGATGAATTCGGCCGACTTTTGGGCGGCTTTCGGCTCCAGGTACACCCGGTTGCTGGAACCGGCGGCGACCTTGACCAGCTTACCGCGCTGGCTGGCGTTGTAGGTGCTGTTACTCATTTTTTGCGTAGCGTTAAGAAGATGAACAGGCCAAACAGCGATAGCGCAGCCGCACCGAGCAGTAGCATATTTTTGGTCAGAATACTGCCCGAACCGGTGCCAGTCCCAACTCCACTACCAGTTGCCTTGTCAGGCGTCAGGGTTGTGGCGACTTTTTTGGTTTTATCTTCGGTTGTAAGGGTTCGGACGGCGTCCGATGACAGGTTTTTCAGCTCCTTGAACGTCGTCTTGTAACCGTTGGCAAACGTGAGTCGAATCGTGCCATCGTCGTCTTTCGTAATGTCAGTCGGCTGAGGTACCCCACGCAAACCGCTGATATAGCCCGTCACGTCGGCATCGGTGGTGTCTTTCTGTTGCGCCTGCTGGTAGCTATCCTTGCGGCTTTCCCGGATCCAGTACTCCGGCTCGTGATCGACCCGGACGTAGGCCTCGAAGAACTCCTGGTACGGCTCGTAACTCCCCAGGAACTTGATGCCCGTGCGCTTCCACTGCCAGACCTGAACCTTGAAAAACTCATTGCCGGCGTCGTCCCGGATGATGCCGTTATCGAGCAGCTTACCGATCTGATCGCCCTTCCGAAATTCGTGGAACGACTGATCGCTCTGATAGTTGGACTGCACCTTTTCGGCCGTTACCCGGGGGTCGTAGTAAACCGGCGTGCCGTTTTTGGTGGACCAGATGGGCTCGTCGATTTGGGGGGCGTCAGTGAAAGCCATGGTGTGAGATCGTAAAAAAGAACGGCTGCCCTGGCCGGTTAGCCACGCAGCCGTTCTTCGCTATCTGTTGATGACGTGTAACCGGTCGGTTAGCACTTACTTTCTGGACGAATTACCGCCCCCCTTTTTCTTCTTGGTGGCCATGTAGATGATGCCCCCCACGACGGCCACGACCACGACACCGATGACGATTTTTACCGTCATGCTCATGCCGGCTGCTGTGCTGCCCGTTGTACTCGTACCCGTACCCGTACCGGTGGCCGCATTCGGCACAATGGCGTTGGTCAACGTGGTGAGCAGGTTGGTCTGGGTCTTCTGGGCGTCAGCGGCTGCTTTCGCCTGGTCGGTAGCCGACACGTACGCTTTGACAAGACCGTCCGCCGTCTGCTCGAAGGGAATCAGATCGCCGGTCGGGTTGGTCGGAAAGTTCTGCCCGTCGGTAATGCCCGCCGCTGCCATCTGCGCTTTGGTCGCCGAAATAGCCGCCAGATCAGTCAGGAACTGAATTTTGTTGGGCAGTGCGTTACCCGCTACCCCGCGAATCCACTCGGGCGATACCACACCGCCATCACCGACGGGCGTTTTGCCCGTCGTATCGGTGGACGCGTAGCGCGTACCGATGATGAAGAGCTGGTTTTTGTAGTAGCGGGCGGTGAAGCCGAATTTATAGGGCTGACCGATGGTCGCATCGACCAGACCCAGTGACGCGCCGTCCCGTAATTGACCCGCTACGAAGCCCGTGGGCGGGGTGTGTCCAGTTGCAAAAGCCATGAACGTGTATTGATTAAGTGAAAATTGGTTGACTAGCTGGGTCTCGGGAGAAGCGTCGTACGCGGTAACAGTATCTACTCGAATCGCTAGGGTATTAGTAGTGCGTTATCCGGTGCAGCTGCCCGAGTCGGTGCGGTATCGACCAGGTTTGTGACAGGTGCAGGGCGGGCAATCGGTCGGGCAGGGCGGGCAGATCGTGCTTGGGCCCGCGCGCCAGTGTTCCGCGCGGCCGCACCGGATGATCGTCCTGGGCGGGTTTATGGGCGCTGACGGATAGGCCTTCCGGCTGTTGGGGGGTTGTGGTTGTATCGACAGCGGCTTGTTGCACCTGGTCATCGTGTCCACCGGGTTGCGTGGCGCTAACGGCGTACAGGGCGGAGGCTGGCGACAGGGTCGAATCGATAGCGACCTGTTCGGTGGGTGGTGCGCCGGCATCGTAGACCGTTTGCTGGGGTGAGCCCGTCTGGGCGGGGGAGTCCTGGACTGCCAGCGCACAGCTTAACAGTAGGCCAATGGCAAGGAATCGTCTCATGGTACAGGGGTGTTTAAGTTGATTTACCCGGGGAGAAGGTTTATTTGCGCGTATACCGCATTCGAATCGTAAGGGCCAGCGATACGACCGCCAGCAGAATAAAGGTGATCGTGATGGCCGTTCGGGTCGTAGCCGCCGTCTGCTCCGCTTTTAGTCGCAGCCGTTCGCTTTCAGCGTTGGCCGCATCGACGGCTGCCACGTACTGTATATCCCGCTCCAGCGCCGTGGCCACGTTGTCCGCTTCGGTCTTTTTCAGTGAATCCGCTGCAGCTGCCTGCTGCTGAGCGTTCTGGTCGATCTGATTCCAGATCGCCGCACCCGACGCCAGGGCCGAAAACAGCAGCGGGATCATGAACATCAGGCGGTCGGTTTAGGACGACGATTGCGGACCAGCACAATCGTCAGTACGATCAGCGCTATAAACCCACCGACAATACCCAGTGCAACCAGTCCGTCATTACGGGCCTGGTCTTTATATTCAGCCAGGGCCGCTTCACGATCAGCATTCAGTTTATTGAGGGCCAGATTAAACTGATCTTTGCTCAGTGAGGCATCGTTGGTCAGCTTCGCCAGCTGAACCTGATAATCCCCCTGAATTTTTGCGGCGTCATTCTTAACCAGCCCAAGCCCAATACCGCCAGCGGAGGAAATCAGCGACGATCCTGCACCACCCGACCCAAGCAGGTTGGACCAGAATCCCGACGAGGCTCCTGCATTAGCAGATGATTCTGACCCCGAATCAGTGGTAGACTTGCTCTCGGTTTGGTCCGAATCGTCCGTGGGCTGCCCTGAGCCGCCGCCGAATAGATCACTGAAAAAACTCATGGGTTTGGTCGTTTACGGGTAAATAGGTACGTACCCACGACGGCAACCAGCACAAGCGCGACCGCACCCACGATCATGTACAGACGCTGCCGTTTTTGCTTGGCCTGCTGCTGGCTGAGCTCGTCGAGCGAGGCCTGAACGGCCTCGTTCTGCGCGTCCGGATCGGTTTGGGGTGTACCCAGGATAATACCGCGCTTTTTGGCTTCGGCCTGCAGGATGGGGCCAAGCTGCTCCAGCGCCTTGGTGCCCGCCGCTCGCAGCACTTCCTTTACGCCGTCCTTTACGTCGTCAGATAGTGACGCTTCGGCAATGCCGTATGAGGCGAGGTAGTTGCTGGAGTTGACGGTAGCCATGACACTGGAGCAGGTTGGAATGAGCGGATAGAAGGATAGCTACTGTCGCTACTGGTTGGGCATGACGGGCAGGCTTGCCGATGGCCCCGACATATCGGGCATGACGACGCGCAGCCCCATGCGCACTTTCTGGCCTTTCATCAGCTTATAGGCCAGCGACCGCAGGGGAGCCGTTTTGAACGGGGTGGTGAAGGCGTGATTGACCACCGATTTGCCCGCTTCGAGCGTTGCCGTCGTATCGATGTTGGTCACTACGGCAGGCTTGAACTCGATATGATCTTTCTGAATGAAATTCAGCGTGGCCTGGGCCAGCACGGCCGTTTCGACGCTGGCACCAACGATCTGAATGTCGTTCAGCTGGGAGACAAACTCGTCCAGCTCAGCGATCTGGCCGTCGACGGCTTCGTTATCACAATGGACGATGATCAACCCAGTCTCGTCCTTGAAATCGCCGGCTTTCAGGAACTTATTAGCCAGCGATTTATTGCGGCGAAGCATGGCCGGCAGCAGAATGACGATCACGTCGGTATCGGCCGACTTGTTCTCAAGGTCAAATAAAATCAGTGTCTCTTGCATGGTTTGATTGGTTGACTGGGTTGACTGCCTACACAGCGTTGGTAGTTTTTATCGGCTCGCCCGGCATTCGGTTCGGGACATACGTTTCCTGTTTCTCAGAGTCGGCTTCCGGTGTTTCCGGATCCGGTGTTGACGCCTGGTCGACGTCAGCCGTTTCGACTGGCCGGGCATAGCTAGCTATCGGCTTTCGTTTTTCAGCCGGTCCTACCACCCTGTAGGTGATATCGTCCACCTGATTGCTCAGGGCGTCCAGCTGTGCCTGTTTGCGCCGGATCACGTCGCTGAGCATATACTTGTAGATCAGCACGCACGCGGCCAGGGCCAGCAGGCAGCCGATAAACGCGGCAACGGTAGTAGTGGTAGCCTGGGTCCAGTTGACCCGGCCCATGCGGGGCGGTTTGGCCGCGCTGGGTTGCATTGGGTGTTCGAACATGGGAGAAGTGGTTTGTTTGATTGGGAGTCGGTCTCCGTCCGGCGGGATGAACGATGCAGTGTGTCGTTCATCCCGGCCGTCCGGCGAAACCCTTCTCCCGAGTGTTTCGAAACCAAACATACCAGGGGCGCAAGGAAGAGGGGCGCGCTAATCCGGCTTAACGGGGGTATAGCCGGGTTATATCGTAGTATAACCGGCATTTACCGGGGTATAATCCCGTTTTCTGGGGGTATAACCGGGTATAATCCCGTTTTCTGGGGGTATAACTCCGTTTTCTGGGGGTATAATCCCGGTTGTTGGGGGTATAACTCCGTTTGTTGGGGGTATAACTCCGTTTTATTTCAAGGATGATCGCAAATATCCGTTAGATAAATGCTGTGGCGACTCTCCTAAAATACGTTGCACCTCACGCTACCGTTGCCGTTTTTTGCAACCACTCAAAATCTAAAAACTGTATGCTCCTACGATTACTAGCAATTGTTTCCACGCTTTTTTTAATGGCAGGCTGCCAACAGAAAGAAGCTACCCCCAAACTAGCCACCAATTTTTCCTACAGTTCGGAAGCCTGCTGCTCGGGACAGTATTTTTTTAAAGACGAGTCAGCCAATGCAACCCGCTATGATTGGTCTTTCGGTGACGGTGGAAAGTCTACCTTAAAAGATCCGCCGCACTATTATAATAAGAATGGTAGCTATCCTGTCACCCTGACAGCTACTGGAGTAGATGGCTCGGAGCAATCGTTGATAAGGCAAATAAATGTCGAAAATGCACCTTACAAGGGTAGTATTGTGTTCTGGACAAACGCCAATGCTGGGTCCGCGATAGAAGTGGTAATTAAATACCCCAGTGCAGGAAATATAGTAGGCTACATCAACAGCTATTTGCCATCAGGAACGCCCAGCTGTGATCAAAGTGGATTTTTTACTGTTAGCTTACCAGAGGGTAGTTATAACTATACAGCTAAAGCAGGTAAATACACATGGGAAGGCACGTTTAACACAGCTGTAGGGTCATGCTTAAATAAAAAGCTCATTCTATAACCTCGCTATATCCAAAGTATAACATAATGCCCGCCCATCAACGAAGATGGGCGGGCATTATGTTATTACATCATACCGATTCTACAACTTCATCCTTGCCGATCTTGACTCCTTTGATGCGCAGCCACCGATAAAGTGTCTGGCGCGACTTGATACCCAGCTGGGCCATGATCATGTTGATGGTGTTACCATCCTGATAGAGCGTCTTGGCGGCACTGGCCTTGATGTCGGCCGGCTTAGATAACCCTTTTTTCTTGCCACCTAGTCGCCCCCGGGCGCGGGCCGCTGCCAGGCCGGCGTTGGTGCGCTCGCGGATCAGGCCCCGCTCGAACTCGGCCAGGCTGGCAAAAATATGAAAGATCAGTTTGCCCGTCGCTGAGCCGGTATCGATGCTCTCCTGGAGCGAGCGAAAAACGATGCCCTGCGCGTCGAGCTTGTTGATGGTCTCCACCAGGTGCTGGAGTGAGCGTCCCAGCCGGTCGAGCTTCCAGACGACCAGCGTGTCGCCCGGCCGCAGCTGCTCGAGGAGCCGGCCTAGTTCGGCCCGGTCGGTTTTGGCCCCCGACTGTTTTTCGGAGAAGATCTTCTCGCAGCCCCCGGCCTTCAGGGCATCCAGTTGCAGATCCAGGTGCTGATCATCGGTCGATACCCGGGCGTACCCAAAAATCATGGTCGGTTTGAGAAATAGTACGATATAGCTGGCAAAATGCCGCTGTATCAAACTTAGTTAAACGGGACCGCACTATCAAACTGATTAGGGTCGGTAATGGGTCGTTTTTGGGAACGTATGACCGCCGGCAGGCATGTACCAGATGACGACCGTTTTATCGTACGGGTACGACAACAAAAAAGCCCGGTTATTAACCGAGCGTTCAATCTAGTCGCGTCTCGATCTGGACGCCCTTCGTTGGCGGAGAGCTTTGTGTATCGTTGGGTAACCGTCGTCTTGATTAACACACTCTTTGTGCGATTAATGGGACTAATTAATATAATAGTTTCATTCGACGGTAGGTTGTTTGGAAACAACCTTATATGTTTGGACATGGAAACACAAATCACTCCTGGAGAATATGCTGTGTTGCGTGGTATATCGCTTAGTGCCGTCACGAAACAGATACGCCGGAATGCTACACTAATTGGAGTTCGAGGTATAAAGAAGCATGGTAGATTTTACTTGCTGACGGTCGACCCGACCGCTCTGCAGCCATAAGCCAATTAATTATGGTTAGTTATTAGGTTGTTTCAAAACAACCTAATAACTTTGACGCAAGCAATTTATAATCGACCAAAACACAGGAGAATTATGAATACATACGTGGTTAAAGTATTGCGGGAACCGGGTGTGGACCCGCTCACGGGTCAGTTTACGCCCCAATGCGAGGAGTTGTTGACAATTGGAGCCGAGTCTCAAGACGCTGCTTATCGTCAATCGTTTAGAAGGTCTACACTCAAGTTTTCCGGTCAGGTTAGGAAAATATTTATTGATGGAGTAGAGTACGTAAACCCACGATTCTAAGTGAAGGGACAATTTTTCGTAGTTATATAAAACGAACACCGTGGTGGTCAGCCAAATGCTCGAAACGATCATGTGGAAGGCTGATGTCAAGGAACTTGCTGGTTATCATCAGTTAAATTTTTTTACAATGAATGAAGAGCAATTAGAGCTCAACCTTTACGATGGAGTTTCTGTAGTAGACCTTTTCTGCGGAATTGGTGGACTGACGTACGGATTAATTCAGAGTCGACTGAATGTGGTAGCAGGCGTCGATTTAGATAAAACATGCACTTACGCTTACGAGGCAAATAATCAAACAGCTGAATTTATTCCGTTAAGTATCAGTGAATTTACGGCTCAACATTTACTAACGTTATACCCAGAAAATCATATAAAAATTTTAGTTGGCTGTGCTCCATGCCAGCCCTTCTCTAATCATCGTAACAAGGAGAAGAAAGAAGGAAACGTTGATCATAACGCTGATGATGAACGTTATGGGCTTCTTGGTGAGTTCTTACGTCTCATACGTGAGGTCGAACCTGAAATAGTATCCATGGAGAACGTTCCCCAGGTAAGAAATTATCCTGTGTTTCGGGAGTTTGTGGAAGAGTTAAATCGATTGGGCTACTATATATCAGATTACACCAATAGTGTATATTGCCCTGACTATGGGATTCCACAAAAGAGAGAAAGACTCGTCCTCTTAGCGTCAAAAATAGGCCCAATATCTCTCGTTGCCCCAACTCATCAAACCACGGAGTATAGAACTGTAGCTCACGCTATCAGAGATTTAGAACCTATTGCAGACGGCGAGATATGTGCTAATGACTCTCTACATAGAGCTCGTAAGCTTAGTGATACAAACCTAAAACGAATTCGTGCTATACGGGCTGGGCAAAGCTGGAGAGATCTGAGTGAAGATTTGATATCACCTTGTCATAAAAAAGAGAATGGTAAAACATTCACTGGCCCCTATAGTAGAATGACGTGGGAAGAGTTGGCTCCCACCATGACAACTCATTGTATAGGCTTCAGTAATGGCAGATTCGGACACCCTGAGCAAGATAGGGCAATTTCACTAAGAGAGGCTGCTTTAATTCAAAGTTTTCCACGTGATTACCAGTTCATTGAAGATGAAGGAACTGTAAAAGTAGGTGCTCTAGCACGTCATATTGGAAATGCAGTTCCCCCCAATTTAGCAGCTGCTATTGGACTTAGCATAACTAATCATTTAACAGAACACAACTTGTTACTCAATAATGGCTGAAAAACTCTATTGGAGAGTAGATGTAAGCGCCTTTCAGTTGTTAGGTAGAAACCTAATAACTGATCGGGTTACGGCTGTATATGAACTTATAAAAAACTGTTATGATGCTAATGCCACTAATGTGACAATTGAGTTTCACGATGTAGAAAAACTATCCAATACCAGCAAAATTGTTATCCGTGATAATGGTATCGGTATGAGTCTTACTGATATCCGTGATAAGTGGCTAGTTGTTGGTACTGCTAGCAAGCGAAAGAAAATGTCGTCTCCACCTCCATTCAATAGAAGATATATTGGCGAGAAAGGGGTTGGTCGTTTTGCAGTGGACAAGTTAGGAGCTCAGTTATTAATTACGACTAAGCAGAAAGATGATAGTCAACTTTTAAATGTTCAAATTAAATGGGATGAATATAAAGAAAAAGAAAACACTGGCCAGATTACATTATTTACAGACATGTCTAATGAATACTACTATACAGATGTAGAAAGCTATAAAAAGGATCAACATGAATTTAAACAAGGAACTGAACTTATTATAACAAACCTACATGAAACTTGGGACCTGAATCGTATAACTAGGTTAGTTAATCAGTTGGGACGCATAATATCTCCCAGTCATAAACTTAATCCTCCATTTGACATATATTTTAACGCTCCTAGCTTTGATATAAACAATGAATTAGTCAAGCCGAAACCACTAGAAAAATTTGCTACTATAAACGAGTCAATATCATATAATAACAAATTTGACCAGCAAGAAACCTTGAAGTTTAATAGAAAAACTTTGAGTTTTGATAAAGAACTAGTCCCAAAACTTACATTCGGGCCTGTGGATATTGAGCTTTATTATTTTGATCAACAAGCACAGAAAGATTTTAAGAAACATTATAAGCATCAGGATAATTATATTGAAGGGGTAAAAATCTACAGAGATGGAGTAGTGTGTACTCCATTCGCAGAATACGAGAGCAATGTTGATAAACGCAGAGATGTTCTAGGGATAGATAAAAGGCGATGGAAGGAAGCTTTTGATAAGTTAAGTACTCGAGAAATCATCGGTATAGTTAACATAACGAAAGAGAATAACTCTTATATTATTGATGCAACAAATAGGCAAGATTTTGTTGATAATGAACAATATAGAGATTTGAAAGATTTTATTATTAAACAAATTGACGAACTGTCAGAGTATAAGAAAGCGCAGCGGATTATAAAAAAGAAAAAAGTCCAGAATAATTTAAAAAAAGCTAGCTCTGAGATAAGACAAGTCAGCAAGCTATTAAAGCAGTTTGCTAATATTCATCCAGAATTAGCAAAAGAGTTTGCACCCTTACTTTCCGCAACAGAACGAGTAATTGTTTCAGTAGAGGAAGGAGCAAAACAGAGTGAAGAGTCCGAGAAAGAATATACAAGGAAAGAGAACATTTATCTCAGCCTGATGTCTTTGCAAGATTATGCAGCGAATTTGGCTCATGCTATAAGGTTATCATTAGGTAAAGTAAAAAGGGCAGCTGAGTATTTTAAAGACGAATATCCTAACCCAAATTTAGAGCACAGATTTAAACATTATGCGGTTCTTATATACGATGAGATGGATCGTATGAGTCAAGTGGTTGACTTTATGTTGAGCTATGCCCAAATTGATATAGATACATCCGAGTTTACCGTAAAAGATATGCTAGATGAGCTTTTACTCAAAGCATACAGGTCTACCTTTGAATTTGAAGATATTGATATTAGCGTTAATTGCTTAGATAATGTACTTTTTACCATGAACAGGAAATTTGTAGAAGATGTATTAACTAATCTCGTTGGTAACTCAATAAAAGCCCTTAAAGGTCAAAAGGATAAAAAAATTGTGTGTGAATCATATGTTAGCGATTCAACGCTATTTATAGATTTTTCAGATAATGGAGTAGGTATAAAGAGAGGTGATGAAGGTAAAGTATTTGACATATATTATACAACAACTGCTGAACAAGGCGGAGCCGGATTGGGACTCTTTGTAGCAAAGACAAGAATGAATTCTTTAAACGGAGATATAGTTGTTGCTCCAAGCTTATTCGCTCCAAAAGGGGCTACATTTAGACTTAGTCTCCCACTGAATAATTCTGATAGAACATGAGCGTAAGATCAATACCAAACATTGTCATCATAGATGACAACATAAAAGATGCCGACAGTGAGCCACTAGTAGGTCGATTAGAGGATAAATATGGACCTGAAAATGTAAGGGTCTTTCAAAATGTCATAGATGGCATTAATTTTATAAACAGTAATTTGTCCAGTAGAATTATCGTTTTGCTAGATATTATGTTTGGTAATAAGCCAGAGGGATTGACCGTGTTCGAGACAATCGCTAATCGTACGTCGCTAGTCTATTTTATAGTGATGACCGGTAATTTTGAATCTGTTAATCAAGGCGATCTTGTTAACTTGGTTAATAAGCACGCTTGGTATCTTATTAAACGAGATGCCTCTTCAAGAGCTTTTTTAGATATTATAGATCGGGCAAATTCGTCTATGAATATACGCATAGATGGGGCGCTAGAAGAATGGATTCTTCGTCATAGCGATGATGATCGAAGAAAGCCTTACATAAAGAATAGAAGTGGTAAATCGTATAATCTGAATGATCTCTTGCAAGAGATTCGTTTAGGGTCTGATATAGGAAATGAGTTTGCGTATGGAATAATTAATCTAGCTATTGACCTTTTATCCCGCGACAAAGCAAAAATATAGTATGCCCAAAATAATAGTAGTGTATGACGATTTGGATCCTCATATTGGCTCAAACACATTGTTATGTTACACGCATTTACAGAAAAGTATAAATGTTAGTCATCATACTATAGTACCTTTTGATGGAGCAAATTGCAATTGTACTTCCATTCAGCAAGCCATAATTGACTTGCAGGAAGTGCCGTTTGTATTTATTGCTTATTCGCATGGAAGCCAAGATTGCTTGAGTTCTTACAGTCATGGTGAATATGTTAATGTTAGTAATAGCTATTATTTCAGCGCTTCACTTTTTTATACGAACGCATGTCTGTCAGCGCTATCTCTTAAAGAGATGTTGCTCGCACAGAACTGTCGTGTCTTTATAGGCTACAATGACGAAGTGAAGGTGCCCGATCAAGATGACTTGGAAGAGCTATTCGTAGAATGCGAAAACCATGCAATAACTCTTTTTCTTAATACGAATCTTAATATTGGAGAATGTTTTGGAAGAATGAAGGACATGTACGACGCTATTTGTGACAAGCTAGTTGACCAAGGCGAGATTGCTTGGGCCAGTAAGCTTGCGCTCAATAGGTCATGTCTAGTAATCGACGGAGACCTAACAACCACGCGGTTATCCTATGTGTAGATCAGTATAATGCGCAGAGAATCAATAAATTATAAGAGTTGCATTCTTTTTGATTGAAAAATTGGCTCAAATAGCTAGCAACGAGAGGTTTGCGAAAGTGAGAACCCCATTTTCCCAAACCTTTCTGTTTGTTGACATCAGCCTTTAACATTTTGGAAATTTCCAAAACGGATTTTGGCGAATAGCTGAGAGGCCCGGTAACACCCACGATTGTTCCGCTTGAGCGCTACTGGGCCAGCCCACGTCGACGATTGTATATAGCCGATCAACTTATTCACAGATAAGGAATTGACCGTTTTATTGTACGTTTATTGTGAGCGAAAAAGGCGCAGTAGTAGCGAGCGTTCCAGCCTTTACGCCCGAAAGACCCGTAGCTGGTACTGATAGTACCGGTGGTGAAAGCAGTAGCTGAAAATAGAAGCGCCCGGCTTGGCAGGTCGGGCGCTCTCATACCAACGAGATCGATCAGCGACTAGTCGACCGTGCCAGGCACTAACACCAGTTCGAACGCCTCCAGGTCAATCGAGTCGATGACCAGGCCGGCACTTTCGATCTGCTGCTTTTGCGCCCGATCGAGCTTTTTCAGATTTGTGACGACAACGGTGTCGATCTGCTGATCAGGCACCGCCACATGCGGGGGGCTGGAGGAGGTGACGCCGATCTGGCCACCCCCGGCCTGGATGTTCATCAGCAAATCACCAAAACTGTTGTGTAACGTTCTACGAGTCATCTGTATAGTAGGTTGATTAAATTACTACTTGATTGGGCTACGCCTGGAATCAACTCACGTAGTCGGGCAGAAACTTATCCATCAAGTACCGCACGACCGGCGGCGTGAGTTTACGACGATAGGGCACCCAGCCCAGGTCAATGAGCTGGTGCCAGTCGGCCGGCGTCAGCAGTGATTGAAACGTCTCCACGTCACTGTACCCGGCCCGTTTGGCAAGTTCCGACATAAAACAAGCTTTGTATTTGTACAGCATAGTGAATAGATCAATCGGCCGAGGTGATATCGATCACCCGGAAGGCCAGTTTCGGCTGCTTGGGATCCGGATACAATAGCTCGTTTTCCTTCTTTAGCTCAGCCATGGCTTTTTCGATCTTGTGCGGTACCGGCACCTTACTGGGCAACTTGACGTCGGACGTTTTCCTCAGAATGATGTACTCCGAGTGGCGAAACAGAAACGGGGCCGGCTCGGCCAGACTGTGCAGGTTAAAGAGATAGTCATTACACAGGTTCCGGCTGTTGAGAATCAATCGTTCCACCGCATTGGACAAATTGCCCCCCATGTAGGAGGTCGCGTCTTCAAAAACGACCAGGGTGTTGCGGATCCACTGATTGACCAGCGTAAAGAAACTATCGATGTCTTCACAGTCCCGGCACACGAAAAAGGGGTAACGCTGCCGATCTGCCAGAATATTGAACCCCTTGATCTCCGCCTGGGTGATCGGAACGTATTTGTCGTATTCGGATTGACTGCCAATGTCGAAGACCAAGACCGGCTTGCCCTGACGTTTCCACATATCGACCTGAATGTTGATAGAGCCCTGCGTCTTGCCCGTCTTTTTGGCACCGATGGCCAGAAAGATGCTCGACGTGCGCTTCTTGTCGTTCAGGTTGGGCAGTATGATCTTGTTACTCATGGGTACTGCAGCCAGCTATCGGGTTTTTAGGAAAGGGCGTATTGAGTTTAACAATGTCGGCCGGAAACATGACCCATACCATCATACCACTGTGCTCGTGCTGGGCAACTTCGTTGACATCGAGTCCATGCTTACGGATTAGGTTAAATTCGTCGAAGGATAGGTTATTGGGCGTCACCCAAACCAACTGCGAGAAATCACCCGTCCCGTTTCTGTTAATTTGAACCGGCCCCTGCGTCATTAGCGCGGCAATCAGTTCGGCTTTCTCAACGATAAAATCAGCGACTTTCATAGTTTTAGACACTGTGCTCTCAAAAACGTTGGCGGCCATAAAGCAGAGCGTTATTGGTATCGAGAATAGGAAGAATAAAAAAAGAAGGCTCCAAATAACGTTAGCAGTGCTACCATCTTTAGCATGAGTCATTTCCTGAAATGAGACGGCAGAACAACCCATAAATAGGATTATTGCGTAGATATATGGGAATGCCTGCTGTACCTTTTTTCTCATTTAGTGCGGTATTTAGTACGCCAGCCTTTAGGGGGGTGAGGGCCAAACTGATCGTATATCGCCCCGGCACCGATGAAACATACCCATCCTGCAACTCCATATAGCAGGACAAAGCCAAGCCAGTAACCAGCAGGTAAACCACCGGTTAGAGTCAACAACTGGTTTAGTAATGCCGTCAGTAAGTTGATGAAGAACAACCCTGACGCTATGACTATTAGTCCGCAAATAATCAGGAATAGTCTCATCGTTAGCGCATCGATTTATCGACCATTTTGCTCATCAGCGCCTGGCCACCCATCATCAGAGGACCCATGGCCTTGATGACCATGATCTCCAGTAACACCTCGGTGATCGAGCCTGCCTTGAGCTTGCCCCGCTTGTTTTTGCTTTTCAGGTCCGCCTCGATCGCCCGTTGCAGCAGCGTCAGCTGCGCGTCGGACAGGGTCGCTTCGTCGTCGGCATCGTTGAGGGCTTCCTCGAAATCGTCCCAGCGCTCCCGGGCCGCGTGATAGGGGTGATCGCTGGGGTAGGTCTGCGCGTTTCCCGTCAGCTTGACCAGATTATCGTGGTCTTTGACCAGCTGCTTGTCGCCTTCCCGCAGTTTCTGGTAGGCAGCGTAGCGGTGAATGAAACCAAAAAACAGGGCGATGAGCGCCCCCCACATTTCGGCTTTCGACTGAGCTTTGGTCTTGATCTCTTCCGCCGTCAGGGCGACGTAGGGCTCCTCCTGCTCGTCATCCGGTAGGCTAGCCACCGGTGAGGACAGGACGGGCTTGGCCAGGGGCTTAAACAGATCCGTCAGTGATTGCAGCGGCGAGTCGACCACCGCCGCCGGCAGCGCTTCCGCTACGGTATCGACCAGGCGCGGTTCTTCGGTGAGAATATCCGACAGGGCGGAATTCGAGCGGCCATCCACCAGTTGAGCAAGCGCATCGATCATTCGGCGGCGGGATCAGCGGCCGGCGTGGAGTCGGCCGGCAGGGTGAGAAATTTGGCAAAGATGGGCTGCAGCAGTTCCCGACGCTTTGTATCAATCAGCATCCGGTTCAGCACCGCTTCGGTCATCGGGCCGGTGTGCTGGTTGATTGAGGGCCAGTTGATGTCGATGTCTTTACCTTTCTTGATCATTTTGGCCCCCGACTTGACGGCCTGCATCACCATCATACCAACGGCGGAATCACGGAACGATTCGGTGAGCATATCGGGGTTCGCTTTGATGAAGCGAAACACGCTGCCGGCCGTGTAGTCGTCGACGTGCAGACCATTCTCGTCGATAAAGCCCGACTCGATCAGCAGGTGATAGAACGCGTTGCAGAACTGTTCCCACTTTTGGCGGGCCGCTACCCCATCGGTCCAGTCTTCGACGAACGTATCGGCGTTGATGGACGAATAGGGCTGCACGGTCCTTACTTTCTGAGTGTTGTCGACAAGCTCAATGTCGACGATTGCAATCATCTTCATTCGAATACGGGTGTTACTGGCGGTTTACCGCGTCGGCGGCGGTGTGATAGGCCACCAGCTGGTTGAAATACCACTGGTAGAAATCGGGGCGGTACCAGCTGTTGCGGGCCGCTTCGGCGCAAAAATCCGTGATGATGGCCGGCAGTAGCTGGTAGCCGGCGCGCAGCATGGCCGTGTCGGCTTCGATCTGCTCCATGCGACCGTTAGACGCCGTTAGCTTCTGGTAGGCCTTCTCGTAGCGATCGCGCCAGACCGAGTCCGTATCAGTCGTGCCGGCCTGGAGTTGTACGGCGGGCGGGGGCGTAACGGTTGGGGTTGGCTGGTGCTCCAGCCGGGCGACGTAGTTGATTTGCTGCTGCAGCTGAGCCGTCAGATCCTGCACTTTGCGCTGCTCGGTCGCCAGCTCGTTGCGCGCAATCGACAAACTTGTTTGCAGCTGCTCGATCTCCAGCTGGGCCTGGGCGTAGTCAGTTAGTGCCCGCCGGGCCGACTCGTGCTTGACCAGCAGATCCACGCCGTAACTATGGACCGAAAGCTGGGGCTGTCCGGCCGGTGTTACTTCATTCAGCTGCTGTACCACACGCTCCATCGACGCCACCGTCAACGGGGGCAATCGGAACGTCTTATACACTGTACCATCGGTGTTACCGGTTGGTGATGCATCCGGTAAACCAGCGGTGTTACCCTGGTTTACCGGGTTTAACGGGGTGTTACCCGGTTCGGGTGTTACCGGTAGCACCGGTGTTACAGGCTCATCGGTGTTACCCGAATCCGTAGGGGAGGCCGGCGAAAATGTCAGGGGGGCCAGCGGGGTGAGTACCGTGTCGGTGCCGATGGAGAGGGGCTCAGCGGGGGCCAGGGGCGAAGTTTCCGGTAGCATAGGTGTTACAGACGTTCTTCGAAAGTAACACCAGCTTACTGTGTATTGCCTACTAATGAGAATTTCACTTACTTTCGGGGAAGAAAAGGGAAAATAGGTGAAAAACTAGCGGTATTACCATGTGTTACCTGTCAACACCACGCGAACGCGTAACCCCCAAGGACATCATGAAAATTATGGGCTACGAGAAAAATAAAGCCTACCGGTATTACAATCGCATCCGCTCGGGTAAAACCGGGCCGCAAGCTGAGATCGTCGTCGTCGACGACCTGGCCAACTTCTCCGGCATCAGCCGGGATGCCATCAAATCCAGCCTGGCCAAATGAAGCCTATCCAGACCAAACCCATGCTCTACGCGCACTACCTGGGCTTACTACAGGAGCGTGCCAGACAGATGGGCTACAACCTATTACTGCACGGGAGTCTAGCCCGGGACTGTGATCTGGTAGCCGTACCCTGGACGTATTCGCCAGCGGACCATTTCGAGCTGATAGCGGAGCTCGACTACATCCTGACGGGCTATAGAGGGTGCGTTTCCCGGGAGTATAATTACAGTGTTTTGCCCGGCGGTCGGCATTCCTACGTCATCAACCTGAACCGGGGTGGCTACGCCGGTGAGCAGTATCAGGAAGACCCCCAGTTTTACCTTGACATTTCCGTTACCCCACTTGCCCATACACCGAATGAACGAACAGCATAATAGAAATCTGTGGACCCTGGCGGGCGTCGCCCTGACGATGGGCGTTGCCCTGATCTGGGCAGGTAGCGCGCGGCAACGACGTCGGGCCGTCGCCAGTACGAGTTTGCCGCTGGGGCCGGTGGTCAATCCGCAGGTGATCCGCGTCGATGGGGGCGGAGATGGCCACTACGGCACCGGCCGCATCGGCCACATTCACCAAGGCACCGACCTGGTTTGCCGACCGGGCCAGAACGTCTACGCGCCCTTCTCGGGTAAAGTGACGCGCAAGGCCGTGCCGTATCCAGACGATCTGCGCTGGCAGGGCATGGTGGTCGAATCGGACGCGCTGAACTATGAGTGCAAACTCTTCTACTGCATACCGGCGTCGGGCGTCGTGGGTAGTCCCGTCGAGCGGGGTCAGCTGATTGGTTACTGTCAGGCCATCAGCCAGAAATACACCAGCGGGGTGACCGATCATCTGCACATCGAAATCAGGCAGAACGGGGTGGTAAAGAATCCCGAGTTGTACTTTGCCGTCAATTAAGGGTTTAGGAATAAACGTCAAAAAGCCGGATCGTCTGACCCGGCTTTTTCTTGTTAGATTTGACACTCATCAATCTTTTCTCTATTACAATGAGTGATTTTTTTAGTGTAAACATGTCATACGGCATGAAACGTAGTCCAGATGGCGAAAGATGGTTAGTGTATAATCGTGAATATCAGCCATTAGGTTCAAACGGTAGTCGTTCTGTCGCCTCTGACATCGTCAACTCTTCCTTATACTCATCTTACAAAGGACTTACGGAGAAGAAGTTGCTCTCAATTGCTTGTGATAAGGGGGTTACTTGTAACGAACAGGGTGAAATTGTTCAGATTTGGCTCTATAATGGCGAAACAAATCCGTCTCCCAACAGAATTGGCACTGCCGCTGCTAAAAAGCGACTTTGGACTGATTACTGCCGCCGATTGCGGTTGCTCTCAGCACTGCAAACTGATGACTGGTCAATTTAAGCTTAGATTCTACTCAGAATCATTTAAAAGCTTTTTAGCAGATCTAATATAGCCTTCGCGTTGGTGCTCTTTAACCCAGGTAAGCCTTCTCTCTTTTCGCCCCTCGCCCACTGGCTGAAGACGAAAATGTCCCCTAACTTTAAAAGAATCAGAACGAATGAGAGTAGTAAACCAAGTTGAATCGTAGACAGTTACTATGCTTTTCGAATGATTGACGTAAACAGCGTTGAATTCTCTGGACGGTTTTTTTGGATCTAGGACCTTTGTTTCAACCTCTGAGTAACGCTTGAATAAATGATAAGCTAAGACAAGATTATGGTAATACTCGCCGCCTAAGCCATCAATACCCTCAGTAAATGAGGTATAATTTCCTGCTGGCCCAATTTCTCCATCAGGTGTTTCATAGTATATTTCTTTTTTCCCCCAAGCTACAACGTTGGTTTTATTTAAGACTATGATATCACGTTGCTGAAAAGGTAGCTCTTCGTCTCCACTGATCCAGAATGCATATAGTACCTGAATTCCATTGGGTAAAAGAAGAATTCCGTTTAATTCCTCTTCATCGTTTATGAATTTTTCAACATCAATAAGTTCGAACAATTTCGTGGTCGCCGTCTGAACTGCATTGAAAAATGGTGTACTGATATAAGCTATGTCATTAATATTTTTGCTGTCCCTAATCAAATCAAGGTAGTCAAACTCTTCTTTTATTGATTCAATCTTATCACTACTGACCTTGTCCCATAAAAAGTGATGGATTGAGCTATGCTTGCTATGATGCCATTGCAAGATTGGGTAATTGCTACTGGTGAATTGCATAATTGTGTTGTTTTAAGAGTTAATTTTTACGTTCAGTATTTATATACTGATCCATTATAAATTTCTCGGCCGCGCCCTGGCACACCAGCTGCACGTCCAGTTCGGGCGTTACGATTACCGACATGGTCTTGACGGTGATCTGCTTTTTGATCAGACACGTGCAGTCCGAAAACTCGCAGCTGATCGCCCCACCACCCGCCAGTGGCTGCATCCGGATAAATGCCCGCTGCTGGGCGGCATCAATCAGCTTTTGTTGCTCCTGTTGTGATAGTTGCTTTTTCATAGTTGATGGGTAATCACGGGTTTGTGGCATCAAACAAGTCGATTTGCTTAGGGCCATGAATGTGAAAGCCCTCGCCAGTGTGCTGCCAGGCCGGATAGTCTTTGTAATCGAAGTCCGCCATGGTCAAAGCGCGGCCGGCCCGATGGGCGTCATACAGGTCGCTGTAACCTTCTTCCAGGCTGAACAGACGTGACCGCAGCAGTACGTTGATCAGACCAATCGCGTAGTAGTTGGGCAGACGGTACAGGTTCCAGTAGCAGTTGCCCACCATGGGGACGCGGTGAGCGTATTTGAAGCTGTAACCGCATACCTGAATCAGTCGGTCGTTGGTCCAGATCGGCTCACCACCAACAAACCAGTTGTCGGCCTCCAGCTGCAGGCAGATCTCCCGTTCGGGTTCGTGTGGCCACTCGACGTGCAGGTGAGAGAAGCGGCCTGTCGGGTTGCCATAGGCATTATTCTCGCAGATCGACAGATCGATATCGTACTCAGATTTATACAGCATGGGGCATAGATGGGTCACAGGTTTGTATTTACAAATGACAATCAGGGACCGCTCGCTACGCGTTGACTTCAGCAGCCATGAATTGACGCAGGGCATCTCTACGCCTTCGGTACTCGTTGAGCCTGACCAACTTTTTTCGTACGCGAGCTGCCAGCCATGTACTAACAAGCTTCTGTAGCCATGGACTAGATATGTGCCCTATCCACCACATGTGTGGTAATGATTCGTACTGAATGAACATCTCCAGTAGCTGCTGCTCTTTTGTTGTGTCAGCCATCGGCTTTCTGCTTTCGTTTGATGTAGTTGACGTTGGGGTAGAAGTAGGTGCAGCCGCACTCGCCGGCCCTGGGGTGCTGGCTGTGGTGGCACCAGCCTTCGCCCCTGATAGTGATCCTGCCGGGTGTGGCCACAGTCACACTTGACGTTGCCGTGAACCTTACGCCGTTTCATCCGGGACAACTGTCAGATTTAAGCGTTTGAGCAGCTGATCAGCATCATGCACCTTATCGTACGACGTGTGGCCATACAAAGCATCTTCGCAGTGAGAGCCAAGCGCAGATGCTTCGCCAGTCGTATTGACCAGAGCTCGCGCGACCAGATCCAGCTGCTTCTGCAGATCAGCACCGAGTGTGAGCAGACCGATCACGGTCATTCGTTGTGATTCAGTGATTGTTCGGCTAGTGGTTACCATTATTGCTTAGATTTTTGTATCTCCAGTTCATCCAGCGTACTATCGACGTAGTGTTTGAAGCCTTCGTAGTTGCGCTCGATGAAGCCCATGCCCCGGTGATAGCCAAAGCAAAAAGCGGCTGCGTTGAAAATTAAAAACACGATGACGATCATGGCGTTGGAATAGGCTTTCCGGCAGCATCGTCCCGACCAGCGCCCCGGCCAGAAACGACATACCGACGATGGAGAAGACAAGGATCATGGTGTTACTTTTTTGCTGTAGGCCAGAATGACGTCATATAGTAGGATCGTTCGTCCCACCAAATTGCCGTCGATGTTGACAGGCTGGCCGACGGGTATACCGTGCATGCTGTCAGGCTCGATGCGGCAGCGGTTATAGGCGTTGAGCGTAATAACATCGCCGGGCTGCAGGCCTCGTGATTTCAATGTCAGCGCGGCCGACACGTTCGAATGGTCTCGTTTAGCATCGGCTAAATCGGCTTCTAACCGGGCTCTGTGATCATCAAGCAACTGTTTACGATCTTTCAGCGCCTTACCGGTGAACTGCTGAATGTAAGTAGCTATGTCCATGGGTTTTGACTAGTTTTGTAGCGTCAAAATGAGCGTTACGCGCCCCGCTACGGTTAGTCCCGTCAGCGGGGCGCTTTGATTACAGGGGCGGTTTACTTTTTCTTCTTTCGCTCGTTTTTCTTATCGGTGACGTCTGCCCGCACCAGATTAGAGGACGATCTAACCTGCAGCATTTTCTGACGTAGGCGGGTGCCGGCAGCCTGATTGCCTTTTTCGTAGAATTCCTGGGCATCTTTCTTGGCTTCGGCCATAAATTCTTCGAGGTGTTGAAATGCTTCCATTGGTAATAAGTGGTTGATTGTGAAAGAAATAAATTGGTTAAGATTGGGCGATTATATAGGTAAACTGAATGGGTGATAATGGGTAGGCCGGTCCGTTCTTTCGCAGCTCTGCCTGCAGTCTGTAGTCGATTGATTCGGCTCGCCATTCATCCCCGTTGTAGTACACCAGCCGTAGCAGTTCGGCAAATGTGAAGCCCCCCAGTTCGAACTGATCCAGCTTCCCGAGTTCGACGTGCGACTCGTACGAAAAGCGCCGCTTTAGGATCCGTAGCTGTTTTTGCCCGGTAAACACCAGCAGCGACGAGCCGTAGGTACCGTACTGGTCAAATAGCTCGAAGTCGTAGCTCGTACTCCTGAACGCAGCCAGGCACTGGCCATCGATGCTGAATTCGATTCGGGCGGCAATCGGCATCCGGTTGCCGTATTCATCACGGATCTGGGCACTGATCGATGCGGCCGGGGCAGGTGCTATTGTCATCAGAAGGCCAGTGAGTCATCTTTCCACGGCCGGACGATATCAACCGTATCGATTTGGTTACTGCGCTCCAGTGCGCAGTGGCTACAGAGCGGCCCCAGTGCCGGCGTTACCTCTTCGGCCCACCAGCACGCGCCCAGATCCGGATGCGTGCAGGCCATATACGTGTGACAGCCGCACTGTCGGCAGATTTCGCCGGGTGACACTGGCCGTACTGGCTCTGCGAGGCCAGTACGCGTATTGTAAGCAACATGATCAGCACGATCGTCCTGATCATCACGATCATCATCGCCCTCATAGCGCCAACTATCGTCGTCTTCGCAGCAGCAGGTCTCGCAATTGGACGGAGTCAGCGATACGACACAATCGTCGATATCGCCATGGCAATAACACTCCATACCGCACAGACTACAGGGGTGAGCCATCGTTATTGATTGAATTTGGTGACTGGTTTGGCTAGTTTACTCTTGACGCGGTCGCCCATCTGCTCGGCGTGGGTTGGGATCCGCTCCTCCAGAATCTGGCTGATCAGCTGCAGCCGGTCCATGAGCCAGGGCTTGGGCTGGCGGGTCTTATCGCCCCCGCAGGCCGCGTCGAAGTCGCGCTCCAGGCCGGCCTGCAGCCGAAGTAAATCCGCTGAATAGTACTGCTCATAAAAAGACCGCGTGTCGACGGGGTAGCCAGCCAGAAATTTTTCGCGGATCTGCCGGTGGGAAGCAGCGAAGATTGTCGCCATAGTTCACTAGTTTTGTGGTGAAACAATCGGTACCGATCCCCCTGACCAGCTTTGAGCCAGCTGAACGCAGGGGGATTTTTTTGCTTAATGCAGCAGTTTTATCACGTGTCGGATAACGACTACCGTGGTGGCGGCGCTGGCGATGAAGCCGACGAACAGGATCAATGACCAGGGGCCATTGAACCGGAATTTTGGCGATTTAGAATTAGGCGGTTGCGGCATACAATAGGTTGGTTAGGGCGGCGCGCTGGGCTAGTAGTTCGGTTGACGGCACGTGATGATCGACCATGGCTTTGTCAAGCCGACCAAGAAAATCCTGTTGAGCGTTGGTGATCGACTCGTTGTCGCGTAAGTACTGATACAGCGCCAGGGCGACGGGTATGGGCATTTTGTACACGTGCCGGCGGTCGGTTTTGCGGCTTCTCCAGGCGAAAATCCGCGCCAGGCTCAGCCGGCTCTGAAAGGCGATCAGTACAGCCACCCAGGCGGGCTGATTGCGCAGTGGCATATCGATCTGCCCGGCCGTGATGCGGCCCACCGTGGCAACCATGGCCACGAACTCAGTGGGGTGTAAATGAAGCGTTAGCATGGGGCCGGTGGTATACCAGATTACAGAAGACTAAGTTGCTGGGCATTATCGGCAGGCAACGAACGGCTCCGGACTGGCTTGGTAAGGGCCGACAGCTCCTCTATCTCGCCGGCCACTGGATAAACCGTGTAGGTCGCCAGTTCACCAATACTGACCGTATGGTTGCCGCCAGCCCGGTGTGGGTCGCTCAAATTCGCGGACATGACCCGGCATCTAGGGAAGGCGATATTGGCCATATCCACCATTCTCTTAACATGCTGCATCAGCAGATCAGGCGATTCGACCAGCATGTTGTCGTATCGACGCACCTGCTCAGCGAGGTGCTTTTGTAGGTTGTTCTGGGCTGTGTAGACGTGACCGAGTTTGACGAAATAATTCATGGCGAAACATCAGCAGATTGAGTGGAACAGAATTTAGTTTGGTGTACCAGGTGCGATCGGGCGGACTACTCCCCTGCAGCACCAAATTTTCTTACTTATCCCATCCGCCGGTCAGCTTATTGAACTGGCAAATCTTATCGCCTTTGTTGCCGTCGAAGCTGTGAAAAATAGCCGCTTCCTGTACTCGTCCTTTCCAGCCCGCCGGGCTTTCGTCCTTGACCATTAGCTTGAAACGCTGCGTCCAGTAACCCTCATTATGGTAGCGGTAATCGCTAGGCTTAAACTCAATGTCACGGCTGTAAAAAGGCCGCATGTTGTTGTCCACAAAGCGGACATAGAGCACAACGCAGGCGGCTCGTTTGAGCGGTTCGGCGTTGCGGACGGGGGTTGTTTGGGGTTGCATAGTGAGCCAATCAGGGGTGAAACAATCGGGTTATTTTCTGAAATTTTTGGTGAAGCCCGGGGTCAGTTCGGGTTTCTGCTGATCGAGCGTCGCGGCCAGCTGGCGGAAGCGGTCGAGCGCGGCCGGCCCCAGCTTCTGCATCTTGGCTTCAAGGGTTCGGTAAGCGTCGATGTAGGTTTTGTGCTGCAGGGCTTTGGGGGCTTTCTCCAGCCGGTGCAGGCGCAGGTGTCGGATGGCTAGGGTAACGGCCTGGGCGGCCCGAGATTTAGCCAGCTTGCGCCGGTTTTCGGCGAGCCAGGCTTCGGTTTGCCGGAAGCCCCGCTCGTTGGCCCAGTCGAAGTAGCCGGCCCCGGGCTTGAACTGGGCGAAGGGGGCGGGGATCCACTTGGTGGGATGCCGGGCGTAGTAGCCGGCGGCCAGATCGACGCGGTGGTAGAGCTCGTGCTGGTAGGTGTCCCACTCTTTTTCGGTCAAGCTCGAATCGAAGCAGTTGTAGACGCCGGCCCATATGGCTCTGAGGGCCAGCCGGTTCTCGTTCTCGGTAAAGGAGCGGCCGGCGTAGAGTTTGTCTTGGGCGTAGCGCCACAGACTGCGCACGTAGCCGTGCTGAATGGCCTCTTGCTGCTGGGGGGTGCGTTCGGCCTCGGCCTGGGCATCGAGGGCTGACTTGCTCAGCCGGGCTTTTAGCCGACTACCGGCACCGGGTATAGTCCGCTTTTCCGATTCACCGGCCCCGGCGCTGGGTTTCTCAACCGGGGTTTGTCGTTCACCCTGCCACATTGTCACTTGCGGATCCCCCGATTTCGGTGCAGGCTGTTCGGTGTTGCCTTGATTTGTTCCTTGCTCAGGCCTCTGGGCGTTGCCTTGTCCACATTCTGTCCGCTCTATTTTTTCTGTTTCTAAGTTGCCTTGAGTAACAATGGCTTTATATGCGGTAAAATTTGCCGATTGGTTAGCGACCAAAGCGCTCGGAATTGGCTCGGAAGCCGCTAACGGTGAGCCCGCTACAAGGGGCATTTGGGGCGTTTTCAGGCGTTCTGGTTGAAAAAGCAGGGCGGGGTCGATCCAGATCTCAAAAGCGTTCTTGGAGCCCCTGTAGTTGTAATTGGTGATGAAGCCCAGATCCCGCAGCTTGCGGACGTGATTGTAGGCCGTCTTGGGGCTGATGCTACGCTGGCCGGCGAGTTCGGTTCGGCAGGTGCGCAGGGCCGGCATGCCCTGCTCGAAGGCCGGTGCACCAATACTTTTTAACAAACCGTGGTGCATCCGGACGTAGTTCTTAATAAGCCGCTCCATGGTCGCCTCGACGCTGCCCGGCAGCAGCTTGGGTTTGCGCTCAACGTTGCGCTCCTCGCCGTTGACAACCTGCACGACGATCTGGGTCGGGGCGGCGTCGTTGAGGGCCTGTACGCGCTGGTGGGTGCGTAGCAGGGAACTTTTCTGGCAGATACTCAGCGAGTGCTGCAGGGTCGATGATTCAGTAGTAGGGGTACTCATAACGAAAAGGAAAGAGAGCCCGCTTGGGCGTACTGCTGTCAAAGACTAGCCCCCTTGGGAGGGGTTAGTCTTCTGGGTACTAAGTACTCGGTGCTCGGCACCCGGTACTGGCTTACTTCGGTGGTGATGCTTCCTGGGATCGAACCAGGCACCTCATCAAACGTCCAGTGCCCGAACCACTGGGTTGATGCGCTCTACCAACTGAGCTAAAGCACCTAACTGGAGGCTTGAAAGGAAGGCCAAAGGCAGTACCTTCGGCCTTACCTGCACTGTTTATCACACAAAATTGCCTGTGGGCGGGGTGAAAGAACACCGGGAGCAGCACTCCCGGCGTTAACCTGCATGCGCCTATACTGCCTGCCGGGCTAGTGAAAGGAAGGCCGGGAGCACTGCTCCCGGCGTTGACCCGCACCCTAACCCTTAATTTTTGCCGGTGCAACGGGGGTAAACTTCCGGCCCGGATCGGGCCAGACCGGAAGTCCGTTGCTATCCGCACCAATCCCCAACTGCATTCAACAGGGGGAGGTATCGTTAGCCGAACAGCGTACCCTGCACGGGCGGTTTGGGCTGTTCGGGCGCTGCATGCCGAGCCAGCAGCGCATCGAATTTTCGTTCCCAGTCTTTGGCTACGCTCCGGTGAGCCGTAGCCTTGGTTTGATCGTGTTGCCGCTGGGCAGCCCGCATCTCGCAGGCAACCCGGATCAGTTCGGATATGTCTTCCATAGTAGTCATCAGCACCGGCGGGATAGCTGCTTTTCGGCGCGTTTGAAGTAGCGAAACTCCTTCCAGGTCTGGTAGCCCAGGATGCCCGCCAGAATCGCCATGGCGCATACGGCGACCAGGCCGAGCCAGATCCAGAATAAATAGCGGGGGTCGTAGTGGATAGTCGTCATGAGCCGGGAAAAGAAGGGGGGCTAGACACGGCGCTTTGATTGCGGCCGGCGTTCGTTGTTCTCCAGGCCAGCTCACCACAGGCGTCGGCGAAGGCTTGATTGTCACCCGCCTGACCGCCTGACCCCTCAGAAAGAACTGGTTGCTCCCGGGTGGGGTAGGTGACGGGCTGGGCTGGGCGCTGGCTGCGCTCCATTTCCCGAATCCGCTGCGTCTGCCACTCGATCAGGGCGAGCCGTAATTTAGGATCGCCGTCCACGCACTGCAGCAGTGCGCCGTTCTCCTGCTGGACCACAAAGCCGATCGTTGCGCTACTCATGATGCGCTCCAGCCAGATGCGCTGGTCGTCGATCGTACTCATGATGGCAGGGCGTTAACGGTGAATGTTACAACCGCGTAGGGGCCGTTAAACGTGGTAGTCAAATCCTCTACGAAGCTATCTACTAAAAGCGACGGGATGAGCTTCAGATCGGGTGCCAGTACGACCATGTGTACCTGCTGCTGGGTGCCAGCGGCAGTGTCAGACGTAATCTTGGCGGTTGGGTTCTCACGGCGCAGATGGTTGATCAGGCCGTCAATGTTGGTTGCCGTTGAGCCGGCGGGGGGTGAAACAATCGTACTCATGCGGGTATGGAGGTTTTAAGTAACTCTTGTTCAAGCCCCTTAATCTGACGGCCCCAGAAGTAAGTACAGTCCGAGAGTTTGGGGAGCCGGTTTTCGCGCATGTGCTCCTTAGTGAGTGGCAGGTAACGCTCGATCACGTCGTAAAGCCCGTGCTTCATCTCAGCCAAGTCTGCTTGGTCCTCATACATCCACCGTAGATGCAACTCCATCGATGTGATCTTAGTATCACCCTTCTTGTGAGTTGACCGACGCCGTTTATCAAGCTGTTTTAACTCCTCGTTAAGACGAAGTTTGAGCGTTGGCGGCATCTCATTGAGAAGCCACCAGAGCGTACCGCTGGCTAAAGGCTTTCGCATATTTTGCGCAGTTTCTAAAAAATCTTAACTACTATTGTGCTGTAGCACATTGCAATTCTAATATATGAGAATTTGATGTGCAAGTTTTAGGAATAATAATTCTAAAAATTTACTTAAAATGTTAGGCGAACGACTTAAGAAGGCCGTCTCAGAATCACGATTAACGGCAGATGAGGTAGCTAATGGACTTGGAATGAGCAAGTCAAACCTTTATGTACTCTATAAAAAAGAGTCTTTTGAACTGGAATATGTAAAACGAGCATCCCAGTTATTAGGATTATCAGTGTCCTATTTTTTGGATGAAAAACAGCCATTACCATCAAAATCAAGTGATGGCGGTGCATTCGGCAGTTCAGTATTACAAGAAATTAGAGAGGAGATAAGAATACTCAGGGAACAACTCTCAGTAAAGGATCAGCAGATTGCGGGCCTTCAGAGGACAGTTGACGCGCTCGTGGGAAAGTCTAAGGGTGCCACTAACAACCCCCTTACTTTCGATGAGTTCAAACTGGAGATGATGTACCACTTCTACACACAATCAGCGTATAAAAATCTGATTGAGCCATCGGTACACACGTTTCAACTGGCAACTCAAGATTAGCTAAGGTAGTGGCACTCCATTAGCTTATGAAGCTAATAGGGTCATTTATAGAAACTTATGACGGGTTACATAAACCTCTCTCTCTGCAAGTAAAAGCTAAAGCACTCAAATCAATGATTTGAGTGCTTTTTTGCGTTTGATATTCAGGTATGTTTCCTCTAGTGTTATATTGTATTCAGCCCGGTATCCGTATAAGTCAAAACTGTTGATATCGCGGTCGTTTAGGATGATATCTCACGGCCTACTTCGTTGTCCCGCTTTGTTATCCCGAGCCTGCGAGGGATCTTCGTTAACAAGCCTTTTTCAGCTCGTTGGCGAAGATCCCTCGTAGGCTCGGAATGACAAAGCAGGCCGTTTTGGTACGGGCAGTGAACTCATAAACAACCTCATTCAGAACGTATTGGGGAAATAAGCCTGGCCATCGGCAAAAAACCGTATGCTGATTCAGGTCGCGCCACGGAGGTAGCGCCACGGGAGCATCGCCATCTGCATCAGCCACCCGAAGCCGCCCCTGTGTGTCTACAATAAAGGTACGCTTACGCTCATCGACGCACTGCTCTCAATTTAAATAGAGCTTATTGCTCGATCGCTGCCCTGCCGCTTTGGTGTGTTGTTGAGTGGGGCGATTAGCGCAGTAGTCTGGTTTTTAGCAGGCTACTCACTGAGCACAAAGGTTACCGTTCGCAGGCCCCCATCGATGCTCCGGTCTTTGATTAACAGGCCCGTGTCTTCGTTGAACAGGCGATCCCCAATGACGGGCAGGCTACCAAAACTTTTGTGAAAGGCATTGATACTGTTGAAGCAAACTTCCAGTTGGCTCATATATTCTGTCGCTACATCCATATCTTCGTACCAGTTGGGTACCTTGGATCGGTGCTTGATGGTGACCAGCATCCGCTCGGAAAATAAAAAATTGATATGCCACTTCTCAATAACCCAGCGGTTACTACGGTGGGTGTCTACAACAGAGCTTTGGTATTCAGTAGGCATTAGAGTTGATAGATTAAGTGGGAATAAGGTGTTAGGAAAGGCTGCGTTGAGATCTGGTTGTGGCCAATAGTGCCGTTCCCAGAAAGCCCGTTTATAGCGATGGAGCATTCTCTTAAACTGGCTTGGAGACAGTGGATCATCGTCCACTGGTTTTAGCTGCGATTCATCCCCCTGGTCGACGGGGTCTGGGGCAATAAACAGGGAAATCGCCCTGGCTGAAGAGCGCGTGAAAGTGAAGGGGGGCGTAAATGGCATACTCAGGGTTGATGAATTGTCTGCCGATGTAGAACTACAAACCGCTGATACAACCATCTGCTGATAGGTTGGGGAAAGTTACCCCTTATTTGCTCCTTATTTGGTAGCAAAATGGTCTATTAATTTTATATTAATCTTATGTAATTTATAGAAATTATATGGTCACTCTCTGTTTTGCTGGGCGCTACACCGGGAAGGCGTCACGACAATAAGCAGGGTGCCATTCTGAAGAACGACAGACGAGCGCCTTTCTTCTTTAGGACCACGACCAGAGTGACTGATTGCCCCGGTGGTCGTGCAGGGCATTTTGTCCCGTGGTCTACCAAAACCTGGCTGATAAGACTGAACCGATCCTACAGTCAGCACCGGCACGGGTGTTGGCGAAGTCATGCCTGAGGTCCACAAACAGGGGGGCAGGGTGGCCGTGGTGAACTGGCTGTAAAAGCTTATCAGTGCGATTGATGGGCCAGTCAGTCATCGGGCCTGAACCGCCTGCTGATGGTCAGAAAGTGGATTTGCTGGGTGCTGATTAGGTAGCTTCATGCGGTAAAAATAAGATTGGTGACCCCTGATGGCTTTCAGGAGCCGATGCCGACGGGATTCTTTTTAGGCATGGCCAACCAGTGAGGTGAGCAGGTATCGCTGGGACGGGGTCATCTGGTAGTCGGTAATGGCCTGATCGATGCGCAACAGTAGTGTCTGCTGGTGAACGCTCAACGGCTGGTACTGCATCTCGCGGTGCAGTGCCAGCGCCACCACAGTCGGCAACCGGTATCGATAGGCCCGGCGTGCGTCGCGTCGACTCCAGGCAAATACCTGCGCCAGCCGTAGCTTGGCGTGGAAGGCCAGCAGCACACACGTTGACAGGGTTTGCTGCTGGAGCGGCAGGTCCATGTTGTCGCGACTGATCCGGCTGATAAACGCGATCATGGCGATAAACTCGGCAGGACACAGGGAGATCGTAAGCATGTGGATATGATTTAGTCACCGATTCAGCCAAATCTTATACCAATGGCTAAAACCGCTGTAGTTACAATACGAGCTTTATTGAGCTTTCTGGAATGGCTGTACAGGAACCAGTCATGTAGCCGTGGAAATTATGACCAGCGAAACGCGTAGCATCTGCGGGTTACTGACACTGTTGCTGTGCCTGGTGTTGCCCATCTGTTTTGTGCTATGGCACGGCGATCCGCCTTACTCGGGTCTGACAATGAGCCTGCTTGTGTTCGGGTCGGCTGTATCAGGTCCGGGCCTGATTCTGTACAGTCTGCTCACCTATCATTTTTCCGCTGTACAGCCCAAAACGTGGCTGGCGACCGTGGCTATGCTGATTGGTCTGCTCTGGACCGCGTTTATGCTCTATACGGCAGTCACTACGCCTGATTGACAACGGTGGTCCGGTTTGGCGGTCGGCGGTTGTGTTCGAGGGGTGTTTTCGGCTGTCGATCCGGCGGGGGAATCAGGTCACTTGATTAGATAAGCGGGGCTGGTTGGCTTTATCCGGTGCAACGGGCCGACAGCGACTTCGACCGGTAGCTCACAATTTCGAGAATCAGTAACCCCACGACGATGAATCGACGATTGCTGCTGAAAGGTATAGCCGGCGTAGTTCCGGCTGTGTATCTGTCCCGGCTGGCGGGACAGGCATTCCCCAATGCGCCGTTACTAGCGGACGAACCAATGGCTACGGGAACGTTTAAACCGGATTGGGCGTCGCTCGCGCAATACACCGTACCCGACTGGTACCGCGACGCCAAATTTGGTATCTGGGCGCACTGGGGGGCGCAGTGTCAGCCCGAAGACGGCGACTGGTATGCCCGCGAGATGTACGATGAGGGGAGTAACAAGTACAAGTTTCACCGCCAGAAATACGGTCCGCAGTCGAAGTTCGGGTTCAAAGACGTCATTCACGAGTGGAAAGCCGAAAACTGGCATCCCGATCAACTGGTGGCCCTGTACCGGAAAGCGGGGGCGGAGTATTTCGTGGCCATGGCCAATCATCACGACAACTTCGACAATTACGACAGCAAGTACCAGTCGTGGAACTCGACCCGGCTGGGGCCTAAAAAAGACATAATTGGGGGGTGGGCCAAAGCCGCCCAGAAACACGGGTTACGCTTCGGGGTAAGCGTTCACGCAGCCCACGCCTGGACCTGGTACGAGACCGCCCAGCGGGCCGACAAACAGGGGGCCTACGCCGGTATTCCCTACGATGGCAAGCTGACCAAGGCCGACGGCAAAGGAACGTGGTGGGACGGCTACGACCCGCAGGAACTCTACGCGCAGAACCATGCGCTGAGTGAGGGAAGCGACAAAACGTCGACCCTGCACAAGCAGTGGGCCTGGGAAAACGGAGCCAGTAAGCCCTCCCGCGATTACTGCGAGAAATTCTACAACCGAACAGTCGATCTAATCAACAAATACCAGCCCGACCTGGTGTATTTCGACGATACGGCCCTGCCGCTCTGGCCCGTCAGCGATGCCGGACTGCGGATTGCGGCTCACCTGTACAACAGCAGCATGAAGCGGCATGGTGGCAAACTCGAAGCCGTGCTGACCGGTAAAATCCTGACGCCGGAGCAGCAGAAGTGCATGGTCTGGGACATCGAACGGGGGCAGTCGAACCAGATCGAGCCGTTTGTCTGGCAAACCGATACCTGCCTCGGCGACTGGCACTATAACCGGCGCGTGTACGACGACAACAAGTACAAAACCGCGCAGACGGTGATTCATACGCTGGCCGACGTGGTCAGTAAAAACGGTAATCTGCTGCTCAACGTACCCGTGCGGGGGGATGGCTCCATCGACGAAAAAGAACGGGCGGTGGTGGAGGGAGTAGCCGCCTGGATGGCTATAAACCGCGACAGTATTTTCGGGACGCGACCCTGGCGGGTGTTTGGCGAAGGGCCGGCTATCGAATCGGCCGCTCCCCTGACGGCGCAGGGATTCAACGAGGGCAAAAACAAGCCCTTCGGTGTGGAAGACATCCGGTTTACCCGGAAAGGTAACGCGCTGTACGCTATTGTGATGGGCTGGCCCGCCGACGGCATCGTGCGGATCAAAAGCCTGCGGGCTGGTACCGATCTGTCGGGGCAGTCGATTAATCGGGTTGAGTTGCTGGGTGTACGGGAGCCGCTGACGTTTTCGCGGGAGTCGAATGCGCTGGAGATCAGGGCGCCTGCCCAGAAGCCGGGCGACTATGCCTACTGCTTCAAACTGACCTAGCCCGGCGGCTATCAGAGCTGGCTGGCGAAACCAGTGTGTACAAAGCCGCCAAACAACCGCCGACGGATCAGGTTAGAAAAAGACAGCCCGGTAACCTGACGCGGCTGTTCATCCCTGAATGGATAACAACTCACCCCGGCTGGATACCGCCACCTTCGCCCGGCGCGTCGTTGTCGTGGTCAGTATCACCCTGTTTTTCGTCCTTGCCGTCTGGTTGTTTGGCGTCAGCTTCGACGTGTTTCTGCTTATCGTGGCCGCGCTGCTGATCGCGCTGCCGCTTCGGGCCGGTGGTAAGAAACTGCACGAAAAATTCGGCTGGAACGAAACACTGTCGCTGCTACTGGTCGTCGCGGGGGTACTGGGTATCCTGACGGCTATGATCTGGCTGCTGGCATCGCGGATCGGCGATCAGATCGCCCAGTTTCAGGATCAGATTCCCGAAGCCATTACTAATTTCGAGCAGCGACTGGAGTCGTCATCGACGGGGCGGCAGATTCTGAATAGCATTCCCGATCCAAGTGAACTGCTGCAAAACGGCTCCAAACTGTTAAACCGGGCCACGGGCTTTCTGTCGGGGACGTTCGGGGCGCTGAGTACGCTCTACGGCATTATTTTCATGGCCGCGTTTATCCTGGTCGACCCGACGCTGTACCGGCGGGGCATACTCTGGCTGGTGCCGAAGCCGGGCCGTAAACGCGCCGGAGAAGTGCTCAATCAGCTCGATACAACGCTGGTCCACTGGCTGATGGGTCAGCTTTTTTCGATGACCGTCGTCGGAACGCTGACCGGGCTGGGCCTGTGGCTGCTGGGTGTACAACTGGCGGGGGTGCTGGCCCTGTTTGCCGGGCTGATTTCGTTTATTCCGAACCTCGGCCCCATTATCGCGCTGGTTCCGGCGGTGTTGTTTGCCTTTCTCGATGGGCCGCAACAGGCACTGTACGTGGTAATCCTCTATATGGGTGTTCAGTTTGTGGAAAGCAGCCTGGCAACTCCGCTGGCGCAAAAAAAGCTGATCGATATGCCCCCCGCGCTGGTGTTCGGGTCGCAGCTGGTGCTCGGCTCGTTCGGTGGTATTCTGGGCCTGATGCTGGCGACGCCCATCGTGGCCATGCTGATGATTCTGACTCAGATGGTGTACGTACAGGATATTCTGAACGATAAATCCATGAAAGTCGACTCGTAAACTCGCGTTGTCATCGTTGGCCGGCGGCAGACCGATACTCTCTATGCTGTTTGAATTCACCAGTGGTCCCCGGTTCAATTTTCTGACCAGTTTCGGGCAACAGTTCGGCATACCGGTGCAGGATAATACGCTGGTGATCCCGCCCGGCATGGGAACGGGGTCTATCCGTATGATCGATCTGGGGCCGGAATTTAAACTCCTGATTCACCAGTATACCTTCAACGAGGAGTTTATTCTTAAACGCCTGCCGTCGGAACAGCCGTACGATCTGATCAGCATTATATTTCATGTCAACGACGGCCCGGCCCGGCTCAGTACGCCCGGCAACGACGTCACTCTGTCGCGAACCACTGAGTTTGCCGTTCAGATTGCGTCGGCCGATCTTGACTCAACGATCCGCTTCCCGGCCCATGTACCGATCCATTACACGGTTGTCGGGCTGTCGTCGGTTACGCTCCGGCACCTGCTGCAAATCGACGCCCCCAGCCCGATTCTGCAAGCCATGCTGAATCAGGTGCCGGGTTTTCTGGTCTACGAACGGCTGGACCCCGACGTGCTCATGAGTCTCCGCCAGCTGACTGATACTCGTCGCGGGGATGCACTGGCAGCGTTTTTTTACCGCATCAACGTGCAGCAACTGGTCTATCAGGTGATCGACCGGCTGCTTCGACGCGACGCGGGCCAGCACCGGCCCCTCGCCCCGGCCGACACCGACCGGCTGTTTCGCGTCCGCACGGCCATACTAACCGATCTGGCTATTCCCCCGCAACTGCCGCAGCTGGCCCGGATGGCCGGTATGAGTCAGACCCGGCTCAAGGATCAGTTCCGGCAGGTATTCGGCACCAGTATCTACGCGTATTTTCAGCAGGCCCGCATGGAACAGGCCGCGCTGCTGCTCCGGCAGGAGGGCTGTTCCGTTGCCGAGACAGGCTATCGGCTGGGCTTCGAAAACATGAGCCATTTCAGTCGGTTATTCAAAAAGCACAAGGGAATTACGCCCAAGAAATACGCTGGCGGATACGACTGATTTTACGGCTTATCGGGCTAGTTTAGTCTGGTTTGATGCGTAATCTTTGCCGTGCATCTGTGGGCCGGTGCCGTGGCCGGAAAACCCGACCGGGCGGCCTTCTTCTCAACTTATAAAGTAGCAGTCAACGCAATGAACAACGAGTCGAATGCATCCGGTAACCAGTCCGTACGGTACGATCAGTTTGGCAGTACCGATGTTTACTATCTGGCCGACCTGCCTGTTTCGTCGCCCGGCGCGGGTGAAGTGGTCGTTCGGGTCAAAGCAGCCGGTATCAACCCCGGCGAGACGAAAATTCGCACGGGTGCCCTCCAGGCAATGTTTCCCTCGACGTTTCCATCCGGTCAGGGCAGCGACTTTGCGGGTATTGTCGAAGCCGTCGGGCAGGATGTGGAGAAACTGAAAGCTGGCGACGAGGTGATTGGCTTTTCGGACAACCGCAACAGCCAGGCGCAGTACGTCACCGTCGATCAATCGCATCTGACGCCCAAACCCGCCGGCGTAAGCTGGGCGCAGGGGGGCGGTTTGTTTGTCGCGGGCAGCACGGCCTACGCGGGTGTGAAAGCGCTGAATCTGCAACCCGGCGATCTGCTGATCGTGGCCGGGGCTGCGGGCGGTGTGGGGTCGCTGGCTGTACAGCTGGCCAAAATCTGGGGTATGGACGTTATCGGTCTGGCGAGTCCACCCAACCACGACTGGCTCAGAAAGCACGGTGTAACACCCGTCGATTACCGCCCCGATGCTGAAAAAGCCGTTCGGACGGCTTTGGCGGGGCGTCAACCGGCGGCTCTGTTCGACTGTTCGGGACATGGTTATGTGGAGCTGGCTATCAGCCTGGGCCTTCCCCCCGACCACATCAACACCATCGCCGACTTTGCCGCCGTGGCGAAATACAAAGTCAAATCGGCGGGTAGTGCATCTGCGTCCAGTGCCGATGTGCTGGCCGAACTGGCCGGCCTGATCGATACGGGCAAGCTGGAGTTTCCGGTCGCCAACACCTACCCGTTGTCGGACGTAAAAGCCGCTTACGATGAACTGGATGCCGGCCATACCCACGGTAAAATCGTGCTTATTCCTGCCTGATAAACCCTGACCAGCTATGCGACCTACCCATGTGAATACCCTTGATCCGCAGGCGGGTAAGACCCTGTCCGTAGTCGGCGATACGTACCGGATGCTGCTCACCGGCGACCAGACTGACAATAAACTGGCCGTTATCGATATGCTGATTCCGCCCGGTGGCGGCCCCGGCCCACACGCCCACGCCAGCCTGATCGAAACGTTTTACGTGATCGACGGCGAAGTGGTGGTTCGGTCGGAAACGCAGACGTATACGGCCCGCAAAGGCGCATTCGTCACGATTCCGATGGGGGGAGCCGTGCATATGTTTAAAAACGAAACCGACACCACGGCGCATCTGCTCTGCATTGTGGTACCGTCGGGGCTGGATGCCATGTTCGAGGAAATCGGTCAGCCCGTCGCGCCGGACCAGTTTCTGCCGCCACCACCCATGACCCCCGACCGGCTGGCGCAGATGCAGGCCGTTGCCGAAAAATACGGGCAGGAAGTGTTTCCGCCCGATTATCTCGACAGGAAGTAAGCAGCCGAAAGACAGCGACGGGCCAAGTAGGCTGACCCGTCGCTGCTTAGTGTGCAGGGTGTGCCCGCATCTCGTAAACGGAAAACGATAAACCGCCCGTCGACCGCTATCTTGCAGGCTGAATTGTACCTGTATGAGTAACGCTGAAATTGTCGACCTGCTGGAACTGACAGCCCGGTTGATGGAACTGCACGAACGCGACGCGTTCAAAACCCGCGCCTTTCAGTCGGCCGCGTTTAACCTCGACAAAACCACCGTTGAGCTAAGTCAGCTGCCGGTCGATGAACTGGTTAAGCTGCCGGGCGTGGGTAAGAGTGTTGCGCAGAAGATTCACGAAATCAGCCAGACCGGGCGACTAGCGGACCTCGACGCGCTACTGGCCGAAACGCCCGCCGGTGTGCTCGATATGTTCAAAATCAAGGGGCTGGGCGTCAAGAAAGTACGCACGCTCTGGCACGAACTCGGCATCGACACGCTCGACGCGCTGCGACAGGCGGGTGAAGAGGGGCGTATTGCCAGTATCAAAGGATTCGGGGCCAGTACGCAGGAAAAAATTCTGGACGCGCTGACGTTTTTGCAGGAGCAGCGGGGTAAAGTCCGCATGGACCGGGCCGACGAACTGGCTCACCGACTGCGCGACCAATTGCTGACGCATTTCGACCGTGTGGAAATCAGCGGGCAGGTACGTCGGCGGGTGCAGGAAGTCGATACGGTGCAACTGCTGCTACAAACGACCGATCCGTTGTCGGCCATGCGTACGTTACGGGGAATGGTCGATCTGGTTATCGATGAGCGCGAATCGTCGCCGTTTATCTGGCGGGGGCGCGTTCAGGGGTACGATGTGCTGGTTGAGTTGCGGATGGAAACCCCCGCCCAGATCGACCGGCAACGGTTTATTTTATCAGCGGCCGACGCGCACCTGAAACAGCCGGGTCCGTCGGGTGTCGCGCTGTTGCAGGCGGCTTACGTGGGCAACGACGGGAGCGAATCGGCCATTTACGAACGGGCGGGTCTGCCGTATGTCGTGCCGGAAATGCGCGAAGACGATTTTGCCTTTCGCTGGTCGACGCATCACCACCACACGAATCTGGTCACGTGGGACGATCTGCGTGGGACGCTGCACAACCATAGCACCTGGTCAGACGGCAAGGAGTCTGTCGCCAGCATGGCGGCTTACACGCGGGAGTTGGGCCTGACTTACTTCGGTATTGCCGATCATTCAAAGACAGCGAGTTACGCCCACGGCCTGAGCGTTGAGCAGGTGATTGCCCAGCACGCTGAAATCGACCAGCTGAACGCTGGCTTCGGCGACGATTTCCGCATTCTCAAAGGCATCGAATCCGACATTCTGGGCGATGGTTCGCTGGACTATGAAGATGACATCCTCGCCCGCTTCGACTACGTGGTGGCGTCGGTGCATCAGACGCTGACTATGTCGATTGAGAAGGCGACGACGCGGCTGCTGCGGGCCATCGAAAACCCGTATACGACGATTCTGGGCCATCCGACCGGCCGGCTGCTGCTGGCCCGCGAAGGCTATCCCATCGACCACCGCGCCATCATCGACGCCTGCGCCGAGCATAAGGTAGTCATCGAAATCAACGCCAGCCCGTATCGGCTCGACATCGACTGGCGCTGGATCGACTACGCCATGCAGCGGGGTGTCTTGCTTAGCATCAACCCCGACGCCCACAGCCTGGCCGGGCTGCTCGACATGCATTACGGCGTCGACGTGGCGCGAAAGGGTGGTTTGACGGCGGAGATGACGTTCAACGCGCTGCCGCTGGACGAAATGCAGGCATACCTGCAACAACGTCGGGCCAGCGTGGTTAAGTAAGTCCAATGACAAACAAGACACTTTATTTCCTGTCGCAGACCTACCGGCAGATTCAGCTTTCAGTCGATAAAGGCACCGTACCGTACCCGCACAGCGATTTTGCCCGCCAGTTTGATGACTTACTGACCGCGCTGAACGACGAAAACGCGGCCCGCGCATTGGCCATAAACCTGGTCGAAGAAGCCGCCACTGCCCACGAAACGACCGACTATTTCCGCCGTCGAATGGCCGAAGAAGCGAAGCGGTAGCCCAGACCGGCCACCGCGTGGGTCCACGTCTGGAGGCCGTCAGGCCAACTACGCGTGGCGGAAGCTCACTAGGCCGCTGTAGTGGCTTCCAGACGTGGACCCACGCGGTGGCCGGTCTGGGCTACAACCTACTTGCCCACCGGCAGGGCCACTAACTCCGTACGGTACTTGTAGGCGTATTCGATCAGGTCGGCAACGAGGCCCGTCCAGCCGGTTTGGTGGCTGGCACCCAGGCCAGCGCCAACGTCGCCGTGGAAGTATTCGTAGAACAGATAGAGGCCCTGAAAATGCGGGTCGTCCTGCATCTTTTTGTCGTTGCCGAACGCAGCAATATGCCCGTTTTCGTCGCGCCGGAAGATGTTGATAAGCCGGTCGATAACCTGCACGGTCGCTTCCTTGATACTCATTACCTGACCGGAGTGCGTCGGGTATTCGATTTCCAGATCGTCGCCGTAGTACTGGTAAAACTTCAGCAGTGAATCGACCAGCAGGAAATTAACCGGGAACCAGATCGGACCGCGCCAGTTGGAGTTGCCACCAAACATGCTCATCTCCGACTCAGCCGGTACGTAGCGTACCTGAAAAATCTCGCTGTTTAGCTCAAACTGATACGGTGTTTTTTCGTGGTATTTCGACAACGCCCGGATGCCGTAGTCCGACAGGAATTCGCTTTCGTCGAACATCCGGCGCAGGATCATCTTCATCCGGTGGCCACGCAGCAAACTCAGCAGGTGGGTTTGGCCCTTACCCGGCTCGTTCCAGCGCGATACCAGCGAGGCCAGGTCGGGGCGATTGGTCAGTACCCACTCCACGCGTCGTTTGAAGTCGGGCAGTTTCGACAGCAGTTCTTCGTCCAGAATCTCGACGGCAAACAGCGGAATCAGCCCCACCATCGACCGGATCTTGAGCAGTCGCGAGTCGCGGCCCGGCGTGTGCAGTACGTCGTAGTAGAACTGGTCGATCTCGTCCCACAGGCTGATGTGGTTCTTGCCGAGGTTGTTCATCGCCGACGCGATGTGCAGGAAGTGCTCGAAAAATTTGCTGGCCATGTCCTGATACACCGGCCGTGTCAGCGAGATTTCGCAGGCGATGCGCAGCATATTCAGCGTGTACATCGCCATCCAGCCCGTACCGTCGGCCTGCTCGATGTGACCACCCATCGGTAGCGGCTGACTCCGGTCGAACACCCCGATGTTGTCGAGGCCGAGGAACCCACCCCCGAAAATGTTGTTGCCCTCTACATCCTTGCGGTTGACCCACCACGTGAAGTTGAGCAGCAGTTTGTGAAAGGCCCGTTCCAGAAAACCCACGTCGCCGGTGCCGTTCAGGTCGCGGTCGATTTCGTAGACTTTCCAGGTTGCCCAGGCATGAACGGGCGGATTCACGTCGGAGAAATTCCATTCGTAGGCCGGAATTTGCCCGTTGGGGTGCATGTAATATTCGCGCAGGATAACCGCCAGCTGCCGCTTGGCAAAGTTGGGGTCGAGCCGGGCGAGCGTCAGCGTGTGGAAGGCCAGATCCCAGGCAGCAAACCACGGATACTCCCACTTATCGGGCATCGACAGGATGTTGGCCGTGTACATATGCCGCCAGGTTTCGTTGCGGGCGTATACGCGCCCCTGAAACGGTACGGGCATCTTCGGGTCGCCCTTGAGCCACTCGTTGACGTTGTAATAATAGAACTGCTTGTTCCAGAGCATACCGGCGTAGGCCTGCCGCTGAATGGCCTGCAACTCGGTATCGGTTACGTTTTTTTGCAGATCGTTGTAGTACGTGTTGGCTTCGGTCAGGCGCTGTTGCCAGAGCGTGTCGAAGTCGGCGAAGGGATTCGTCAGCGTTGTCTGATCGCTGAACCGCAGCCGGATCGTCGTACTGCCCCCGGCCGGAATTTCCCGCGTGTACCGGGCCGCTGCTTTGGTGCCGATCTGATGCGGGTTGACGAACCCCTTTTTCCCCCGCGAGACAATGTGGTTGTTGATACCGTCTTTGGGGTACTGCACCGTGTTGGGCCGACCGTACAGCCGTTCGGTATTGGTGTCGTTGTCGCAGAACAGCAGGCCGTCCGGGTCTTCGCAGTAGAGTTTGTATTTGCCCAGCTGCTTGTGATTCACTTCAATCTGCCGGTTGCCGATACCGTTCAGGATCGGGCGGGCACTGTACTGCGGGTATCCCCACGACCAGGTGTTGCGAAACCAGATTGTCGGCAGCAGGGTCAGCGGAGCGGCATGGTCAGCGCGGTTATGCGCCGTTATCGTCACAAGCCAGTCGTTCTGATCGGCTTTGGCGTACTCGATGAATATGTCGAAGTACTCGTCTTTGTCGAAGATACCGGTGTCGGTCAGCTCAAATTCGGGGTCCTGCCGGTTCCGGCGTGAACTTTCGATCACCAGCCGGTTGTACGGAAATTCCTGCTGCGGATACTTGTACAGCATCTTCATGTAGGAGTGCGTCGGCGTACTGTCGAGGTAGTAATACAGCTCCTTGACATCTTCGCCGTGGTTACCTTCCGGCCCCGACAAGCCAAACAGCCGCTCTTTCAGGATACTGTCTTTATGGTTCCAGAATGACAGCGCGAAGCAGATATGTCCTTTGTTATCGGAGATACCGCCGATGCCTTCTTCACCCCACCGGTAGGCTTTGGAGCGGGCCATATCGTGGGTGATGAAGTTCCAGGCGTCGCCGTAGGGGGAATAATCTTCCCGAACCGTGCCCCAGGCACGCTCGGTCAGGTAGGGGCCCCACTTCTTCCAGCCTTTGTTGTCAGTTCGTTCGCTCAGGCGAATCTTTTCGGCAATCATATTCACAGGTTATAGCGTAAGACGGCAGGTAGCACAGACTTGGTTAGTCGGTATCGCCAAAGATAATAGGCCGGATGAATATAGGCAGGAATGATGCCGAATAGCCTATTGATTAGCAGAATATGTATAAACGATCCACGGGCCAGATGAATCAATCAGGTAGCGGGCGAAACGTATGTGTGTATGAACCCTTTGCCTGCATACCCCTACTGTAGGGTATTGATGGATGGGGCTGATCGCTGAAATTGTACCTCGTTTCTATCCACACCATCTTTTGTGTTACGCCGTCAGTTTCGTCGAGAAGACTGGTAGCGTAAACCAGCACCGCAACGGACCTCAGGTATATCGGGGGTTCGCTGCGGTGTTTAAGCGGCAATCAGGAGCCAGCGTTTACAGCCGCCAGTACCCGTTTGATCAGTTCGTTGGGGTTGCCGTTGTGCCACCGCAAGACGATCACCAGATCGTGCTCCGGATCGACCCAGATCGTGTTCTGTCCGGCACCCAGAGCCGCAAAACTCGACGCTGGTGCATCAGGCCAGGGTTTGGCTTCACCGGCTTTGGGCGTATTGAGCCACCACAGATAGCCATAGGCCGGGCCCACCGGGCCGCGTGTGGTGGCCTGCTTCACCCAGTCGCCCGACACGATCTGTTTACCGTTCCATTGGCCTTGCCGTAGAAATAAATAGCCGAACCGGGCTTCGTCGCGGGCACTGATCCGCAACCCACCGCCCCAGCGCGTACCGCCACTGACTGATGGCATCGGCTTTCCGTCGACCGTTGCGACGGCATTCGGGTAGGTTATGTACTGCCACGTGTCCGATGCGCCGATGGGGGTCATGATTTCGTCGCGCACGACGTCGGGAATGGGTTTTTTCCAGAGTCGCAACAGCGACAGGGCCAGCCGGTTGATGCGTACGTCATTGTATTCGTAATAGCTGCCGGGGGCTTGCAGGGTTCGGGGTTTGCGCTCGCCTTTTCCGAACGCTTCCTTCCCGATGAAGTCGCTGTTTTTACCCCAGAGTTCACCTTTCCATTCGCTGGTTTGCCGGGCGTGATGCTCCCACGTAATGGCCCGGTTCTGCGCCGAATCATAGCCGCCGTCGTGAATCAGGCTGGCGACGGGCTGGTGAATATCGGGAATCATACCCCGCTCAATCGTGATACCCAATACGGTCGATAGTACGCTTTTCGCAACGCTATACGTTGGGTCGACGGCCTGCGTATCGCCCCACTCGGCTACGATATAACCGTGCCGCAACACAATGCCGTTGGTCTTGGCGCGACTTGTTGGCATGGGGCCGAGTAGCTTGCCGAATATTTCCTCCTGTGTCGAGAAGTCGGGGGCCATCTGCGTTGTTTCCTGCGTCTTCGCGAACGTTACCGCTTCGGCCAGCTTATCCGCATTCATGCCCACCTGCGCGGGTGTGCGATGCGCCCAATCGGCACCCTTCGGCGGGAAGTACGGCCGCGTGTCGGCAGACGAGCCGATGGGTGGCCGGTGGCAGGAAACGGAAAAAGCAACCAGCAGGAGCAGGGTACCCCACCCCAACCGGATCGTGGAATGACCCCACCCCAACCGGATCACCGGACCGCCCTCCCCGTTAGGGAGGGGATGCGGCTTTCGAACAAATTTAAGCCCCTCCCTTACGGGGAGGGGTTGGGGTGGGGTACCTCCCGGTGGGATAAATCCCAATAGGTTTTTTAATCCAGCCATCAGCGTTCGAGTTTAAAGCCGGGGTCCAGCCCGACGCGGGTGGGGCGGTTGGCAACATCCCAGCCGGTCAGGTAGATCCATTTGGCGATACGCGTTACCTTGTCGGTGTTGATGCGCTCGGGTTCATCCTTCGGCGTGTGGTAGTCGGGGTGAAGCAGCGACGTAAAGGCGATGGCCGGGACGTTGGCACGGGCGTAGGGGAGGTGGTCGCTGCGGAAGTACCAGCCTTCAGGGTGTTCGGGCTTATCCCAGAGCGTGTCGAGTTTGAAATGCGCTTCGGTTTTGTTGACCGCCAGAGCCGCGTTGACCAGATCGGTCGAGTTACGGTGCGGGGATTGCTGGCCTAGAATACAGGCGCTATCCGGCGCGTTTCGGCCAATCATTTCGGCGTTCAGCACGGCAATGATGGAGCCTTTGGGTACAGTTGGGTGCTCCACGTAGTAGCGTGAACCCAGCAGTCCACGCTCTTCGGCCCCGTGGAAAACGATCAGCGCCGACCGCTTGCCGGGTTTCTGTGCGAAGGCTCGCCCGATAGCCATCGTTGCCACGCAGCCGCTGGCGTTGTCGTCGGCCCCGTTCCAGATCGAGTCGCCCGCAACCGCCCGGCGGACGCCGTCGTGATCCTGGTGGGTACTGAACAGCACATACTCATTTTTCAGCTTTGGATCGGTGCCCGGCACTTTCGCCACGATATTGACCGACGGGTAGCTGAAGCTTTCGACGTTGACGACGTTGGTAAATTGCTGACCGGGCTGTTTGATCCAGTCGATGGCCGAGGCTGGCAGCCACACCGTCGGTGCCTGCGAGAAGACCCGCGTGTTGGGGCCACCGGGCAGATCGTAGCGACCCCGTTCCAGCCCCGTTGTCCAGCGTTCAAAGTACGATTGCGCTTCTTTGTCGGATACCCAAACGACGGCGACGGCCCCCGCCTTAACGAGTTCGGCGGCTTTGCGGCTCATCGTCCCGAACAGAAACCGACGGTAGCTAATGTCAGCCGGGCCGGTACCCGAAAACTGAATCGCGACGGCTTTGCCTTTGATGTCGGCTTTCGCCAGTTCGTCCGGCGTACCGGTTCCAACAAAGACAAGCGGGGCATCGACCGACGCGATAGCCGGAGCCAGCAGAAACGCATCCTGCCCGTGCGTGAGTTGGTGCGAACCGATGTTCAGGCGGCTGGTTTCGGTGATGCGGGTGCGCTGGATGTGAAAAAACTGGAAGAACGTACCGTCGTCGCCCGCTGGTTGCAGGCCCATTGCCCGCAGCTGATCGGCAATCCAGACCGACGCTTTCAGCTCGTCGAGCGAACCGGCTTCGCGGCCCCGGAAGTGGTCGCCAGCCAGCGCAAAAAGGTCGCGCTTGATGTCGGTTTCTTTAATGGCAGCTACGGCACTGGCACCCGGTGCCAGCGCCTGTTTACCCGTTTGAGCCTGCCCGGTACTGCAGGCAAGCAAGCCGATAGCTGCCAGCAGACCAGTCAGGTGAGGGCGTCGTACAGAAGAAAAAGGTAAGGGCATGATGAAGAAATAAAGATGATTGGGTAGCTGACAAATGTACACGTTTGCGCGAGGGGACAAGCGCAGCGGATAGATAGATTCTGGTAATCCTGACGAATCCACTTTTCGTCCTATTTCACTGGTTTCGCTGGCGTCTGGTGCTTATATTTGAAGAATTCTTAAGAATTTAAGAAAGAAAAACCATTGCTTTTGTGGAACGGAGAAATGCGCTGAAAACCCTGGCCGGTGCCGTGGGTGGATTGGTTGCCCTGCCCGGCTGGGCATCCGGCTGGACGGCAGAGTCAGTTCAGCTGACGAAGCCACTGCTACCCGCCGATCAGATTGAGACATTGGCGGCAGTCGTGGATACAATTATTCCGGCCACCGATACGCCGGGTGCCAAAGAACTCAACGTGCAGCAGTTTATCCAGAAGGTGATAGCTGACTGTTATGACAAGACGACGCAGGATACGCTGGCGAATGGCCTGATTCTGACGAACGATCTGGCGCAGAAAGCGTACGGTAAACCCTTCAACGGGGGCGACGTAACGCAGCGCACAACCCTGCTCCGGCAACTCGAGCAGTCGACCGATCCGGCGCAGGCTGACTTTATCAAGCTGGTCAAGCCGCTAACGATCAGGGGCTATCTCAACTCCGAATACGTCATGACCAACCTGACGCACTACGAGTTTATCCCCGGCCATTACTATGGCTGCGTGCCGGTGAAAAAATAGGTTCAACGTTTAACGTTGGCCCAGTCGACAAACCTTAAACGTCAAACTACAAACCTTGAACTATCCGAAGGATGGCTAATTTCAATATTGATGCCCAGGCGCTGAATTCCTACGATGCTATTGTCATTGGGTCAGGAATCAGCGGGGGCTGGTCGGCGAAAGAGCTGACGGCGAAGGGATTACGAACACTGGTACTGGAACGTGGGCGCGACGTGCGGCACATTACCGATTACCCCACGACCAACACGCAACCATGGGAGTTTGAGCATCGGGGGCAACTGACAAAAGAGGTAAAGGACGCGAACCCGATCATCAGCAAGTGCTACGCGTTTTACGAAGGCACTGAGCAGTTTTTTGTGAAAGACGCCGAGCACCCCTACGTGCAGGAAAAGCCTTTCGACTGGATTCGCGGCTATCAGGTCGGCGGTAAATCGCTGATGTGGGCACGGCAAACCCAGCGCTGGAGCGACTTCGACTTTACCGGTCCCGCCCGCGACGGGTTCGCCGTCGACTGGCCGATTCGCTACGCCGATCTGGCCCCCTGGTACAGCTACGTCGAGAAATTCGCGGGGATCACCGGCAACAAAGACGGACTCGATACCCTGCCCGACGGTGAATTTCTGGCTCCGCACGAGTGGAACTGCGTGGAAACGCATTTTCAGAAGCAGATCGCCAGCAAATACAAAGACCGGCACGTGATTATGGGCCGGGCGGCTCACCTGACGAGTCCGAAACAGATTCACTACGATCAGGGCCGGGCGCAGTGCCAGCACCGGACAATCTGCGAGCGTGGCTGTCCGTTTGGCGGCTATTTCAGCAGTAACTCCAGCACGATTCCGTGGGCGGCCAAAACGGGCAAGATGACCCTCCGCCCCGACTCGGTCGTGCATTCGATCATCTACGACGAGAAAAAAGGCCGGGCGACGGGTGTACGGGTGATCGATGCTCACACGAAGCAGATGACCGAGTACTATGCCCGGTTGATCTTCGTCAACGCGGCTGCGCTGAACACGAACCTGATTCTGCTCAACTCGACCTCGTCGCGCTTTCCCAACGGACTGGGCAATGATAGCGGTACGCTGGGCAAATACGTCGCCTTCCACAATTACCGGGCGGGTATTTCGGGCGAGTACGACGGCAACCTCGATATGACCACCGACGGTCGCCGACCCAACAGCCCGTACATTCCCCGTTTCCGCAACGTGTACAAGCAGGAGACTAATTTTCTAAGAGGTTATGCGGCCGGTTTTCAGGCGGGTCGTTCGTCGTATTCGGATCAGAGCGGTATCGGGGCCGACCTGAAACAGAGCCTGTTGAACCCCAAAATGGGCGGCTGGCACGTCGGGTCGCACATGATGGGCGAAACCATTCCGAAAGAAAGCAACTACGTCGCGCTCGATTCGTCGCAGAAAGATCCGTTCGGCATTCCGCAACTCAAAATTGCGATTGCCTACGACGACAACGACGAGAAGATGATCAAGGATTATCAGGAGCAGATGACCGAGATGTTCCAGGCGGCTGGCTTCACTAATATCCGTTTGCGCGACGACAAGCGTAACCCCGGCCTCGACATTCACGAAATGGGCGGTGTACGGATGGGTAAAGATCCCAAAACGTCGATGCTCAACAAGTGGAATCAGCTGCACGCGGTGAAAAACGTATTCGTCACCGACGGGGCCAGCATGACCTCGACCTCTACGCAAAACCCGTCGCTGACGTACATGGCGTTCTCCGCCCGTTCGGTCGACTATGCGGTGAAGGCAATGAAGCAGGGCTTGCTTTAAGGTTTGTGGTTTGTCGTTAGAGATACCCCATCCCAACCCCTCCCCGTAAGGGAGGTGCTCAAAATGTACGAGAGTAAAGCCCCTCCCTCAACGGGGAGGGGCTGGGGTGGGGTGATTACAAACGGAATCTATTTCCGATTTAGTTAGTCGCTGAAACCCGTACACCCTAAACTGTTTTGCTTTCCCAAACTTTCCGTCGTAACGTTGCGTTAATTAAACTGAATCTAAATAATTAACGCCGTTTTAAAACCGGCAGCGGAGTATGAGCAAACGCAGCGTGGCCGATCTGAAAATAGGAGAGCGGGCGATCATTCAGGCGTTCAACGATGAAGTGATGTCGCTGAAACTGCTGGAAATGGGCTGTTTACCCGGTGCTGAGGTTTGCATGGGTAGCAAAGCCCCCCTGGGCGACCCTATTTGTCTGCACGTGTCGGGCTACTGCCTGTCGATGCGCAAAGCCGAAGCCGCCACTATTCTTGTAGAGTAAGGTCCCGGCTTACAGGTTGCACGTTTTCGGGTCGATCCGTTGGTAACCTGCGGAGACCACCGACCGATAAAACGTACCACCGAGTTGAAGCCCCCCGTCATCGCCCTTATTGGCAACCCCAATGCGGGTAAATCATCGCTTTTCAATCAGCTAACCGGGCTGCGTCAGAAAACCGGCAACTTCCCCGGCGTCACCATGGACCGGAAGTCGGGGCCGTGGGCCATTGACGAACAGACAACCGCCACCGTTGTCGATCTGCCCGGTGTGTATTCCGTGTACCCGAAGTCGCTGGACGAGCAGGTTGTCACCGACATTCTGGCCAACCCGAAGCACCGCGACTATCCTGACGTAGCTATTGTCGTCATCGACGCATCGAACCTGCACCGAAACCTGCTGCTGTTTACGCAGGTTGCTGATCTGGGCTTGCCTACGGTGCTGGCCCTGAACATGCTCGACGTGGCTAAGGAGCAGGATAAGGAAGTCAACGCGGTGCGGCTGGCCATGCGGCTGGGTGTTCCCGTTGTGCGGGTCAATGCCCGGCTAGGTGAAGGGGTCGATGCCCTGCGAAAAGCCGTGCAAAAGCAGCTGCTGGAGCCGGTATTGCCCGGCAAACCGCTGTTTGATCCGGCCGACGAAGTTCCCGACCTGATTGCTGAGACCAAGGAGCAGTATGGCCTGACAAACAATTACCTGGCGCTTCAATACGTCATTCAGCACGACGGCTTTACCTTTCTGAATCAGCAGCAGCGCCAGAATCTTGATACGTTAATCACTGATCATCAGTTTCGCGACGTGCCGTTTCAGGCGGGCGAAACCATCACCCGTTATAAGCGTATTGCGCAGATTGTCACCGAAGTTGTTACTGACCAGCGACCCATCGGCAAACCCACCTGGACGCAGAAACTTGATCGGATTTTGCTGCACCCAATCTGGGGATATACCATCTTCGCGCTGATTCTGCTGTTAATTTTTCAGGCCATTTTCGCCTGGGCCGCACCCTTCATGGACGGGATCGACGCGGGCGTGGCGTGGCTCAATGGACAACTGAAAGAAAGTCTGCCCCCCGGCCCGCTTACCGATCTGCTTACCGATGGCATTCTGGCCGGTGTGGGTGGTATTCTGGTGTTTATTCCGCAGATCGCTTTCCTGTTCCTGCTGGTATCATTGCTGGAAGAGTCGGGCTATATGGCGCGGGTCATGGTTATCATGGACCGGATCATGCGCAAGTTTGGCCTGAACGGGCGTAGCGTGGTGCCGCTGATTTCGGGCGTCGCCTGTGCCGTTCCCGCCATTATGGCGACCCGCAGCATCGGTACCCGGCGCGACCGGCTGATTACGATTCTGGTAACGCCCCTGATGAGTTGTTCGGCCCGCCTGCCTATCTACACGATCCTGATTGCGCTCGTAGTGCCGAGTCGGCGGGTGCTGGGCGTATTCAACATACAGGGGCTGGCACTGATGGCACTTTACCTGCTCGGTCTGCTAAGCGCACTGGTGGCGGCTTACGTACTCAAACTGATACTGAAGACAAAGGAGCGTGGCTATTTCATCATGGAACTGCCCACCTTCAAGCTGCCCCGCTGGAACCACGTCGGCCTGGCGGTCTGGGAAAGTGTGCGGGCCTTTGTGTGGGAAGCCGGACGGGTTATTCTGGCGATTTCCATTGTGTTATGGGTGCTGGCGAGTTACGGCCCCGGCAACGCCATGCAGCAGGCCGAAGACGCTGTCCGGCGGGAACAGGCGACGCTGTCGAACGACGAATTAAACAACCGTATCGCGTCGGAGCGGCTGGAAGCCTCCTACGCGGGCAAGTTCGGCCACTTTATCGAGCCGGCTATCCGGCCCCTGGGCTACGACTGGAAAATTGGTATTGCGCTGCTCAGTTCCTTTGCGGCCCGCGAGGTATTCGTTGGTACGATGTCTACAATCTACAGCATCGGCGACGGGGGTGATGACGCCGGTGTGACCATTCGTGAGCGACTCCGGCAGGAACGAAACCCCGCTACTGGCGGACCCATGTATACACCCGCACTGGCGTGGTCGCTGCTGATATTTTACGTGTTCGCCATGATGTGCATGAGTACGCTGGCGGCTACGCAGCGCGAAACCAAAAGCTGGTGGTGGCCAACTGTACAACTGGTGTATATGATGGTATTAGCTTACGGAGCCGCCTTCCTGACCTACCGGTTGATGAGTTGATAAAAGCCCATAAGCCACGACGCCACGCATGTCAGACATGCGTGGCGTCGTGGCTTATGAATGAACTGCTTACCAAAGCAACCCCTTCGAGATTAGTGGGTAGATGAAGTGGTAAACGATGTAGCCAAACAACGCTACGGTAACACTACCGAGAGCGGTAGTCTGATCGAAGAAGCTACGCGATTTACTACGGTTCGATGACCAGTTGCGTTGAGTTGTCAATTTCATCTCCGGTATCTGAATATAGTGTCTTGCATACAGGACAATTTTCAGACCGGATACATGAGGATTCGGGCCGGTGAAACGGTATAAAAGGCTATCTGGGCCATAATCAGTGAATTCCCAGCCAACCGTGGAGCCGCACATTTCGTAAGCGGTAGGCAGACTATATACGTTGACAGGCTCAGGCTGTTAAGTTGGGGCAACAATTCCCCAATTGTGTCGTGTACGGTCTACACGCCTACGCCCAACGCAACGCATCGACAACGTCCGAGGCCGTCATGCCGATTGGTCCGCGCTGATTAGCGACGACATCACCCGCCAACCCGTGGGCATATACGCCCAGTACGGCGGCCTCTACCGGGTCGTACCCCTGCGCCAGTAACGCCGTCAGTACACCCGTCAACACGTCACCCGTTCCGCCGGTGCTCAGCCCCGGATTGCCCGTAGCGTTGAAATGCACATCGCCGTCGGGCGTGGCTACCGCTGAGTATGCCCCTTTCAGGACGACGACGACCTTGTGCGTTTTCGCAAAATCGCGCAGCATATCCAGCTTTTCGTAATCGTCCTTCCAGGGTTTGGTCAGCCGCTCGAACTCTTTGGGATGGGGGGTCAGGATACTATGCGCCGGAATCTGACTGTACAGCTCGCGGTTCTCACTCAGCAGGTTCAGCGCGTCGGCATCGATCACCATTGGCTTTTTAATGGTTGGCAGCAGCGCCCGCAGCATCGCCAGTGTCTCCGGTGCCTTGCCGATGCCGGGACCGATGCCCACTGTCGTAAACTCCGCTGGCTCCGGGCCACCGATGCGGCTCGTACCGGTCAGGACCGTCTGGTGGCCGTCTGACTGGCACATGGCTTCGGGAACTGATGTCTGGAGAATCGGGTACCCGCACTGGGGCACATGCACCGTCAGCAACCCGACCCCCGCCCGCAGGCAGGCCCGTGCCGACAATACGGCTGCGCCCATTTTGCCGAAGCTACCAGCCAACAACAGCGCATGGCCGAACGTACCCTTGTTGGCATACCGTTGCCGCTTGTGCAGTAACAGCCGCGCTTCACTGGGCTGCGTGTAATAGTAAGGCGTAGGAGCGAGGTCGATGTAGCGTTTGTGCAGCTGAATATCGACCAGGTGCCAGTCGCCGACGTAGCGGCCATTTGTAGGCAGTACAAACGCCAGCTTGGGCAATTGAAACGAAACCGTGTGGTCGGGTTCGATGATAACGTCGTCGGATTGGTTTGGCTTATCGACGTACAGTCCGCTGGCGATATCGACCGAAACGACCGTAGCCGGGGCGCGGTTGATCGCTTCGATTGTCGCTTTTACAATGCCTTCCGTCGGCCGCGAGAGTCCCGAACCCAGAATAGCGTCAATCACGATTTCGTTGTGCCGCAGCGTGGGAATGTCGCGCGAGTACTCGATGTACTTGACGTCCTCGGTGATGAGCTTGAGCCGTCGATGGTTATGCATAAAATCGTCGGATTCGCGCGGGGCATACCGAACCACATACACCTCAACCGGGTAGTCCCGCTCCATCAGCAGTCGGGCAATCGCCAGCCCATCCCCCCCATTGTTGCCCAGCCCGCAGAAAATTTTGGTTGGCATCGTTGCCGGAAAATGATCGACGTACCAGTTGACAAATCCCAGCGACGCCCGTTCCATGAGGTTGAGTGGGGCAATGGGTTCGTGCTTAATGGTCGATTCATCAAGGGTACGGATCTGGTCAACGTTCAGTATCTTCATAGGAGAGGTATCGGCCGTAACAGGTAATTTTACAAAAGTATTTTCCAGCCGCCGAAATTTTGCTATCTTTGCGGCTCATTTCGCAAATAGTTATCTGGCGATTTATATACAGTCATGAGCGAGTTAATCAAATTAGTGGAGGCAGACAATGCGCAGCGTCGCACCGAGTTGCCTACGTTCCGGGCGGGAGACACGGTGAATGTGCACGTCAAAATCCGCGAAGGAAATAAAGAGCGGATCCAGGTATTTACGGGGACTGTTATTCAGCGCCGGAATCCAAGCAGCGGTGGCGAAACGTTCACCGTCCGCAAAGTATCGAACGGTGTGGGCGTTGAGCGGATCTTCCCAACACTGTCGCCTAATATCGACAAGATTGAAGTCGTACGCATGGGTAAAGTTCGCCGGGCCCGGTTGTTCTTCCTGCGTGGTCGTCAGGGTAAGGCTGCACGTCTGAAAGAGCGCAAGCCAAAGCCAGTAGCAGCAGCTTAATTGCCTGCTCTGTTGCCAGAAACGTGTGCAAAGCCGCCTGTAAGGGTGGCTTTTTTTGTTGCATAGTCGTAAACTTATAGCGTTGCTGGCGCGCGGCTACCGGCTGAAGCGCCAGTAACGCTATAACTTTACGACTATACAACTTTACAGCTCTATACCTTTACAGCGTGGATATTCCTTTCTTCAAATACCAGGGTACCGGCAACGATTTTGTGATGATCGACGACCGGGACGAAACGTTTCCCGCTACCGATCAGGCATTGATCGAGCGGCTGTGTCACCGGCGGTTTGGTATTGGGGCCGATGGGCTGATTCTGCTGCGGAATGACCCTGATTACGATTTCCGGATGATTTATTTTAACGCCGATGGAGCCGAAGGCAGCATGTGTGGCAACGGAGGGCGGTGTATCGTTCGGTTTGCCCATGACCTAAGTCTGTTCGAGCAAAAAACCCGGTTTGTCGCCGTCGATGGTGAGCACACTGCTACCGTAACCGACGATGAGGTGTCGCTGAAAATGAGCGATGTAGCGGCTATTAGCGAGCAGGGCACGCATGTATTTCTCAACACGGGCTCTCCGCACGTGGTCCTGTTTGCCGATGATCTGAAGTCGACCGATGTAGTGGCTCAGGGCCGCGCCATTCGCTATAGTGAGCCGTTTAGCCCGGGTGGAACGAACGTAAACTTTGTACAGATGATGGATCATTCGTCGTTATCCGTACGTACCTACGAGCGGGGGGTGGAAGACGAAACCTATTCCTGTGGTACGGGCGTGACGGCGGCTGCCCTGGCGGCTCACCGGCAACTGGGGATTGCTGAACCGGTAGCCATCCGTACGCTGGGGGGGGATCTGCGGGTATCGTTCCGGCAGCAGCCCGACGGTACGTTTACCGACATTTACCTGATTGGCCCGGCCCGGCGGGTGTTTACCGGAACCAGTACTACCTGATTTTTATACGTTGTTATGATCCTTTACAAGGCAAAAAGCTGGCTACCCGCCGTCTGGCACTTCCACACTGGTCCAACCGCATTTGCGCTATTCCGACGGTTAGGCGTCGTGCTGATCTACGTTGCAGTCGTGACGACGGTTGAAATACACTATTTCGACACCCGCCTGAAGGATACACCCAGTTCGTTTCTGTCGGCAATGGGTATCCTGCTCAGCCTGTTGCTGATCTACCGGACAAATACCGCTTACGACCGGTTCTACGAAGGCCGGACTGCCTGGGGTACGCTGGTGAACAACAGCCGCAACCTGGCCCTTTACTTTAATGCCGTTCTGCCCCTGGATCGGCAGGAAGACCGGCTGTTCTTCGCTAAAATGATCTCTAACTTTCCGTTTGCGCTCAAGAATCACCTGCGGGGAAGCACAAGCATCGACGAACTGGAGATACTGGATGAGGACGATAGAAAAACAATAACCCGGTTTGATTACAAACCCGGTGGCGTATCCAGCTTACTGTGGAATCGATCCGAATCGCTGTACCGGGAAGGGATGCTGTCTACGTCGCAGCACATTAATCTCAACCAGCGGCTCACGGCGTTGATGGACGTGTCAGGTATCTGCGACCGGATCAAGAGTACGCCAATTCCATTCTCGTATAACCTGTTTATCAAACTGTTCATTACGATTTACGTAGGGGTGCTGCCGTTTACGATTGTCCAGGCGTTTGGCTACATGACCATTCCGGCGGTACTGCTTACGTCCTACATACTGGTCGGACTGGAATTGATCGGCGAGGAGATCGAAGATCCATTTGGCGTCGACCGCAACGATTTGCCGTTAAACCAGATCAGTCAGTTGATACGGGTCAACGTACACGATATCCTAAACTACGAACTGCCGCAGGCCGAGAAACAGGCCGCCAAACCCGGCTTCGTGATAGTCACCTAGGGATGGCACGCTGATAACGCAGATGATGCGGATTTGTAGGATTTACCTGTGTTGATCTTACAAAATCCGCGTCATCCGCGTGCCGTTCATACATCGCCGGTCAGGCCGCCGTGGAGGTGGTAGAGCGTGTGGTTATGAAACGCGGACTGGCGCAACAGGTCTTTAACGGCGATGCGGCTGCGAACGCCGTTAGAGCACACCACAATCAACGGGTTGTGGTTGATCAACTCCGCGCTTCGGGCGCGAATAGTGGGCAGGGGCAGGTTCAGTCCGCCCAGGTTAAATTCCTCGAATTCCCACTCGTCGCGCACATCGACGACCAGCGCGCCGGGCTCCTGCCGGAGTAAGTCGAATTCGTCCAGCGAAATATCGGTGTAAGCCATCGAAGTCATATAACGGAAACGCAACTGGTAGCTGAGCGTTCCCGGAGTAAGCAACTGCTGTCAATCTGTCAGTTAATTGGCTAACTGGAACAAGCTTTGTCAGGCAGTGTGTATACAGTATTTAGTTCGATTCCCTGACAAATTAGCTTTATGGAAAGCGTACAACACGAAAAAGGAACGATCTCGATTCATACCGAGAATATCTTTCCGATCATCAAGAAATTCCTTTATTCTGACCACGAAATTTTTCTGCGTGAGCTGGTATCCAACGCCGTCGATGCGACGCAGAAGCTGAAGCAACTAGCGTCGTTTGGTGAATTCAACGGCGAAGTTGGCGACCTGAACGTAACGGTCTCGCTGGACGAAGAAGCCAAAACCATTACCATCAGCGATAATGGCATCGGTATGACGGCCGAGGAGATCAAAAAATATATCAATCAGATTGCGTTCTCCGGCGCGTCGGATTTTCTGGAAAAATACAAGGACAAAACCGACGACAAAGGTCAGATCATCGGCCACTTCGGGCTTGGCTTCTACTCGGCATTTATGGTTGCCAGAGAGGTCGAGATCGTTACGAAGTCGTACCGCGACGGGGCCGAGGCTGCCCGGTGGGTGTGCGATGGCTCGACCGAATACGAACTGACGGCGGCAGAACGTCCGGAGCGCGGCACCGATATAATCCTGCACATCGCCGAGGATTCGGAGGAGTTTCTGGATAAAGGCCGGATTCGCGGTATCCTCGACAAATACGCCCGTTTTCTGCCTACGCCGGTTTCGTTTGATGGTAACGTCGTGAACAACACGGTGCCGATCTGGACGAAGTCGCCTGCGGAACTGACCGACGAAGATTACAAAACGTTCTATCGGGAACTGTACCCGATGAGTGAGGAGCCGCTGTTCTGGATTCACCTCAACGTCGATTATCCGTTCAACCTGACTGGTATCCTGTATTTCCCGCGTGTCAAGAACGAACTGCGTTTCCAGCGGGAAAAAATTCAGCTGTACAGTCGGCAGGTGTTCATCACGGACGAAGTGAAAGACGTAGTGCCTGACTTCCTGATGATGTTGCATGGGGTGATCGACTCGCCGGATATCCCGCTGAACGTATCGCGGAGCTTCCTGCAAGCCGACGCGAACGTGAAGAAAATCAACGGCTACATTACCCGTAAAGTGGCCGACAAACTGAACGAGCTGTTCAACGCCGACCGGAAAGGCTTTAAAGAGAAGTTTGACGATATCGGTCTGTTTATCAAGTACGGTATCCTGAGCGATGATAAATTCTGGGATCGGGCCAAAAACTTCGTGTTGCTGAAAAGCACGGACGGCACCTACGCAACGATCGACGAGTATCGCGAAAAGACACAGGCTAACCAGACCAATAAATCGGACTCGTTGATCTGGCTGTATACGACTGATCGTAAGCAGCAGGATGGGTACGTGGCCTCGGCAACCCGGCGCGGTTACGACGTATTGCTGATGGATACCGTCATCGACCCGCACTTTATCAACGCACTGGAATCGAAAGTCGACAAAGTACAGCTACAGCGCGTCGACGCTGATACGCTCGACAAACTGATCGATAAAGACATCAGTAACGACAGCGTACTGTCGGCCGATGATCAGACGAAGCTGAAAGAACTGTACGAAAAAACGCTCGACAACAAGACGCTGACGATTAATGTCGTGGCGATGCCCGCCGACGAAATGCCCGTCACGATTACGCAGCCCGAGTTCATGCGTCGGATGAAAGATATGTCGGCCCTATCGGGTGAGCAGTCGTTCTACGGCAACATGCCTACTATGTACAATGTCGCTATCAACGCCAACCACCCGCTGATCGGCCGACTACTGACTGAAACTGACGAAACTGCCCAGCAGTCGTTGGTGAAACAGACGTACGATTTAGCGCTGTTGGCGCAAAATATGCTGACTGGTGCTGACCTGACGGCTTTTGTCCAGCGCACGGTAGCCAGGCTGTAAAACAGCAGACGGTCGAAGCGGAAGGGCCATTCATTGGGTGGCCTTTCCGTTTGCAGGTTCGGCCATCAGCCCTGGTCCAACGAATGGCTGTAGGGTGTAAATAGATCAGATTATATACTCGTACAGATTGTATGAGTACATATACCTATGCAACCTGTTAATTATTGGACAAGTGTAGTATGTTTGGGGTCAATTTTTGTAGGTTTACCTGTAATTGGCTGGTCGTCGTATACGGCTATACGTCACAGGTGAAATAGCCTGACACGTTATCAGGCGTCAATTAACTTCGTCTACTTAAACCGACAGCGGGGGAATCTTAACTGATTCCCAGGTACATGATTATGTTACAAGCGCAGTTTCCCATTTTGCTGGTCGATGACGACGCGCAGGTTGCTGATATACTGGAGCGGGCGGCTCAATCGAGTTTTCCAGAAGCCTCGTTTATTCATGTAAGCAGTTTTGAAGAAGCAAAATCGTACGTCGATGATCTGGAAGGGAGAGGCCCAAAGATTGTACTGCTCGATATTGATCTGAAAGGAGCGGTTGATGGGCTGGATTTTTTGACCATGCTACGGGCGCATCCAAAGGGGCGGCTGTTGCCCGTCGTGATGTTGTCGGGGTCTAGAACGCCCAAACAAATTGAACGATCGTATGCGTTCGGTGCATCAGCCTTTACGATGAAACCGTACTCGTACAGCGACTGGAAAACGTACCTGCAGAATCTCCGTGCGTACTGGTACGAAACAGTAACGTTGCTCGACTTTCGCCATCGTCGGGATGCGTAAACGGTCTAGGGCTGCGGACGTCGTGTAAACCACACCCGACGTTTGGCGGCAAGCCGGGCCATGAAAAACAGCAGTACGACGATCAGTACGACAAAAGCCAGCAACGGCAGAAAGATCGATAACAACGACAGGACGAAAGAAGCCACGTTTTCTCCCGTTGCTATCACAGGGTTAGCGAGCCCGCCGGTGGTGGCAGTGGAGCCCAGCCGAAGCAGGCTGGTACCAGCCTGAATTATCCCCGCCGAACCGCCCCCCATCAGCAGGCCCAATCCCCAGTGCAGCACCGGATTGTCGATGGGCAGGAGTGATGTGCTGAGCAACGTTCCCGCAATGATCGATGCGGGCGTGGCAATGGTGTCGAGCAGATTGTCGAGCCAGGGGATGTAATAAGCGCCCAGTTCGAACACGGTTGCTACCGACAGTCCAAGCAGTGTCGTTGTCTGACTGAGCCACTCAAAACCGGCCATTGGGCTTATGTACCCCAGCCGGGTGGCCATGCTCGCCAGCAACAGCGGTACAAAGACACGGAAGCCGCAGCAGGCCGCCAGCCCAATACCTAGGCAGGCACTCATTATCCAGGCAATAGACATAGTTGGTTACGCTGTTTCTGTATGCCTAACCTATTTTGAGGGGAAGGGTTTATTTTACAGCGATAGTGTCGCTCTGTCTGTATGTTCCCTGATACAGGTTTCTGGCTGCGATAAACAGAAAACGCTAGTTAGCCCTCATTGCCCCCGTACTGTCACTATCGAGCGTGTACGAAGGATACATCCAGGCCGTTACGCGGCCATCGAACCTGTTTGTTACGGGTTCACGACTGACAAGCTGAATACCACAGGGCGGCATCATATCCGGAGTCGCTGAATCCGAATAGCTGATTTCGATACGCATTCCCTGCTCCTCGGCCTTCTCCAGCATATCAAACAGGTGGGTTACGCCGACGATATAAAAAGCTTCTGTGAGCGTTTGGGCATACAACCATTCGGGCGTGTCACGCTTCGACGACTCACCAATCGTCATGTACTTTCTGTACAATTCAAATCCATTCATCATAGTCAGTGCAAACAGGGAGTGTCCAAATCGATGGCAAACTGATCTGTAGTACGAACATATGCAAATTTTGTTTAATTTTAGTTAAACAAAATTTACTGAATGGGAACATAAGCGAAAGCAAAGAGGATGAAATGGGATACCCGACAAAGTAGTGCTACGCAAAATCATGTCGATATAAACACGGAGTTACTAACTGAAAAACTGCGGGTTGAAGTTCATCAGGTATACTTCATCGGTGGCACGGGTCAGGGCGGTGTACAGCCAGCGGACAAACTCGTGATTGACCTGACCTTCCGGTAAAAAGCCCTGATCGATAAACACAGCGTTCCACTGACCACCCTGTGCTTTGTGACAGGTCAGGGCGTAGGCAAACTTCACCTGTAGCGCGTTCAGGTAGGGGTCGCGTCGGATGGCTTCGGTGCGCTCTTTCTTGCTTTTGATGTAAAAATAGTCCTGCGCGACGCTTTCATACAGGGCTTTCGACTGTTCCTGCGTCAGCGACGGTACAGGTGAATGGAGCGTATCGAGCAGAATTTTGGCTTCAAAATCAGGGTGGTCCTCGTAATCGATCAGGCGCATGGTGACGGTCGCAAACCGAAAACCGTGCACTTCCTCGTGCTGTCGTACCTTCTGCACCTCCACAAACTCACCGTTCGCCAGAAAGCCCGCCGGGGAGTCGTCGCCCAGAACGGTATAGTTGTTTCGGGCAATCATCAGCATATCGCCCGCGTCAAGTTCGTCTTCACACTGATCGATCATTCGCCGGACGAACTGATTGTACTGTGAGGCCGTCTTGTTGGACCGGCAGATAATGGCCGTATTCTCCCGTCCGTACTTGTTATAGGCGTAGCGAATACCGTCTTCCAGCTTGGTTAGCGGCATTTTAAAGATGTCGCGGAAGGAGCGGACGTCAATTCTGATGGGTGGGACGCCCGTCTCCGGTGCCGTTGGGCCATCGCTCAGCAGGGCGTCGAACCCGACGGCTTTGGGCGTTGGATCACCGGTGCCGATACCCTGCTCGGCCAGTAGCGTCCGCAAATCAGTGGCGTTGTACAGGATACCCGATGCTTCATCCTGCCGCATTACTTCGGTCAGTTCCTGCTCATAAACGTTCATGTCGAACGAACTCGCCAGAAACCCCCGGTCGAGGGCAGGGCTAAGATCGCGCCCGACGGGGGGAAGCTGTGCCGTATCGCCCACGAGCATCAGCTTGTTGCCGGGGTTCTCAAACACAAAATCGATCAGGTCAGTCAGTAACCCCTTGCCCCCAAAGTCGGCTTCGTCGGAAATCATCGAAGCCTCGTCGACGATAAAGAGGGTGTCTTCGTGGTAATTTTTCTGCCGCTGAAACGACAGCGACCCCGATCCGGGATCGGCTACCTGCCGGTAGATTTTCCGGTGAATGGTCTGCGCCTGCTTTTTGGAATAACTGGCCATGACCTTTGCCGCCCGGCCGGTGGGGGCCAGCAGCACCGATTTATACCCGAAGCGGGGAAGAATCTTGATCAACGTACCGACAAGGGTCGTTTTCCCCGTACCGGCATAGCCCCGTAGCAGAAAGCAGTCGCGATACGGGTCGAGTTCGGGATTGTCGGTACTGATAAAGGCACTGATCTGATCGAAGAAAGCCAGCTGCCCGGACGTGGGTTTGAAAGGAAAACGTTTGGCCAATAAACTGGCCGCCGTCTGGGTATCATTCATGCTACTAATTTACGGAAAAACGACTATATTCACCCGCCACTTAACCCCCTCAGTACGATGAAAATACGCCAAATTCTACAAGGAAAATCGATTAACGCACTGTTCTCGGTTGGTTCGGGAGAAACCGTACTCGGCGCCCTCAAACTGATGGCTGAAAAAAACATCGGGGCGGTGCTCGTTGTCGATAACGACGAGTTGACCGGTATTTTTTCCGAGCGCGACTACGCCCGCAAGATTGTCCTGAAAGGTCGCCATTCCGACGATACCCTGGTGCGCGATGTAATGACCCCCAACGTTATTACGATCGAACCCGAACAGCGGCTGGAGGACTGTATGCAGATCATGTCCGACAAGCACATTCGTCACCTGCCGGTTATGGAATCGGGTAAATTGATCGGCATCATTTCGATCAACGACGTCGTAACGGCCATCATGCGCGATCAGAAAACCCGCATCGATTCGCTGGAAAGCTACATCTCCGGTAGCCCCTACTAGCGTAGCGTTTAACGTTTATCGTTTGAGGTTTAATAGGTTGTTTAGGATTCTATAGCCCGTTCTGGAATCGCCCGTTTGTCATCCCGAGCCTGCGAGGGATCTTCGTTAACAGGCGGTTTTGTGTGCTTTTAGCGAAGATCCCTCGCAGGCTCGGGATGACAAAACAGGCCATAAAACACAATTCTGAATAATCTCTAAGGTTGCCACGGCTGCTGAGCGACAACTTTAAACTTTAAACGGTAAACCTCAAACGATAAACGTCTACCTTTGCGTCCCAAAATCTTGATTGGCTGTGACGCAGGTACTTGACAAACCCCGGCAGGAAGTGATTACGCTGTATGGAAACCGGCTTCGGCTGCGGGTCTGTGGCTTGTACTGTCAGAACGATCAATTGCTGATGGTCCGGCACCGGGGTATCGGCCCGACCGATACGTTCTGGTGCCCACCCGGCGGGGGCGCGCAGTTTGGCGAAGCGGCTCCCGACGCACTGATTCGTGAATTTGCCGAAGAAACCGGGCTCGATGTGCAGGTCGGCGAATTACTGTTTGTCAACGAATTCATGCAGCCGCCCCTGCACGCGCTCGAGCTGTTCTTTCGGGTCGAGGCATTCGGTGGGCAACTGCTGGCCGGTACCGATCCGGAGATGAGTCCTGATGGGCAAATTATCCAGGAAGTGCGGCTGATGTCGTTCGATGAGATAAAAGCATACCCGCCCGAAGAGGTACACGCCCTGTTTCGGTTTTGTCACTCGCTTAGTGATGTCTTTGCCTTGCGCGGCTATTTGCCCCGTTGAGGTAGTAAAAAGCCGCTTTCCGGTTCTTTGCCGTAGACCCGTTTCGCGAAAAATGAGTAGGTTGTAACACCAAACGATTGTCTGGTTCCTGTGCAGATTCTTCAGATGCCCACACCCACCATCAGTATTCATGCTGACCAGTTTGGTCCGGAGCAGTCGGCGCGGTCGGTACTGTGTCTGGAAGCGGGGCACGACCGGTTTCGGTTTATCGCACTGGATGAACAGGGGCAAGGGCAGTGGCTGGAAGATTATGCGTTTCCCTCGCTGCTGACGGATCGCCTGCCAACCGACTTACTGGCCGATATTTTTCGCGAGCACCCCTTGCTGACGGCCTCGCCCTGGCAGGAGGTTCGGGTAAGCATCAATACACCATCCTTTACACTGGTACCGCAGCCGCTGTACCGGAAGGAATACGCTGGCAGTTACCTGGCGCTGATGCGGGGCAGTCAGTTGCCCGCGCATGAATTTGCCCAGGCGTACGCCCACGAAGCCGAAGGGTTTCTGTCGGTGTTCAGCCTGAGCCACGACCTGGCTGATTTCTTTTCGGAAGCGTACCCGCTGCAACCGATGACGTTTGTGCATCAGATCGGGGCACTGCTCGAAGCAACGGCCGTGCTGGCTCAGCAAACAGCTGGTGAGCCAACGGTCTATCTGTACTTCGAAGATGAATTTGTAACGGTTATCTGCCGAAACGGATCTACGCTACGCTACTGCAACCGGTTTGGCTGTAGAAATGCGCAGGACCTGACTTATTACGTGCTGTATACGCTGACCGAATTGCAGATCAATCCCGAAACGGTGGTTGTCATGCTTTACGGTGAGATCACCCCCTTTGCTGAACGGTACACTGAACTGAGCCGGTTTCTGGCGCACCTGCGTTTCGGTACATTTCCCACTGGTGTGACGCTGGGTGGCGACTTCAGCGATTTACCCGACCACCGTTATCTAAGCCTGTACGGACTTTGCCTGATGGGAGATTGACGTAGCCCCGTTGGCGATTGCTCCCGGCTCTCTATGAAGAAAATAGCGTTATTTCCCGGCTCGTTCGACCCCTTTACACGTGGTCACGAAGATATTGTCCGGCGCGGACTGAACCTGTTCGACGAGGTCGTCATTGGCATCGGCAAAAATGCCCGCAAAGACCGGTACTTCCCACTGGAACGGATGATATTGCTCATCGAAGAAGCCTTTGCCGACGAACCCGCCGTGCGGGTGATGAGCTACGAAAATCTGACAGCGGCTGTAGCTCGCAACATCGGTGCCCGGTTTCTGCTGCGGGGACTGCGCAACACCACCGATTTTGAGTATGAGAACGGTATTTCGCAGGTCAACCGATACGTCTACGCCGAGGTCGAAACGATCTTTCTGATTACATCGCCCGAACTGGCTCCGATCAGTTCGAGCATCATCCGCGATCTGCATCGCTACGGGCAGAACGTCGATCCGTTTTTGCCGTATAAGCTAACGAATGATTGAATGATTGAATGATTGAGTGATTGAGTGATTGAATGATTGAATGATTGAATGAATGATTGAGTACTATTCAATCACTCAATCACTCAATCACTCAATCATTTACTATTCTCCTCGATAACGTACCGGATCGAACTGAACGAGTTGGTGAGGGCCTGCTGCGTCTGTCGGGAGTCGAGCCACGCGAGTTGCTCAATGCCTTCTTCGGCCTGCGGAGCCATATTGGTATCGTTAATGACCGTCATCTGATACCATTTCGTGCGTTTCAATATCCGGCTGCCGTTGAGGGCATATGTGTGCCAGGTTGTGCAGATCCGATCGCCAACCTTGACCCGGACGCCGGTTTCCTCTTCAACCTCGCGGGCGGCACCCTCGCGCGACGATTCGCCATTGTCGAGTTTGCCCTTCGGTAAGTCCCACACGCCCCGGCGGAACATCATCAGAACCTTATTGTCTTTACTGACCACACCGCCAGCGGCTTTGATAACCTTGTAATTTCGCTTGATGGCCGATTCACAGTCTGATTTGCTGAGGCAGCCCAGCGTGATCGACAGCAGCCGACCGGACTTCGTTTTTTGAAGCAGCGCCAGCAGTTTATCGACAGTGGCGGGGGTTGCGTTCAGTACAAGCAGATGCCCTTTCAGCGATTCTTCTTTAACGATACCCAGCCGGGCATCGATGGTATTGTCAAACTCCGTTGTTGATGATAGCGCAGGCGACCCCGCCAGGCGGGTTGCTGTTTTCAGACTGATGAGCCGCAGCGGGCGGTCGTCAATAAAGACAATCATGAAAAAGAATAAGTAAGTAGCAGGGGCAAAAGTAACGAAACGTGCGGTCTAACCTGCGGCAAATAAGGGCGGAAACATGCCCTATTATGCTATTTTTGCGTCGGGCCAATTCTCTCCCTGTGTGGAACTGCTGATAATTCTGTTGCTGACGATTCTGAATGGTGTCTTTTCCATGTCAGAAATTGCCCTTGTTTCCTCCCGAAAATCGCGCTTCGAAGCAGCTGCCAAAAACGGCGACCGGCAGGCACAGGCGGCACTCGATCTGGCTAATTCGCCGAATCGCTTCCTCTCGACAGTACAGATTGGGATTACCCTGATTGGCCTGCTGACGGGTATTTTCTCCGGCGACAAAATCACCACGGATGTTGAAGGCTACGTAGCCCAGATCGCGGTGTTGCAACCCTACGCCCATTCGGTCGCGGTCGTGCTTGTGCTGATCGTACTGACTTACGTGTCGCTGGTGCTGGGCGAGCTGGTACCTAAACGCATTGGTCTGTCGAACCCCGAAGGCATTGCCAAGACAATGGCGGCCCCCATGATGCTGCTCTCGAAACTGACGGCACCGTTTATCGCGCTGTTAACTTTTTCGAGCGATACGCTCATCAAGTTGCTGCGAATCAAGCCAAACGATAGTGCCGTTACGGAGGAAGAAATCAAAAGTTTGATTCAGGAAGGCACGACGGGGGGGGCAATCGAGGAAATTGAGCAGGAGATTGTGCAGAACGTGTTTCAGCTCGGCGACCGTAAAATCACGTCGCTGATGACCAACCGGCAAGAAATCGTTTACCTGGATCTGGAAGATGATCCGGCTGAAAACAAAGAAAAAATTACGACGCATCGTCACTCCGTCTTTCCGCTCTGCAACGGTGGGGTCGATGAGGTGATCGGCCTGATTTACTCAAAAGATTTTCTGGGTAAAGATCTCGACACCGAGTTGCTGCGGCTGAACGACCTGAAACGCGATGCGCTGTTTATACCGGAAAACAACCGGGCTTACCAGGTGCTGGAGCGGTTCCGCGAACGCAGGCAATATGTTGGTATGATTGTCGATGAATATGGCGGGGTGCTTGGCGTCGTTACGATCAATGACATTCTGGATGTACTCGTCGGAGATATAGACGACGCGACCGATGACTACGAAATTCGCAAGCGCGACGACGGTAGCTACCTGATCGATGCGCAGCTGCCATTCGAGGATTTTCTGTCTTACTTCGAGATCAGCATTACGCCACAGAATCGCCGTGACCTGACCGGCTTCGATACGCTCGGTGGCTTTGCGCTACATATTCTGAAAGACATCCCACAGACGGGCGAGCAGTTTGCCTGGCAGGCCTACCGGTTTGAAATCATCGATATGGACAAGAGCCGTATCGACAAGATGCTGGTTTGGAAAGCGGCTGAGGAGTAAGCAGGTAAACAGTGGATAATCATTTGCTGTTTCTGGTATGTAGGCTGGCGGGCCGGTGTAAAAGTAGCCTGGACCGGCCCGCCGGCGCGGCTCCAGGTCCGGGTGGGCGCGACAGCGACCAACAAAGCTACCGCCTTATATAGTTGGCCTAACGGCCACCCGGACCTGGAGCCGCGCCGGCGGGCCGGTCCAGGATACTTTTACACCGGTCCGGGCTATACAGACTACATTAAACCGTCCAAGACAATGAACACTAATGACAACGACATAAGGCCGCTTCGTGATGTGCCCTCCGGTCTTGACCACGACCCAAACGCTGACGAAGAAATAATCAATCAGCAGGAGGACAAAACGGCTACTGAACTCGAACTCGCGGACTCAGATAAAGCACCCATTGCCCCCGCAAACCTGTCGGAGAATATCGCTTATGCACTCGACGGCAGCGGCCCCGGTCCAACCGGGGCAAAGCCGCAGGTTAGCGCGGGTAAACACGTTACCGAAGGAATCACTGGGGCCGGACCAGAGGACGAAGAAAAGAATCTGTCGTAACGAACAGTGTGTCGCTACGGTAGTACAAAAAAAGGGCCGATCAGCAGATCGGCCCTTTTGCTTACAATGCCTTTGCCTATACCACTTCCTTGTATTGCATACGATACAGGTTGGCGTAGAACTCGCCACGCTGCAAAAGTTGCTCGTGCGTACCCTGCTCAACAATCTGGCCCTTGTCGACTACAATGATGTTGTTGGCCTTCTGAATGGTCGATAACCGGTGAGCGATAACGATAGCCGTTCGCCCTTTCATCAGCGTACTGATCGCGTTCTGAATCATCTCTTCGGTTTCGGTATCGACCGAGGACGTTGCTTCGTCGAGCACGATGATTTTAGGGTCCTGCACCATGGCCCGAACGAACGAAATCAATTGCCGCTGTCCGACAGACAGCGTCGAACCCCGTTCCATTACGTTGTACTGATAGCCGCCTGGTAATCGCTCGATCAGGTCGTGAACGCCAACGAGTTTAGCTGCTTCGGTCATTTTCTCGTAACTGATGCGCTTGTCGCCCAGCGTGATATTGTTCTCGATGGTATCGGAAAACAGGAATACATCCTGTAAAACGACCCCGATGTTCCGACGCAGGTGACCCAGTTCGTACTCGTGAACATCGACCCCATCGATGCAGATTTCGCCTTTGTTGATATCGTAGAACCGGCTGAGCAGGTTGATGATCGATGATTTTCCCGCACCGGTTGCGCCGACGAACGCCACTGTTTCGCCTGCTTTCACGCGGAAACTAATATCGCGCAGCACCCAGTTTTCTTCGTTATAGGCAAACCAGACATGATCGAAACTAACGTCGCCCCGGAGCGTGGCGGGGGTGTGTTGCCCGTTATCAACCGTGTATTCGTCGCTGTCGAGTAGCTTGATGATCCGGTCGGTGCTGACGATACCCATTTGCAGTGTGTTGAACCGGTCGGCCAGCATCCGAATCGGGCGGAAAAACAGGTTGATAAACATCACGAAGGCCGTAACAGTACCGAAGGTGATGTCGGCATGGATAATCTGCCGCGCCCCGTACCAGACGACCAGCCCCACGGCTACCGCCGAAATGATGTCGGCAACGGGGTAATAAATCGAGTAATACAGGATTGAGCGGATGTTGGCTTTACGGTGTTCGTCGTTGATGGTGCGAAACTTCTCGGCTTCGATGGGTTCGCTGCCGAAAATCTGCACGATGCTCATGCCCGTGATGTGTTCCTGCACAAATGAGTTCAGGTTGGCCACCGCCGTCCGCACTTCATTGAACGACTTTTTGATCTTTTCCTTGAAAACGTACGTGCTGACGAGCATCAGCGGGATAGTCGACAGGCTGATGAGCGCCAGCCGCCAGTCGGTGTACAGCATCACGCCGATTACCAGCACCAGCTGTAGAATATCACCGGCAATAGCGGCCATGCCCTCGCTAAATACATCCGCCAGCGTCTCAACGTCGGAAATGGAGCGCGTCACGAGTCGTCCGATGGGGGTATTGTCGAAAAATTTCAGCCGCAGCGTCAGAATTTTACGGTACAGCTGCACCCGGATATCCCGGATGACGTACTGCCCCAGCCAGCCCGACAGATAGGTGTTGTAAAATTGCACGACAGCCTGCACGACCAGTACCGCCAGCATAATGACGAGCATGGTTGTCAGCCGGTTATAGTCACCTGCACTGATAACATCGTCGATGGTGTAGCGAATCAGGAGTGGGGTCAGCGGAGACAGACAGGCCGCCAGCATAATGATGGCGACCAGGCCGAAAAAGCGACTCCGGTACGGCTGTACGAATGCGTATAGTCTTTTCAGAATGACTACATCGAAGATGCGGCCACTTTTTTGTTCTTCGTTCACGGAAAGCGGGGGAGTTCAGCAGGATAACCCAATCGACGTGACGAACGTTTCCCGAGCCGCGTGTTTCCTTATACCCAGGTTCGGACGGTATCCCATAACAGGTACACGTTCAACCCGATAATCAACACGGCCACGGCCCAGGCCGTTACTTTCATCCAGCCGGGATTGACAAATTGGCCCATTTTCAGCTTATCGCCCGTAAAAATGACCAGCGGTACTACGGCAAAACTAAGCTGTAAGGACAGAACGACCTGACTGAATACCAGCAGTTCGGAGGTGCCATGTTCTCCATAAAGTGACGCGACGACCATAGCCGGGATGATAGCAATAAGGCGGGTGATGAGTCGGCGCAACCAGGGTTTGATCCGTAAGTGCAGAAACCCTTCCATCACAATCTGTCCCGACAGGGTACCCGTCAGCGTCGAATTTTGGCCCGATGCCAGCAGTGCCACGGCAAACAGGATACCGGCTACTTTGACGCCCAGAATTGGATTGAGCAGCCGGTGGGCATCGGTAATGTCGGCCACAGTTTGATTGCCCGAAAAGTGAAAGGCCGCAGCTGCCAGCACCAGAATGGCCGCGTTGATGAAAAAGGCCAGAAACAGTGATACCGTCGAGTCGATGGTGGAAAAGCGGATAGCCGTTTTCCGACCGGCGTCGGTGCGGGGATAGTTGCGGGTCTGCACGATACTCGAATGCAGGTATAGGTTGTGCGGCATCACGGTAGCCCCCAGAATACCGATCGCGATGTACAGCATACTAGGGTTCGTCACGATGTCGGACCGGGGAAGCAGCCCGTTGACGACCGCGCCCATATCGGGTCGTGACACGATCAGTTCGTAGCCGAAACAGGCCAGAATGATAAAGATCAGGCTGGCGACGATTCGCTCGATAACCCGGAATCCTTTGTTCTGCAGGTAGAGCAATAGCAGTACATCGGCGGCTGTGATGAGAATACCGATTGTCAGGGGCAGGCCAAACAGTAAATTAAGCGCAATAGCCGACCCGATCACTTCGGCCAGATCCGTGGCGGCAATAGCAATCTCGGCCAGTGCCCAGAGAACAAAGGCAACGGGTTTGCTGTAGTGATCGCGGCAGGCCTGCGCCAGATCACGGCCAGTGGCGATGCCCAACTTGAGCGACAGGTGTTGCAGGAGAATGGCGAATAGATTGGAAATCAGCACGACCGACAGCAGGCGATAGCCAAACCGGGCACCCCCGGCAATGTCGGTTGCCCAGTTGCCGGGGTCCATGTACCCCACAGCAACCATCAACCCCGGACCAGCATAGGCCATGAGCGTCCGAAAAAAACCGGCGTTGGCTGGGACGGCCACCGAGCCATGCACATCAGCCAGTGAGTTCGTCGTATTATCCTGCCGCCAGCCTTTCGTTGTTGTATTCGTAACGTTCATGTAATGAGTAATAAAGAAGTGCGATGCGAGCGAAACAAGCCAGTACGTCTTTCTTCGTTCATCTTGCCTCTTTCATCCACTGTACAAGCGCAAATCAGCTATGTAACGACATAAATGTACGGAATGTTGAAACAAAAATTTAGACTAATCTAAATTTTTAGAAAGTTTAACACAAAAAGTACCTTTGTGCCCAAACTGTCAGGGCCCACCCCATCGTTGTATGGCTGGTTCGTATTCTATGCATTCGTTCACGGAAGAAAATTATCTGAAAACGATCTATGCGCTCGCGCTGCGGCAGGAGGGCGACGTGAGCACAAACGCGTTAGCGGAAGTTACGGCTACCAAAGCGGCTTCGGTGACGGATATGCTGCGCAAACTGGCTGATAAAGAGCTGATTCACTACAAGAAATACCAGGGTGTACGATTGACCGAGGAGGGTGAGCGACTGGCCTTGCAGATCATCCGGCGGCACCGGCTGTGGGAGGTATTCCTGGTCGAGAAGCTGGGTTTTGGCTGGGATGCGGTGCACGACATTGCCGAAGAACTCGAACATATTCGATCCGACGAACTGACGAGCCGACTGGATACGTTCCTTAATTACCCGCAGTTCGACCCGCACGGCGATCCGATTCCGACGCAGGCTGGTCAGATGCCCGCGACGGAATACCGAAAGCTGTCGGAGGTTGGCGTGGGCGAAGCTGTGCGGCTGATGGGCGTGCTGGAACATTCGACTGCGTTTCTGCAACACCTCGATCGTTGTCAGCTGACGCTGGGCTGCGCCGTGACGATGGGCGAAGTCAATCCGTTCGATCGATCGGTCCGTATTGTCAGTGAATCAGGTCAGCCTATCTTCGTCAGCCACGAGGTCGCCCGAAATTTGCTGGTTGACTAACAAGTTTGTGGTTCGTAGTTTACAGTTCGTGGCTAGCTGCCGCCGGAGGAACTGAAAACCACAAACTACAAACTACAAACTATTGTAAATGAAACTCCTGGACTGGTATATTCTGAAACGCTTCCTGCAAACCTACATCTTCGTGGTGATGGTGATCGTGCTGGTCGTGGTGATGATCGACTATACCGAAAAGGTGGATAACTTCCACAAAAACAACGTGACCGCCGGTGAAATTCTGGGGCAGTATTACCTGAATTTTGTTCCGTACTGGGCCAACTACATCAGTCCGCTGATGGTGTTCATCGCGACGGTATTCCTGACGTCGCGGCTGGCTGCCCGCACTGAAATTATCGCCATGCTGAGCAGTGGCATCAGTTTCGTTCGCCTGCTGTTTCCGTACCTGCTGGGGGCGTCGGTGCTGGCTGTGCTGACGTATTTCATGGTCAACTACATCATCCCGAAAGCCAACAAAACCCGGATTGCGTTCGAGATCAAGTACATCAATAACCCGTACACGTATTCGGGGCGGAATGTGCATATCAAGATCGCGCCAAACACCTACGCGTATCTGGAAAGCTATAATAATCAGAGCAATACGGGGTACAAGTTTACACTGGAGCGGGTAGAGGGTAATCAGCTGAAAGCGAAACTCTCGGCCGACCGTATCGAGTGGGACACGAAAAAGAAGAAGTGGGGCATCTATGATTACACCGTTCGCTCGATCAATGGGCCGACAGAAACGCTGACGCCCGGTACGCACGTCGACACGACGCTGAATCTGAAACCCGATGACTTCGGTTCGGATTTCAACCTGTTTGAAACGCTGACACTCCCCGAATTGAATCGCCATATCGAGCTGCTGCAAAGTCGGGGCGCCGATGGGGTCGAAACGTATCTGATCGAGAAGTACAGCCGCGATACCCGCCCGTTTGCCATCATCATTCTGACCGTTATTGGCGTGATTATGTCGGCCCGGAAGAGTCGGCGGGGCGTGGGCTGGCAGGTGGCGCTGGGCTTCTTTCTGGCCTTTACGTACCTGCTGTTTTTCATGCTGGCCAAAGGTATCGCGCAGGAAGGCTTCCTCAATCCGATCATCGCGGTCTGGCTCCCGAACCTTATTTTTGCTTCCATCGGGTTGCTGCTCTATAACACAATTCCGAGGTAAGTGTAGCCGTGTAGCCCAGACGTCCACGTCTGGTAGCCGCGATAGCGGCTGAAATAGCTGCCGCCTGAACACATCAGCCTGACGGCTACCAGACGTGGACGTCTGGGCTACATCACCATGACGAAAGCGACTGCTACAGATTATTTTCAGCTTCATTTCATTGTCCTGATCTGGGGATTTACGGCTATTCTGGGCAAACTCCTGCAACCGCTCGACGCATCGGCGGTGGTGCTGTTTCGTACGGGCCTGGCCACGATTGGCCTGCTGGTGGTGCTGCGGATTCGGAAACAGTCGATGGCCGTACCCGCTGCTGACCGCTGGAAATTACTGGCGACGGGTGGCGTGATTGCGCTGCACTGGGTGCTCTTTTTTTTGGCGGCCCGGCTCGCCAACGTGTCGGTTTGTCTGGCGGGTATGGCAACCAGTTCGCTCTGGGCCAGTGTACTCGAACCCATCATTCTGCGTCGGCGCGTCCGGCTGATCGAGGTGATACTGGGCGCGGTCGTGATGGCAGGACTGTACATGATTTTTCGCTTCGAGATCGACAAAGTTACCGGGCTGGTAGTGGCAGTGTTTTCGGCCATGCTATCGTCGCTGTTTACGATCATCAACAGCCGGTTCGCGCAACGGTACGAATCGCTGGTGATCTCGGTTTACGAAATGGCCGGGGCTACCGTGGGCGCATTAGGGCTCTGGCTGGCAGTGCGCTACACAACCCCCGCCGATACTCTTGCCCTCATACAGTTTGTGCCGGATACAGCCGCGCAATGGCTCTGGCTGGGTATCCTGTCGATGATTTGCACGGTGTACGCCTATTCGGTGGGCGTGAGTCTGCTGCGTAAGTTTTCGCCATACATGGCCATATTAACCGTAAATTTGGAGCCAGTGTACGGAATTTTGCTGGCCGTGCTGATCTTTGGCGACACGGAACGCATGACGGCTGGCTTCTATCTGGGTACACTGGTTATCCTGCTGGCGGTGCTGGCTTACCCCTTTCTGGATCGTCCGAAGGTCGAGCCGGTGGAAGGTTAACCGGGCGTTCAGTTGCCATTTCACTGCATGAAACATTTTTTCTCCGGCCGGTTGGTCGCCGTAACGACCGGTTTGCTGGTTGCGCTGACCTACCTGCCGCTGATGTGGCTATCGGTCCATAATCATCCGTCGGCGGCCGACGATTACTGCTTTGCCGATACGGCGGTACGCTACGGTTTCTGGGCCGCGCAAAAGCTGTACTACAACGGCTGGACGGGCCGCTACTTCTCCAACATGCTGGTACACGGCAGCCCGCTGGTCTGGGGCTGGTACGATGGGTACCGGCTGATTCCGATCCTGACTGTAACGGGTCTGCTGCTGGCTATATGGTCGTTCGTCGATGAACTGCTGCGCGATCAGCCGCGCCCAACCCGGCTGACGGTTGCGGGGTTACTCTTTTTCGCTTACATGGTGGGACTACCCAATACGGTTGAAGGATTTTTCTGGACGTCGTCGGTAGTGGCTTATACCATTCCGGTGGCGCTGACGCTGTACTGGCTGGCGATTGTACGACGCTGGTATCGGCTTCCCGCCGGTGTGTACCGCAACCTGAACGCATTCTGGGCCGGTGTGCTGGTCTTTTTTATCGTTGGTTCGGGCGAAACGATTCTGATCTTACTGGTCGGGATAATTCTGGCGATGGCGGCTTACCGACTGCTATTTCAACGTACGTTCGACGGTTTTCTGGCGGGTCTGCTGGTTGTAGCCCTGCTATCGGCCGGGTTGGTGTTTGGCGCACCGGGCAACGCTATCCGGCTGGGGTCGAATCAGATACAGGGCAACATCGCTGTGTCGCTGGGGCAGACGCTGGGTATTCTGGTGAAAGCCATACTACGCTGGCTGGTGCAGACACCTGTCCTTCCGCTGTCACTGCTGAGTCTGCCGTTGCTGGTGCGGCTACACCGCCCCGATAGCTCAGTACGCCTTATTTTTCAACTGCCCGCGCTGTTGCTGACGCTTATCTGGGCGGGCGTGCTGCTAGTACTGACGTTCCCGTCTGTGTACGGACTGGGTACGGCACCGGGCCGGGTAATGAACCTGACGTACCTGATGTTTTTGTTCGGCTGGTTTTTTGTACTGACTGTCTGGGTTGGCTACCTGATGCGTCGGCAAAACTCCGTCGCGCGCTGGCTGGCGGCCGGGGCAACGCTGCCCACACTGGCACAGGGCGTAGCGGGGGTATGGCTGATTGGCTGTGTTGTTGTCAGTCCGACCCTGCGGCAGCAGTACGGCGACCTGTTTAGTGGAAACGCGGCTACCTATGACCGGGAAATGACGCAGCGACACGAGCAGCTGCTGCAATCGGCCGATACGCTACAGCTGGTTCCGATCAGCGTGTATCCGGCTACGCTGGTTGTCGAAGACATAAAAACGGATAGTCAGCACTGGTGGAATCGCTGTCAGGCCGGCTATTATCACCACAAAACGATTCTCCTGACAGGGAATTAGTTTGTGGTTCGTTGTTCGGAGTTTGTCGTTCACAAACCGGCTGCGATTAACCACAAACTATAAACGACAAACTAAATTCATGCCCCACGTCTGCGTCATCATACCATGTTACAATGAAGCGGGTCGGTTGCCAGTCGATGCGTTTCAAACGTACCTGAGGCAGACGACCGACGTGCATTTCTGCTTCGTCGATGATGGCAGTACCGACCAGACCCGCGCCGTGCTGGAACAGGTACGGGCTCAGTCGCCCGACCGGGTCGAAGCCCTGATTCTGCCGCAGAATAGGGGCAAGGCGGGGGCCGTCCGGGCGGGGATGCTGCACGTCGCGCAGCAGTCATTCGACTATGTTGGGTTTCTGGATGCTGACCTGGCAACCCCGCTGGATGCCATTGCCGATCTGACTGACTCGCTCGACCGGCAACCGGGCCTTGATCTGGTGATGGGGTCGCGAATCAAATTTCTGGGCGTCGACATTCGGCGGAAGCTGTTCCGTCATTACACGGGCCGGATTGTGGCTACGTGTATCAGCACCATTCTCAAACTGCCAGTCTACGACACGCAGTGCGGGGCCAAGCTGTTCCGACGCCGGGCGGTCGAGTCGTTGTTTCGCGACGAGTTTATCAGTCCATGGCTGTTCGATGTTGAGCTGCTGGCCCGGATGATTCAGCAGCACGGCCGTGCCGACATAGCCCACCGCGTTGTCGAGCGGCCGCTGCGGCAATGGGTGGAGCAAAGCGATTCGCGTATCAGTTCGACGTATATGTTTAAAATGTGGTACGAGCTGTACCGGATTCAACGAACCTACCGAGATGTATGAGTCGATTTTACCGCCTGCTGGCCCACCGCCCGCTGACGCTGACGTTAGTGCTGTTACCCATCGGGGCTTTCTTTATTTATTTTTTCGCCCTTCGGTACAACATTCCCTGGTTTGACGAGTATGAAAACATTCCGTATTTCCTCGACCGATTTCTTAGTGCTGACTCGTTTGCCGACCGGATGGCGGCTCTGCTGCGACCCAACAACGAGCACCGGGTGCTCTACGCCCGCTTGGTCGTGCTGGGGCAGTACTGGCTGACGGGCGGACTGAATTTTGCCGGGCTGATGCTCTGGGGAAATCTGGGGCTGGTGCTGATTTTCTGGCTGCTCTACAACGCCCTGCGCCGGGCCAACGATCCATCGGCCGACGCGCTGGCACCCCGATCGCTGGGAAACAAGGCCCTGATCGGGATGTTGCCGGTACCATTGCTACTGTTTACGGCCCAGAATTACCTGCTCACGTTTACCGCCATTTATACGCTTCAATACCTGGCGATTATCGTGCTGGTGGTGCTGACGTTCTACGTGCTGGCTACCGACCGGCCACTGCATTTTGGGCTGGCACTGGGGCTTGGGCTGCTCAGTACCTTCAGCATGGGCAACGGGTTGTTGCTGTGGCCGGCTGGCGCGGTTATGCTGATGGTGCAGCGTCGCTGGATACCGCTGGCAACCTGGGCAATCGTCGGCGGAACAGGAGGTTACCTTTATTTTCTGGGCTATCCCGTGCAGCAGGGTAACGCCAACGGCTTCGCTTACGTGCTTGACCATCCGGTGCAGACGCTGTCGGGATTCCTCATTTTCGCGGGTAGCGTATTCGATCTGTTTCCCATTCTGACTATCGAGCCGCGTTCGTATCTACCGTTTGCCATGGGGCTGGGCCTGATCGCAGGGCTGGGTTACTGGCTGGTAAGAACCGTGTGCCGAACGGAGAAAAACACGTCCTTCTTCGACGTATTCGTGCTGGGTTGCGCGCTGTTTCTGCTGGCTAACATCGGCCTGATCGCTGTGTTTCGAATCCGGTTTTACTTCGGTATGGTGCTGCATAGTTCGTACCGGACGTACTCGCTGGTATTGTGGTCGCTGGCCGTTGTGTTGCTGTTCAGTCGGCTTCATGAGTCGCTGCGGGTTCGGCTCTGGCCGGGTATCTGGCTGCTGTTTCTCGGCGTCAGCGTACTCACCTACGGCACGTATATTCCCGAAGCGATTGAACGTCGGAAACACATGCAGGCCATGACGTTCAACCAGCGCTACAGCGACATTGGCCTGGGCGGTACACGCAATACCTACCTGGCGCGCTACATTTCCGGACTGACGAAGCTGATGCATGATAAGGGCTGGTACGACCTGCCCGATCCGGCGATAACACCCGACGAAAAAAGACTCGTTGCCCCCGCTGACCCGCCCGTTCCGACGGAGCCGCTTCAGATCACGCAGCGGCCCGACTATATTGTTGTCGATAATCACGATACCAATTATCAGCCTGGGATCAACATGGCTACGTACCTGATTATGAAGTCTGACAGGCTGACGTATCTGGTGCTGGCGGCCCGTATCCGGCCGGAGGGCAGCCAGTTTTGGCGGGTTGTGCCGGGCTTTACAGCGGCTATGCCTACTGCGCTCGTACAACCCGGTCGATACCGCATCGGCCTGTTCCGCACCTACCCCGACCATACGCAAACTCAGTTTACCAATCGCTTTGTCGATGTACCCTGATCTCGCCTGAAAAACGAATCTGGGTAGAAACGTTTACTTTTGCGATTCAACCACTTGGCTGTCCACTGGTGAGTACACCCGACGCTCCTTCCAACCGTATCAATGTTGTTATCCCGCTGTTCAACGACTGGCAGGCCGTAAGCCTGCTGCTGGACCGTATACGGCTGGTCGTGGCCGAGCCGATTGTAAAGCGCATGGCGTTTCTGATCGTCGACGACTGCTCGGTGACCAATTATGACACCCTGCCAACCGGGATCGGTCAATCACTGTCGATTCTGCGGCTGTACCGGAACGTCGGTCACCAGAAAGCCATCGCACTGGGTCTGTCGTACCTGGCCGATCAGCCCGACTTGCAGATGACGATCGTGATGGATTCCGACGGGGAAGACCGGCCCGAAGACATCGAGAAACTGATACAGCGGAGTGCCGAAGTACCCGGCCAGATTGTGTTTGCGCACCGCGCCAAGCGGCACGAAACCCTGTTGTTCCGGGTCTTCTACCGGATTTACAAGTGGCTGTTTCTACTGCTGACGGGCAAGGTCATCACGTTTGGCAATTTCAGTCTCGTACCAGCGGGACAACTGCGTAAGCTGGCGCACGTGTCGTCGATCTGGAACAATTATCCCGGTGGGGTTATCCGGTCGCGGTTGCCGTACACGGGCGTGTCACTGGAGCGGGGCCGGCGGCTGGCGGGCGAATCAAAAATGAATTTTGTGTCGCTGATCCTGCACGGATTTAGCGCCGTATCGGTACTGATCGACACGACGGCGGTGCGGCTGGTGTTATTCAGCGCACTGATGATTGCCGCATCGATGATCGGTATCGGGGTTGTCGTGTACATGAAACTGTTTACGCAGACGGCTATTCCGGGCTGGGCCAGTTACCTGGTGGCTTCGTTTTTGATCGTGATTCTTCAGGCCTTTCTGATCTCGCTGCTGCTGGTGTTTATCGTACTGGCCTATCGAACCCAGGTGCAGTTTATCCCGGCCCGGCAGTACCGTGATTTTGTTGAGTGCGTCGAGGTCGTCTACTGACCCGACAACGCGTTGCCTGCTACGGTGATCAATGTAAAAAACGATGGAAGCAAATGATCGTATCTTTTAAAAACCGAGTGCGTGGTTACTAGTAAACTGTCTGTGAGTGAGTCAACCCCGTGGCTGTTCCGACCGGCCGCGTCAGCCATTACCGCCGGGATCTGTATCCTGCCTGTCCTTCTGTTCACGGTCTTTATCTACACGAATGCTGTCAATGTGCCGTGGATGGATGACCTAGAAGCGTTTCTGAAGTTTCTGCTGGCGTACCAGGATGCGCCTACGCTGGCTGGTAAAATCGACTGGCTGCTGCGACCCAACAACGAACACCGGATTCTGTTTGCCAAGCTGGCCACCATAGCACTGTACAACCTGACTGGGCAGGTGAATTTCGCGACGCTTATCCTGATCGCGTACCTGTTTCTGCTGGCGACGTTATGGGTGTTGTACCGGGTGTTTCGCCGGATGAACCTGCCAATTGGCGTCTTTATCCCCGTTCCGTTTATACTGCTTCAGCCGCAGTATTACCTGACAAGTCTGTGGGCGGTGACGGGCTTGCAGCACGAAGTGGTGATCTGTCTGGTAATCGTGACGCTGTATCTGCTGGCGGGCGATAAATCCGCCGGGTTCGGGTTCGCTGTCGGTATTCAGCTGCTGGCTTCACTGTCAATGAGTAACGGGCTGTTTGGCTGGGTGGCCGGTGCTTTTGTTCTGCTGTTGCAGGGAAACAGCCGCCGGTTGCTGATCTGGGTGGCATTGGCTATTGGTACCATCGCGTTCTACTTCCACGACTTTCAGAATCCCCAGGGCAACGAAAGCAGCGTGTCGTACCTGGTGCGCAACCCCCACATCGTCGTGGCGGCTTTCTTTACATTTGTCGGGGCGCTGTTCGATTTCTTTCCCACCAGCACCACCAATTGGCGCTACGTAGTGCCTACCCTAGCCGGGCTGGTTGTGGCGGGGAGTGTCGGCTGGTTGCTGGTCCGGATGAACTGGCCGCTGCTACGAAAAAAAGCCCCGACGCTGGGTAGGGCCGAACAAACTCGCCGGTACTTTTTTTCGGGGGCTTACGCGTTTCTGCTCGTCAACGCTACGGTGGTGGCCGTGCTGCGACCGCGTTTCGGGTATTCGGTGATGGTTGTGAGCAACTACATGATTTACCCGGCACTGACCGTTGTGCTGGTGTATCTCAACGTTATCAGTGAATATCACGCCCGGAAGCCGGTGTTCGTGACGCGCTGGGTGCAGGGAGGAATCGCGCTGGGCTTGCTGGTCTGGTGTATTTCGTACGGGCTGCGCTGGCCCGTGGTAGCCGCCCGTAAAGAAACGCTGCTGACAAACGCGTTCAACCAGCAACACAATCAGACGGGGCTGGGCCCTACCTGGGGAACCGCCTTCGATACGCTGGGGCGCTACGTGATGGGGGAGGCCGTCCGGCGGGGTATGTACACGTACCCAACTGGGTATTATACGCCTTACGTAACCCAGCTGGGCCACGCGTCGCACCTGCCGCCCGACCGGTCGCTGAATCTGCACGTCAGTCCGTTGCCGAATGGTTCATACGCCGTTGCGACGGATAAACTGCCATTCCCACCCGCCCGGCAAGCCGCTGTACTCGTGCAGGCGGAAGCCAGCGGGGCTACGTACCTGTTTTTCTCGCCCGTGCCGTTCGGGTTGAAAACGTTCTGGCGTCGGGCAGTACCTGGTCTTCTCCGTGCTGAAGTCGTCAGTGCATTTTTGGCTCCCGGCCGCTACCGGGTTGGTATCCTGAATCCGGCTGACGAGCAAAATCCGGTTCGGATCAGTACCGAGACGCTGGTAGTCGCTCAGTAGGCTGCCGGTACCGTGCCTGCCGCTGGCCCGCGAAAAAACGTACTTTTGTCCAGTCAGCCGGTAATCGATGTATGAATGAATTAGTTGAGGGGCCACAAATTTCGATCATCGCCCCGCTTTACAACGAATCCGATTCGTTGCCCCACCTGGTAACGAGGCTGAACGCGTTGATGGATCGGTTGTCGCTACGGATCGAGGTCGTACTCATCGACGATGGTAGCCGGGATCAGACGGCACTGCTGATGCAGCAGCTGGCTTTGGCCGATGTTCGGTACCACTGCATTTTTTTATCCCGGAACTATGGTCATCAGATTGCCCTGACGGCCGGGATTGCGGCCGCCCGGGGCAGCGAAGCCTTATTCATCATCGATGGCGACTTGCAGGACCCCCCGGAACTGCTCCCGGAGTTTTACCAGAAGTTCAAAGAAGGGTACGACGTCGTGTACGCGGTTCGGAAGAAACGCAAGGAAGGCTGGCTCAAACGCATGGCCTACTCCACGTTTTACCAGTTTATGCGGTCGATTTCGTACGTCGACATTCCGCTGGACAGCGGTGATTTTTCGCTTATCAGTCGACGGGTTGCCAGTATCATGAAGCAGATGCCGGAAGAAAGCCGGTTCATCCGGGGTATGCGGTCCTGGATTGGTTTCCGGCAAACGGGTATCGAGTACGAGCGGGATGCGCGGCTGGTCGGCACGTCCAAATATTCGTTTAAGATGCTGCGCAAACTGGCCTACAACGGCATTTTTAACTTCAGCGAATACCCGATCAAACTGGTGACCCGGCTGGGGGTGATAACCCTGATTGTTGCGGTGCTGTACCTGATTCAGACGCTGATAAAAAAATACTACTATGGCGACGTTCCGCAGGGCTTCACGGCGACGCTGCTGGTTATCATTCTGTTCAGCGGGGTGCAGTTGCTGGCACTGGGCCTGATCGGGGAATATGTGCTGCGGATTTTCTTCCAGTCGAAAGGTCGGCCGCTGTACATAGTTCGGGAGGTAATCAGGCAGCAGGAACGGCAGCTTATTTACGACACCGAACCGACCTATCATCCGACCGGAATCACCCCTAATCAACCGTGATAATCGGCTAGTCTGGCTTCACCCGGACGGCTGGCGAATGCCCGATGCTGTTTAACTCGCTCCAATTTCTTCTTTTTTTCATCGTCGTCACGACCGCTTATTTCAGTCTGAAGTGGCGGGGGCGGTGGGTGTTGCTGCTGGTAGCGAGTTGCTACTTCTACATGGTCTTCAAGCCAGCGTATTTTATTATTCTGCTGCTGACCATCATCATCGACTACATCGCCGGCATCTGGATTGAGCGTACGCATGGCCCGGCCCGGCGGTGGCTACTGATTTTGTCGCTGGTGTCCAATCTGGGTATTCTGGCCTTTTTCAAGTACCTGGGCTTCTTCGCCGACAACGTCGTGTGGCTGTTCGATCACCTCAGTCTGCCCGGTGTGGCAACGCAGGTCGAAGGGCTGACGAACCGTATTTTTATCCGGGTGCTCCGGTTCTTCGGTGAAAATGACATTACCTCGTTTAAAGACAACGTCATTAACATCCTGCCGGTCGGGCTGTCGTTTCACACATTTCAGGCCATGAGTTACACCATCGAAGTGTATCGGGGCAATCAGAAAGCCGAGCGCCATTTCGGTATTTACGCACTCTACGTGATGTTCTACCCCCAACTCGTAGCGGGGCCTATCGAACGGCCACAAAACGTGCTCTGGCAGTTTCATTCGTACTTCAAATACAATCCCGAAGAAGTGAAAGCCGGGTTGATGCAGATGGCATTCGGGCTGTTCAAAAAGCTGGTTATCGCCGACCGGCTGGCCATGCTGGTCAGCTACGCGTACAACGACCCCAGTCAGCACAATGGCCTGACGCTGCTGGCGGCTACCTTTTTCTTTACCTTTCAGATTTACTGCGACTTTTCGGGCTACTCCGATATTGCCATCGGTGCCGCGCGAGTAATGGGCTTCACGCTGATGGAGAACTTCCGAACGCCCTACATCGCGCAGTCGGTATCGGAGTTCTGGCGACGCTGGCACATCTCGCTCTCGACCTGGTTTCGCGACTACCTGTACATTCCGCTGGGGGGTAACCGCAAAGGCCCCGTCCGGCAATACGCCAATATGCTGATCGTGTTTCTGGCGAGTGGCCTGTGGCACGGCCCTAACTGGACGTATGTAATCTGGGGCGGCTTGAACGGGCTGTATCAGATCCTCGCCGTGTTGCGCGACAAGTTACTGGCGAAACTGGGCCTGATCGCTACACCAGCCAGCACCATTCATTCACCCGCCAGCGAGCCGAAGCCGCATTCACCAGTACGGGTTGTGGCCAACACCCTGATAACGTTTTTGCTTATCATGCTAACGTGGGTGTTCTTCCGGGCCCGTAATCTTAGTGACGCCGTGTTGATTCTACAGCGTATCGCTACGTTGTCGTGGTCTGATACCATCAGCAGTCCGATGAACGCCGTAGAGATGGGATTTGGCGTCGGTCTGATCGCGTTCCTGCTCCTTAAGGAGTACTTTTTTCTGACTATCCCGACGCGTAGCACGGTTCAGTTCGTCCTGCTGTTTGTCCTGATTACCTTCGCGACGTATCTGTTCGGCGTCTTCTCGTCCAACCAGTTCATTTACTTCCAGTTCTGATTTTGGTATATTTGGTCTGACCAACTACCGTCGCTATGGAAACGCTGTCAGTGCCCACTCCGTCGATCGATGCTGATCTGTCCGCGTATCTCTCTTTTCGCATTCCTCAGATTCACAACGGCGACGACTTCTACGACTTCTGCCAGGACAATCCTGATTATACCTTCGAACGAGACGCCGACGGACGTATTTACGTTATGCCGAATACAGGTGGGAAAACCGGAATAAGAAATTCAGAATTAACCACCGACGTTACGATCTGGAATCGCCAGACTAAACTGGGGAACGTATTCGACTCGTCGACAGCGTTTAATTTACCCGATGGGAGCACGCGGTCACCGGACGTGGCCTGGGTGAGCCGCGACCGGTGGGACGCTCTGAGTGAGCGCGAAAAGGAACGGTTTCCGCCTATTTGTCCCGATTTTCTGATCGAGCTAGTGTCACCGACCGATTCGCTGGGCAGTGCGAAATCGAAAATGACGGATGTCTGGCTGGCTAACGGCTGTCGACTGGCATGGCTAATCGACCCTAAAACCGAAACAACGTACATCTTCCGGATCAATGGCGAAATTCAGATCGTTCAGGGCTTCGACAAGCCTTTATCGGGCGAAGACATCCTGCCCGGTTTTATTTTGTCGCTGAGTTAAACTCCATCGCGTCGCCGTTCATGCAATAGCGCAGACCGGTTGGTTCGGGGCCGTCTTCGAAAACATGGCCCAAGTGACCGTCGCAAACCGAGCAGCGTACTTCCGTCCGGTTGCCGTCGGCTTCGGTATAGATGGCATTGGGCAAAATGGGGGCGTAAAAACTGGGCCAGCCAGTGCCTGATTCAAACTTGGCCGTCGACCAAAAGAGCGGATTGTGGCAGGCAGCACAGACAAACGTACCAGCCCTATGTTCTTGGTTGAGCGGACTGCTGCCTGCCCATTCGGTGTCGCTGTTGCGCAGTACATTGTACGCCGACCGACTCAGTAATTTCTTCCATTCCGCATCCGTTTTCTCAACGCGCCTGCCATCTGGCGAGGTCGTGCCTGCGGGACGCTGATGCGGTGGGCGGGGTTTGGCGATAAAGGTACCGTAGCTCCATAACCCCAGCGCCAACAGGCCGGCAATTGCTAGAAATAAGATCGATGATTTCATGGGTTCGACAGAAAAGCAATGGCTGCTCTACCGAAAAATACGTTCGTGCGGCACAATCAGTTCCGGAAACAGCTGGCACGGAATTTCGCCCGACTCGTAAATATCGACCAGCGCAAACTCGTCAGTCTCAAGCACGTATACGTTGACTGCTTTTTCTTTCGGCTGGATGATCCAATACTCCCGTACACCTGACTGCTCGTACAGATGAAACTTTTCGTCGAAGTCGTACTTGGCCGTTCGGGGCGACGTAATCTCGATAATCCAATCGGGAGCACCCAGACAGCCATCGTCGTCCAACTTGGTCAGGTCGCAGACGACGCAGATGTCGGGATGAACAACGGTGTAAATCTGATCGGGTCTTTTCCTGTTCTGAACCGGCAATCGAACGTCGAAGGGCGCGTCGTAAACCTGACACGATTTATCGTCGAAGTAGTGACGAACAACGTAGGAAAGATTGCCTGATGCGCTTTGATGCATTCGTTTTGGGGCGGGCGACATAGCCAAGATCTTTCCCCGAACAAGTTCCACGTGTTCGTCAAATTGCCATTTTACATAATCGGCGTAGGTGTATGTGCCGTTAGGATCGAGTTGCGATATATCCGTAATCATGGGAGGTGGCTTTATTGATAAACCAAGCTACGACTAACCACCGAAAACTGTATATCGATCACCGTAAACCGTAGTGCTACCGGCCGATGGCTACTTTGCGCAGGATCGAGTCGATGACCTGTAGCGGGGTAATCTGATCGGCTTCGGCTTCGTAGTTGAGCAAAATGCGGTGATTGAACACATCGGGGGCTACTTCCTTGATGTCTTCGGGCAGCACGTAGTCACGCCGGTCGAAGTAGGCCAGGGCTTTGGCGGCCAGGTTCAGGTTGATACTCGCGCGGGGCGACACACCAAACTGAATATACCGGGCTTCATCGCGCAGGCCGTAATCGAGGGGTTTGCGAGTGGCAAAGACCAACTCGATGATATATCGTTCGAGCGTTTCGGAAATGGTAATACCGTTGATCTCGTTGCGGATGGCGATTAAGTCTTCCTTTCCCAGCACAGGCTGTACCTCGTAGTCGAAGTTCATGTTCGACATCCGGCGCATCACTTCCAGCTCATCCTCGCGACTCAGGTAATCGACAAATACCTTCATCATAAACCGGTCGACCTGTGCTTCGGGCAGTGGGTAGGTTCCTTCCTGCTCAACGGGATTCTGCGTCGCCAGCACCAGAAAAGGCCGGTCAAGCAGAAACGTTTCCTCGCCGATAGTCACCTGCTTTTCCTGCATGGCTTCGAGCAGTGCGGCCTGCACCTTGGCGGGCGAGCGGTTTACTTCGTCGGCCAGAATCAGGTTGGCGAAGATCGGGCCCTGCTTCACCTCGAACTCGGCGGTTTTCTGGTTGAAAATCATGGTGCCAACCAGGTCGGCGGGGAGTAGATCGGGCGTGAACTGGATACGCTGAAAATCGAGTTCCAGCACTTTTGCCAACGTGTTGATCGTCAGGGTCTTGGCCAGGCCGGGTACGCCTTCGAGCAGGATGTGCCCACCCGTAAACAGGCCGATAAGCAGCCGGTTGAGCAGCCGATCCTGTCCCACAACGACCTGACTCATCTCGCGAAACACATCCCGAATCTTGGCGTGGTAAGTAAATGACGTAGTGGATTGCATAAAGTAGGTTTAAAGTTCATAGTTTAAAGTTCAATGTTGGTTTCGGTAAACTATGTTACTAGATCAACAACGTTAAACCTTAAACCCGAAACCTTAAACGATTAGAAAGTAGCCCGGATGCTGCGGTCTTTGCCGTGGATGTCTTTGTATACCTGGATGCGGGAGAAGCCACGATCGGCAAAAACCTGCCGGGTTGCCTCACCAAACCGCTCGTTTATTTCAACGTAACAGGCGCCGTCTTTCGTCAGGTGACGCACGCAGAAATCAGCGACGGCTTTGTAAAATACCAGCGGGTCATTGTCTTCCACAAACAGCGCCAGGCCGGGTTCGTAGTCGAGCACGTTGCGGTTCATATCGGCCGCTTCCGAGCGGGTCACGTAAGGCGGGTTGCTGACCACACAATCGAAACGATGAGCAAAGTCGGCCGGTACATTCAGGATGTCCTGAATAGCGAATGTCACGTCGGCGTTCAGGTTGTGGGCATTGTGCCGTGCCAGTGCGAGGGCTTCTTCCGACACATCCCAGCCCGTCACAATCGACTGCGGCAGGAAGCGCGACAAGGTGGTGGCAATACAACCGCTGCCCGTACCGATGTCAACAATGGGTACGTCGTCGGTACGGTCGGCGAAGTCGTGCATGATAAGCCGGACCAGATCTTCGGTTTCCGGACGGGGAATGAGTACGTCGGGCGACACGTCGAATTCAAGTCCGCAAAAGATCGTCGTGCCGATCACGTGCTGTATGGGTTCCTGCCGGTTGAGCCGTTCCAGAATCTTGAACCAGTCGGGTTCGGTGCGGTTCGGCGGGAGCGGTTTATCCGTTAGTACATCCGTTTTACGCAGGCCAAAGTAGTGGTCGAGCAGCATGAACGCCATTTCGCGCGCTTCTTCGGGCGAATAAGCCGTGATATTTTTCTTCAGCCGGTCGTATAGAGGTTTGGCAGTTGCCATTCGGGTCGAAAACTTGTTTTGCCAAAAATAAGGAATTTGCGGGTCACGGATTTTTGTATGTGCTGAATCCGGGTGTCGAATTACCAGAAAAAAGAAGGGCACCGGCTATGAACCGGTGCCCTTGGGCTGTTGTACTCAGCGCTGAACTTGTTAAGACCGGCTAGAAGCGCAGCTGAATGTTGGCGTTGAAAGTCGTACCTAGCTGGCTGAACTGCGCACCGTTATAGCCCAGAATGCTGTAGCGACCGTTGAACGACAGGTAGTTCCGCAGGTCGGCGGCTTGCTGGGCGTTGGCCAGGTACTGCGATCCGGTTTCGTTAAGCGCCACCAGATCCCACTTCGGCAGTACGTTGAACAGGTTGTTGACGTTAGCCGTTGCCGACAGGTTTTTGCCGAACGTGTAGCCCACGCTCAGGTCGGTGACGACGGCTGGTTTGAAAGCCGCCTGAATATTTTCCATAATCGAACCGCCATTGTCAAGATCCTGGAAATACGTCGGTCCAAACAGGGTGTTGTTCAGGTTGAACGTCCATTTGCTGATGGCGTAGTCGATGCCCAGAATCGACTTGTACTTGGGCCGGCTCTGGGTCAGCAGCGACTTGATCTGCGTGTTGAGGATGCTCGAACCAGCCGCCCGAATCGCTTCGGGATCGGCGGGGGTACCGTCGATGCGGTTGACCAGCATGAAGTTACCCGCCAGGTTCAGACCAATCTTACCCCGACCCGCTGGCAGGTTCCGGTACGACACCACGTAGTCAAGCCCGGACGTCGTCGTCTGAATGCCGTTGATGAAAAACTGAATCGACGTTACCCCGGCCTGCCGCAGGATTTGGCCCAGCGCACTCGACGGGTCCGACGAACTGATGGTCGAGCTGTAGACGATCCGGTCTTTTACTTTGATCGTGTAGTAATCGAGGGTCACGCTCAGGTTGCGGGTCGGATTCAGTGCCACGCCCAGCGATACGTTGGTCGACCGTTCGGGCTTCAGCGCCGGAATGCCCAGCAACTTGGCCTGCGTGCTCTTGTTGTTGAACAGACCCGATAGCTGAATCGTACCGCCGATAAACGAGGCCTGTGTCGACTGGGCATAGATCTGGTGGAGCGATGGAGCCCGGAAACCCGTCGATACCGATCCGCGCAGCACGATTTTATCGTCGGCCAGTTTGTAGCGCGACGAAATTTTCCAGACGTTGGCGTTGCCGAAGTCGCTGTATTTTTCCGTCCGGGCGGTTCCGTTGATGAGGAAGTTCTTGGTGATGTCGTAGCTCAGGTCTACGTACCCGCCGATGTTGAACCGCTGGAAAACGCCCGCGTTGTTGGCACTGATGCCGGGGAATGAGTTGGCCCCTTCACCCGAATACGAAGCCGTATCACCCGCTGTGATCGTGTACGTTTCCGACCGGCCTTCCATCCCGAAGGCAAGGCCCAGCTTGTCGGTTACCTGCCGCGAAATATCGATGTTGCCAACCAGGTTGCCAAAGGAGTAGCCACCCGGCCGGAAGCGCGTTGGACTCGATTTGCCGAGCGTCCGGTTGACCGTGTTTTCAACGCTGTAGATCTGCTGGTTGTAGCCCGTCGTGAGGCTGATATCGTGTTTCCAGCCGTTGTTTTCACCCCGTGCCCCGATGCTGGCGTTGTAATCGAGCAGATTTCCCTCGAAGGTCGGTGCGTAACCGATATAGCCATTGTAGAGGCTCAGCGCATCCTGCGAGGGGTAAGCCAGCGTAGACTGGGTCAGGTAGTTTTTGCCACCGTTGTCGGTTGGGCTGTGCAGCAGACCCCGGTCCTGCCGCCAGTAGGGTGGGCGGAAGTTGGCGAAGCTCAGTACGCGCTTGGTTACCATCCCCGCACTGGCGTACAGTTCGTGGTTGTCGCCCAGTGGAATACCGGCGTTGATCAGAAACTTACCGGCCGAAATAGCCCCCGTACCGTTGATGTTTCCCGCCGTCGGGTAATCCTTCAGGTAGTTGGTAATGAGCGCGTCGGCCGCTGGGCTACCCCCAAACGTAGCAATCTCGGTGCGGGCATCGACGGTGCCCGACCGGACAGCACTGTTCTGCTGCGACAGGCCGACCGTGTAATTGACGTAGCCTTTCGTGCCAAAATTTGCCCCGCTGTTAAACGCCACATCGACCAGGCTACCGTCGCCCTTCGAGGTGATACCCGTGTTGATGTTCAGCGATGAAAAGTCGAAGCGATCTTTCAGAATCACGTTCATTACCCCGGCAATGGCATCGGAGCCGTACTGAGCCGATGCTCCGTCGCGCAGGATTTCGACCCGTTTGATCGCCTGCTGCGGAATGGCCGACAGGTCGACACCCGTTTCGCCCCGGCCCGGTGAAAACTGCACATAGAGCAGCGAACTGAGGTTTTTGCGCTTACCATTGATCAGTACGAGTGTGCGGCTGGGGCCCATGTTGCGGATCTCCCAGGGGTCGAGCAATGTAGTTGCGTCGTTGACCGGCGTGTTGACGGTGTTGAACGACGGCACCCGGTATTGCAGGGCTTTGTCGAACGTTGGTTGTCCGGTCGAGGTTAACTCTTTTGTCGACAGAATATCGACTGGCAGGGGCGTATCGGTCAGGGTACGCTGCGAGTTGCGGCTACCCACGGCTATGACCACTTCCGACAGATTGGTGGCGGTCGACGAGAGCGAAACGGTGTTGGTGGCAGCGGCCGTCAGCGTCCGGGTTTCGTACCCGATAAACGAAATGTTGATAGAACTACCTACGGGTGTGTCGAGGGAGAACGTACCGTCGGGGCTGGTTGTCGTGCCTTTTTGCTGGCCGGTTACCACGATGGACGCGCCCACGATGGGGGATTTGTCGGCCGCGTCGATGACTTTACCGGTTATTTGTCCAAAAAGCGTATCTGTCGCCAATAGACAAATAATCAATGAAAGTAAATGTTTTATGCTTATCATATATTTGGTTAAATAGTAATCGGGCCAAATATACTACTCAGTCGTAAGGTTTTGTATTCTATTGGCGGAGTAATAATTGAAAACAGTTTTTTTTAAGAAAATGCGATTGATAAACCTGGAATGTAAGTTCGATCAACTGATTGGTCATCAACAGGCTATACAGGGACGTTAAAAAATGGTGAAACGAGGAGGGAATAATTCGTTTACTAACTGGATTACGAATGAGTGTTTCTACTGAGGAAGTTGATACGGGTAATCGATTTATGCGTCGCGCGCTCGAACTGGCAAGGCTGGGTCGGGGTCATGTAAGTCCGAACCCGATGGTCGGTTGCGTTATCGTTCATGATGCAACACAACGCATCATTGGTGAGGGATGGCATCAGCGCTACGGCGAAGCCCATGCCGAACGAGAGGCTATTCAGGCGGTGCATCCCGACGACTTGCTACTGTTGCCTGAAAGTACGGCCTATGTGACGCTGGAACCGTGCTCACACTACGGCAGGCAGCCCCCCTGTGCGAATCTGCTCATCGAAAAAAATATCGGGCGGGTGGTCTGCTGCAACGATGATCCGAATCCGCTGGTGGGTGGGCAGGGCTTTCAGAAGCTGGAAGCGGCTGGAATCCGCGTCGAGCGGGGGGTGCTGGCTGAAGAGGGACGGCTGTTGAACGCCCGGTTCTTTACGTTTATGGAACAGCAGCGGCCGTACATCATCCTGAAATGGGCCGAAACCAGCGACGGCTTTATGGGCGGTCCGGGCGGTCGGCCGGTGCAGATCAGCGGGCCACTCAGTCAGCGGCTGGTGCATCGGTGGCGCGGTGAAGAAGATGCGATCATGGTCGGTACCAACACGGCCCGAACTGACAACCCCCGCCTGAACACGCGACTTTGGCCCGGCAAGAACCCCATTCGTATCGTTATCGACCGCCACGGTACCCTCCCCGATACGCTTCATCTGTTCGACGGCTCCCAGCGGACGATAGTTTTAAAGAGTGAACCGGGACGCCAGACCGGAGTGAACGAGCGAACGAGCGAAAGCGAAAAGATAATGAACGCGGAAATCAGCTACGTTGAAAGTGATTCGCTCGGTCACACCGGTTCGGCGTCCCGGTTCACTCATTCGCTCGTTGAACAACGCATTACCTCCGTCCTCGTGGAAGGCGGGGCTGCGCTGCTGAACTCGTTTCTGGCGGAAGGGCTGTGGGATGAGATGCGTGTGTTTCGCAGCCCAAAACTGCTGGGCGATGGCATCAAAGCCCCAGCTGTACGGGGGAGAATTATCAGCCGGGAGATGATTGGCGACGATGAACTGACGGTTTACCGACCAGCCTGACCCGTGGATAAGTAATTAGCGAAGCAGGGTCGCCATCGTCTGCAAATTGAGGGCTTCGTCAAAGGCCGCTTGAATCGGTATGTCGAAACCCGGCAGGGCAAACGCCCGGATAGTCCCTTCGCCCGCTTTCAGCACGAGTTGGTAAGCCCCATCGACAAGGTGATACTGCTCGATGACCTGATTGTCGGGGTCAACGATCCAGTACTCAGCTACGCCATGGGCCTGATAATCATCGTATTTGACACCTCGGTCGCGTTTAGCCGTACCGTCAGAAAGAACTTCGATAACCAGGTCAGGTGCGGGAAATAAGGTTTGTTTGTCCGTAAACGTATCGGCTTTGGCGCGTCCGAAAAAGCAGATGTCCGGCTCGTAGTCGTTACGGGTCAGGGCCGTCATGATTTTCTCGATCCCGACGAATCCCAGCTTGTGTCGGCGTGCATATACGCTAATCAGAGAGAATAATAGACCGGTCGCTTCGTTGTGCGACTTCTTGACCGGCGAGTGCAGGACGATCTCACCATTGATAAACTCAACCTTTTCCTGTTCCGTAATGTCGTTGTAGAACGTTTCCCGCTTTTTGCGCTCTTCGTTCAGGGCGGCCTGAATTTCCTGCATAATCAAGTACGCATCGGGGTACTCTAAAATTTGCTCGACAAGGTGCTGGTGCATAGTGTGGTGGGTAAGTCCACGAATATACAAAAACAGTTTGTGGTTTGTGGTTCGTGGTTCTTCCATAAGAAACCTCGCAACCACAAACCACAAACTGTAAAACTACAAACCCACCTATTGCGCCTGCGCGACGGGTGTGGCGTTGGCACCGATGTTTCCACTCGCGATGACCGCACTGCCAGCCATAATCCTGACACTGGCGTTATAGGTGCCTAAGTTGTTGTAGAAATTGGCGTCGGTAATCGTATAATACTTGTTGCTGGCAAAAGCACCCGTCTCTCCGCTAACCGCGTCGAGCGGTTTGAGTGCCGTGGTCGAATTAGCCGCCAGTGTCCCCTGGTAGATGGATGACGCGTACGACGTGCCGCTTGCCGTGTTGTACAGGCCCATCTGCACCAGCGTCACCGACGAACTGTATTTGTAGAAAACCACCCGTCCGTAAACGGTACTGCCACCGACACCCGTCAGGCTGTACGCTTTGTAGACCGATACCGTTCCCCCGCCGGGCGCTGCGTTTGCGTTGGGCTCGTAATTGGTTTGCTCACAGGATGTTATCAGGCTCATTAGGCCGAACAGGAGACCCGCCAGCAGGCTAAACCGTAGAGTTGTATAGCGTTTCATCGGAATGACAGATTAGAAATTAAACATGACACGGCCGTAGTAGTAAGCACCGTTGGACCCCTGCTGATAACTCGAATACAGCGTGAAGCCCCGGTTTTCGGTGCGAAGAAGCTGTGGGTACTTATCCAGGATATTGCTGCCGCCAATCGAGAACTTCACGTTGCGATTCAGTGCGTAACCCAGGCTTAGATCGAATATAGTCTGCGCTGAAAACGTCTGATCGTAGTAGTTGCCCTGATCGTCGGCCGAGACCGAGAGGGAGGTAATCTGACCAAAATACGAACCGCGCACCATGGCATCCCACTTACCCTGCCGGTACATCACCGAGCCAATCAGCTTGGTGCGGGGCGTGCCGGTTTCAAACTGCCCGATCACGTCGCGGCTCAGGTACTTACCGACGACCTGTTCGGGTGTCAGATTAGCAACGTTGAGGTTCAGCGTATTGCGGCTCAGAATCGTATTCTTGCTGAAGATACCGGCCAGGCTGTAGGTCAGGCTGCTCTTGCCCGACAAGGTCTGCGTGTAGTTGCCCACTATCTCGAGACCCTGCGACCGTACGTTGGCTCCGTTGACAAAGAACTGCGCTTCACCACCGCCGATGACTTCGTTGTAATTGTTGCCCACCTCCGATGCGTTGAAGAAACTGGTCTGGAAAATCCGGCCGTCTACATCGACGCGGTACGCATCGACCGTTACCTCAAAGCCGCGCATGGGCTGGTAGGTCAGGCCGAAGCCGTACGTGCGCGAATTCTCCTGCTTCAATCCTTTGATGCCCAATACCCGGGCCGCTGTACTGTTGGTTGGGTAGGTTGTTACGTCGAGCGGTTGCGGTACCCCGTTGACGTCGGGAATAAAGGCTGTCGTCGTGTGGGTGTAGTTGAGTTCCTGCAACGACGGGGCGCGGAAGCCCGTCGCAATTGATCCGCGAATCGTCAGGTTAGGGGTGACGTTATAGCGGGCGGCAATCTTGCCGATGGTTACGCCCCCAAAGTCGGAATAGTTTTCGACGCGCAGGGCAGCCGCCAGCAGCAGTTTGCGGGTTATTTCGAGTTCGGTATCGAGGTAAGCCGCCATCGTCGTGCGGAAAGCGTTGCGCTCGTCTTTCGGCCCGAAACCAGAGAAACACTGGCAGTTGGCCGCGAAGTTTTTCACCGTAATCGTCTGCCCGGCATAGACTGACAGGGGTTGTCCGCTGGCCCCCACGATAGGCACGGCGTTCTGATCCTGCAAGGGTTTGCCGTCCGGCCCGATCAACAGTCCTGGCTGCGTCGCTGTCAGAATGCCTGCGTCGCCGTAGGCATAGCTTTCTTCCTGACCCCGAATGATTTTGTAATTCTCGACCCGCATCTCCGCCCCAAACGCGACGTTTAATCCGCTCAGAACGCCTTTGAAATACCGCGAAAAATCGAGGTTGGTCGAGTTCTGCGTAAACTGGTTCGTACCGATGTTCATATTGACCGGTGAGTTGGCCCCTATCGACGCGTTGAACGTGTTGACCATGCCGATCTGCGAGGTGTTGCTGCCGAAGGTGTTACTAAAGTCGACACTGAATTCGCCTACTTTACTGCGAATACCCGTCGTGGTCGATACGTCGCCGGTATTAGTGGTTAGCTGTGGCCGGAACCCGTTCGGGTACAGCAGGTAGTTGAAGCGGTCGGTCTGGGCCGGCCGGCGATAGTAGCACGAAAAACCTTTCAGGTACTTGTATGAAATGCCGCCAAAGCTGTAAAGCGTCGTGTTGGGGCTGATTTCGTAGCCGGCGTTGTAGAAAGCCGTTCCGAGCGTGATGCCCGGCATACCCGCGTACACGGCAAAATCGGCGGGTGTGTAGTTGCGGGCGCTTAGCAGCCCTTCCTGCGTTTTCAGACCGCTGATCAGCGACGTGTTTCCGGCGGCCTGGGCCGCAATCAGTTCGGGGTTGGTAATGATGGGTCGGCCGGTTTTGTCGGTGCGCAGATTATTCAGGTAGGTGTTGTCGTAAATCTGCCAGTCGTTGACAAACGGACGTACCGTGGGCTTGCGCTGGGTGATTTGCCCCGTCAGGTTGAGGTAGCCCTTGTCGCCGATTTTAAAGCCGTAGTTCGCGTCGAACTGGTAGTTGAACCCGTCGGGTTTACCCGCGCTGGTGAGGTTTCCGGCCTGCCCGCCCGAATTGAGGTAACCACCGCTTGTCAGGCTGCTGGTCAGCTTGTTGGTTCCTTTTTTCAGGATAATGTTGATAACCCCGGCTACGGCATCCGAGCCGTACTGAGCCGCAGCCCCGTCGCGCAGAATTTCGACCCGGTCGATGGATGCTGCCGGAATTGTCATCATGTCGACGGAGGTCGACGGGCTTCCCACGGCGGTCGTCGTTATCAACAGCGACGAGGTGTGCCGGCGTTTGCCGTTGACCAGCACCAGTGTCTGGTTGGGTGCCAGGTTGCGCAGCTGAATCGGGTCGACGTGCGAGTCGAGGTCACCTCCCTGATTGCGAACGGCGTTGAAGCTGGGTGCCACAAAGGCCAGCATCTGAGCCAGGTCCATCTGGGGCAGATCACCCATGATGTCCTTGATCGAAATGACGTCGACCGGTACGGGTGTTTCCAGAATGGTCCGGCCCGTGTTACGCGTTCCGGTCACGACCAGTTCGGTCAGCTGCGTCGCATCCTCGTCGAGTGTAATGGTAAACGACGTGTTTGTACCGACTCGCACTTCTTTTGATTTAAAGCCAATAAAGCTGACCATAAGCAGGTCGCTGGGTGCGGCTTCGAGGGAAAATTCACCCTGGCTATCCGTGATAGCCCCCCGTGTGCTGCCTTTTACCAGTACGTTGACACCCTGAAGGGCCTCCTGCCTGACAGCCACGACCTTACCGGTAATCCGTTTGGTTTGCGCCAGTACCGAATCGGGTAGTAGCGTGGTCAGCATAAATACAGCCAGCAACAGGCGCAGGCCGTTGTAATTAAGTACGGGTCTAATCATGATTAATCAGCGGTTTGTTGGGAGAGATCAGGCGGTTTAAACTCGGTTGTTGGGCGAAGAAAAAAGTGGGCGAGACGTGAGTGACTGGATCATGGGAGAGACGATAAGGGCTTACTGAAACCTTTACAGAACGTTGAGGCAATACACAACCGGCCAGCCATTTTCGGGCTGTTGAGCAGAAGCGGAAAGGGTGTTCAGCAGGATCAATACATCCGCACCCAGCAGGTGGTATGATTGACAGTTAGGGCCGGAAGCGGCAGTCGTTACAGGTTCACGTTACGCGATTAGTAAACCGTATATTTTGTTGTACTTAATCAAATATGCCAATACCTATTCTGTAAAAAAATAGAACGGTAAAATATAGTATTGAATTTATGGAAAAATGTAATATAAAATTGCTTGAGTTATGTTTCTGGTGCTAAATCAGCGTAAATGACCGGCAATAAGTGTCCGTACATGAATTAACAATCATCAAATCAGTAAGTTAGCCAGGTTGATGGTGCCTGGTAAGGGTGGCTTCTTTACAGGAATGGCTCCTGCACAGGGTTGTTTGTGCGCAGGAGCCATTTCGTACTGTACAAATCGATGTATCTATTGCCAGACAGCCTGTACGCCGAGCCTTTTATCGAGCCGAACTAGCCGGGCCGAATAACCGGTTTGTATACGCCCGATCTGATCGCCAAGTCCCGCTACTTCGGCTGGAATGCTGGTTGCCATACGCAGGGCATCAGTCAGGGGAAGCCCCGCTTTATCGACACACACACGCACGCAGTCAATGAGCGTCAGCGCCGACCCCGCGAGTTTGCCCTCGTTATTCATATACAGGCCCCGCGTGGATTCGTCCGGGCCGCTCACGTAATGCACGACGAACTCACCCAGTGTAAACGTAGGGCGAGGGCCGTCGATACCCGGTGGGGCTGCAAACAGTGCGTCGGAAATCAGAAACAGCCGGTCGCCGAGGATACGCCGGGCAATACGGATCGTTGCCGGGTCGCAGTGGTAGCCATCGGCAACCAGACTGGTACAAACAGTGGGTTGGTCGAAAATAGCGCCGACGACACCCGGCTCCCGGCTCTCAAATCCACGCATGGCGTTGTAGAGGTGCGTCGCCAGCGGAATTTGTCCCGTGTTGAGTGCGTCTGTCGCCTGCCGATAGGTTGCGTTGCTATGGCCCAGCGACAGCCGTGTGTTGGCATGTTTCAGGGCAAACAACTGCGCCAGCCGGTCGGGAGGCATCATCTCGGGGGCCAGCGTCAGGATACGGATCACGTCGGCATTGCGGCTGAACAACGTGTTTAGTTCGTGCTCATCGGGCACCCGTACAAATTCAGCACTGTGCGCCCCCCGCTTGATCGGGTTGAAATAGGGGCCTTCGATGTGAATACCCGGCACCCCCAGCGGGTTTTCCGCCCGTACCTCCTGCACCGCATCCATGGCCCGTTGCATCACATCGAGTGACGTCGAATGAATGGTAGGCAGCAGTGTGGTGGTACCGTTGCGGTTATGCGTCTCGAAGATGTGCCGGACGGTGTCGGGCGTCGGGACTTCATTCAGAAAAAGCTGTGAACCGCCGTAGAGTTGCAGATCGACCAGACCCGGAATCAGATAGTCATCAGCCAGGTCAATTACAGCCGTACCGGGGGCATCGATAGGCTGATCGGCGATCGCCTGAATATGGCCGTTGGCAATGTGTACCGACGCACCGGTCAGGAAGCGGTCGCCCAGAAAGACGGTCGCGTTCTGAAAAAGAAGTTCGTTCATGATTGGATAAGCAGTGCAGCGTTTGTCCCTACTACACGGCTGTCGTCGTCAGTTCAACGGGGGCAGCCAGCCAGTCTTTCGCCAGGTTGCCGAATGCCTGCATATGCGGCATCTGATTGTGCGCGGCCAGCCCGGCGGCATCGGTCCAAAGCTCATGCATGATAAACCGTTCGGGATGCTCTTCGCTGGTGTATAGTTCGTACAACAGACAGGCATCCTCTTCGCGCACTTTCGCAACCAGATTGAACAGGCCGTTACGTAATTCGGCTTCGGTGCCGGGTTTGGCCTCGATAACGGCAAAAACAGATAGGGGCATAGTAGTTTGTGGTTTGTCGTTCGTGGTTAGCTGACGCATACAGTGTCGCCGGAGGAACCACAAACTATGAACTACAAACCATAAACTGTGTTTACTCCTGCCAGATCGCCCACGCTTTTTCGGCCTGCAGCACCAGCATTTGGTAGCCGTTAATCGCCATCGCTCCGCGCTCACGGCCAAGCTGCATAAAGCGCGTTTCGGCAGGATTATAAACCAGATCGTACAGTAAATGCCGGTCGGTCAACTGATCGTAGGGGAGATCGGGGGCTTCGTCGGTGTGCGGATACGTACCGACGGGCGAGCAGTTTACGAGCAACTCGTAGTGGCCGATTACGCCCGATAATTCGTTGTAAGTAAGGTTGTTGGCCGTTTTTGTGCGCGATACGGCTTTGTAAGCGATGCCTAAATCGGTGAGTGCCGCGATAACCGCTTTCGACGCTCCGCCTGTGCCCAGGACAAGTGCCTGTAGATTGAGGGTGGTTCGCTTCAGGTCGGACAACCACGTTTCGAGCGATTGCCGGAAGCCGTAATAATCGGAGTTATAGCCCGTCCGTGACCCGTCGGGCTCGATCTTGATAACGTTGACGGCGCCCACTTTTTCCGCCGATGCATCGAGCCGGTCGAGGTAAGGCTGTACTGCCTGCTTGTGCGGAATGGTCACGTTTAGTCCGCGCAGACCGGGTTGCTGCAATAAAGCAGGTAGCGATGTTGCGACGTCGGGCATATCGAACAGATCGTACCGACTATCGGTGATGCCCTCGCGGGTGAATTTTTCGGTAAAATACCGCTGCGAGAAGGAGTGCGTCAGCGGGTAGCCAATCAGACCGTAGATGTTCATGGTTTGAGGTTTAAGGTCCGAAGTTCAAGGTTTAATGTCAGCAGCAGCGGCCCAACCCTGAACTTCAGACCTTAACCCTTAAACGTGCGCTAAGCAAACCGCTTCTTAACGAACTCAAATACAATGGGCAGCAGCGACAGGCCGACGATACCAAACACGACGAACTCAAAATTCTTCTGAACGAAGGGCAGATTGCCGAAGAAATAACCGATCAGCGTAATGCTCGTCACCCACAGGATGGCCCCCATGATGCAGTTACGGATATACGTACTGTAGAGCATGCTACCGGCCCCGGCTACGAAGGGCGCAATGGTCCGGACGATGGGAATAAAGCGGGCGATGATAACCGTCCGGCCGCCGTGTTTAGCGTAAAATTTTTCGGTTTCAACGATGTATTCGCGCTTGAAAAACAGAATGCGCTCGCGCGCTTTAATCTGGTTGCCCAGCGTTTTCCCAACAAAGTAGTTGACGTTGTCGCCGAGCAGAGCCGCCACGATCAGTAAGGGGATAATGACGCCGACGCTCAGTTCGTTGGTGTCGCGGGCCGCCAGTGCGCCAGCTGCGAACAACAGCGAATCGCCCGGCAGCAGCGGCATTACGATCAGGCCTGTTTCGGTAAATACGATCAGAAACAGAATCGCATACACCAGCACACCGTATTCGTTGGCCCACAGATCGAGGTGCCGATCCAGGTGTAGCAGGAAGTCAAGCAGCGATTTAAAGATGTCCATTCAGTCGTTAGTTTAAGGTTCAAGGTTTAAGGTTCAGGGTTTATGCTGATCGAAGCAACGTTAAACCTTAGACCTTGAACCTTAAACGCACTTACAGCTTGTCCAGAAAATGGGTGAAGGTATCGCCACGGAGACCCAGGCGGATGGTTTCGAGGGGAATGACTTCGTGGGGGGCGATGTTACCGACGTTGACGTTGGCACCCAGCAGTTTCACAAACCACACCTGTTGTTCTTTCTGCGGAGCCTCCCACAGAACACTTTCCGAGGGCACCTGCGTCAGAATCTCTTCGACCAGCCCCTGCCGTACTTCACCACTCGACCGGAACAGACCGACCGTGCCGCCTTCGCGGGCTTCGCCGATTACTTTCCACGCACCGGCCTGTAGTTCAGATTTCATCAGCTGAATCCACTTATAGGGCGGGATGATTTTGGCTTCATCTTTCGAGCCTACCTCCGATAGTACCGTCACCTGCGTTGCCAGCGTGCGGATGTACTCGCACTTGTCGTCCTGCGCCATATCGATCGACCCGTCCGACACTTCCGCGTATTCCAGTTGGTAACGGTCGAGCAGCTTGCGGTACTCATCGAACTGCTTACGAACAACGAAAGCTTCGAACAGCGTACCACCGAAGTAAACAGGTATGTTGGCCGAGCGGTAGAGGGCGAGTTTTTCGGTTAGTTTGGGCGTAACGAATGAGGTTGCCCAGCCTAATTTGACGATGTCGGTATAATCGGCGGAAGTAGACAGAAAGTCCTCCACCTCGCGCAGGCTTAATCCCTTGTCCATCACCATCGTCAGGCCACTTTGCCGGGGCTTGGGGGTACGGTCGGGTATCTGCGAAAGCGTATAGTTCATTCAGTTGGCTTGAATAGGGTATTTCAAAAACGCCCAAAAGTAGCACAACTCTAACGAACCCCCCAAGAAAGTACACCAATAATCGCTCGTTCAGCCTTGTTTACTTAGTTTTGTACTATTTTTGTACCGTATGGACACCACGAAAAATCCCCGGCTCGATTTTTTTCGGGCTCTGATCGGCCGCGACATGCGCAGCAGCATCTCACCATTGGGCCGCTGGCTGAATGTGACACTCCGGCAAGTCGATGAGGGGCTACTGGTTGCCGATCTGATCGTGCGCGAAGACATGACCAACCCTGCGGGCCTGCTACACGGCGGGGCTGCCTGTGCGCTGCTCGATGATCTGATTGGCGCGATGGTATTTACGCTGAATCGTGAACAGCTGTATGTATCGGTCAATATGAACGTCGATTTTCTGCATGCCGCCCGGCTCAATGATGCCGTCACGATTACGGCCGAAGCTGTCCGGGCTGGCCGGAACATCGTCCACTGCGAAGGCCGGATCATGGCTGAAGACGGCAAAATCATCGCCAAGTGTTCGACCAACCTGGTGCAAACGAATACGAAGCTGCCGTTTTAATAGTGTAGAAATGCGGTACCGGACTATACGTAGTGGTGTCGGATCCCCGACCTGACACCACTGAATCATGTAAAAACTGGTTCGGTCGCGTCTTTACATAAAACTGCGCAACATCTTGCTTCCTTTTGGCAAAAAGATTAATTTTGCCCCTCATTTCCAATTTTATACAAAAATCATGTACGCAATCGTAGAGATCGCAGGACAGCAATTCAAGATCCAGAAGGATCGCTTTATCTACACCCACCGGTTAGAGGGCGATGTGGACGCTGTACTTGCGGCCGACAAGGTGAAAGTACTCCTTGTCGATAACGAAGGTAGCATCACCATCGGTGCGCCGACGGTAGCCGGGGCTGCTGTATCGGTCAAAATCATTGAACACCTGAAAGGCGAGAAGGTCATCGTCTTCAAAAAGAAACGCCGGAAAGGGTACAAGAAGAAAAACGGCCACCGTCAGTACCTGACCAAAGTCCTGATCCAAGACATCACTCTTTAAAAACAGAAGTTATAAAGTTGTAGCGTTTTATAGTTGTAAAGGTCCGTCCGATTACTAACCAACTCTATAACTCATCAACTCCATAACTTTAAAACTCATTTAAGTAATGGCACACAAGAAAGGTGTAGGTAGTTCGAAAAACGGCCGCGATTCACACAGCAAGCGCCTGGGCGTAAAGCTGTTCGGCGGCCAGTCGGCTATTGCCGGCAATATCATTATCCGTCAGCGGGGTACGAAGCATCACCCCGGCAAAAACGTAGGTCTGGGTAAAGACTATACGCTGTTTGCCCTTGTTGATGGCGTCGTTAAGTTCCGGCCCGGTCGGAACAGCCGTTCGTACGTAGACATCATCCCGGCCGGTCCATCGGCTGTCGTTGCACAGCCTTCGCCAGCGGTTCCTGTAGCCGCTGTAGCCGCTCCGGTTGAATAAACACACAGGCTTGCTGCCTGTATTGTGAAGCCCATCTAATTCAGTTTAGGTGGGCTTTTCCTGTTGCGGATAAAACTAAAACGAACAGCTGGCTGTTAGCCGAGGACAATCGTTAAACAGCGGCCTGTGAATCGGTAACGCAGCAAGAGCCTGTTTATCAAGTCAATAAGGCTAAGCCAATAGACAACTATGAATTCTGCCCTGAGTCGCCCTGTTTCGGTATTTACCGAAGGTAGTCCTAATCCTAACTCGATGAAGTTTGTGCTTAGCGTCGAACTGGTACCGAGTGGTCTTTCATTTGATTATGCAGCCCCCGCCGATGCCCTTATCGACAGCAAAGCGTCGCCCCTGGCCGTTGCTTTGTTTGGCTTCGACTTCGTCCGCCGGGTCTTTATCGCTAGTAATTTCGTCACCGTTACGAAAGACGATGAGACGGATTGGGACGAAGTAATGTTCGACGTAAAGCTGTTTCTGAAAGAATACCTGGGCGAGCAAAAGCCGGTGTTTTCGCAGCGTACGATGGATGCCAACACCACGAAGCTGGACATGGATACGGAGACGGTGCAGAAAATCAAGGCTGTGCTCGATCAGTATATCCGTCCGGCCGTCGAGACGGATGGTGGGGCTATCAATTTTCATTCGTTCGATGAACCCAGCGGCACGGTAAAAGTGCAGTTACAGGGCTCATGCAGCGGTTGCCCCTCATCAACCCTCACGCTGAAAGCGGGTATTGAAAACCTCCTGACCCGCCTTGTGCCGGAAGTAAAACTGGTCGAAGCGGAAGGGGTATAAGTTTGTAGTTTATAGTTCGTGGTTTGTCGTTTTTGCGCGTCAGCTAACGACAAACCACGAACCATAATCCACGAACCCATTAGGCCGATGGCTCAGAAAAACCGTCTCTGGCGACTCCGGGGGCGGTTTTACCGTTTACTTTGCAGGAATATACCCATCGATAACAACACTACATGAAGCATTTACTGATACTGGGAGCATTAGGACTGACGCTGTCGACCGCGTCGGGGCAAAACATGCTCGGTATCTCGACCAGCCGGTACGGTGGAACAAACCGACTGTATATCAATCCCGCGCTGGCTGCCGACTCGCCGTCCCGCATCTTTCTAAACGGCGCTACGGGCAATATTCACCTCGATAATAACTACGTTCGTTATCAGGCTCCCTTTTCGTTGCTCCGGCTTGTAACCGACCGGGTGCCGGGCCAATATCTGAATGCCGACGGATCGGTTCGTTTTGAGGAATCCTACACCCAGGAAATTAACGACGGTAAGCCTAAAAACGGCACGCTGTCCGGTGAAGTGCGTGGCCCGGCTATTCTGGTGAAAACCAGTGATCGGAGTGCCATTGCTGTCACAACCCGGTTCCGTGGTATCGTGCAGTTGATCGGTGCGTCGCAGCCGTTACTGTCGGCCCTGCGGGCCAGCCTCAACGACGGGGCGCTGTATGGCATTCCGAGTCGCAATAATCAGCTAAGTGTCAATACAAATACGTATGCCGAATTGGCGTTTACGTATGCCTCAACGCTGCTGGAAGGCGACGGGCAAAAGCTACTGATGGGGGCAACGGTGAAGGGGTTACTGGGCTACAACGCGCAGCACTTCATCAATAAGGGGCTGACGTACCGGGTTACGGCGGATGCCGCCACACCCAATATGCCGTACCTGGAAGTAACGCAGCTCGATGCTACGCTGGGCTACACGACGTTTTTGCAAAACCGGGGTATAAATCCGCGTACGCTGCTCAGTACCGATATTCCGGGTGTCGGGCTGGGTGCTGATATTGGCCTGACTTACGTCCGGCAATACGACAGCGACAGTCCATCGCTACGTGTCGGTGCGGCTGTAACTGACATTGGCGGCATCAGCTACAAAGGAGAAGACTATATCTATACGTCGGCTCAGCTGGAACAGAATCCGATCCGGTTTCAGGGCAGTGATTTTATCAACATTGCGGGTACCGTCGATCTGGCCCAGACCGTTCAGCAAAAACTGAGCAACGGCCGGACCCCTGACCGGACCCGCTTCGGTGCCGGACTGCCGACGTCGCTCAACCTGACCGTCGACTATGCCGAAGCCTCGGGAACGGGAATCAGCCTGACGTATTTGCAGGATCTGCGGTCGGGGCAGGCGCAGTCGGTACACCAGCCCACGCTGATCGCCGTGACCCCCCACTTCGACAGACGGTGGCTGAGCCTGTCGCTGCCGGTCGTATACCTCAATCGGGGAGTCAGTGTCGGTGCGTCGGTGCGCGTTGGGCCAGCCTGGCTCGGTACTGACAACTTCCTGGGCCTCTTTGGCAACTCGTCCAATGGAATCCGCCCGCGTGGACTCGACGTTTACGGCGGTCTGGCGTTCGGACTGGGCCGCGCCGACAACGAGTAGCCACATCGGCTGGCGACTGTCAGATTCACGAAAAATGCCTAAATTTGGCTAGTGCCCTACTTCAAAACCGGGGTGTACAGGGTCTGCTATGACCGAACGAACGACTTTTTTTGATACACCACTCACCCAACTACGGAGTCTTGGACCGCAGCGTACCGAACTGCTCAACAAGGAGCTGAACCTGTTCACGTTTGGCGACCTGATTCAGTATTACCCGTTCCGGTACGACGACCGGTCGCGCTACTACACGATCAGCGAACTGATGGACAGTATGTCGTCTGCGCAGGTGCGCGGCCGACTGCGGGAGTGGTGTATAGAAGGAGAGGGGCCGAAAAAACGACTGGTCGGTACGTTTACCGATGGCACCGGCACGATGAATCTGGTCTGGTTTCAGGGCATCACTTATATCGAGAAAACACTCCGGCGCGATGGCGAATACATCGCGTACGGCAAGCCCCAATCGTTTAGTGGTCAGTTCAGCATCATTCACCCCGAACTGGAGAATACGGCTACCAGTTCGGCCAGCGAACCCGGTTTTTATCCGGTTTATAACCTGACCGAAAAACTCCGCCGACGACACCTCGATAGTAAAGCCATCGGGAAAGTAATGCGCCAGTTGCTTGAACTGTCGTGGAACCACATTCACGAAACGCTGCCCGCTGACCTGATCGAAAAATACCGGCTCATCAGCAAGCGCGATGCCATCTGGAACATTCATCTACCCCAAAATCAGGGCTGGCTCAAGCAGGCGTTGCGCCGATTGAAATTTGAAGAGCTGTTTTACAATCAGTTGCGACTGATTAAGAATAAGCTGATGCAGAAAGAGGAGTTTCCCGGCCAGATTTTCCGGGATACGACGCTGATGAAGCATTTTTATAATGAACTGCTCCCGTTTGAACTGACCGGCGCGCAGCAGCGGGTCATCCGCGAACTGTACGCCGATTTTCTGACGGGGAAGCAGATGAACCGGCTGTTGCAGGGTGACGTAGGTAGCGGCAAAACCATCGTCGCGTTTATCGCCTGCCTGATGGCTATCGGCAATGGTGCGCAGGCCTGCCTGATGGCACCAACTGAGATTCTGGCCGACCAGCACTACAACGGTTTGAAGCCGTTTGCCGACGCGATGGGTCTGAACATCGGTATTCTGACCGGTTCGACCAATAAGAAACGCCGGGTGGTGCTGCACGAGGAACTGCAATCGGGTAAGATGCATATTCTGGTTGGGACGCACGCGCTGCTGGAAGATGCCGTGCAGTACAAAAACCTGGGCCTGTGCATCATTGACGAACAGCACCGCTTCGGCGTCGCGCAGCGGGCCAAACTCTGGGGTAAAAACGAGACTGTACCTCCGCATATTCTGGTCATGACGGCGACGCCAATTCCCCGTACGCTGGCTATGACCCTCTACGGTAATCTCGACGTGTCGACTATCGATGAGTTACCGAAGGGGCGAAAACCGATCAAGACGGTTCACAAGTTTGATAAACATCGTTCGGAAGTGTTTGGCTTCATGCGGCAGCAGCTTGAGCTGGGCAGGCAGGTGTATGTGGTCTATCCGCTGATTGAGGAATCGGAAAAGCTGGATTACAAAGACCTGATGGATGGCTACGAGAGTATGCAGCGTGCCTTCCCCCGGCCCGACTACGAAATTGGCATTCTTCACGGCAAGATGCTGGCCTACGAGAAAGACGACGAGATGAAGCGGTTTTTGAAGCGCGAAACGCAGATTCTGGTCGCGACGACCGTGATTGAGGTCGGCGTCAACGTACCAAACGCCAGTGTTATGGTTATCGAAAGTGCCGAGCGGTTTGGGCTGTCGCAGCTGCACCAGTTGCGAGGGCGCGTCGGGCGGGGGGCTGAGCAGTCATACTGCATCATGATGACCGGTTACAAACTCAGCAGTGACACGCGCACCCGGCTTGAGACGATGGTTCGTACCAACAATGGGTTCGAAATTGCGGATGTAGATCTTCAGCTGCGTGGCCCCGGTGATCTGTCCGGTACGCAGCAAAGTGGGGTGATGGATCTGATGATTGCCGATCTTGCCAAAGACGGCCCAATTCTGGTGGCTGCCCGCGAATCGGCGCAGGCTATCCTACAGGAAGACCCGGAACTGGTACTACCTCAGCATGTACCCGTTCGGAATCAGGTTGACAACGTTCGTAAACACGGCAGTAACTGGGGGCGTATTAGCTAAACATTTTATAACGGATACGGGTTTAAGCGAGCGTATTCACCGTATCGCTGAAATAATATGATTGAAAAGGGATTTTATTTGTTAAAATAAAGTCATTGTTAGGTAATAGGCAGAAAGTAGATAGGTATTAATACGAGCTTTGGTAACTGTTAAAACTCTGTTAACAGTACAAAGCATATGCAAAAACGTTTTACCAGCCAGGGAACCTACCGGATTTTCAGGAAGGCCTTCCCGGTAGCTGCGGGCTGTCCGGGACAGCTTGTCTGCTGCCTTATGTTGCTGCTCGGCCTGCTGTGTTCAGCTGGCACCTACGCCCAAACGAAAGTTACCGGTAAAGTTGTCGACGCCCAGGGGTTAGCCCTGCCCGGCGTCAGTATCCTGGTGAAAGGAACAACGACCGGTACTGTCACGGGTACGGAGGGTGATTACACGCTGAACGTGCAGAACCGCAACGCAACGCTTGTGTTCTCCTACATTGGTTACATCAGTCAGGAGACGGCCCTCAACGGCCGCAGTTCGGTCAACATTACGTTGGCATCGGACGATAAGATGCTGAGCGAAGTAGTCGTAGTCGGCTATGGCGAGCAGAAAAAAGAAACCGTAACCGGTTCGGTAGCCACCGTAAAAGGTAGCGACCTTGTCAAATCACCCGCCGTCAACCTGACCAACTCGCTGGCGGGTCGGATGCCCGGTGTTGTGGCAACCAATGCTGGTGGTGAGCCGGGGTATGACGGTGCTGCTATCCGGATTCGTGGTTCCAACACGCTGGGTAACAACGATGCCCTGATCGTTATCGACGGTGTGCCAGCGCGGGCCGGTGGTATCGACCGCCTGAATCCGGCTGACGTTGAAAGCATCTCGGTTCTGAAAGATGCATCGGCCGCTATCTACGGGTCGCGGGCGGCAAACGGCGTTATTCTGGTCACGACCAAGCGCGGTAAAACCGGAAAGCCTGAACTGTCGTACAACTTCAATCAGGGCTTCGGTCAGCCAACTACGGTGCCAAAAATGGCGTCGGCGGCTGAATATGCCGAGTTGAACAACGAAATCAACGTGTACAACCTGCCCGTTGCTTACTGGAGAGATGCCACGACGGCTTTCCGTACGACGGGTACCTACACCCGCCCCGACAATGGTGCTGTGGTGAAAGCGGCTTACACGCCCGAAGAGATTCAGAAATACAAAGACGGCTCGGATCCCTGGAAATACCCAAATACCGACTGGTTCGGTGCGGCCCTGAAAACGTGGTCGCCCCAGACGCGGCACACGTTGCAGTTGGTGGGTGGTGGTGAGAACATCAAGTACCTCGCGTCGGCCAACTACCAGAATCAGGATGCGTATTACAAAAACTCGGCGACGGGCTATAAGCAGTACGACTTCCGCCTGAACCTCGATGCCAAGGTGAGCAAGTATATCAACACCGTAATCGGGGTGGTTGGTCGTCAGGAAAATCGCTTCTTCCCGACGGTTGGTGCCGGTGATATCTTTCGAATGCTGACGCGCGGCTACCCAAACAAACCTGCTTTCTGGCCGACAGGACAGCCTGCTCCAGACATTGAAAACGGACAGCAGCCGGTACTGGTTACGACAAGCGCAACGGGTTACGATCGCGATACGCGCTACTACCTGCAAAGCAACGCCAGTGTCAACGTGACTAACCCCTGGGTGCCGGGCCTGAAATTTCAGGGTAGCGTCGCCCTTGACAAGTACATTCAGCAGGGCAAACGGTGGCAGACACCCTGGACGGTCTACAGCTGGGATTATACCTCGTATGATGCTAACAACCAGCCTGTTCTGCAAGCCGTACAGAAAGGACCTGCTCAGGCACAACTGAACCAGTATACCAACGATCAGTTCAACTCGCTGCTGTCGGGTATCCTGACCTACGATCACACGTTTGCCAGCACCCACGCCGTAACCTTTCTGGCTGGTATAACGAAGGAAGCGTCGAACTCGAACGGGTTCTCAGCCTTCCGTAAATACTTTGCGTCGACGGCTATCGATCAGTTGTTTGCCGGTGGTAGTGCCGAGAAAGATGCGAACACCACGGCGGCCTGGCAACGGGCGCGGATGAGTTACTTTGGCCGCGCTTCGTACAACTACAAGGAGCGTTACCTTGTCGAACTGCTTGGCCGGTACGACGGGTCGTATATGTTCCCGGCGTCGAGCCGGTGGGGTTTCTTTCCCGGCGTAACGGCGGGTTGGCGCGTATCGGAAGAAGATTTCTTCAAGCGGAGCGTACCGGCCATCAGTTCGCTGAAGCTACGTGCCTCGTGGGGGCAGTTGGGTAACGATCAGGTGTATTTCAACAATGCCCTGCGCGAATACGACTACCTGCCTACGTATGCCTACGGTGATGCGGTCAACTCCAACTACGGTTACGTAATCAACGGACAGGTAGCGCAGACGTTGTATGAAAACGGTGTGCCCAACACGGCACTGACCTGGGAGGTTGCCAACAACGCCGACATTGGTTTGGAAGGCTCGTTGCTGAACGGCAAAGTTTTCTTCGAATTCGACGTATTCCAGAACAAACGGTCGAACATCCTGTGGCGGAAGAGTGCCTCGATTCCGCAAACGACGGGCGCTACGCTGCCTGCTACCAACATCGGCCGGGTTACCAACCGGGGTTACGAATTCCGCGTTGGCTACAATGGTCAGGCGGGTGAGTTCAAGTACAGCGTGAGCGTCAACGGTGGATACGCTAAAAACACAATCACGTTCTGGGACGAAACCCCCGGTGCGCCGGAATGGCAGCGGTCAACGGGTAAGCCAATCCCCACCAACGTCAATGACCCGAACCAGCAGAACGGTACGCTGATGTACCAATATGATGGTATCTTCTCGACGCAGGCTGACATCGACGCCAACAAGATTGATTACAGCAGCATCGGTGCCAGCGTACTGCGCCCCGGCGATATGAAGCTGAAAGATATCGACGGCAACGGCAAGATCGACGCCAACGACCGGGTACGGGCCGACCGCAACAACGTTCCCCGTTTCCAGGGTGGTATGAGTGCGAACGTACGCTGGCGGAACTTCGACCTGAGCGTACTGCTTCAGGGGTCAGCGGGTGGACAGATCTTCCTGCAAACTGAGTCAGGTACGATCGGTAACTTCCTGAAATACAGCTACGATCACCGCTGGACGGTCGATAACCAGAGTACGGTTGATCCGCGCATCGTTGACCGCAGCAATCAGTACTTCTCCAACGGTACGACCTACTGGCTGCACAAGACCGATTACATCCGGTTGAAAAACCTGGAGCTTGGCTATACGCTGCCTGCGACGTTTGCCAATAAAATCGGTCTGAACAACCTGCGCGTCTACGTAAACGGCCTGAACCTGGCAACCTATGCACCGGATATGAAAGGGCTGTTCGATCCTGAATCGACCGGTGGTAACGCTCAGTATTACCCACAGGCACGGGTCGTCAACACGGGTCTATCTGTCAGCTTCTAATTAACGAGTTTAACGTCTGGAGTTTAAGGTTTAAAGTTATTGAGAGGACTCTCTGCCTGTAATCAGAACTTTAAATCTTAAACCTTGAACCTCAAACGTAAAAAAAATGAAACACACGATAAAAAGTCTGTTCGGCGGGATGCTCATCGGAGCCGCGCTGATTGGCTGTAATAGCGATTTTCTGGATACAAAGCCGCTGGATAAGGTGTCGGGCGATGCCGTCTGGGCTGATGCTTCCCTGTCGGAAGCGTTTGTAACGGACGTATACAATGGGTTGCGCGATGGTATTCTGAGCCAGATGAACTTCGACTGCCAGACCGACAACGCCCTGTACAGTTTCGGTAAACAAGCGGTCAACGAAGCAACCGTCAGCCCATCCAACCTGGGCGATATTCCGGTTATGACCGAGTGGAGTGCGATGTACGCCCGGATACGGGCCGCCAACATTGCCATATCGAGACTGGCCAAGCCTCAGTTTGCCAACACCAACGGTATTGCCGACCGGATGAAGGGCGAAATGTACTTTATGCGGGGTTATTTCTACAATCAGCTGCTGCGCTATTACGGTGGTGTGCCGTTGATCAAATCGCCCTATACGCTTGACGAGGCTGACTTCAATGTGGCCCGTAACACGTATGAGGAGTGCGTAAATTCAATTGTCAGTGATCTGGATTCGGCGGCTATGCTGCTGAAAGGAAAAACCCTGGCTCCTGGCCGGGCAACGATGGGTGCGGCTTTGGCACTGAAATCGCGCGTACTGACGTATGCCGCCAGCGATCTGCACGATATCCCAACGGCAAAAAGCAAGTCGACCGTGATTGCGAGTGCAGCCAATCCTGAACTGCTGGGCTACGTCAGTGGCGACCGGACGGCCCGCTGGCAGAAAGCACTGGCTGCGTCGAAAGCCGTTATCGACCTGAATCAGTATGGCTATAAGCTGAATCTGAGCGCACCAGTCACGTCGGCGGAAGCGCAGACGAACTATACCAACATGGCCATTTCGCGCAATGGTGGTGAAGCCGACGGTATCTTTCTGAAATACTATGTGCGGACATCGGCTGATGACTGGGGTTCTTGGTATCCCCGGAACAACATGCCGAATGGCTACCACGGCTGGACATCGAGCCAACCGACGCAGGATCTGGTCGATAGCTACGAGATGATGGACGGCTCTAAATTCAGCTGGAGTAACGCCACGCAGGCAGCGGCCCCTTACGAAAACCGCGATCCTCGTTTTTACGCATCGATTCTGTACGATGGTGCGCAGTGGAAGCCTCGCACGGCCGATGGCGCTGGTATCGACCCGGCTGGTCAGATTCAGATGGGTGAATACGAAGTAGGTAGCTCGGCCAGCCCAACCAAATTTTCGGGCCTCGACACGCGTAACAGCACCATCGAAAACTGGAATGGTACCTGGACCGGTTACGCAGCGCGTAAGTTTATGGACCCCGACCCAGCACTGGTCGACATGAACATCCGGCAGGAAGTACCGTCGATTCAGATTCGCTACACGGAAGTGGTGCTGAACTACGCCGAAGCGCTGATGGCGCTGGGGCAGGATGCCGAAGCCAAAAACTGGATCAATAAAGTACGGTTCCGGGCTGGTATGCCAGCGATTACCGAAACGGGATCTGCCCTGGTAACTCGCTATCAGAACGAGCGTAACATTGAAATGCTGTTTGAAGAACAACGTTTCTACGACGTACGCCGGTGGATGATCGCTCCCAAAGTACTGGGTAAGCAGATGCGGATTATCACGATCTTCGGTAAGCTGAAGTCTGGAAAGTCGGTAACGACCTACAAGTACAACAAGGACAATTACACGTACACCTACAGTCCGACGGATCTGGGTACGGGTAAGGAAAACCGGACCTGGAACGACAAGATTTACTTCCTGCCGATTAGCCGGGACGAAATCAACCGGAACAGCAAGCTGATTCAGAACCCGGGCTACTAAGCCAGTTTTGATACACCGTCTGTGTAAAACCAAAAATGCCAGCGCTTTCAGGTGCTGGCATTTTTGGTTATTTTTAGGGAACAAATAATACCCCCCGTCCCCTGAAGGGGGTGAGGACTTGGCCATCGCTACTGGTGGCTAGTTAACGTCCTCACCTCCTTCAGGGGGACGGGGGGTAAACATACTACCCTCCGTGAAACGCCTTACCCTTTTTGCCCTTTCCCTTAGCCTGCTGACGTTGTTGGGCTGCCAAAAATCAGCTGACTCATCGACTGAAAAACAGCCGGATGCACCGACTGGTCCTGCCCTGTTTACCCTGCTTTCGCCCGATCAGACTGGGGTTACCTTTTCCAATAACCTGGTCGAAGGGCTGAATACCAACGTACTCATGTATGAGTATTTCTACAACGGTGGGGGCGTGGCCGTCGGTGATCTGAACAACGACGGACTGGACGACATTTATTTCACGGCCAACATGGCCCCCAACAAGTTGTATCTCAATAAGGGGAATATGCGCTTTGCCGACATTACGGCGCAATCGGGGGCGGGGGGCAACGAAAGTCCGTGGAAAACGGGCGTGACGATGGCCGATGTCAACGGCGACGGTAAGCTCGATCTGTATATTTCTCGATCCGGTACCATCCGCCCCGAAAACCGAATCCCCGAACTGCTCATCAACGACGGTCCCGATGCGCAGGGTATCCCGCATTTTACCAACCGGACAACCGAGTACGGACTGGCGCAGCCGGTGCAAAGTACGCAGGGCGTTTTCTTCGATTACGACCGCGACGGCGACCTCGATCTGTTCCAGCTCAACCACAATCCCCGGCTCCTGCCCATTCTCGACCCGTCGGCGACGGCGGCTATCATGAAGCAGCCCGATCCGCAAATCGGTGTACGACTCTACAAAAACACGGGTAACCACTTCACCGACGTAACCGCCAAATCGGGACTGAGCAGTTCACCCCTGAGTTACGGCCTGGGCATTGGTGTGTCGGACCTGAACAACGACGGCTGGCCTGATCTGTACGTCTCGAACGATTACGGCGTACCCGATTATCTGTACATCAATCAGGCCGGTAAAGGGGATACGTATTTTCGCGATAGGCTGAAAACGAGCGTGGGTCACACGTCCAACTTCTCGATGGGCAACGCCGTCGCCGACGTGAACAACGACACCCGGCCCGATATTATCACGCTCGATATGCTGCCCGAAGACAACCGGCGGCAGAAGTTGCTGATGGCCCCCGACAATTACGAAAAATACGATCTGGCCGTGCAGTCGGGCTTTCATCACCAGAACATGCGCAATATGCTGCAAGTCAGCAACGGCGATGGGACGTACCGCGAGGTAGGGCAGATAGCGGGTATCTCCAATACCGACTGGAGTTGGTCGCCCCTGCTGGCCGATTACGACAACGACGGCTGGAAAGACCTGTACATCACCAACGGCTACGTCCGCGACTATACGAACCAGGATTTTCTGAAGTTCATGAACGACTTCATGCAGAGCCGCCCGACCAACCCCACGCGGGAAAACGTGCTGGAACTGGTGCATAAAATGCCCGCGTCGAACGTCACCAACTACATGTTTCGCAACCGCACCGGCGACGAACCGGCCGAGCAGTCGGGGGAAGTTCGTTTTGCCAATGCCGGGCCGAATTGGGGCCTGACGCAGGCGTCAAACAGTACCGGTGCGGCTTACGCTGACCTCGACAACGACGGTGATCTAGATCTGATCGTCAACAACACCAACCAAACGGCATTCATCTATCAAAACGAAGCCCGGACGCAATCGAAGCATCACTACCTGACGGTGAAGCTGACGGGTAACGGTACCAATACACAGGGGTTGGGGGCGAAACTGACGCTCTACCGGGCTGGTAAACAGCAGTTTCAGGAACAGATGCCGACGCGGGGCTACCAGTCGAGTATGTCGCCCCGGCTGCATTTCGGGCTGGGCAGTGACCCGGCGATCGACTCGCTGCGCATCGTCTGGCCGACGGGGAAGGAACTACTCGTGAAAGCCCCAAAAGCCGATCAACTGCTCACCCTGCGCGAAGCCGATGCCCGCGAAACCTACCGGGCGCCGAAGGCGGTACCGGCACTGTTTGTCGAAACGAAATCGCCCATCACTCGGACGTATTCAGCCGTAACAACGAATGATTTCAAGCGGCAGCCGCTGCTTGTCAATGCGCAGTCGTTTGGCGGACCGTGTCTGGTTAAAGGGGATGTCAATGGCGATGGGCTGGAGGATGTCTATGCGGGCGGCAACAGTGGGCAGGCCGGTATGCTGTATATCCAAGAGGCATCGGGGCAGTTTAGTCCGCGTCCGCAACCCGCATTCGAGACGGATAAGCAGTCGGAAGATACCGACGCCTTATTTTTCGATGCCAACGGCGATGGTAAGCCAGACCTATATGTGTGCAGTGGTGGCTACGGTGATTTTCAACCTGACGATGCCCGCTTACAGGATCGCCTGTACCTCAACGATGGAAAAGGCAACTTCACCAAAGCGGCCAATGCTCTGCCTGTCATGCGAACCAGCAAAAGCTGCGTCCGGGCTATCGACCTGAACGGCGACGGAAAGCTCGATTTGTTTGTGGGTGGTCGGGTGGTTCCGGGTCGGTATCCCGAAGCACCCCGGTCGTACGTGCTTATCAACATCGGGAAGGGGGCGGGGAACGCCCCACAGTTCACCGATCAGACGGCCCGAATCGCGCCCGCACTGGCGCAGATTGGTATGGTGACCGATGCCGCCTGGACCGACCTGAACGCCGACAAAACCCCCGAACTGGTGCTGGTAGGGGAGTGGATGCCCGTTACGGTAATGAGCCTGACGGGCGGGCAACTGGTTGATAAAACAGGGAATTTTCTGCCCAAAGCGTACCGGGGCTGGTGGAACAAACTACTGGTCGACGATCTGAACGGCGATGGTCGGCCGGATCTGGTCATTGGCAATCAGGGGCTGAACACGCAGTGCCGCGCCAGCGAAACCGAACCCGCCGAACTGGTCTACAAAGATTTCGACAACAATGGCAAAATCGACCCGGTGCTGTGTCTGTACGTGCAGGGCAAAAGCTACCCCCACGCCACCCGCGACGAACTGCTCGACCAAATGGCGATGCTGCGAAAGCGATTCACCGATTACGATACCTACTCGAACGCGACGCTGACAACTGTGTTCACAGCCGATGAATTGAAAGATGCCAGCCGTCTGACCGCTACCCAGATGCAAACGACCTGCCTGCTCAGTTCGGCGGGGGGTAAGCTAACCGAAAAGACCCTGCCGCTGTCGGCACAGATTGCCCCCGTATTTACCGTCACGGCACTGGATTACGACCACGACGGCCACAAAGATTTGCTGCTCTGCGGCAACGCAGCGAGAACCCGTATCCGATTTGGCCGCTCCGATGCCAATACGGGCGTGCTGCTGCACAACGACGGTCAGGGCGGATTCGTACCTGTTTCACCAGGCCAGGCCGGTTTTCAGTTGACCGGCGATGTCCGGTCGGTGCTTCCGATTGGGCAAACGTTGTTGGTGGGCATCAACCAGCAGGCCGTTCGGGCCTACAAACCCAGTAAGCCCTGATGCACAGCCGTCGAGCGAACCGCTTTGCCGTTGCCGAACAGGCGCTCATCACGACCGATGCGTCGATGGGCGACGATGCGACAATTGTACCGGAGCGGGCGTTCGACCTGTTGCGCGAACAGGCACTCGACCCCGATAGCGACTGGCTAACCCTGTTCACACGTAAGGGGCGGGAGTACGTCCGCATCGGGTCACACGTGGGCCTGGTGCAACTGGCCGACGGTACGCAGCTGGAACTATTGCCAAAAGTCGAACAGGCGGATCAGGCCCGGCCGCTGCTGCTGACGATGCTGCGGCACCTGCCGGATAGCCCGTTTCGCACCCTGCCCACGTCCCAGACCGGGGCGACCGATCTGCCCCTCTGGGATGTATTTGTGCTGACATTCCTCAACGTCCTGACCATGCTGACCCGGCAGGGGCTGCAACGGGCTTACGAAACCGTTGAACGAAACGAACCCGTCTGGAAGGGGAAATTTCAGGCCAGCCGCCACCTGCGCGATAACGCCCACCACGCCGAACGACTGGCCGTTCGGTACGATCAACTGAGCGCCGACATTGCGCCGAATCGCCTGCTGAAATCCACATTAGTAGCCATCGACGGGCAATTATCCCGTTCGCCCGTACAGGCGCAGGTCCGGCAGTGGCTTTGTACGCTGGACGACGTGCCGCAGTCGGTCAGCATTCGCGACGACCTGCGGGCGAGTCAGCGGCTGGGACGGCTGTTTGTGCGCTATGAACCGGCCCTGCGCTGGGCCGAAGCGTTGCTGATGGGGCAGGCATTCGGAGCGCAGTCGGGCCGGATGAACAGCCTGTCGCTGCTGTTTCCGATGCCCCGCGTCTTTGAAGCCTACGTCGCGCATGGCGTTCGGCGCTACTGGCCGGAATCGGGGCTGGTAACGGTGCAGGAATCATCGGCTCACCTGGTCGATGAGCACGTTGGTGGGCCAAAATTCAAACTTCGCCCGGACATACTGGTTCGTGAGACTAACGGTCAAACGCTGGTACTCGATACAAAATGGAAACGGCTCGACGGCACCGACCGGCGGGGTAACTATGGTATTGAACAGGCGGATCTGTATCAGCTATTTGCCTATGGTAAGAAGTACGATGCGGCCCGGCTGTTCCTGATTTATCCCATGAATCCCGCCTTCCGCGAACCCCTGCACGTCTTCGGCTACGACGCGTCGACTACCCTGCACGTGCTCCCGTTCGATCTGTCGCGTCCGCTCGCGGCCGAAGTTGATAAACTGGTTCAGTACGCGCAGTCGGTTCAACACTGAATCCTCGTTCAGTCCCGCAGCAGCAGCGTATCCCGGCTGAGAGTAGGGCGGGAAATGCCCAGTTCATGGCTGAACAGGTCAAGAACGAGCGGCTCCAGCTCGTTACGATTGACTGTTGCCGCGTCCCGGCGTATGGCGCGGTAGTGCTCCCGGCTGATTTTTTGAGCCAGCTGCCTAACCGTCGACACAGCGAACGTATTGGCTGTCCGGTTCATCAGCCACACGCCGACGCCGTACAAAGCCAGCCCCGCCAGACTGTAGGGCCAGGCTGGAAACAGACTGACCAGCGAGATCAGCAGAAGGATCGCCAGGGTAGCAACCTGCCACTGTTTTGGTACGAGCAATTCCGTACGAAAACCCAGTACTTGGTCTAGCTGTTCGACCTGTTTCCGGCGATTGGCAGGCGGGATGAGTGCGGCTAAACTCGTATCGGGCCGGATGCTGGCCGGGTCAGTGAGCAGTGCGGTTGTCAGGCTGCTGCGAATTCGGTAAAAGGCCTGTTGTGTTGTACAATCAGTGGCCGATTCACCGGGAGTGTACTGATTCATCAAATCCACAAACTCGCCCAATGTGCTAACTCTTTTATTATAAACAGCACTTAGATCTGCACGAAAGGATCGTTCAGCGAGTTCGATTACGTCCAGAATGTCTTCCTGGTCAGTATGTTTCAACGCGTACTCGTTCATAATGCTGGCAAGGTTTTACGGTCTGACCAGGTAGATTCAGGTCGTAACCGGATTTTAGTAAAGCTATAAAAAACATTCATATGCGTACCGGACTTAGCCTGATCCTTGTTGCCCTGTTGCTCTCTACGGCGTTTATTGCCAAACCGACCCGCGTCGTGTTTTTCGGCGACTCCATCACGCAGGCGGGTGTTAACCCCGGCGGCTACATCGACCGGTTGCGGAAAATGATTCCGGCCGATCAGTTTGAACTGATTGGTGCCGGTATCGGCGGCAACAAAATTTACGATCTGTTTTTGCGGATGGATACTGACGTACTGGCCCAGAAGCCTGACGTGGTCGTCGTTTGGGTTGGTGTCAACGATGTGTGGCACAAAAGCTCGTTCGGTACGGGCACCGATCCCGATAAGTTTGTCAAATTTTACGATGCTGTGATCGACAAGCTACAGGCATCCGGGGCAAAAGTAATGCTCTGCACACCGGCGGCTATCGGCGAAAAAACGGATTTCAGCAACCAGCAGGACGGTGATCTGAACCAGTACAGCCAGCTTATCCGCGACCTGGCCAAACGCCGGAACCTGCCCGTGATCGACCTGCGCAAAGCGTTTCTGGAGTATAATGTGAAGAATAACCCTGATAACAAGGAGAAAGGTATCCTGACCACCGACCGCGTCCATCTTAACGACGCCGGGAATCAATTTGTCGCCGAGCAAATGCAGAAAGCATTGACCGGCAACGTAGCCGCAAAGTAGCCCAGACGTCCACGTCTGGAGGCCGTCAGGCCAACTAGATCAGGTGGTAGTTAACGGGTCGCCATCGCGCCCGCCTACACTTGGAAGGCGTATACGGCCTGATTAAAGTAGCCTGGACGTCCACGTCCAGGCTACACACGGGCCTCACCACTTCGTAAAATCCAGATCATAGTTGAGGTTCAGCCGGAAGCCGTGGTTGATCTCGAAAACGGGTTTGCCCGATACCGGGTCCGACTCCGGGTGCTGGGTAATCTGGTTGAGGTAATTCAGCTCCAGTTGCAGGTTGTCCAGAAATTGGTAGCCCAGTCCGCCCGACAGTCGATTCTGATTGTAAATGTTAGCGCCAACGTTGCGGCCGAAGCCGATAAAAAGCTCATCGAAGACATTGGCGTAAAATTCACCCGCATCGACAGTGGGTCCAGCCAGTGGAACGGTTGCAGCAATCTGATAGCGAACCCGGTTTTGGTATTCCCAGCCGGTAATCCGGCGCGGATTGGCCTCGTCGCTCAGGCTAAGCCACCGCTGTTCGAGCCGGAATCGGTGGCTTAGTTTTACAATGCTGAACTTATCGTTGAGCTGAATTTCCTCGTGCGACCGGTGTTCCAGCGTTGGTACGCCCATGTCGGCCACCGGATAATCACCGTACGGATAGGTCACGAAAAACGTGTAGCCACCCCCCACCTTCACCCGGTCGGAAAGCGTGTAGTTTGTACCCAGCCGTGACAACGACTGCTGCCACAATCGGATAAACTCGACCCGTCGCCACTGGTATTCCGTATGAATCGTCCACCGTCTGGCAATTTTGTGATTCCCATTATAGGTGTACCAGCCAATGTCGTTGCGGTCGATAAGGCGATTTTGCTGCGCCCGACTCACTGGCGCGAAGCCAACCAATAAAAAAAGGAAAAAGTAGTATTTCATGCATTGCCGTTGAGTAGCGTGATTACGAAGCTGTTTAGGCTTTTTTTTCTTGCTTTCTTCACTCCTAACTCCCCTGAGAGGTTGTTTGGGGAATGGTTTTGTCATCCCGAGCCGGCGGCCCGGTCGCAGGCTCGGGATGACAAAAAAGACTCTTTTATATGATTAATGCTTTCCCCAAACAACCTCTGAAGGGAACTTCGTCTAAGCAGGAGCAAAGTCCCCTTCAGGGGATTTAGGGGTGATGCTGGCCAACTCAGTGCCAGGTATATTTCCCCAAATTAAATCCTAGACAGCTTCTACGTAACGGATGCTGAATAGAGATGGTTAGCACATATTTATTTAGAAACAAACAAACGGCCGGTAACTGTTGTAGCTACCGGCCGTTTGTGTAAACAGGCGTTGATACTTACGCGTTGGCGCCCTGTTTCATACGGATGATGTTCAGAGCTGCACCGGCTTTAAACCACTCGATCTGTCCATCGTTGTACGTGTGGTTAACGGCAAACTCATCCGCCGATCCGTCGGCGTGGTTCAGCACCACCGTCAGCGGAACGCCCGGCGCGAAGCTGGTCAGCCCCTTGATGTCGATGCTGTCGTCTTCCTGCACCTTGTCGTAGTCGGCGGGGTTGGCAAACGTCAGCGCCAGCATCCCCTGCTTCTTCAGGTTGGTTTCGTGAATCCGGGCGAACGAACGCACCAGAATGGCCCGAACACCCAGGAAGCGGGGTTCCATCGCTGCGTGCTCCCGCGACGATCCCTCGCCGTAGTTTTCATCACCAACAACGACCGAACCGATACCGGCGGCTTTGTAAGCCCGCTGTACAGCCGGTACTTCGCCGTACTCACCGGTCAGCTGATTCTTCACCGTGTTGGTCTTCTCGTTGTAGAAGTTGACCGCCCCGATAAGCATGTTGTTCGAGATATTGTCGAGGTGACCCCGGTACTTCAGCCACGGACCAGCCATCGAAATATGGTCGGTCGTACACTTGCCTTTTGCTTTGATGAGTAATTTCAGGCCGCTCAGGTCGGTGCCTTCCCACGCTTTGAACGGGGCCAGCAGTTGCAGTCGGTCCGACGTGGGCGATACGATTACCTGTACATCCGCACCGTCTTCGGCGGGTGCCTGATAACCGGCGTCATCGACAGCGTAGCCTTGTACGGGTTGCTCGATGCCAGCGGGTTCATCCAGCATCACCTGCTCACCCGACTCGTTGGTCAGCGTGTCGGTCATGGGGTTGAATGTCAGGTCACCGGCAATAACGAGCGCCGTCACGATTTCGGGCGATGCCACAAACGCGTGGGTGCTGGCGTTACCGTCGTTCCGCTTGGCGAAGTTCCGGTTGAACGAGGTGATGATCGAGTTGGGGCGGCTTGGGTCGTCCATGTGCCGTGCCCACTGACCGATGCAGGGACCACAGGCGTTGGCCAGTACCACACCACCGATTTCCTCGAAGGTATGCAGGATACCGTCGCGCTCGGCCGTAAACCGAACCAGTTCCGAACCGGGTGTTACGGTGAATTCGGCTTTGGCTTTCAGCCCTTTGTTCGTTGCCTGAGCGGCTACCGACGCCGAACGGGTCATGTCTTCGTAGCTGGAGTTGGTACACGAACCGATCAGACCGACTTCCAGCCGTTCAGGCCAGTTGTTTTCTTTCACCGCCTTGGCGAAGTTCGACAGGGGCCACGCCAGGTCGGGCGTAAACGGACCGTTGATATGCGGCTCGAGTTCCGACAGGTTGATTTCGATCAGTTGATCGTAGTACGTAGCGGGGTCGGCGTATACTTCATCGTCCGAGCGCAGGTTGGCTTTCACCGCTTCGGCGGCATCCGCGATTTCGGCGCGGCTCGTGGCCCGCAGGTAATCACCCATTTTGTCGTCGTAGGCGAAGATCGACGTGGTCGCACCAATCTCGGCACCCATGTTACAGATCGTACCTTTGCCCGTTGCCGACAGACTTTCGGCACCTTCGCCGAAGTATTCCACGATGCAGCCCGTTCCGCCTTTTACGGTCAGAATACCAGCTACACGCAGGATTACGTCTTTGGCCGATGCCCAGCCGCTGAGTTTGCCAGTCAGTTTGATACCGATCAGTTTCGGCATTTTCAGCTCCCAGGCCAGACCCGCCATGACGTCGCAGGCATCCGCTCCGCCAACACCGATAGCGATCATACCCAGCCCACCCGCGTTCGGCGTGTGCGAGTCGGTGCCGATCATCATACCGCCAGGGAAGGCGTAGTTTTCGATCACAACCTGGTGAATGATACCGGCACCGGGCTTCCAGAAGCCAATACCATATTTGTCGGAGATCGACGCCAGGAAGTCGTAAACCTCTTTGTTTTTGCTTTTAGCCGCGTCGAGATCCTGGTCGGCACCGACCTGCGCCTGAATCAGGTGGTCGCAGTGTACGGTAGACGGAACCGCTGCCTGTGGCCGACCCGCCTGCATAAATTGCAGCAGGGCCATCTGGGCCGTCGCGTCCTGCATAGCCACACGGTCAGGGGCGAAATCGACGTACGTTTTGCCCCGCTCGAATGCTTCCGTCGGGTTTCCGGCGAAGAGGTGGCTGTATAAAATTTTCTCCGACAATGTCAGTGGTTTGCCCACTGCCTGCCGGGCTGCTTCAATACGTTCGCCAAGGTTAGCGTACACGCGTTGAATCATATCGACGTCAAAAGCCATAATAAAAAGCGGGATAACAGTTCTTAAAAGGGTACCTGGTCAAACAACTGCCGGAATAGCGAATGGATTCCGGCCAACGGGTCAAAATTAGGGGATTATCAATGTTTTTGGAAATATTCCTATTATCACGAATCAATCTACTTAAAATGGCTGTATAAATCGCATTCCGGGGCCATACGCGAATAAAGCAGCTAAACAGTCGTTGTATTTCTACTCAGATGCGTTACTTGCAACACATTTGGCACGAAAAGATATAAATTCTCTACAGCATGAAACAAATTAACGTATTAATGACCGGCCTGGCGTTGCTCGTGATGGGCTTTGTTGTATCGGCCTGCAAAGACGAAGAAAACCCGACCGTAGTCTCGACTACGCCAACCATCACCAGCTTTTCAGCGGTAATGAACGGTGCCAGCGAAAAGCCAACGGCTACAACGTCGACCGCAACGGGTACAACCCGTGTGCTGCTTGATGAATCGACGAAAGTGTTCAGCTACACTGTTGCATACAGTGGACTGACACCGACGATGGGCCATTTTCACCGTATCACGGCTAACTCGACCAATGGTACGGGTGGGGTAGAGGTGCCGTTCACCAGCCTGACGTCGCCGATCACGGGCAGCTTCACACTGGCTAACCAGGCGCGAATCGACAGCTTTAAGAATGGCTACTACTACTCGAACCTGCACACAACAACGTACGGCAACGGCGAAATTCGCGGAGACGTAAAGAAACTGTAATCACGCTGTTACACGATGTGAAACGTCCGCCGGAGAGTTACTCTTCGGCGGACGTTTCTTTTTACGGTTCCTGACCGATAAGTAGATTACCGCCGGGAGGCTGCTTATCCGTTGACCATCCGACCAGTTAGCTTACGGAAGGGGACTCCCTGATGGGCGGGCCGAAAACTGTAAACTGTAAACCGTCTACCGAAAACCACTACTTATGCAGGTACGCTACGCCGTTGGCCCCAACGAAACGCGCCAGTTCAACACTACTGAACTCCGGGATAATTTTCTGATTGACACGCTGTTTTCGCCCGACAGTCTTCAACTATGCTACAGCCATTACGACCGCGTCATCGTCGGTGGAGCCATGCCGGTCAGCGGCCCCGTCGAACTACCGACGTACCCCGAACTGCGCAGTGATTTTTTCCTCGAACGGCGCGAACTGGGCGTTATCAACGTTGGCGGGGCGGGTTCGGTAACGGTCGACGGCCAAAGCTATGAGCTGAATAAACTCGACGGTCTGTACGTTGGACGTAGCAGCCGCAGCGTATCGTTTGCCAGCCAGTCGGGCGACGAACCCGCCCGGTTCTACCTGCTCTCATCACCCGCGCACAAGGAATACCCAACGCAGAAAGCCGCCCAGAGCGAGGTCTTTTCGGCCCCGATGGGTTCGGCGGAAGCAGCCAACGACCGGACGATCTACCGGTATATTCATAAGGACGGTCTGCAAAGCTGTCAGCTTGTAATGGGGCTGACGATTCTGAAGCCCGGTAGTGTCTGGAACACCATGCCCGCCCACGTGCACGACCGGCGCATGGAAGCGTACTTCTATTTCGACCTCGATCCGGCGCACCGCGTCGTACACCTGATGGGGCAACCCACCGAAACGCGGCATCTGATGGTCGCCAATCATCAGGCCATCATCTCACCCCCCTGGTCGATTCATTCCGGCTGTGGTACGTCAAACTACTCGTTTATCTGGGGTATGGCCGGCGAAAACCTCGACTACGCCGACATGGACCTGATCGCAATTGCAGACCTGAAATGAGTTCGTGGTTTGTCGTTCGTGGTTTGAAGTTTCTCCGGCGGCAGTTAACGACAAACTACAAACTACAAACCACAAACCAGCCCATGAAACTCCTTCATATCCTCGCCCTTCTCATTGCTAGCCCGGTACTTGCGCAGACGCCGATCAACGTCGACAATGAGTTTGCGTTTGCCGCTCAGCAGTACCGGGGCATGCTGCAAAGTCACCCCGACACGACGAAGTTTCCGCAGTCGAGCAAACCCGACGGTAGCCCCGACGACCGGAAGTCAGACTGGTGGTGTAGTGGCTTTTTCGGTGGATCGCTCTGGCACATTTACCAGCGTACCAACGACCCGTTCTGGAAAGAGGCCGCCCAGAAATGGACGATGGCGGTGGCGAAGGAACAACACAACACCGGCACGCACGACCTCGGTTTCATGCTGTATTGCCCGTTCGGCAACGGCTACCGGCTCACCAAAAATTCAGCCTACAAGCCGATTATGCTGACGGGAGCGCAGTCGCTGTCGACACGGTTCAACCCCAGTGTCGGCGTAATCAAGTCGTGGAACAAGTTTCAGCAGTACGATTACCCGGTCATCATCGACAACATGATGAACCTGGAGTTTCTGTTCTGGGCGGCTAACAACGGTGGCGACAAACGGCTGCGCGACATCGCCATCACCCACGCCGACAACACGCTGAAGAATCACTTCCGGCCCGACAATAGCAGCTATCACGTCGTCTGCTATAACCCCGACGGTACGGTGGCGGCTAAAAAGACGGCGCAGGGTGCCGCCGATAATTCGGCCTGGGCGCGGGGGCAGGCGTGGGGCCTCTACGGTTACACGGTGATGTACCGCGAAACGAAGAATACGAAGTACCTCGATCAGGCCCGCAAAATCGCCGACTTTTATCTGAATCACCCCAACCTGCCCGCCGACAAAATTCCCTACTGGGATTTCAACGCTCCGGGTATTCCTAACGAAGAGCGCGATGCATCGGCGGGGGCTGTTGCGGCCGATGCCCTGCTTGAACTAAGTACCTACGGCGGCCCATCGGCTAAAACGTATTACCAGCAGGCCGAACGGATGCTGCAAAGCCTGAGCAGCCCGGCTTATAAAGCCAAAGCCGGTGGCGACAACCACTTTATTCTGGTACACAGCGTTGGTCATAAGCCCGCCAAAAGCGAGGTCGACACGCCGATTATTTACGCTGATTACTACTTTCTGGAGGCTCTGCTACGCTACGACGCCCTGCGGAAAAAGCAAGGATAAAGACGATCACTAGCTGGTCTGACTACTACGGCAATCGGTACTCCGGGTGCCGTTTTTTGTTGGTATTGCTGTTGCTGCCTGCACCGATCTGTAAAACCGGGATGTGCCGGTAAACAATTGTCTGTAAACAGTGCGTTTGACGAATCACACGTACTACTGTGGGGATCATTCGCTCAAATTCAGGCCTTTTCCTGGCCGGAATCGAACGCAGTACGGATACATGGTGTTAACTATACATACCCAGATTCGCATTGTTTCGTACACGAACTCGACCAAGTCATTTGTTTGAGTCAGTCGTTTTGCGTCTATATTTGGCGCGGATGGTCACGGCCATTTCTGGCGCGCAGTCGGCAACACACCGCCGATTTATCAATCCAGACCGATCTGAGAGCCGGGTGCTTTCATCAACCTGATTACCTGATATGTCGAAAAACCTAGTCATAGTTGAGTCGCCCGCCAAGGCAAAAACCATCGAAGGCTATCTCGGAAAAGACTTCACCGTGAAGTCGAGTTTCGGGCATGTCCGCGATTTGCCGAAGGATGGGATGGCTGTCGATGTTGCCAATGGTTTCCTGCCGTCCTACGAAGTATCGCCCGACAAGAAAAAACTGGTGAGTGAACTAAAGTCGCTGGCTAAGGCGGCCGATGAAGTGTGGCTGGCAACGGATGATGACCGCGAAGGCGAAGCTATTTCGTGGCACCTGAAAGAAGCCCTCGGCCTGCGTGATAATACCAAACGGATTGTGTTTCGGGAGATTACCAAAAACGCGATTCTGAACGCCATTCAGCAACCCCGCACGATCGACGTCGATCTGGTCAATGCCCAGCAGGCCCGGCGTGTGCTCGACCGGCTGGTCGGGTATGAGTTGTCGCCGGTGCTATGGCGGAAAATAAAAGGTGGCAGCACCGGGCTGTCGGCCGGACGGGTACAGTCGGTGGCGTTGCGACTGGTCGTTGAGCGGGAGCGCGAGATCGACAGGCACGCGTCCAAATCGTCGTTCAAAGTGGCGGCTCAGTTCATTGTCGACGGCAGCAAAGTACTAAACGCCGAAATCCCGAAGAATTTCCCGACAGCGACTGACGCACGGGCTTTTCTGGAGGCTTGCGTTGGGGCTACGTTTACGATCAAAAATCTGGAAACGCGCCCGGCCAAGAAAACACCGGCTCCACCGTTTACGACCTCGACGTTGCAACAGGAAGCTTCCCGCAAGCTGGGTTACGCCGTCGACCGGACGATGCGAATCGCGCAGAACCTGTACGAAGCCGGTAAGATTTCGTACATGCGTACCGACTCGACCAACCTTTCTCAGGAAGCCATCGACAAAGCCGTAGCCGAGATTCAGACTGAGTTTGGGCAGCAATACGTGCAGACGCGGCAGTTCAAGACCAAAAACGAATCGGCGCAGGAAGCCCACGAAGCCATCCGCCCGACCAACTTCAACGACCGTAACGCCGGTGGCGACCGCGACCAGAAGCGGTTATACGAACTGATCTGGAAACGGGCCATTGCCTCGCAGATGGCCGACGCGCAGCTCGAACGCACGACCGTTACGATCAGCATTGGCTTTGCTAACGGTACGACCGTAGATATCAATGTCTTTGGCGATGATTACAGTCCGGTTGCCCAACCACGAACGGCAAACGACAAACTACAAACGACAAACTACCCTTCCGAACTGATTGCTCAGGGTGAAGTGATCAAGTTTGACGGTTTTCTGCGTGTGTACCTCGAATCGAAAGACGACGAGGACGACGAAGACGCCAAAGGTATGCTGCCCCCGCTGCGCGTTGGTCAGACCCTGAATCTGGGGCAGATGAAAGCGACCGAGAAATTCACCCGGCCGCAACCCCGATACGCGGAAGCGTCGCTGGTGAAGAAGCTGGAAGAAATGGGCATTGGCCGTCCATCGACGTATGCGCCGACTATTTCGACCATCGTCAACCGGGGGTACGTTATCAAGCAGGACAAGCCGGGTCAGGAGCGTAAATACATCGAGTACACACTGGCTAAAGACCAGATCACCGAGACGAGTGGTAAGGAAACGTTCGGCTCGGAAAAGGCCAAACTGTTCCCGACCAATACGGGTATCGTGGTCAACGACTTTCTGGTCGAATATTTTCCCGACATTGTGGATTACAAGTTCACAGCAACGGTCGAGAAAGAATTTGACGAGATCGCCGACGGCCGCATGAACTGGCAGACGATGCTGGAGGGCTTCTACGGCGATTTCCACAAAAACATCACCGACATTCAGGGGTCGTCCGTCGTTACGTTCAAAACGGGTGCCCGCGAATTGGGCATTGATCCGCGAACGGGTAAGAAGGTATCGGCCCGGCTGGGCAAATACGGCGCATTCGTACAGATCGGTGAGTCGACCGACGACGAGAAACCCCAATACGCTAACCTGCGCGACGGGCAACTGATTGAAACGATCAGTCTGGACAACGCCCTGGCACTGTTTACCCTGCCGCGCGAAGTCGGGTTCTTCGAGGACAAACCCATGACCATCGGCATCGGTAAATTTGGCCCGTACGTGAAGCACGACGACAAGTACGTATCACTGACCAAGGAAGACGACCCGTATACCATCGACGAAAACCGGACTATCGAACTGATTCAGGCCAAGCGGGCTGAGTCGGTCAGTGAATCGCTGGGTGAGTTTGAAGGTAAGCTGGTGTCGACGGGTAAAGGGCGCTTTGGGCCATACGTGAAGTTTGAGGACAAATACGTGTCGTTGCCCCGCAACGAGCAACTGGCCACGCTGACCCTCGAACGGGCGATTGAGCTGATTCAGGCCAAACGCACCGCCGAAGCCAACAAGTACATCAAGGAGTTTCCCGAACGGCCGGAGATCAAGATCGTCAACGGGATGTATGGGCCGTATCTGGCGGTTGGTAAGCGTAACGTCCGTATTCCCAAGGAAACCGATGCGGCTTCGCTGACGCTCGAAGACTGCCTGGCACTCGCCGGCGACGAACCCGCTCCGACGAAAGGCGCGGCCAAGAAAGCTCCCGCGAAAGCAGCCAAAGCTGATGCTAAACCAGCCGCGAAAGCAAAAGCCCCGGCCAAGAAAGCAACGACCACGGCGAAAAAAACGGTAGCGAAGAAATAGTATAGCTTGTGTAATGTGTAACCCAGACGTCCACGTCTGGTAGCCGAGAGGCTAATTGGTGCAGACGGATACTATTTTAGCCTGTCGGCTACCAGACGTGGACGTCTGGGTTACACTTCTTATACCGATGAAGAATCGTCAGAAAGTTGTCGTGCTGTCCGGGGCGGGTATCAGCGCCGAAAGTGGAATTCCAACGTTTCGGGCGTCGGATGGGCTGTGGGAAAACCACCGGATCGAAGATGTCGCCACGCCCGAAGCCTGGGCACGCAACCCCGTACTGGTGCAGGATTTTTACAACCAGCGCCGACGACAGGCGCTGACGGCCGAACCCAACGCGGGCCATAAAGCTCTGGTCCGGCTGGAAGACGCTTACGACGTAACGGTAGTCACGCAGAATGTCGATAACCTGCACGAACGGGCGGGTTCGTCAAATGTCATTCACCTGCACGGCGAACTGTTTAAGTCGCGCAGTACGAGCAACGAAGAACTGGTCTACGACATTGACGGCTGGGAGGTTAGGATGGGCGATACCTGCGGAGAAGGGTCACAGCTTCGGCCGCACATCGTCTGGTTTGGCGAAGCTGTCCCGATGATGGACGTTGCGCTGGAAGCAGCTGACGAAGCCGATATTATGATCGTGGTAGGCACGTCACTGAACGTCTATCCAGCGGCTAGTCTGGCGTTTGTCGTTGGGGAACGCATACCGGTTTACGTCGTTGATCCGAATACGCCAACCATGCAGAAACGCAAAAACGTGGTGTTCATCGCCCAACCGGCTACCATCGGTCTGACGCAGCTGGTCGACGACCTACTGGCACGGGCAGAACAGGGAAAGATAGCCAGTGAATAGGGATTGAACATTCCGGCAGACAGTCAGTTCAGGAGAGACGTTTTTCGTCTCTTTTTTTATGGTTACAACTGTCGATCCGGCTACTAAAACGCGCGATGCGCACGAGCGGTTAAACGCGTTATACGGTGTTGACCCGATTCGGGGCCGGGTCGATCCGATGCACGAACTGATCGGTACAATCCTCTCGCACCGCACGACCTTTGCCAACGAGCGAACTGCTTACCAGACGATGCGTGAACGATTCCCAACCTGGGAGGCCGTCCGCGACGCGCCCCTCGATCAGCTAACCGACGCCATCAAAACGGCTAATTACCCCGAAATCAAAGCGCCGTACATCCAGAATGTGCTGACGGTGCTGATTGCTGAACGGGGAGAAGCCAACATTGATTTTTTGCGGGACCTGTCGACTGAAGACGCTATGGCGTGGCTGAACCGATTGCCCGGCGTGGGGCCGAAAACGTCGACGCTGCTATTGCTGTTTTCGTTTCACAAACCGGTGCTCCCCGTCGATACGCACGTGCACCGCGTTACGCAGCGGCTGGGGCTGATCGGGCCGAAGGTCAGTGCCGAAAAAGCGCACAAACTACTACTATCGTATCTGCCGCAGGACGCCACCGTGCTGTATAATTTTCACAAGCATTTTTTCTGGCATGGTCAGCGCGTCTGTTTCTGGTACAACCCCAATTGTACCGGCTGTGTGCTCAACGAGATGTGCGATTTCTACCAGTCGGGCCGCACGGCGGTGCTCAGCAGTACACCCGTTAGAAAGAAATAGCGTAGCCCTGTATCTACGTAGCCTGGACGTCCACGTCCGGGTGGACGCGATAGCGACCGATTAGCTTCCGCCTGACGTAGTTGGCCTGATGGCCACCCGGACGTGGATCGCACCGCGCCACGGTGGCCGGCGCACCGGTCCAGGCTATATACCATCTGCCAAACAAGTTAGCCTGACGGCTACCAGACGTAGACCCGCGCCGGCGAACCCGTCTGGGCTACACGCCATACTTGCGCTCGTGCAGGGCTTTGGCCTGCCCAACCCAGTCGTCACGATCGATGCGGCCGGGAAAAAACTCGATGATCTCGTTGACCTGTCTGCTATCTTCTTTGGCGAAGTTGCTGATCTGGCGAAACGTGTAAATGCCCAGGCTGTGCAGCTTACGTTCCAGAAACGGGCCGATGCCGATAACGTCTTTCAGATCGTCGGCGTCAGTGGGGGTAGCCCGGCCAATCCGATCAAAATTTAACTCACCCGACCGCGCAGCGATCCGACTCAGTACGGCCGTCTCCGAATTGTCGGTGGGGGCCGGTTGAGACGGGAAATCCGGCGGAGATTCCGGGATGGGGGCACCCAGGGGCGGTATCTCGACGGGGGGCGGGGTAGTTGGCAGTTCGGGCTGTTTCGTTTCGATGTCCGTGTCGGGAATCGCCAGTATGGGTGTTCCGTAAACGGGTGCCAGCGGATCCGCTACAATCAGCGGAACGAGCGCTTCGTCGGTTGGTGTCGGCTGACGAAAGTTGGTGTTGCCCGACTCTCGATTGGCGAGCGCAAGGCGTAACGCATTGACCCGGCCACGGCGCGTCAGTCGGCCGAGGAGCCAGCCGATAAAAGCGGCTACGGTAAGGAGCAGTAGTATTTCGGCAATGGCAACGGGGCGGGATAGGGGGTCTAAGCCAAACATACGATAGCGTGTTTCGGGTGAAAAGTAGCCTAGCGGCTTTGCATCAGCGTTTTGGCCTGTCCGACCCAGTTGTCGCGCTGGATTCGACCGGGGAAAAACTCGATAATCTCGTTGAGCAGATAAACGTCGTCGGGCGTCAGCTGCGCCAGTTGCTTAAACCGATCAATGCCAGCCGCATGCAGCCGACGTTCAACCATTGAATCGATACCGTCGATTACCTGCAGGTTGTCGGCATCGTCGGGTCCCGCGTAGCCAATCCGGTCGTAGTCAAGGGCCTGCGCGCGCGACCGGATGCGGGTCAGTACCGGATCATTGACGGGCGCGGCTTCTACAGGCAGCGTTTCAGTTGAGGCCGGTGGTGTATCGTCGACCATCTGCCCGGTACCCGCCAGTTCGGCCGTTAGCTGATTGATCGTTCGCTGATAGGATACGTAGCCGATTATATAACCCAGTACGGCCGCGCCCAGCACCATAATGGCCTGGTGCAACAGCGCGTCGGGTAGGTGCAGGGGGTTCAGATCAAACATGAATTCCTTGATTTACAGAGCGGATCAGTGATTTATTGCACAACTACCGTAACCCGCCGGTTAGCCCGCCGTCCGGCAATTGTACTATTGTCCGCTTTAGGGACCGTTTCGCCCTTCGCATCCACAACAATCTGCGACGCGCTGATGCCCGACGACCGAAGCCGGGTTTTAACGTCGGTGGCCCGGTTACGCGACAAACGTAGATTCGTGGCGTCGTTACCCGTATTGTCAGTATGGCCCGTCAGCAGTAGTTTTTTGGTTTTATGGGTCTTCAGGTACCGAACGGCTTCCTCAAAAAACTGGCGTGTATCGGCTGTCTGAATGTAGTTCGATCCGTTGAGTTTGAAGTACAGATCGATCGGTTTGAAGACGGACGTAAACTTCTCCGCAGCGGCCAGTTCGGTTTCCGTGTTCAACGTCGCCACCGGTAGCTTTTTCTGAGTTGTGTCGGCGGCTGGTGCCGGTGTTGTCAGTTCGGTAAGCGATGCGTTATCGGCCGTTGTTGGGTTGGGAGCCGTTGCCGTCGTTGGTGGCGCGTCATTGGCACCGGCAAAGGCAAACGCCAGCCCGCCCATCAGGGAATCGCCTGCCGGGGTCAACGCCATGCGTACATCGGGCAGGGAAAGCAGCTGGCCCTGCGTCGTCAGCGACGTTTGCGGAACACCCTGTTCAACGAGATACTGCCGGACATTTTCAGCACGAGCCAGGCCCAGATTTTCGAAAGCCGCAGGCTTGGTTTCGTCGGCGGTGTAATACCCAATTACCGTCAGTCGGCGGTCGGTATTGTTGGTCAGGTACGCAGCCAGTTCCGTAAATGAGGAGCCGAGTGCGTCTGTATTGGCCCGTTCGCCGGACCGGGCGAAGCTAAAATTGCCGGGAAGCTGAAGCCGAAACCGCTCTCCATCGCTGATGGCTGGTGGCGCAATAGCACCAGTAGCCGTTGAATCAGCGGCCAGTGGGAAAGAGAGATCAGCGCATAACTGCTTGATGTGGCAGACATGCCACCAGGTCGAACCCGCCATCCAGAGAAGCAGCAACAAAACCCAGGGTGTCTTACTGACAAACATACGGATGGAGTTGAGTGGGTCCGGTTCTGGGTACGGAGTCACCGACTGTACCGGACGGACGATACGTCAAAAGTACGAGTATGCCTGTCAAATGCAAGTCCGGGTTACACCCCTTACCCGCGCGGCATGGTGGCCCGGCCGAGGTAAATTTCGTCGCCGTTCAGCGTAAGCGATGCGTAAAATGCGTAACCATTCTTGATGTAGCGAACCTGCACCGGCGTCTGCTGACCGGATTTGCCGTACGGCTTCGTCGCGGCCACCAGAATCTGATTGCCGTTGACAATCGCCCTGACAAATGGCAGATCACGCGTTTTGAGCTGATTGGCCGTGTAGCCCACCCACGTCCGGCCACCGTCGTAGGAGCACTCCGTCGCTTCGTTGAGGTACGTTTCCCGACCATCGAACAGGTCGGCGTGGTGCTTGAACAGTCGCCACAGACCGTGAATGTAATGTTCGTAGCAAGCATAATTGCGGTCGTTTCCGGTACCGCGCAGGGCCGGGTCGTTGTTCAGGGGCTGGTCGGGTGTCAGGCTACCCTGATCGTCCCAGAACACCGAGCCATAGGCACCGCCGAACCAGTAGAAAATGCCGATCCCTTCGGCCACGGCGGGTGGTGCCGCGTGTTCGGCTTTGGCGCTGTTCGGAAAGTCGGAACTTTGGGTATTGAACAGCCACTGCCACGCGATTCGCTTTTTTGCCGACAGCCGGGCGTTTACTTCCTGTTCGCCCATCAGCGACGCCAGCCAGTGCCGGGCGTTGTCGGCAGTGTGCGCGATCGTGTAATCGAAGTCGGGGTAGAAAAAGTACGTGCCGGGCATCTGAAAATCAACCACATCACCGACCGATTTGCCGAGCAGATTATCCGGCAGACCCCGCTGTCGGCTGGTCGCTGTGTGACGAACGGGCTGCGTCCAGAGTTCGTCGGGCCGGGCGGTGTAGTCGCTGCTCCGCGAATAGCCAAAGCTGTTGTGAACCACCGGCCATACCGTGCCGAGTTCGGTCTGTGGGGAAGCGTACTGCTTGATCGTACTATACAGGTATACCATCAGGTTGCCCTGTTCCTGTTCGTTCTGGGGGCTTAGCGTACCATTCTCAATATCGATGTACACCTTACTAAAGGTATTCTGCATCCCACCCGGCGGGCAGTCGCCGAATCCCACGCAACTGCCCTGCAACTCCATTGCCGACTGGAAAACGGTGTTTCGCGACGTGCGGGCACCGGGGGCCGTCCGGTACTGGGTCGAGGGGCCTTTGTTGCCATCCCGCGCCCATTCCAGCCCGAATGGCCCAGTGAAATAATCGTTATACAGAATCAACGCCCGCTGGTTGAACGCCAGTCGGCTGCGCCAGCCCGCCGGGGGAAAGCCGTTTGTCCAGCGTTCCTTGCCTTCTATCATGTGCGTCTGCGCAATCGATGAAAAGCCGCGCCGGAACAGCTTGCTCCAGTCCTGCTCGACGGTCAGGTTGCGCCCGGCTCCGGCAAACGTAATCGACTTGGTAGCCGGTAACGTAAAATCGCCCACTACATCGAGGTTGTAGTACCCCCGGCGAGTCGTGGGAGCAAACCGGGTGCGGGGGGTCGGCGTCAGCGTCGTGAGCGGGGGCATCGAACCCGTCAGCCTGACCGGCGTCGGGTCCGCCGGACCGTGCGGTTGCGCGTACCACACACCAACACCCGTCAGGCCGAGCAGCCCACACAGAGCAAGTACTTTCATGCGATTAGTCAAGAGTCGTCAGTAGACAGAACGGGCAGTTGCTGGTGAACCGTATTACTCGTCGATGTACCGGCGGGTAATAGGCTGGTACGAGTCGATGCGCCGGTCGCGGAAGTAAGGCCAGGTCGTGCGGTATTTCTCCGACAACGCCAGGTCAATCGTCTGTACGTGAACGACTTCCTTGTCGTGCGGAGCCAGATAGAGCAGTGACCCGAACGGATTCGATACGAATGAACCACCCCAGAACTGCTGATCGGCTTCCCGCCCAACCCGATTCACAGCCACGACGTGTATGCCGTTGGCAATGGCGTGGCTACGCTGAATCGTCTGCCAGGCATTGTACTGTTCTTCGTTCTGTTTCGGGTCCGGCTCGGTCGTGTCCCAGCCGATGGCCGTGGGGTATACCAGCAGGTCGGCACCCATCAGAGCCGTGATCCGGGCCGCTTCGGGGTACCACTGATCCCAGCAGATCAGCACGCCAACACGGGCGTATTTTGTGTCGAAGACCTTATAACCCAGATCGCCCGGCGTGAAGTAAAACTTCTCGTAGTAGCCCGGATCGTCGGGGATGTGCATCTTGCGATACTTGCCCAGATACGATCCGTCGGCATCCAGTACCGCCGTCGTATTGTGATAAAGCCCCTGCGCCCGCTTCTCGAATAACGACGCAACAATAACGACGCCCAGTTCGCCCGCTACGGCTCCCAACCGCTCGGTGGTGGGGCCGGGAATGGCTTCGGCCAGGCTAAAATTATGGTGGTCTTCCACGTCGCAGAAGTACAGCGAGGTGAACAGCTCCTGCAAACAGACGATCTGCGCACCCTGCCGGGCCGCTTCCCGAATGCCATCGATTGCTTTCTGAATATTTGACTCGACATCGGCCGTACAACTCATCTGTACCAGCCCGACGTTTACGTGTTTCGACATAGCGCAAAAGTAGGTGATTGAACGATCAACCCGATAAAACGACAAAAGTCTGAGCTACCGGGTTCCCAGACAGCGCATTCTGATTTCGTACAGTGTAATGATCTGTAGTGGTGCGTGGGTGGGAGTAAATCTATAAGTGCAGCACCGCCAGACAAGTGGGCTGTTAACTAGCCATTTACCAACAATTGTATTTTACTTGTATTATACGACTTGTTAAACTGTGTTATACAAAGGTGATTGATGTGTTTTGCCGGTCGTCGGGATTTTGCGAATTTCGCCTGTCAACCCCGTTTTGTATGCAACCCAACGACTTTACCCGACTACCTGTTCAGCAGCAACTGGACACGCTTTACTTTACCGGCGATGTGCTGGCTAATCGTTACGAAGGCGACGAGATCTACCTGTTGTATAACCTGCACAGCTTCTACGTGGAGCTTCGCTACAATGCCTTCAACAGTAAACTGAAGGCAGTAAACACATTTCGTGATACCGATAAGCTGGAGCCCTATCTGCCGTATCTGGCCTGATTTTCCAGGTTGCTTTTCGGCGGGGTTGGCGCGGATTTTCAACATACAGCTACCGAAAAATAGGACAGTACAAAGAAATTTGACCGACTGTAGAAAAAATTTTCGTTGAATTTGGTGGAGTGATTTGTTTTGACGTCCTTCGCTTAAATTTAAACAAGCAATGCAAACAGGAACTGTAAAATTCTTTAATGAGACCAAAGGGTTTGGCTTCATTAAACCCGATGGTGGTGGCGAAGACATTTTTGTACACGCTTCCGGTCTCATCGACCAAATCCGCGAAAACGACAAGGTTAAGTTCAACGTTGAGCGCGGTAAGAAAGGCTTAAATGCCGTGAACGTCGAAATGGCTTAATCGTAAGATATACCAGGACAACCGTTGTAAAACATGCCGAAAGGCATGTTTTTTTTTGCCCCTTACTCAGTACCCAATGCCTCAGCAAACCATCGAACAGCGCACTGCTGTCCGGCTCAACCTGAACGTCCGTTCGGTAGCGGCTACCCTCGACTTACTCAATGGCGGTGCCACCGTCCCCTTCATCGCCCGGTATCGTAAGGAAGTGACTGGTCAGCTCGACGAAGTACAGATCGGTCAGATAAGCGAAACGGCTCAAAAACTCGCTGACCTCGATAAACGGCGGGACACCATTCTGAATACCATCAGCGAACAGGGGCAGCTAACGCCCGACCTGCGCCGGAAAATCGAAGCCGCAGACTCGCTTACTGAGCTTGAAGACCTGTACTTACCATACCGGCAGAAGCGCAAAACCCGCGCCACCACCGCCATCGAACGCGGGCTTGAACCGCTGGCGAATCTGCTACTGCTGCAACGCGACGCCGATCCGGTTCGGGCGGCCCAGCGCTACTGTTCTGATGCCGTACCGACTGCAACCGATGCCCTGCAGGGTGCCCGCGACATCGTAGCCGAACGCGTCAGCGAAGATGCCGACGCCCGGCAGCGGGTGCGTAACCTGTTTGAGCGCGAAGCCATTATCCGGTCGGTGGTGAAGAAGGGCAAAGAAACGGAAGGCGTTAAATACCGCGACTATTTCGACTTTGCCGAACCGCTCCGGCGCGTACCCTCGCACCGCCTGCTGGCCCTGCGCCGGGGTGAAGCAGAGGGTGTTCTGTCGGTTAGTATCGGTCCCGATGAAGCGGCTGCGGTCGATCGGCTGGAACGGCAGTTTATCACCCAAACGGCGCCCAAAGCGTGTCGGGAACAGCTGACGCTGGCGATTCGTGACGGGTACAAACGGCTACTCAAACCCGCTATCGAAACGGAGTTTGGTAATCAGTCGAAAGGGCGGGCCGATAACGAAGCGATTCAGATTTTTGCCGACAACCTGCGTCAACTGTTGCTGAGCCCTCCCCTCGGTCAGCAGCGTGTACTGGCGATCGACCCCGGCTACCGCACTGGCTGCAAAACAGTTTGTCTCGACGCGCAGGGAAATCTGCTGACCGATACAGTACTATACCTGTTTCAGTCGGACGGGCAGAAACAGCAGGCGGCTCAAACGTTACAAAAGCTGGTTACGCAGTATAAAATCGAGGCTATTGCCATTGGAAATGGCACGGCCGGGCGCGAAACAGAAGCGTTTGTGCAAGGTGTACCTTTCGGTGATTCCCGTCCGGCGGTGTTTATGGTCAGCGAACAGGGAGCGTCGATTTACTCTGCGTCGGACGTGGCCCGCGAAGAATTTCCCGACAAAGATGTCACTGTCCGTGGTGCCGTCAGCATCGGGCGACGGCTGGCCGATCCACTGGCCGAGCTGGTCAAGATTGACCCCAAATCGATCGGGGTGGGGCAGTATCAGCACGACGTCGATCAGGGTGATTTGAAAAAAAGTCTGGATACCACCGTTGAAAGCTGCGTGAATCAGGTGGGGGTGTCGCTCAACACGGCAAGCGCGTATCTGCTCCGCTACGTGTCGGGGCTGGGGCCGCAACTGGCGGGTAACATCGTGGCTTATCGGACGCAGAACGGCCCGTTCACATCGCGGGACCAATTGAAGAAGGTGGCCCGGCTGGGGCCGAAAGCGTTTGAACAGTGTGCCGGGTTTCTGCGCATCGACGGGGCGAAAAATCCGCTCGACAACAGTGCTGTCCACCCCGAACGCTATGAACTCGTCAACCAGATGGCGAAGGATATCAATAGCAACGTCGGTGATCTGATGCGCCGTCCCAACCTTCGGCAGCAGATCAATCCCAGTCGTTACGTGACCGATTCAGTGGGGTTGCCCACGCTGCGCGACATCCTGACCGAACTGGATAAGCCCGGCCGCGATCCGCGGGAGTCGTTGTCGGTGTTTACGTATGATGCCCGTGTTCAGTCGATCGATGATCTGCACGAAGGCATGGTGCTGGAGGGTGTCGTGACGAACATCACCGCTTTTGGGGCCTTCGTCGACATTGGGGTCAAGCAGGATGGGCTGGTCCACGTATCGCAGCTGGCAGACAAATTTGTGTCGGACCCGAAGACCGTTGTCAGCCTCCATCAGCGGGTAAGTGTGCGGGTGCTGGAAGTCGACAAGGCACGCAAACGGATTGCGTTATCGATGAAAAATGGATAAGTTGCATCATATAGGCGTACGCAGCCCCAACGAGGCTGCGTACGCCTACGCCAACCTTTACTCCTTTCTGCGTATGCAATTACGCCGGTTTCGGGCCTCTACCAGCTCTGGACTCGTTTTACTCTGCCTGTCGGCGCTGTTGTCATCCTGCGCGTTCTTCCGGTCATCGGGCCCGTCGGTTAATCGTCGGACATCCTCCTCCCGACCTGTCGCGGGTCGTTCATCGGCTGCAAAAAGCCCTAAACGGGGCCCGGCTGTTGCGGCCAAACCAACAGGTAAAGTTGTCGACGCGCGTACCTACGAAAATCGTTACGTACCGGAAGTGGTCAAGATCGCCCGTACGTACACCGGAACACCGTATCGTTCTGGCGGCAACACCACCGATGGTATCGATTGTTCGGGGCTGGTTTATGCGGTGTTTAACACAGTTGGCCTACGGATGCCGCGCATTTCTTGGCAGCAGTCGGAAGTGGGGCATGAGGTGGAAGTAACCGACATTTCACCCGGCGATCTGGTATTTTTTGTGCCGGATAAAGGGCAGGCGGGCTACGTGTCGCACACGGGCATCGTCACGGAAGTGAACGACGGGCAAAATATTCGGTTCATTCACGCGTCCTCATCGCGCGGTGTCCGCGAAGACAATCTTTATACTGATTATTTCAAAGGTCGGTTCGTTAAAGCGCTCCGCCCGTTTTAACCGTTCGTCATATACAATGAAAAAGCCGCTTCTGCTGAGCGGCTTTTTCATTGTATCAAATGGTCGCGGGTTGCTGACTGTTGATTAGGTCCTCCCAAAAAGCCCGGTCACGATTTTTTAACTTCATCTCCAGGCTTTGTGCTTCCCGTCGTGTCTCAAACGACTGGGAAAACTTAACTTCCCACGGTTTGCCGTCTGCGGTCGCCGGAACGGTGCGGGCATTGTGTTGCCACAGCGTGATTTTTATGTCTTTAGACAGACCGATAAAGTATTTGTCTGTCGATGGGCTGTAGATAATGTAGACGGTATGCATAGGGTAGTTGGACGCTTACCAAAGCTACGGAATCATTAATAAAAAACAAATTTGCCGTAGTGCCCCCGTAAAAAAGCCGTAACATGGCCTGTATGCCGTAAAAAAGCCATACCATCGTTTTGACCCTGCCGTTTTTTTTACTACCTTTGCATCCACAAAACGCAGCCACGGGAAACCACGCTACGGCTTTGTATGGGGGATTAGCTCAGTTGGCTAGAGCGCTTCCATGGCATGGAAGAGGTCATCGGTTCGAATCCGATATTCTCCACAACATACCGCAAACCACTCCTCAACGGAGTGGTTTTTGTGTTTACGGGTGATCCGGCTGCTTCGCGCCGTTCCAGAATACGTTGCGCCAGCGGACAGCGGGGCTTGCTGAATACAGGTAGTTTTTGGTGGTTGGTTCGCTGCCGAAGTAGTTGTCGGACTGCCCGTTTTTAATGATTTTGTTGGTCCAGATGTGCAGGTTGCGCACCATGCCGGAGCAGCCACTGTCAAACGAAACCGGTTGGTAGCGGGGTGCTGCTGTGGCTCGCTGCCGCGACCAGTTGCCGCCCTCGATCAGCACGTTTCGCTCGTCTTCAAATTCAGCCACATAATGACTGCCGGTACACTCCAGACTGACGTTCCGAAACTGCCAGTCGGTGCCGTGCTGTAGTTGTATGTGCAGGCCGCCAACATGGTTGCCGCCTGTCACCGCTACGGCATCGGCGTAGAACGCGTTGATAACCCGACCGGCCACGGCGATGACGCCACCCGAGATGCTGCCGTTCCGCGTCGAGTGCCCCCGATTGCCGCCGTCGCTGAGGCTGATGCCGTTCGGGTAGATTAATTGATTATCAGTCGTTTTGCCGATGCGCTGACTGCTGATGCGCGGGTTCTGCACAGTAAACCGGCGTGTACCGACTAGTTCGATACCCAGCAGCGTGTCGATACAGACCGGGTTGGTGATGGTTACGTCGGTAACGTCGCCGGAGATTGACATGCCCATCCCATGCGTACTGGCGCGGTCGGCGAGGGCAGTACCACAGTGTTCGGCCCGGCAGTTGATGAAGCGCAGGTTAGTGATCCGCGCATCGCCGTCGTTTTTATGGCTCAGCAGTTCGTAGCCCATCCGGCCGGCGGAAGCGCTGCAATTCAGGAACGTGATGTTGCTGAACCGGGCACCCTTACCAGCCTGCTCCGACCAGGCGTTCATTCCCAGCGCATTGTAGTTACCGTTTTTGCTGCCGATGAACGTGCAGCTGTCAAACGTCAGGTTGTTGATATCGCCTTCTTCGTTGCAGTAAACGAGTGCGGTTGGACTGGTAGACGCCCGCGATATAAAAGTGATATGGCGCAGAGCCAAACCAGCGCTGATGCTGTGAATCTTGACCAGCGCCCCGCTGGTATCCTTACCGTTGAAAATCGCATCATTGGTACCGATCAGTTCAACGTTCTTCCGGATGACAAGTGGTTCGCCGGGATTGGCCGAAAAGTCGTATTCGCCCACCAGTACAAAGCGTTCGCCCGGCGTGGTCGACGCATCGATAGCCGCCTGAATGTCGGCTTTGGTTCGGCCTACGATAGGTTTGCCCAGTGGAAAAGTGCCGGGCGGAGTTGGCAACAGATCAGACCAATGCACAGTAGGTATCACGTTAGAAAGCTAAGTCTTTGCCCTTGCGGGGCAACTAAAATCGATGCGCAGGCTACGTTTATTGATTACTTACAATCAATCTGGTCTGCGGCAGTACCCGGTTGAGGTAGCCGCCAACAGAGCGGCCCCGTCGGTAAGTTACCAACGGGGCCGCACACTATATACTATACAACGAACAGACTTATTGCTCGATCATGTCGGCATCCGCCAGAATATAGTTGAGTTCGTAGATATTGTCGGCGTTGAGTTTGAGGGTACCCCGGAACGTGCGCCGTTCGTCGGTTTTAAACTTGCGACCGGCCTTTTTGAACTTGAGCGACACGACCGATTCCGGCCCGGCACCACCGCAAAAGAAACAGGCACTGTAAGGGAAAGCCGACAGCACATACAGATTCGATTCCAGATCAACAGGTAGCACGTACCCGGTCAGGTCGACAGTTTTGCCGTTTAGCTTCTGGACACCCTGCCCGAAGGTTGGGTAGAGCATGTACACCGATTCTTCGGCGTACCACTTTTTCTTGAACGTAACGTCGCGGAGTAACTCCCAGGAGAGTTTAACCGGTTCTACGGCTACAGCGGCCGGTTTTGTGGTGGGCCGTACGGGCGCAACGGGGGCGCGGAACGAAAAGACGGCCAGGCTGACCAGCAGGAGAATGAAAAGTCGGTTCATGGCGTTGTTAGACTGGGTCAAACGTGGGGTAAATTTACGATTTTTCTTATATTTACTCACTTTACAGCACTCAGTTCAATTGGCCTGTGTCTGATACACTCGACGATAACACCGAAACCTCGCAGGCAATTCCATTCCGGTTTACGCGACTGTATGTATCGCTATTGGTAATCCTGTCGGTATTATTGACCATTGGGCAGGTTGTGACGCAGTGGCGGCTGAGCAAGGTACAGAATGAACTCCTGTTTATCCGCTATACGGCCTTCCAGCGGCATCAGAGTCAGCAGATCGTCAAGCAGGCATTGCAAGTTGCCGACGCGACCAGCGAGACAAGCTTTCAGGTGAACAAAACCCAGCTTCGGTCTGTATTTATCGATTTCGAACGGCACTACCTGCAAAGCCGGGCTGGCCGGATGCCTGATCTGAATATTGATCTGGCAAACTCAGACACGGTTCAGCAGCTCTACCGGGCTTTGCAGCCGGAATTTCAGGCCTTCAAACGGGGAGCCAGGCAACTGCTGGCACTACGCACTGTGGCCGATGTGAAGACGCCACAGGCGCAGGTCGGCCTGACGCTGCTGCTGAACAACGAAGATCCGTTGTTACGCAAAATCGATGGCATCGTGCAGCTGTACAACAGCGAACTGCGCATGCGCCTGCATCAATTGCAGACCATCGAGCTGTATCTCTACGGGTTTACGATCCTGATGGTACTGGCCATTGGCCTGTTGATTATTCACCCGGCGATGTCCCGGCTTCGCCAGACGATTGCTCAGCTTATTGAAGCCGAAAGCCGCACCAAAGCGGCCAACTACCAGTTGCGGGCCGCTAATCAGTCGCTTAAAGAAACCCGGCAGCAGCTGTTTGAAGCTACCCGCCAGCAGTACAAGCGCGAAATCGATGAACGGCGCATGCGTACATCGTATCTGATTACGGGGCAGGAAGAAGAACGGAAACGGCTGTCACGCGAACTGCACGATGGACTGGGGCAGATGCTGACCGCGATTAAATTACAGCTGGAAGGGCTGGAAGGACTGATGAGACGGCACAGCCGGGTGGTGCCGGCAACGGCAGAAACCGGTAAGCCCACGCTCAGCTACGACCGCAACATAGCTAACCTCAAACAACTGGTTACGCAGACAATTCAGGAAATAAGGGCAATCTCCAACGATCTGATGCCGACCGTACTGAGCGACTTTGGCGTGCTGCCCGCGCTGAAAATGCTGGCTGAAAGCAACCGCACGGGTGAGGTCGACGTGACGTTTGAAACGACCTGTGTACACAGCATGGAAGGTAGCCTGCGGCTCAACAAAGATGTTGAAATTATGCTCTACCGGGTGACCCAGGAAGCGATCAGCAATGCCCTGCGCCACGGCAGTCCCCAGCATATCGTTGTCGAACTAGTCGAGCGCGATGATTACATTCACCTGATCGTTACGGACGATGGTCGGGGATTCAACCAGAAAGCGATTGCTGATGGCTACCCGGTGAAAGACTATAGTGACCGCGACATACCTTCGCAGGGACTACACAATATCCGCGAACGGGCGGAGTTACTCAAAGGAAAACTCAACATAACATCAACGTTGGGGAAAGGTACGCGGCTACGAGTCAGTATTCCCAATCAGATGCAATTTGCACAGTATGACATCAACTAGATTAATGCTCGTCGACGATCACTCGATCGTTCGGGACGGCATCCGGCTGCTACTGGAACAGGCTGAAGGACTGGAAATTATCGATGAAGCAAGCGATGGAGAAGAAGCCCTGGAAAAACTGAAAAATCACCAGGCCGCGAATACCCAGCCCGATCTGGTGCTGATGGACATTTCGCTGCCGGGTATGTCGGGCATTCAGACGACACAGGTTATCTCCCGGCTTCACAAAAGCGTACGGGTGCTGATGCTGTCGATGCACAACAACGAAGATTACATCCTGCGCTCGGTTGAGGCCGGCGCGTTTGGTTATATCCTGAAAGATTCGTCGTCGGACGAAATGGTCAAAGCAATCCGGATGATTGCCGGGGGAGACAAGTATTACAGTTCGCCCGTCGCATCGATCATTCTGAACGGCTACATGCAGCAGCTCAAGAAGGGTACCCGGCAGGGCCGCGACGTGCAGCCATCGCGCCTGTCGAACAAGGAAAAGGAAATTCTTCAGTTTCTGGTCGATGGGATGAGCAGTCGCGAAATTGCCGAGCGGCTGCAGCTCAGCGTTCGTACGGTCGATAATCACCGCGCCAATATGATGCGCCGGTTGCAGGTGCGCAACGCGGCCGAACTGGTCCGAATCGCCGTCGAGGAAAAGCTCATTTGAACTTTCGGCCTTCATGCATATGTTTACCCTGTGAAACCGGCAAACCGCCGGTTTTTACATTTTCTGATTACTATATTTAGTAGGTCGAGTTTGTAAACTAAAAAATCACCAACACTATGTCACTCCGTCTTGGGGACATTGCTCCCGATTTTGACGCCAACACCACCCAGGGGCCGATTCATTTTCACGAATGGCTGGGTACATCCTGGGGAATGCTGTTTTCGCACCCCGCCGATTTTACACCCGTCTGCACCACTGAGCTGGGCCGTACGGCGCTGCTGAAGGATGAGTTTGCCAAACGCAACGTGAAGGTAATCGCCGTTTCGGTCGATGATCTGGAATCGCACAACCGCTGGACGCCCGACATTAAAGACGTAACCGGTTCGGAGGTAAACTTCCCGCTGATCGACGATGCCGATCGCAACGTGGCGACGCTCTACGACATGATTCACCCCAATGCCAGCGAGAAATCGACGGTTCGCTCGGTGTTTGTGATTGGTCCCGACAAGAAAATCAAGCTGACGCTAACCTACCCGGCTTCGACAGGCCGTAACTTCAACGAGCTGCTCCGCGTGATCGACTCGCTGCAACTGACTGCCGACTACCAGGTAGCTACCCCCGCCGACTGGCAGGATGGCGACGACGTAATTGTAACGGCAGCCGTGTCGAACGACCAGCTGGAAGGGAAATTTCCGAAAGGCGTAACGTTCGTGAAGCCCTACCTGCGGACCACTCCCCAGCCGAATAAATAAGTTTGGGTTGCCAGACAGGGGTGTGTCACGTTTTTTCAAACCCTGCGCCTGATCGGACAGTTAACCCCAGCAACTAACTAAACGAATCCGCGTCATGGCAAAAAACGATGGTACATCAGATAAAGAAGGCCCGATAGCCAAAGCAATCGAGCAGCAAACTTCGAAACTTCCTTCGGACCTGTTTCTGTGGTCGGCGCTTGGCTCAATGGCCGTATCGCTTTACTTTCAGGCACAGGGCGACCGGGATCGGAGCCTGTTTATCGGTCAGTGGGCCGCGCCGTTCCTGTTGCTGGGTCTGTACAACAAGATCGTGAAGCTGGAAGGCAGCGAAGGACCAAGCGATAAGTAATCAGGTTGAATTTTACAAACAGGTCGGGGGCGTGGACTAAACCGTAACAAAGTTTAGCCCACGCCCCCGACCTGTTTGTACCTTTGGGGCGTTGAGGAGAAGGTATTGTCAATGAAAGTACGGGTACTGCTGCGAATTATTCTGGAACGGTACGGCCTTTGGCTGGTAGGTGGATTGCTGCTGGTACTGGCCCTGGTTACGCTGGTACGTACGTTCCGGCGCGAACCGGAGATGGACTGGAAACCAGTCAGCGCATTCGGAATCCGGTTGCCGATGCGCTACACGATCCACGGAATCGACGTGTCGCGCCATAACGACCGGATCGACTGGGACCGTGTACGGCAGGTCGAAGCCGACGGCGTGCGGCTCCAGTTTGTGTTTATCAAAGCAACCGAGGGGGCTACCCTGGCCGATCGCCATTTCGACCGCAACTGGACTGGTGCCCGTGAGGCTACGCTGCGCCGGGGGGCTTATCATTTCTACCATCCCACCCGTGACCCGCTGAAACAGGCCGATAATTTTATTCGCCATGTCGAGTTGCAGTCGGGTGATTTTGCGCCGGTCGTTGATTTTGAAACGGTCAATGGGCAGTCGGATTCAACGATCATCAATGGCTTGCGGCTGTGGCTTGACACCGTGGAAGAGCATTACCGCGTCCGCCCGATTATTTACACAAACGGTAATCTATACAAACGGTATATTAAGGGCAATCTGGATGATTACCCCCTCTGGATTGCTGATTATTCAGCCGCGCATTTACGCACGTATCCGGCTGACAATCTGTACTTGTGGCAGCACAGCGATGCGGGCGTGGTACGGGGCATTCGCGGTCGGGTCGACTTCAATGCCTTCGTTATGGATGCGGACGAACTCACCAGTATTTGTATGCCCTGAGTATTATTTTTAAACAATAAGGCGCGTCGATCGTTTATGTTCTCAAACCATATCAATTGACATGAACAAGAAACACCTAATTCTGGCCTTTGGCGTTGCTTTCCTGAGCGGTACATCACTGATGAGCTGCGATTCAAAAAAAGAAAACAAAGCTGAAGAGGTTCAGGATAAAAAAGAAGATGTAATCGAAGCGCAACAGGAAGGCGATACCGCCGAAGTGCGCGATGAGCAGAAAGAGCTTGATTCGGCCCGCAAAGATTATCGCGAAGCCGTTAAGGATTCGGTGAAAGACGCTCGCAACTAATATAGCAGACACTAAACAGGCGGGGCCCGATGTACGTACATTGGGCCCCGCCTGTTTAATGCCGTTTACGCAGGTAGAAGACAAACCCATTCTCCTCACCAGTTTTGCGAACGTCGGGCAGCGAGTCAAGTCGGGTAGGGGTGTCGCCAGCCTTGCGGATCAGCCATACATCCCGGTCGATGGGGCCGGTCAGCAGCCATTCTTTGTCGTAATGCTTTGGATTCGGTGCTGGCTGTGCCCGTGTGTAGAAAAAGGGGCCGTAGCTGTGGTAGTCGTACGTACTGACGTAGACGTTTTTGCCCTGTGCCCGCTCGAAATACCGCATGGCCGCATCCTGCGAAATGCCTTCGATCCGCCCGACGTAAAACCAGAGTCCCAGCGTCAGAAAAATGGCCGTGCCGCCAAAGAGCGTCAGCGTGGCCGTTCGCGCCTGCCGGTGGGTGTACCACCACACGCTAAGCCCCAGCACCACCGCCAGCCAGATACCGGGTAGCATAGCCCAGAGCGTCCAGTGTACGTTGGCGTTGAGGTTTCCCTGGCTAAAGGCGTCTTTGTCGGCGAAGGCCCGGACAATATCCATGTGCTGTGCCAGAATGGGCGTGGCTGTAAAGGCAATCACGAAAACACTACCGATCACCAGCAGGCCGGTTACCAGCCAGCCGTTGAACGCGATCCGGCCCGTTTCGAGCTGCGACAGCGTCAGCGCGGCCAGATACGTCAGCGGAAAGTAGCACAGCGACGAGTAGTGAACGATTTTCGACTGCACGACACTGAACAGAATCAGCACGACCCAGAACAGAATCACCATCCACCGGCGGAAGTCGCGCTGATAGCTGCGTTCGAGAAACAGATTACCCTGTCCCCGGATACTGAAGATCGACGCGGGAAAACAACCGACGAGCAGTACGACAAAATGGTACAGGGGAAACCCGCCATGACCCGCATCGGGCGTGCTGAACAGCCGGATGGTGTACGCCAGAAACGCCGGGCCGAATGCCGGGCCGTGCAGCGCCGTTTCCAGTCCGAACCAGATAGCCGGCAGTAGCCAGGCCAGTGCGGTAAAGCCGAGCAGTTGCAACGGGCTGATGAACCAGCGAAACCGGTTCAGGAGCCAGTAAATACCCAATACCAGCCCAACGATCAGGTACGCAACCGGCCCTTTTGTGAGGATAGCGATGCCCAATACCAGCCCGCCGGTTGTCAGGTACGACAGCAGCGAACGCGACACGATCATGGGGCCCGCTTCCCGGTCGCGTTTCCAGGCGGCCAGGATAACGTTGACCAGCGATACGAAAATAAACAGGTTAAAAAACGGGTCGATGATACCGGAGCGGAAGTAAAGATGGGGCGTTATCGACCCCAGATACGCCAGTGCCCACAAAATGCCGAACCGATGACCGTGCAGCTTGTGACCCAGATTGTACAGGTAAATTAGCGTGATAATGCCGCAGATAGCGTTGGGAAGCCGGGCGGCAAATTCGCCCACCCCGAAGATATTCATCATCAGGGCCTGACACCAGAAAAAGAACGGCGGCTTTTCGTAAAACGGCTTGAAATCGATGTGTACGCGTAAGTAATCGCCCAGCACGGTCATCTCCCGGGCGGCTTCGGCGAAGTTGATTTCGTCCCAGTCGAACAGCCGTACGCCACCCAGAAAGGGGATAAATAACAGCGCACCCACCACGCCAAAGACTACCGAATACGTTACGCGCTGATTCATGCAACAAGAGTAAACTAGACAGGATTTTCTATTAGACAGGATTACAGGATTGACTGGATTTTCTTTCTGTAGTATCATAGTCGCCGGCTATTGATCCGGCAGGAGCGTACACACCACACAAAAATCCTGTCAATCCTGTAATCCTGTCCAACAAATCTGCTGGACAAAACAAGGGGGCAAAACTAGGGAAAAAGCGGGTGGAGTTGCCCAAATCCTCCGATATTCGCGCCGAACAAAGGACCCTGAACGATCATGCTTATCAATCGCCCGTTTACGTCACTGCCCGCCTATGCGCAGCTACAGGAGCAGTATAACCTGCTAAAAGACCGGCACATGCGCGACCTGTTCGCCGAAGACCCTGGCCGGTTCAAAACCTTTACGCGGCAGTTTGACGACATTCTGCTCGACTTTTCCAAAAATCGTATTACCAGCCAAACGCTCGATCTGCTCCTGCAACTGGCCGATCAGGCCGGGCTATCCGATGCCATCAGCCGTATGTTTTCGGGTGATAAAATCAACCGGACGGAAGATCGGGCCGTACTCCACGTGGCCCTGCGCAATCGCACCAATACACCCATCATCGTCGATGGCGACGACGTGATGCCGGGTATCAACGAGGTGCTTGGCCGCATGAAAACCTTTACCGAACGCATCCGGTCGGGCGAGTGGAAAGGCTACACGGGCGACACCATTACGGATATTGTCAACATCGGTATCGGTGGCTCCGACCTCGGTCCGGTGATGGTGACGGAAGCGCTGAAACCCTACGCCGACGATAAAAAATTACGCGTTCATTTTGTGTCGAACGTCGATGGTGTACACATCTACGAAACGTTGCAGCGCGTAAAGCCGGAAAATACCCTGTTTCTGATCGCGTCGAAAACGTTTACGACGCAGGAAACCATGACCAACGCCCAATCGGCGCGGCAGTGGTTTCTGGACAATAGCGGGGCGGAAAGCGACATTGCCAAACACTTCGCAGCTCTCTCGACCAACCAGTCGGCGGTGGAGAAATTCGGTATCGACCCGGCCAATATGTTTGGGTTCTGGGACTGGGTTGGCGGTCGGTACTCGCTGTGGTCGGCCATTGGGTTATCGATCGCGCTCTATATCGGTTTCGACAATTTTGAAGAGCTGCTGGCCGGTGGTCACGCCATGGATCAGCACTTTCGCGACACACCCGCCGAGCAAAATCTGCCGGTATTGCTGGCGCTCGTCGGTATCTGGTACAACAACTTTTTCGGCGCGCAGACCGAGGCTATCCTGCCGTACGATCAGTACATGCATCGCTTTGCGGCTTATTTTCAGCAGGGCGACATGGAAAGCAACGGCAAATCGGTCGATCGCGACGGTAACCCGGTGTCGTGGCAGACGGGGCCGATTATCTGGGGGGAGCCCGGCACCAACGGGCAGCATGCGTTCTATCAGCTCATTCACCAGGGCACCAAACTGATACCCTGCGATTTTCTGGCTCCGGCCATCAGTCAGCGCCCTATCGGCGAGCACCACAACATTCTGATGGCTAATTTTTTCGCGCAGACCGAAGCCCTGATGAACGGCAAAACCGCCGATGAGGTAGCCGACGAACTGCGCAAATCGGGCAAAGACGCCGACGAGGTTGCATTCCTGACACCGTTCAAGGAATTCTCCGGTAACCGGCCGACCAACTCGATCCTGTTCAAAAAACTAACGCCCCGTACGCTTGGCAGCCTGATTGCCATGTACGAGCACAAAATCTTCACGCAGGGCGTGATCTGGGACATTTTCAGCTTCGATCAGTGGGGCGTCGAACTGGGTAAGCAACTGGCCAGCCGCATTTTACCCGAACTCAAAGACGATCAGCCGATTGCCGGGCACGATGCTTCGACAAATGGACTAATCAATGCGTTTAAGGCACTTAGAAAGGCCTGATCCAACTGACCGGCAGTGTTGCCAAACACATATATACGTTGGTGGCAACACGCGATAAATTGGAATAATATAAAACATTGCCAGCTAGTAGCCTGTTAATGGGGTGTAATTTCGATTACACCCTTTTTTTGTACAAATCAGTAATTGACGCATTAAGTTAATCAACGCTATGAAAACGCAGGCTACTTATCTGGCAGCCTTCCTGCTGACGGCAGGAATGGCTACCGCACAAACGAAGGAAAACACGTCGACCACCACTACATCAACCTATAGCACGGCCCCGATCTCGTCGACCGATGCTACCAACGTCAGTTCAACGACCGTCAACACCCCGACGAACGTGAACGACAACATGACCGGTACGTACAACAACGCGGCTACTACCCCCGCAACCAATACATACGGTTCGACTACCACAACGACGACGACAAGCGAAAGCGGCAACATGTCGACCAACCGGCGCCGGGACGACCGCCCCGACGGTAAAGATGGTAAATTTGGTATCTACGCTGGTGTAAACGCGTCGCGCTTCGTCAACGAGCCGATTCAGGACAACGCTTACCGGCTGGGTTATCAGGTGGGTCTGTATGGCCGGTCGGCAGGTACCGTCTTCGGGCAGATCGGTGCTGAATTCCGTCGGTCGTCGTCGAACCTGATTCGTACGGGTTCGGGCTCGGGCACAACGGTAAACCAGGTCAACGGTCAGATCGATCAGACCTTCCTGGCAATTCCGGCCTATGTCGGTCTTCGTCTGGGTGGTGCTTTGGGTGTCCGTCTGCAGGTGGGTGCTGAATTGGCCGCACTGGTTGCCATCGGCAACAATAACTTCCAACTGGGCCGCGACGACCTGAACCGGACTATCCTGAACGGACTGGCTGGTGTTGGTATCAACCTAGGACCCCTTACGCTGGACGCCAACTACAACCTGGGCTTCCAGAATGTATTCGACAATGGTGCTGATACCAAGCGTCGTATGCTGGCTCTGAACCTCGGCTTCCGATTCTGATCCAACAGACTATCTGAACAAGACGGCTACTCCCAACGGGGTGGCCGTTTTGCTAACTTATCCGTATAGTCCAATAAAAGTGACAAACAATCGGTTTGCAGGTCGGTTTATGACAGCAAACAGTCGCTCATCAGACGCTATAAAACTCAACGCAACTATGAAAAATTCTGCAAAACTTTGCCTGCTGCTCGCCGGGGTATGCAGTGCCAGCCTGACCTACGGGCAACGGTACAACAACAATAATGATGACCGGTACGACCGAAATGATCGCAATTCGCGCCGGGACGAACGCCGTGACGACCGGCAGCGGGAAGACGATCTGGACGACCGCCGAAACTATAACCAGCGCAGCGACGAAAACCGCCGGTACGACAACCGCTACGAGGATCGCCGGAACAACGACCGATCGTACGATGAGCGTGATCTGAGCAAGGCATACGACGAAGGCTATGAGGACGGTCAGCGTAGCGTGGCCGTCGAAGAGCGTCGGGAGCGTCGCGAAAACTACAAGCATTTTACATTCGGTATCTACGGTGGTGCCAACTCGACCCGCTTTGAGGGTGAGTCGGTGCAGGGTAATCAGCTGACGGGTCGGCTGGGGTATCAGGCTGGTTTCTTCGTCCGGGGTGGTGGCCGTATTTACGGGCAGATCGGTGCTGAGTACATGACGTCGAGTTCGGAGTTCTATAAGCCCGGCGACGGTGCAACGATCAAGGACATCACGGCCAATGTCGATCAGAAATACATTCAGGTGCCCGCCCTCATTGGGGTGAAGCTGGCGCAGTCGGATCGGGGTGTTTCGGCCGTCCGGCTGGCAGTAGGGGCGGAGTACGCGGCTCCGCTGGGTGTCAACAACAACGCTTTTAATTTCCAGTCGGGCGATTTCCGGGCGGCTACCGTCAATGGACTGGTGAACCTGGGCTTCGACGCGGGTCCGTTGCTGATCGGGTTCATGTACCACTACGGCTTTGCCGACGTGATCGAGGGCACGAGCAATACCAAGCGCCGGATTCTGAGCGTCAACGTAGGCGTGAAGTTTTAAGGTCAGGCTGTATCTTTATATAGCTGCGTACTGTACGTTTGTAGTCGTACAGTACGCAGTTTTTTTGTGCGCTAATTTGCCAACGGATTATGAATACGCTGTTTCCGATTTTTGTCAAAGCCAATCAACTGCACACGCTGATCGTGGGCGGGGGCTACGTGGGGCTGGAGAAAGCCACTGCCCTGCTCGGCAACGCGCCCGACGCCCGCGTTACACTGGTTGCCCCTGAGATCCGCGCCGAACTGCACGAACTGGCCGAACGGCACCCGTTGCTGGAGCTGGTTCAGCAGCCGTACAACCCCCTGTATCTGAACGATAAAGATCTGGTAATTGTCGGCACCAACGACAAGGCCGTAAACCGGCAGGTACAAGTCGACTGCAAAGCCCGGCGCATTCTGGTCAACGTCGCCGATACGCCCGACCTCTGCGATTTTTATTTAAGCTCGGTCGTTAAAAAAGGCGACCTGAAAATTGCCATTTCGACCAACGGTAAATCACCCACCTTCGCCAAGCGATTCCGTGAAGTGCTGGAAGAATTATTGCCCGACAGTTTGCAGGAAACGCTGGACAATTTAACAGCGATCCGCAATCAGCTAAAAGGCGATTTCGTGCAGAAAATGGAAAAGCTGAACGAGATTACGAAAGTGCTGAAATAACGGATAAATTTTTTGACAGGATTACAGGATTTTTAGGATGGCTTAAGTTTGTAGTTTATATATTGATTTAACATAAGCTGATTATAGAGCGGTTCTTTTATGAAATTACCAATCGTATTATTTCTTAGTTGGACGGTTATGGGTTGCGTAACGACCCAAGTTACATCAACAGATAATAGTACCGCTACTACCATCTCTGCGAGGAGCGATACTACGCTTACAATCTTCCTGTTAGAAAGAGATATTCCTATGGAGATAAAACGGCTGGGTGTGGTTAATATCGCTGTCGGTACAGGTGCTGTAGATAAAAGTGTCAAAGAGAGATTAAAGCAGAAATGTCAGGAATTGGGCGCTAATGGAGCTTATCGAATTTCTGATGGTTTCTACCCAAGCGTTGGACTTGTCCCTTACTTAATTTTTAAATACAAAAAATAGTATTGTCGATTGGAAGAGTTTTGGCTTAGCCGAAATTTACTCCTGAAACAGAGTCCGTTTCTTTTAGATAGTTCATATTTTAGGGTTCTTATTACCTAATACTCAACTCTATATAACATGAAGTCCTTGATCTGGTTTTTTTTATTATTGCTGATTACTGTACAGGCTAAAGCCCAAATACAAACGGGGCGTTTATCAATAGGGGCTGATTTAAATCAGTTAAGCTATCAAAGAACATCATTAGGTTATAGCACTGCCTCTAAAGTGTTAGTTACACCCTCTATAAGTTACAGTATAGCTAGAAATCTAATGGTTAGTTTAGGGGTTCCTTTAGGGATCAGCAATACTTCTTATGGTTTAGGAACGAGTAATTCGTCAAATTCCGGTTATAGAGAAACTCAGACAAGAATCGGTATATCCCCTTCGATACGTTACTATTTAAGTAAATCTAACTTTAAGCCATTTTTAGGTTTCTCTTATTGTTATCTTTTAAATCAAAACAAGTATGAACTATTTGAAACATATTCGGCTAGCGACCGATCTAACGTGTACATGCCTTCGATCGGCTTAGCTTATAGTTTGACTCAAAGACTTTTTCTGACGACTAGTCTAAACTATATAATTGATAACAATGACTCAAGAAACTTAGTCATCAACGGACAGAATAGTACTATAAGTGCTGCAAGACCAGACAATAAGTCATTATCGATAGGCGTGGGCGTTCAAATTTTTTTAGGTGAGTGATTGTATAGAGAATAACAGGTTATACTATTAAAGGAAAATTGATTATTATATTTTACTTAGTAATTACGTTATCTCAAACATTTATGATCGATGAATTAAATCACATAAGTAGCCAAACAAAATTAGTTTAACACAGAGCCACAGAGAACACAAAGCGATAATGTATGTAAGTAGTTGATTAATAACAAACTAATACTCTGTGCTCTCTGCGACTCTGTGTTAAATCAAATACGTCTAT
>Ga0160428_1000039_pt1 | contig 164354 bp, 126 predicted proteins | sample SolpanmetagenomM_FD_108198 | JGI IMG/M metagenome (GOLD analysis project Ga0160428, IMG submission 108198) | Solar panel surface microbial communities from Lawrence Berkeley National Laboratory, California, USA - M | ecosystem: Engineered > Built environment > Solar panel > Unclassified ... | reverse complement strand
GCAAGGACGAGCTGGCCGAGGAATTCCGCCCGATCATCGGCGAGGTGCTGGCCGAGCTGAAGATCACGCTGAACCGTCGCGAACAGTTCGCGCTGGAGAAGGTGCTGGTCGACGAACTCCTCGGCCTCGGACCGCTGGAGGAGTTGCTCAACGATCCGCTCATCACCGACATCATGGTGAACGGGCCCGACCAGACCTACATCGAAAAGCGCGGCAAGCTGGAGATCGCGCCGATCACCTTCCGCGACGAGGAGCATCTGTTCCAGATCGCCCAGCGCATCGTCAGCAAGGTGGGCCGCCGCGTCGACCAGACCACGCCGCTGGCCGACGCCCGCCTGATGGACGGCTCCCGCGTCAACGTCATCGTGCCGCCGCTCAGCCTCAAGGGCACGGCGATCTCGATCCGCAAATTCTCCGCCAAGCCGATCACGCTGGACATGATGGCCAAGGGCGGCAGCATGTCGGAGAAGATGGCCACCGCGCTGAAGATTGCGGGGGCGAGCCGCTTCAACATCGTCATCTCCGGCGGCACCGGCTCGGGCAAGACGACGATGCTCAATGCCATCTCCAAGATGATCGACCCCGGCGAGCGCGTGCTGACGATTGAGGACGCGGCCGAGCTTCGGCTCCAGCAACCGCATTGGCTGCCGCTGGAGACGCGCCCCGCCAATTTGGAGGGTCAGGGTGAAATCAGCATCCGCGACCTCGTGAAGAACGCGCTGCGTATGCGTCCGGACCGCATCATCCTCGGCGAAATTCGTGGCGCCGAGTGTTTCGACATGCTCGCCGCCATGAACACTGGCCACGACGGGTCGATGTGCACGCTCCACTCCAACAGTCCGCGCGAGGCGCTGGCACGTATGGAGAACATGGTGATGATGTCCGACATCAAGGTGCCGAAGGAGGCGATCAGCCGCCAGATCGCCGATTCGGTCGAGCTGATCATCCAGGTGAAGCGCCTGCGCGACGGTTCGCGCCGCGTCACCAACGTGACCGAGGTGATCGGCATGGAAGGCCCGGTGATCGTCACGCAGGAACTGTTCAAGTTCGAATATCTGGACGAGAGCGCCGACGGCAAGATCATCGGCGAATACCGGTCGATGGGCCTGCGCCCCTATACGCTCGACAAGGCACGGCAATATGGCTTCGATCAGGCCTATCTCGAAGCCTGCCTGTAGCGCCGCTCGCACCGGGGCCCTGACCGCCGGATGCTGTCGGCGATGGACGTGACGACCGCACCGCCGCGCGGATGGCGGCGGCCGCTGCCGTGGCTGCTGCTGCTCGCCGCGACGCTGCGCGCGATCGCGGCCTTTCAGCCGGGATTCCATCATCCCGACGCGATCTACCAATATCTGGAACCCGCTCATCGCCTGCTGACCGGCGACAGCGTCGTGACGTGGGAATGGCGGGTCGGCATCCGCAGCCTGTTGCTGCCGTCGCTGCTCGCCGTCCCGATGGCGATCGGCGAAGCGTTCGGACCGGCCGGCCCGCTGCCGGTGGCAATGCCGCGGCTCGCGATGGGGCTCGCCTCGCTGTCGATCGTCTGGTCCGCATGGCACTTCGGCCGGCGACATTCGCCGCAGGCCGCCTTGTTCGCGGGGTTCGTCGCGGCAACCTGGTTCGAGTGCATCTACTTCGGCGTGCAGACGCTCGCCGAGCCCGCTGCCGCCGCCGCCTTCCTCCCCGGGGCGGTGCTGGTCACGGCCGACAAGCTTACGCGGCGACGGCTGGCCGCGGCCGGCGCGCTGCTCGCCTTCGCCGTGCTGATGCGTCCGCATTATGCGCCGGGTGCGCTTGCCCTCGCCGGCGTGGCGCTCTGGCATCGACGCGGCGCGCTGTCGATCGGTGACGTCGCCGCGCTTGTCCTCGGCGGGCTGGGCGTGATCGCCATCGGCGGAGGCATCGATCTCGCGACCGGCGCCCTGCCCTATGTCTGGATCGTCGAAAACATCCGCCAGAACCTCGTCGAGGGCGTTGCGGCGCAATATGGCGTTTCGCCACCGCTGCATTATGTCACCCTGCTGCTGCGGATCTGGGGGTGGTGGATCGTCCCCATCGGCATCGGCCTGCACTTCGGCTGGCGATCCTCCCCCGCGCTGCTCGCCGCCGCCGCCGTCACGCTCGTCGTACACAGCCTGATCGGCCACAAGGAATATCGCTTCATCTATCTCGCCGTCGTCGCGGTGGTGATCCTGTCCGCAATCGGCTGGTCGGAAGTGGCACGACTTGCCGGCGCGCGCTGGGGCGCACAGGCGGGGCGCAGGGCATTCACCGCGATCGTGGTCGCCTGGTCGGCAGCGACCCTGCTGCTGCCCTCCGGCCATTGGGCCCGTGCGCAACGGCAACAGGGGGTGCCGGGGTCCAGGGTATTTGCGCTACTGCGCGACGATCCCGCGACCTGCGGCGTCGCGCTGCTCTACGGCGCCAGCTTCGCCGATGTGCCCGGCACCACGGCGCTGCGCCCGCATACGCCGGTGGGACTATTCTGGATCACGGATCCCGCCGCACCGCGGGAGGGCCCCTGGCAGTCGATCGCGCGCCGCCAGGCCGGCTATAACCGCATCGTCGGCTCGGTTCCGCGAACCGGCCCGGTTCCCGCCGGCTACCATGTCGTGATGTGCGAGCCAGCCTCCACGGTCATCGGCCTGTGCCTGTATGCCCGACGCGGCGGCTGCGTGGATACGCGTACATCGCCGTTCCGGATCAATCGCGTCATGGCACGACTGGATTTATAGCCGCTGCCGCTTCCCGCCGCTACGGTGGCGCCGATGAACCCAGCCACGCCGCCCTACGTACCGATACTTCGCGTGCTGCCGCTCGCGCTGTTGCTGATCGCCGCCACACCGGTTCCGGCACCGAACGAGGGCAGCGCGACGCTGTCGGCGGATACCGAAGCGCGCTGGGTGCCGTTCGACCTGACGCCCGGCAACCAGATCCGCTTCACGCTGACGCTGGACGAACGACCGGTGACCGCGATCCTCGACACCGGCGTCAGCTATTCGGTGCTCGCCCGCGCGTCTGCCGCGGTCGATCCGGCCCGCGTCACCGCGCATGGCCAGGCGACCGCGATCGGCGGGGCGGGCAGCGGCGCGGTGACGATCGGATGGCAGGCGACGCGCCGGCTGACCATAGGCGGGCTGACCCGCACCGGCGGCGGCGTCACCGTCGCGGACCTGCCGGCGCTCGCCACCGGCAGCGCCCGCGCGGTCGACCTGCTGGTCGGGCGAGACGTCACCGGCGGCCATGCGCTCGACATCGATTATGCCAATCACCGCTTCCGCTTCCTCGCGTCGGGGCGACTGCCGTTCGTGGGAGCGATCGCGCCGCTCGCGGTGTCCGCCAGCCGCCGCGTCTATGAAAGCGCGGCGATGGTCGATGGCAAGCGGATCGCCCCGATGATCGTCGATACCGGCGACGGATCGGCGATAACCCTCTCGGCGGACAGCTGGCGACAGGCGGACACCGCCAGGCTGCCGACGACCACCACGGTCTCGTTCGGCCTCGCCGGCGAGACGGTGAGCACGCTCGCCATCCTGCCCGCGGTGACCATCGGCCAGCAGCTGGTCCGCAATGTCGAGGCGCGGGTCGAGCCGGCGGGCGGCTTTTCCGAAACGATCGGCGTCGCCGGGCGGATCGGATCGGGGCTGCTGCAGAATTACCGCGTGCTGCTCGATCCCGCCGCCGGACGCATGGTGCTGAAGCCCGAAGCGGGCGCCGACGTGCCGCCGCTACGCTCGACCAGCGGATTGCTCGTGGGGCTGGAGCGCGATCGGCTGAAGGTGCTGCACGTGATGCGCGGCGGTCCGGCGGCGGCGGCCGGGTGGCAGGCGGGCACGATGATCTGCCGGATCGACGGCGCGCCGGTCACCCCCGATTATCCGACGAGCGCGCTTGCGACATGGTCGGTCGGCGCCCCCGGCCGCATCGTGCGCATCGGCCTGTGCGACGGCACCGTCCGCCCGCTGACCCTGGCGCAATTCTACTGACGGACGGCCGGGGCCGGCGGACCCGCTAGTTCAGGTGCAGCCCCAGGCTGACCAGCAGGATCGCACCGAGCAGCGCCGCCATCTGCACCGTCCGCCAGTCGACCCAGCCGACGCGATCGGGGTCGGCCCGCAATCGCCGCCGCCGGTCGAGCAGGCCAGCGACGAGCGCGAGCAACAGCGCGGCCGCCGCCGCCCAGAACATCGCCGGCATGCCGTCCGCCTCAGCCGAGCCGTTCGACCTTGTCCTGCAAGCGCGTCAGCTCCGCCTTGAGTGCGGCGATCTCGTCATCCTTGCTGCCCGCCGGCGCGCCGGCGGCCGGCGCGGATGCGTGGCCGGCGGCAGCGGCGACCGGCGTCTTGAACGCCTGTGCCGCGACCTCGAACATCTGGAGGTTGCGCTTGGCGATCTCGGCGAAGGGCGAATGGGCGAACGCGCCCTCGACCGCGGATTTGAACTGTTCCTGGTTGCGGCGGAAGCTGTCCATCGACGCCTCGAGATAGCCGGGCACCATCGCCTGCATCGAATCGCCGTACATCGAGATCAGCTGGCGCAGGAAGCTGACCGGCAGCATCGTCTGGCCGCGGCTTTCCTCTTCCATGATGATCTGGGTCAGGACGTTGTGCGTGATGTCGTCGTCGGTCTTGGCATCGACGACCTTGAAGTCGCGGCCTTCGCGGGTCATCGTCGCCAGATGGTCGAGCGTGATGTAGGACGAGGTTTCGGTGTTGTAGAGCCGGCGGTTGGCGTATTTCTTGATGATGACGACGCCATCGGCCCTGGACTGTTTCTTCATACGGCTCCCCTGTCCCGTGACCCTGCCGACGACACCGGCGGCGGCCCCGGATCGGGTGCCGGCCATATGGTGTCCTGCCCGTGACTGATGCATGTGATACGCCTGAATTTTTCGCACCGCAACACGGGCCGAGGCCGCTGCCCCTGTTCCTCGACATGCTGCGCAGCGAAACCGCAGCACGACCGGACAGGATGGCCGCCGCCCTCGTCGGGCTCACCGCCTATCAGGCCGCGGTTCGCCCTGCCCCGCCCCCGCCGATGCCGGCGCTCGCCAGCGTCGGTCGGGCGACGCTGCGCTATTACGGCGGGCGCGGGCGGATGGTGGTGTTCGTGCCGTCGCTGATCAATCCGCCCGCGATCCTCGACCTCGGCGATACGTCGCTGGTGCGGTGGATGGCGGCGCAGGGTTTTCGCGTGGCGCTGGTCGATTGGGGTACGCCGGGTCCCGCCGATCGCGCGATGGACATGACCGGCCATGTCGAGCGGCTGCTGATCCCGCTGATCGAGCAGCTGGACGAGCCGCCCGTCCTTGTCGGTTACTGCCTGGGCGGCACGCTGGCGCTGGCCGCCGCCTGCGCCACGCCGGTCGCGGGCATCGCGACGATCGCCGCGCCGTGGCACTTTGCCGGCTATGGCGCGGCGGCGGCGACGATGATCGAGATGTGGCGCGCCGCCGAACCGGCATGCGAGGCGCTCGGCGTGCTGCCGATGGAGGTGCTGCAAGCCGGGTTCTGGCGGCTCGACCCGGCCCGCACGATCGGCAAGTACGAGAATTTCGGCCGGCTCGATCCGGAGGCCGCCGCGGCGCGGGCGTTCGTCCGGCTGGAGGATTGGGCGAACGCCGGGGAGCCGTTGCCGCTCGCCGGTGCGCGCGACCTGTTCGAACGCTTCCTGGCGCAGGACCTGCCCGGCAGCGGCGGCTGGACCGTGCGGGGCGCGGCGGCGTCGCCCGGGCGGCTGACCTGCCCCGCGGTCGAGTTCGTTTCCCTGACCGACCGGATCGTTCCCGCCGCCACCGCCGCCGGCCTCGCCGCGCGGCGCGACCTGGCGCTGGGTCACGTCGGCATGATCGTCGGCGGCCGCGCGCGCGCGATGCTGTGGGAACCGCTCGCCCACTGGATCGCGGCCCTGCCGTCCGGTAGAGCCCATCACGAAACTGGAGTAGGAACGTCATGACCGAGATCGTCATCACCGCCGCCAAGCGCACGCCCGTCGGCAGCTTCCTCGGTGCGTTCGCCACCACCCCCGCGCACGAACTCGGCCGCGTCGCGATCGAGGCTGCGCTGGCGCAGGCCGGCGTCGACGGCGCCGACGTGTCCGAGGTGATCCTGGGGCAGGTGCTGACCGCGGCGCAGGGGCAGAATCCCGCCCGCCAGGCATCGATGGCGGCGGGCATTCCGAAGGAGGTGCCCGCATGGGGCGTCAACCAGGTCTGCGGATCGGGGCTGCGCGCGGTCGCGCTGGCGTGCCAGGCGATCCAGACGGGCGATGCGACCATCGTCGTCGCCGGCGGACAGGAGAGCATGTCGCTGAGCGCGCATGCGCAGACCATGCGCGGCGGCACCAAGATGGGCACCGTCAGCCTGGTCGACACGATGGTCAGCGACGGCCTGACTGACGTGTTCAACGGCTATCACATGGGCATCACGGCGGAGAACCTCGCCGAGCAATATCAGGTGACGCGCGCCGACCAGGATGCCTTCTCGGTCGGATCGCAGAACAAGGCCGAGGCGGCGCGCGGCAGCGGCCGCTTCAAGGACGAGATCGCGGCGGTCACGATCAAGGGCCGCAAGGGCGACACCGTCGTCGCGGACGACGAATATATCCGCGCCGGCGCGACGATCGACAGCGTCAGCGGCGTGCGTCCGGCATTTAAGAAGGACGGCACCGTCACCGCCGCCAATGCGAGCGGCCTCAACGACGGCGCCGCCGCGCTGGTGCTGATGAGCCGCGAAGAGGCCGAGAAGCGGGGCACGCCGGTGCTGGCGACGATCCGGAGCTGGGCGAGCGCCGGGGTCGATCCGTCGATCATGGGCATCGGCCCCGTCCCCGCCAGCCGCAGGGCGCTGGAGAAGGCCGGCTGGACGATCGGCGACCTCGACCTGATCGAGGCCAACGAGGCCTTTGCCGCGCAGGCGCTGTCGGTCGGCAAGGAACTCGGCTGGGACGCCGACAAGGTCAACGTCAACGGCGGCGCGATCGCGATCGGCCACCCGATCGGCGCCAGCGGCGCCCGCGTCCTGACGACCCTGATCTACGAGATGCAGAAGCGGGATGCGAAGAAGGGGCTGGCGACGCTGTGCATCGGCGGCGGCATGGGCATCGCGATGTGCGTGGAGCGCGGGTGAAGGGCCAAATGCCTATATGTCAGTAAGGCTACATTAATGTTGCAGAGCTGCAACACGAAATGCCTAAATGGTGATTTCGCGTTGCTCCAGCACGTTAGATCATTGCGATCAGCGGGTTAGCCGGTTCAAATACGCCCCACACGCACGCACACAACAATCGTGTGCCCAAGGGGGAATTGATGATTTACAGGTATCTGACGGCGACGGCGCTTGCTTCCGCGGCGCTCATGGCAGTGCCGGCCTATGGCCAGACGGCGACCCCGGAAGCGGGCACTGCGCAGACGTCGCCTACGTCGCCGGACGCTGCCGTCGATCAGGCCGAGGCTGACGAGTCGAAGACGAACGACAAGGACATCGTCATCACGGGCACCCGCCTGCGCGTCAGCAACAAGCTGGACGCTGCGGTGCCGATCGAGACGGTGACCGCGGCTGAGCTACTCGGTACGCGGGGCGACATCTCGCTTGGCGACGCGGTCAGCCAGCTTCCGCAGCTGCGCACCACGTTCACCCAGGCCAACTCGACCGGAAGCATCGGTACGGCCGGCATCAACCTGCTCGACCTTCGCGGCCTCGGCACCTCGCGCACGCTGACGCTCGTCAACGGTCGTCGCGTCGTTACCGCTGTCCCGGGCAGCTATACGCCGGACGTCAACACCTTGCCGTTCGATCTCGTCGACCGAGTGGAAGTCGTCACCGGTGGCCAGTCGGCTATCTACGGATCGGATGCGATCGCGGGCGTGGTGAACTTCATCACGAAGCGTGACTTCGAAGGCACTCGCATTCGCGCGCAGGGCGGCGTCACGGGCTATGGTGATCGCGGCACGTACCTCGTCAGCGGTGTCACGGGCAGCAATTTTGCAGACGGTCGTTTGAACTTGACCGTGTCCGCTGAATATTCGCGCTCGAACCCGGTGTTTTATGAGGATCGGCCCTATCTCGGTTCGCAGGGCGGAACCCCTGGATTTATCACCAGCCAGATCACGACCGCACCCAATCGCAACTTCGACGGTGTGCCCAACACCGCCTTTGTCAACCGTGGCATCGTCTTCGGTAACAGGTCGATCGGCGGCACCGTCGTAACGAGCTGCCCTGCAACATCGACGACGGCCAATGCGGCGCAGCGAGCGGCAGTCTGCACCGGCCAATTGTCGCCAACCGGCAGCCCCATTGCCTACAATTACCTGTTCCAGCCCGATGGTTCACTGCTGAAGGATTCGCCTACCACGACCGGTCTGGTCGATAACCGCGCGATCGGTGGCGGCGTGCTGTTCGGCGGCACGGCAACGGGTGTAGAAGGCGCGATGCTGATGCCGGGCCTCGACCGCTTCCTGGCGAACATCCTGCTCAACGGCGACTTCGGCCGTGGCTTCAAGCCGTTCGTCGAGTTCAGCTTCGCCAACGTGAAGGCGGAACAGCAATCAACCCAGCCGAGCTTCACGGGCGGCACGCTGACCAGCACGTTCAGCATCAACAATCCGTTCCTTAGCCCCTCGACGCGTTCGACGCTCAGCACGATCCTGGCGCCCGGCGCGACCAGCTTCACGCTGAACCGCTTCAACAACGATCTTGGCACCCGCGCCGAATATCACACCCGCCGCACGTACCGCGGTGTGATCGGCGCCCGCGGCGACCTGACGGAATCAGGCAACTTCTTCTACGAAGTCGCGGGCAATTACGGGCGTACGGAGAACTTCTACCGTACCGGCGGCAACGTCCTCGTCGCCAATTACGGCCGTGCGGTAAACGCAGCGCTGGCGCCGACCGGTTATGCGGGCAGCAACTTCGTGTTGAACTCGCAGGGGCAGCGCGTCGTCTGCGCTGTCAATGCCAATGCGAGCACGGCGGATGATGACGCAGGCTGCGTGCCATTGAACCTGTTCGGCCAGAGCGCTGCCGATCCCCGTGCGACGAAATACATCCTGTATACGTCGACCCGCAACCAGTGGGCCGAGGAAATCGATGCGACGGCCTTCGTCTCGGGCGACACCAGCGGTTTCCTGAGGTTGCCGGGGGGTCCGATCCAGTTCTCGGTCGGCGGCGAATATCGTCGTGAAGACGCCTTCTCGGGTCAGGATCCGGTGACGGCTTCCGGCGCCACCTTCCTGAACCCGGCAGCGACCTTCGATCCGCCAGCGGTCGAGATCAAAGAGGCCTATGCCGAAGGCCGCATTCCGTTGCTCGCGAAGCTTCCGTTCATCTACGAACTGTCGCTCGAAGGCGCCGCACGCGTATCGGACTATGGCGGCACGACGGGGTCGGTCTGGGCGTGGAACGCCGGCGGCGTCTGGGCACCGTTCCGCGATCTGCGCTTCAAGGGGACGTTCTCGCGATCGGTGCGTGCACCGAACCTGAGCAACCTGTATGCAACGGCAGCAACGACGTTCGCCAGCATCACGGATCCTTGCGATCAGCCAGGCGGCACCAACGCGAGCAACAACATCAGCTCCGGTCCGAACCGTGCCAAGAACTGCGCCGCGGCGGGTATTCCGACGACGATCACGTTCACGGACCCGGCTTCGGGTGCCACGCTGATCCGTCCGTGGACGAACGTATCGCCATCCACGCTGCCCGGCGTGAACCAGGGCAATCCCAACCTGGTGCCGGAAGTCGGATACAGCTTCACCCTGGGCACGAGCTACCAGCCGCATCAGATCCCCGGCCTGACCATCAAGGTGGATTATTATAACATCCGCGTGAAGAACGTCATCTCGGGTCTTACGGGGCAGGCGATCGTCAATCGCTGCTACGACGATGCGGGCGGACTGAGCAACCCGTTCTGCGCGGCCGTCTTCCGTCGTGCGTCATCGGATCCGGTGCAGAACAATACCTTCCTCGGTCAGACCGGACGCACCATCGATCAGTCGCAGTTCACTTTCGCACAGGCCGGCAACGGCATCAGCTTCGTCAATCAGCCGTTCAACTTTGCTGCATTGAAGAATAAGGGTATCGACTTCGATACGAACTATTCGCATCGTTTCAACGAAAGCGCGTCGCTGAATGTCAACCTGACGGTCAGCTATGTCATGGATCGTTTGAGCTATAGCTACATCACGGAGCCGGACCGCTACGATCGGATCGAAAGCACTTTGGGTGATCCCAAATGGCAGGGTCGGTTCAACGTGAACGGAAAGTTCGGCATCTTCGACCTGGGCTATACAGCGCGCTATGTCGGCAAGCAGATCGTTTCCGGACTGTCGTACGAAACGTTCTTTGCTTCGCAAGGACGGCCGGCGCTCAATCCTGATGCGCGCCCCTTCGTCTACTATAAGCCTGTGGTCTACCATGATGCTCGCATCGGCATCAACGCGACCGATAAGTTCCGCTTCTACGTAGGCGTGGACAATATCGGTAACGAACTGCCGTCCTACGACTTGACCGGCACCGGCGCAGACGCAATCTACCCGAACATCGGCCGGTTCTTCTATGGTGGTGTGGAAGCTCGCTTCTAACCAAAGGATCCGCCAAATTCCGGGCCCGCTTCTGCAGAGAGGCGGGCCTTTTTTTAGTTTGAGGACCACCGACGGTCATAACGTCGGCCCAGAGTGGTCAGCAATTCATATTGGGAAAGGCCGGTCGCCTCGCTTGCAACGGGCAGGGCGAAATCGATAGCGATCCAATCGCCTTCCCGCAGACCCGCAGCTGGCGTGACCTCCAAAGTAACCAAGTCCATCGACACGCGACCGATCACCGGAAACAGGCCGCCCTCCGCGCTGCCCCGGTCCGAAAACGCACGGAAATACCCGTCCGCATAGCCCAGGTTGACGATCGCCACCTCGGTATCGCGCGTGGCGGTCCAGGTGGCGTTGTAGCCGACCGTTTCGCCGGCGGGGACGCGGCGGCGCTGGAGGATCTGGGCTTCGGGGCGGACGACCTGGCGGATCGCGTCCCGCAGGTCCGCGCGCGGTACGCCGCCATAGAGCGCGAGGCCCGGGCGGGTCAGGTCGAACGCATAATCCTTGCCGAGCGCGACGCCTGCGGAGTTGGCGAGGCTCATCCGCCGCGCACCCGTGACGCCGCGCAGCGCCGCGAATGCGGCGCGCTGGCGCTCGTTCATCGCGCTGTCCTCGTCCGCGCAGGCGAGGTGGCTCATCAGCGTTTCGATGGGCAATCCGTCGAGCAGGCCGCCGCGCACCGCGTCGGGCGAAACGCCCAGCCGGTTCATGCCGGTATCGACCATCACGTCGCAGGCGCCGCCGCCGGCCGCCTTCCACCGCGCGACCTGCGCGTCGGTGTTGAGCACGGGGCGGGCGATGCCGCCGAGCGCGACGGCCATGTCCTCGTCGCGCACGCCGTGCAGCACGGACAGCGGCAGCCGCAGGTCGGCGAGCCGCTCCGCCTCCGCCCAGGTGGCGACGAAGAAATCGCGGCAGCCCGCCGCCGTCAGCTGCCGGGCGACCTCGGCGGCGCCGAGGCCGTAGCCATCGGCCTTGATCGCCGCACCCGCCGCGGCATCGCCGCTCAGGCGGTCCATCGTGCGCCAATTGTGGATGAGCGCGGCAGTGTCGATGCGGAGGCGGAGTGGGTCGGTCACGACGCTGCGCATAGAGCCGCCGCGGCGCGGCGTCGATGCCGGGTAGGCGGGATCAGTCGCCGGCGCGACCGATCGGCACCATCATACGGCTGCCCGCCAGCGTCGCGACCCGGACGTCGAACACGGCGGCGACGCTCGCGGGGGTAAGCACATCCGCCACCGGGCCGGCGGCGACGATCCGCCCGTCCTTGACGAGCAGGACATCGTCGGCGACCCGCGCCGCCTGGGCGAGATCGTGCAGGACCAGCACCACGCCCCTGCCCTCGGCCGCCACGCCGCGCAGACGGTCGAGGATGTCGACCTGATGCGCCGGATCGAGGCTGGCGAGCGGTTCGTCGGCGAGCAGCCATTCCGGTTCGCCGGCGAGCACGCGCGCCAGCAGCACGCGCGCGCGCTCGCCGCCCGATAGTTCAGTGACGGGGCGATCGGCCAGTGCGACGGTCTCGGTGGCCAGCATCGCCGCCGCGATCGCCGTGCGATCTGCCGGCGAAGGTGCCGCGAACGGTGCGCGGTGCGGCACGCGGCCCAGCGCGACGACATCGTGTGCCGTGACGTTCCAGTGAAGCGCCGCCTCCTGCGGCAGATAGCCGATCCGACGCGCGCGTTCGCGCGGGCGCAGCGACGAGATCGCCGCGCCGTCGATCGCGACGGCGCCCGCGCTCGGGCGCACCAGTCCGGCAAGCGCCCGCAGCAGCGTGCTCTTGCCCGCGCCATTGGGGCCGAGGATCACGGCGACGCGTCCCGTCGCCAGATCGAGGTCGACGTCGGACAGCACCGCGCGTCCGCCGAGCGTCACCGACAGGCCGCGGGCGCTCATGCCAGGGCCTAGCGTCAGATCCATGCCCGGCTCCGGCGGCGCAACAGCAGGCCGAGGAAGAACGGCGCGCCGATCAGCGCCATCGCAACACCCAGCCGCACCTCGGCAGCACCGGGTACGAAACGGCAGAGGCTGTCGGCGAACAGCACCAGCGCCGCGCCACCCAGCGCGCTCGGCAGGAGCAGGGCCGATGGCCTGTGCCCGAACAGGGGACGCAGCACGTGCGGCACGACGAGCCCGACGAAGCCGATCACCCCGGTCACGGCGACGCCCGCCCCGACGCCGAGGCCCGTGCCGAGCACCACCAGCGCCTGGATGCGGCCGATGCGGATGCCGAGCGAGCGCGCGGCGCCCTCGCCCAGCGTCAGCGCATCGAGCGCGGGACCGGCGAGGGCGAGCAACACGCAGCCGCCGATCAGCAACGGCGCCGCCCGCGCGACATCGGCAAGGCTGCGGTCGGTGAGCGCGCCCATCAGCCAGTCGAGCACGCTCGCCACCGCATAGGGATTGGGAGCGATCGAGATCAGGAAGGCGGTGAGCGCCCCCGCGAGGCTCGACAATACCGTGCCCGCCAGGATGAAGGCGACCGGATCGGCACCGCGCCAGGTCAGCGCGACGAGCAGCAGCATCGCAGCCAAGGCGCCGGTCATCGCCGCCGCGAACAGGCCGAGGCTGCCGGCGCCCGCGTACAGGATCGCCGCCACCGCACCGAGCGCGGCGGAGGAGGATACGCCGACCACCGCAGGGTCGGCGAGCGGATTGCGCAGGAAACCCTGCAGCACCGCCCCGCTCAATCCGAGCATCGCGCCGAGCAGCAGCCCGAGGATCGCGCGCGGCAAGCGCAATTCGACGAAGACCGCGGTTGCCGCATCGCTGCCCCAGGGCAGCCATTGCTTGCCCGCCGCAAGCGACAGCGCGAAGCCGGCGACGACGAGCGAGGCCAGCAGCACGAGGCGCAGCGTCCGGTTCACGAGACCAGCTTCGCGCGGATCGCGGCGAGCCGCTGCAAGGCGGGGACGATCGTCGGCCCGCCGCAGTTCATCAGCCGGCGGGGGAAATGCGCGTCGACCGTGGCGGCGCCGCTGCGCACCAGCACGCGGCGGCGCAGGTCGGCGGTACGGCCGTCACCGTCGCTCAGGATCGCGCGCGGCGGGTGCGCGACGATCGTCTCGATCGGCAGCGTGCCGGTGAAGGCGAGCCCGTAGTCGGCGGCGGCATTGCGCAGGCCCGCCCGCGCGAACAGATCGTCGAGCAGGGTGCCGCCACCGTTGGCGAGGTCGCCCGAAATGTAGAGCAGCGCAGCCGGGCGCGGGCCGGATGCGCGCGGGATCGCCGCCTCGATCGATCGCACCAGCGCCCTCCCGCGCGCCGGCACGCCCGCGGCATCGGCGATCGTCATGACCTGCGCCTCGCTGGCGGCGATGGTGGCCGGGGAGTTGAGCGTCAGCACCTTCATGCCCAGTCGTTCATAGGCCGCGCGCGTCGCGGCAGGTGCGAACACGTCGGTGACGACCAGATCGGGATGCCGCGCGATCACCTCTTCCGCGGTGCCGGCGGTGGCGGGATAGCGGCGCGCGAGGGCGAGCGGCATCGATGTGGAGGCCGGATCGTGCGAATAGCGGCTCACCGCCGCCAGCCGCTCCGGCGCGATCTGCGCGAGGATCGCATCGGCGCAAGGATTGGTCGAGACGATGCCGCCCTGCCGCGGCTGCGGCGCACAGGCGGCGAGCGGGAGGGTCAGGAAGAGGGCGATCGGCCGCAGCCCTCGCCCACGAAGGCCCGGTGGGGTCGGCCGGTGTGGTCGTTCCCCGAGGTCACCCGACTGCCCCCCGGCTTTCCCCGGGGAAGGCGGACGTGTTTGCGCTTCAGCCGACGACGCATGCCCGATCGCCGCGGATGCGGCATGATGACACCATCTGGCACGGCCCCGCCAGCGCGGGTGCGGTGGCGGGGTGCGCATCGTCAGTTCAGCTTTACGCGGACGCCGCCATAGGCGGCACGGCCATAGGTGCCATATTCGGCGGCGGTGCGGTACGTCGCGTCGGTGACGTTGTCGATCCGGCCATAGATCGACACCCGCTCGCCGATCGGCAGTTCCGCGCGCACGCCGGCGAGCGCATAGCCGTCGACGCGGACGGTCGCACCGTTGCTGTCGACGTCCAGGCTGTCGCCGACGATCTGCACCGTCCCGCCGATCGCCAGCCCGAACGGCAGGCGGTAATCGGCGACGAAGGCCGCGGTCTCCTTCGGACGGCGGAGCAGGTCGGCGCCGAAGCTCGTCCCCGGCGTGCGGTTCCGGCTGTCGATGTAGGACACGTTGGCGGACACGGTGAAGGCTTCGACCGGCCGCAACGCGATGGCAAGCTCGACGCCATCGGCGCGGGTGCGCAGGATGTTGTCGTAGACGCCGAACGGACGGCTGACGCAGATCGAGCCGGCGGTCGCCTGTTCGGCACGGCTGCACCCGCGGAAGCTGATCTGGTTGCGCGTATCGCGATTGAAGTAGGTCGCCGACACGCGCGCGTGGCCGTCGAGGAACGCCTGTTCGATCCCGGCGTCGTAGTTGCGCGCGGTTTCGGGATTGAGGCGACCGTTCCCATAGGCGCTGTACAATTGATACAGCGTCGGTGCCTTGAAGCCCTCGCCATAGCTCGCGCGCAGCGTCGTGCCGGTGGCCAGCGCCAGCGCCGCATCCGCGCCGAAGGTGGTATGGCTGCCGAACGCATCGTGATCGTCGTTGCGTACGCCGCCCGTAAGGGTCAGCACGGTCAGCGGCTTGACGATCACTTCGCCGTAGACGCTGGTCACGCCCACCGAACGCCGCAGCGTCGCATCGCGATAGCGGCTGTCCTCATGCTCGACGCCGCCGACGACGCGCACCTGCTCGATCGGCTGGAAATCGCCCTGATATTCGTAGCGTTCGGACCGGCCGCGGAACGGCGAGGCGGTCGCGCCGGGCCGGGCAAAGGTGTCGCGATCGATATCGGCGATGGTGAAGGCGACGCGGTTGCGGAACCGGTCGAAGTTCGCGTGCACGCCCGCATAGCCGTACAGTTCCTGCGCCTTGCTGAAGCTGGGGTCGTCGCCCAGCACGTAGAAGGGGGCGGGATAGCCGTCGGTGCTGGTGCGGCTGTTGGCCCAATAGCCGCGCAGGTCGATGCCGATGCCATCGGTGATGTCGAGGCCGAGCCGCCCGGTCGCGCCATATTGGCGATAGCCGTCGCGCTCCGTGCCGCTGGCCGCGGCGGACACGCCGTCGGTGCGCAGATAGCCGCCGGTCAGCGCCGCGGAGACTGGCCCCGCCTTACCCGATACGCCGCCCTGCGCGAACAGGCTGTCGGCATAGCCATATTCCGCGCTGGCGCGCGCCTTGAACTGTTCGGTCGGCGTTTCGGTGATGACGTTGACGACACCGCCGATCGCCTGGCTGCCCCAGGGGACGGAATTGGGGCCGCGCAGCACCTCCACCCGTTCGACGCTGGCCGACAGCAGGTTGGCGAAGTCGAAGCCGCCGCCCGGCGACGAGGGATCGTTGACGCGGATGCCGTCGATCACGACCAGCGTCTGTTCCGCCTCCGCCCCGCGCAGCCGCACCCCGGTGAAGCCGCCGGCGCTGCCGTTGCGGCTGATCGTGACGCCCGGCGTGGTGGACAGCAGGTCGGCGACCGACACGGTCTGGCGTGCATCGATCTCGGCGCGGTCGATGACGGTCACTGCCTGCCCCACTTCGCGCGCCGGCTGGGCGACGCGATTGGCGGTGACGAGGATGTCGTCGTCGGCAGGAACGATCTGGGCATGAGCGGGCGCGGCGCACAGCACGAGGCCGGCGGCGGTGGTCGACAGGAAACGGGTCATCATCACGGCACATCCTAAACGCAGCCGTACGCGACCATCGCGCACGGCGGATGTCGCTCTCATCGAGGGTCCCCCCCTCGTCTGTTCGGCACACCCCGTCCGCGCAGAGGATCGACGGCGAAAGGCAGGTCTCCTGACTCCCGGGTCGTCGCCTGTTCCTCCACCTTCCCAGGTCGCGAGACCCAGTGGCATATCGGAGGAACCGCTCGCCGGTCACAGTTGCGGGGGCAGCGCCGGATTCGCGCCCTCCTACAGGCGATCACCGGCTTCCCTTTTGACCCCGTCTCCGGGGACCTTTCACTTGGACGCGCCCTTAGGGGCCAAAGCGGTGGCGCGTCAATCCGTGCACGAATCGCGCGGAAGCGTCAGCCGATGCGCGCCCGCACGCCCAGCCACAGCGTTCGCGGCGACGCCCGTTCGACGATGTTGGCGCCGCTGATCCCCGCCTCGATCCGTTCGTCGAAGACGTTCTCCGCCCGCGCCTCGACCGTCAGCCCGTGGGTGAGCGGCAGTGCGGCATAGCCGTCCAGCGTCGTCGCCGGCGCGAGCGCGCGGCTGTTCTGGTCGTCGTCATATTGCCGCGCGACGTGACGCAGGGTGGCGGACAGGGCCGCACCATGACGTCGCCAGCCGAGCGTTCCGGATACCGCATCGCGCGGCGTCTGCGCCGGCCGCAAACCGTCGAGCGCCGCGCCCGCGCCGTTCGCCCGCACGCGGGCATCGACATGGCTCCACGAGGCCAGCACGTCGAACGGGCCGGTCGCATAGCGTGCGTCCACCTCGACCCCGGTCGAGCGGATCGCGTCGAGATTGCGGCGGACCCGCGACGCACTGGTCGGCGTCGACGACAGCGTGACGTTGGCGATCGCATCGTCCAGCCGGTTGTGGAACAGCGTCGCCGCAAGGCTGGCGCCGGCGAATGGCGTGACCGTCACGCCGCCTTCGACGCCGGTCAGCCGTTCGGGCGACAAGGCGGCATTGGCGGCCGTCACGTCGTTGCCGACACGAAACGGGCGATAGAGTTCGTTGAGCGTCGGCAACCGCCAGCCGCGATAGGCGGCGGCACGCAGGGTGACGATGCGCAGCGGGCTGTACGCTGCGCCTAGGCGGCCGGTGAATTCGCTGCCCGACCGATCGGCAAAGCGAGCGTCGGTCAGCGCCGCGCCGCCCGCGATCGGCCGTTCGGTCAGGTAACCGCCGTCGATGCTCCAGCGGTCGATCCGCGCGGCACCGGTCAGCGTCAGTTCGCCCGCCTTGACGCTGCCGTCGACGAACAGCCCCGCGGTCCGCGTCGATCCGCCCGCCTGCCGGCGGCGGGTCGGTGCACCGGCGACGAAGGTGAACAACTCCTGCGTCTTGCCGGACACGTCGCGCAGGTCCGCGCCGAGGCGCAGGTCGATGGCATCGCCGACCGGCGGCTGCACCTCGATCCGCGCGCCGACGCCGGCGGCGGGCGTGTTATACTGGTTCAGCGACTGGGCGACGGTGTCGCGCGCGGCGCCGATGCTGGCGAAGCTGGACGCGAAGGCGCGGGTCTGCAGATAGGCGAGCGCCGACCAGCCCCAGCGTCCCCGCCCGACGAGGCGCAGGCTGGCATCGGCCCCCTGCGACGTGTTCGCGGTAAACGCGGTGCCGCGCTCGCGCGTGTCGGTAAAGGCGCTGACGTTCGCTTGCAGTTCGGTGCCGGGCGCGACGGTCACCACGGTGCGGATCGCGCCCGACGCCTGTTCGTACGGCGCGGGGCGGTCGACCGGCCCACGGCTTTCGGGCACGGTCGGGATGAACCCGTCGCCGCGTGCATAGGCGGCCGACAAAGTCGCGAATCCTCCGTCGCGGATCAGCGCCGCAGACCCCTGTGCCTCGACGGAAGCGCGGCTGCCGTAGAACAGGCTGCCCTCGAGCGGCGCCAACTGGTCGGGCGTCGCGCTGTCGAGTTCGACCGTGCCGGCGAGCGCACCCGGCCCGAAATAGCCGCTGCCGCCGCCGCGCGTCACCCGCACCTGCCCCAGCCGCCCGGTGGCATAGGCAGGGAAGGCGACCCAGCCGCCGAACGGATCCGCCTGCGGCACGCCGTCGAGGATCAGCAGCGCGCGGCTGGAGGCGTTGCCGCCGATGCCGCGCAGGGTGATGCCCTGGCTGGTCGGGTTGGCGGTGCGGCTGTCGCTGCGGCGGAATTGCTGCAACCCGGCGACGTCGGCGAGCACGCTTTCCAGCCGGGCGCTGGCATTCGCAGCCAAACGGTCGCGGTCGATGGTGACGATGTCGAACGCCCGTTCGCCGGGCGAGACGGGCAGGCCGCGACCGGTGACGACGATGTCGGGGCCGCTATCCTGCGCCGCGACCGGTGCCGCGTGGACGAAGGCGACGAGCGAAAGCGCGGCGGGGGCAAGGTAACGCATGGCACGTCCCATGCCGGTTTTCCGCGCTACTGCAACAACGCAGGTCGTCCGGCCTGCGAACGGGCGGAAACCGCACTGATCCAGATCGATAGCGGGAACGCCCGCGACCGCGATCGGTTGGCGGCCTCGAACGAGGAGCCCCAGCCATGACCGATCACCCCACCCCGCCCTACCCTGAACAGCAGCAGTCGATCCCCGGCACCACCGCCGCGATGGAGCCCAGGCCCGATCACGGCGAAACCAGCTACAAGGGGTCGGGCCGCCTTGCCGGCAAGAAGACGATCGTCACCGGCGGCGACAGCGGGATCGGTCGCGCCGTGGCGCTCGCGTTTGCGCGCGAGGGCGCGGACGTGCTGATCGCCTATCTCAGCGAAGACGACGATGCCGCCGAGACGCAGCGGCTGGTCGAAGAGGCCGGGCAACAGGCGGTGCTGGTCGCGGGCGACCTGTCCGACCCGGCGCATTGCCGCAGCGTCGTCGCCACGGCGGCCGAAGCGTTCGGACGCATCGACGTGCTCGTCAACAACGCCGCCCACCAGCGGACCTTCGACAAACTGGAGGATATTCCCGACGAGGAATGGCAGCTGACCTTCGCCACCAACATCCATGCGATGTTCTATCTGTGCAAGGCGGCGGTCGCGCACATGGGCGAAGGGTCGGCGATCATCAACACGACGTCGATCAACGCCGACGATCCCAGCCAGACGCTGCTCGCCTATGCGACGACGAAGGGCGCGATCCACAATTTCACCGCCGGGCTGGGCCAGATGCTCGCGGCGCGCAAGATCCGGGTGAACGCGGTCGCGCCGGGACCGGTGTGGACGCCACTGATCCCGTCGACCATGCCCGCCGAGGCGGTGAAGACCTTCGGCCAGAACACGCCGCTGGGCCGCGCCGCACAGCCTGCCGAGCTGGCGCCGGCCTATGTCCTGCTCGCCAGCGACGAGGCGAGCTATATCCTCGGCGCGACCATCCCCGTCACCGGCGGCCGCCCCTTCCTGTGACGCAGGCCGGACCGGGTCGGGAACGATCCGGTCGCTGCCGCGCTTCAGGCACGACAGGGAGACGAGAGCATGGCCAGGACGCGCATCCCATCCCGAATCGCGGCGGCGAGCCGATGAGCCGCCCCCGCTTGAGTGCCGAGGCGCTGCGCGACGAGCTCAACCAGGCGGCCCTGCGCCTGTCGCTCGACAGCGAAGGTGCCAAGATCGAGTTTCTCCTGCCCACGCTGGCCGATCCCGCGGAAGGTTCGTCGGCGCACAATTGGGACGTCCAGGCCTTTTGTCCCGAAGAGCTGGACGGCATCGCGCGCAAGGCGGTGGAACAGGTCGCGGTGCATTGGGACCTCGACCCGCAGGCGCTGGACGACGGCGCGGGCGAGCGCCCGGATCCTTGATGCCGGCATCGCCGCGAGCGTTCCGATCCACGTCGCCCATTGCCGGACGGCGATCGGCACCCTAGAATAAGTCAGACATTTTCCACGAAAGGTTTGACCATGATCGACGGCGCCCTGCTGATCGGCGGCGAAGCACGCCAGGCCGCGAACCGCTTCTCTGCGGTGAACCCCGCCAGCGGCGAAACGCTGACGCCGGACTTTTCCTCGGCGGGCGCGGATGCGGTCGCAGAGGCCTGCAAGCTTGCCGAACAGGCGTTCCCGGCGTTCGCCGCCACCGATCTGGAGGCCCGCGCCGCCTTTCTGGAGGCGATCGCGCAGAACATCCTCGACATCGGCGACGAGCTGATCGTGCGGGCGATGGCGGAAAGCGGCCTGCCGCGCGCCCGGCTGGAGGGTGAGCGCGGCCGCACGGTCGGCCAGCTCAAGCTGTTCGCGGGCGTCGTGCGCCAGGGCGATTTCCTCGACGCGACGATCGATCCGGCGATGCCCGATCGCGCACCGCTGCCGCGCCCGGACCTGCGTCGCATCAATATGGCCATCGGCCCGGTCGCGGTGTTCGGCGCATCCAACTTCCCGCTCGCCTTCTCGGTCGCGGGTGGCGACACGGCATCGGCGCTCGCGGCGGGTTGCCCCGTCGTGGTGAAGGGGCACCCGGCGCATCCCGGCACCGGCGAGATGGTCGCGCGCGCGATCCAGCAGGCGGTCGCCGCGGCGGGCCTGCCGGCGGGCGTGTTCGCCTATCTGCCCGGCGAAACCAACGCGCTCGGCGGCGCATTGGTCGCCGACCCGCGCATCCAGGCGGTGGGCTTCACCGGATCGCGCGGCGGCGGCCTCGCCTTGGTGCGGATCGCGGCGCAGCGCGACGAGCCGATCCCCGTCTATGCCGAAATGTCGAGCATCAACCCGGTCATCCTGTTCCCGGCGGCGCTTGCCGCGCGCGGCGAGGAACTGGCGAAGGCGTTCGTCGCGTCGCTGACGATGGGCGCCGGTCAGTTCTGCACCAACCCCGGCCTGGTGCTGGCGATCGACGGCCCCGATCTCGATGCCTTCGTCGCGGCGGCCGGTGCCGCGCTGACCGACAGTCAGCCGGCGACGATGCTCACGCCGGGCATCCACGCGAGCTTCGAACAGGGCGTCGATGCGCTGGCCGCACACGATGCGGTGCGCACCGTCGCGCGCGGCAAGGTGGGCGAAGGGGTGAACCAGGCGGTCGGCGCGGTGTTCGAAACCGATGCCGCCGCCTTCCTCGCCGATCGCGCGCTCAGCCACGAAGTGTTCGGATCGTCGTCGGTGGTGGTGCGCTGCGCCGACCTGGCCGAGATCGCGGCGGTGGTGGCGGCGCTGGAGGGCCAGTTGACCGCCACGCTGCAGATGGACCCGGCGGATGAGGCCGATGCCGCAACGCTGATCCCGGTGATCGCACGGCGGGTGGGACGCATCCTCGCCAACGGCTGGCCGACGGGCGTGGAGGTCGCGCCCGCGATGGTGCACGGCGGCCCCTTCCCCGCGACCAGCGACGGCCGCACCACGTCGGTGGGGACGCTGGCGATCGCCCGGTTCCTGCGCCCGGTGTGCTTCCAGAACCTCGCACCGGCGCTGCTGCCCGCGGGTCTGGACGACGGCAACGCCTGGGCCATCGCGCGCCGCCTCGACGGCAAGCGCGAGGGCAGCCCGCGCTGACGACCATGGCGTCCGGCCCGCGGATGGCGGGCCGGGCGCCGGCGTTCATTTGGTCATGGCCATCACAGGGCGATCGGCGTCACCGCGACCCCGGCCACTCCGGCTTCGAAGGCGAAGACGTTGCCCGCTTCGGGCTGCGCGGCGAGTGCCGCGGCGTCCAGCCCCTTGCGCGCGCTCGTCGCATAGGCTGTGCGCAGCCCGTCGCCGCCGAACGCGATCTTGGTGATGTTGGACGCCGGCAGACGCACCGTCCCGATCAGCGTGCCCGCCGGATCGTAGCGCCGCACGCCCCAGCCGCCCCAAAGCGCCACCCAGAGGCAATCGTCCGCATCGACGACCGAACCGTCGGGATGCCCCGCCCCCTCCTCGATCGTGACGAACCGCTCCGGCCGGCCGAGGCTGCCGTCGTCGTGGATCGTGGCGCGCCAGATCGTCCTGCCCACGGTGTCGGTATGGTAGAGCCGGTCGCCGCCGATCGCCGGTCCGTTGGTGATGCACACCGGCGGCAGCCCGCTGTCGGCGATCGCTCCGTCGGCGAAGCGATACAGGCGTCCGCTCGCGTCCGTCTCGCCATCGTCCATCGTCCCGAACCACAGGCGCCCCGCACCGTCCGTCGCGGCATCGTTCAGCCGGTTGCCGGCGGGATCGGCCTCGGGGCGGGCGATGAAGGCGAAACTGCCGTCGGCCGGATCGAAGCGATGCAATCCCGTCCGCAAACCCGCGACCATGCCACCATCGGCGCTCGGCAGCACCCAGCCGACCTGATCGGGCGCATCCCAGCGAGCCGCCTCCCCCGTCGCAGGGTCGATCCGGTGGATATGGCGGCTCTTGATGTCGACGAACCACAAGGCCCGATCGCGCCCGACCCATACGGGACCTTCGCCGAGCATGGCCTGCACCGGCATGAGCGTGCGGACATCGTGGTCGAACATAGCGGCTGATCCTCTTCCTGTCGTGGCGCGCTCCATCCCAACTCCCGAAGGATTCGTCTAGTCGGACAATTGCGGCACGGCAGCGTCGCCGCTTAATCCTGCGGGTCGAAGAGGTGGCGGTATTGCCGCGGCTGCGACCGCAGATACTGGTCCGGCGCCTTGACGCGCGCGCCCAGATGGGCCGCCGCATGCCAGGGCCAGCGCGGGTCGTAGAGGATCGTGCGGGCGAGCGCGATCATGTCGGCATCGCCGGTGCCGACGATCGCCTCCGCCTGTTCGTAGTCGGTGATCAGCCCGACCGCGACGACCGGCAGTCCGCATCCCTGCTTGACGGCACGGGCGAGCGGCACCTGATAGCTCGGGCCGACCGGGATCGCCTGACGCGGGTCGAGCCCGCCGCTCGACACATGGATCGCCGCACAGCCGCGCGCCTCCAGCGCCCGGGCGAAAGCGACGGTCTGTTCGGCATCCCAGCCGCCCTCCACCCAATCGCTGCCCGAGACCCGCATCGTGACCGGCCGATCCGCGGGGAAGGCCGCACGTACCGCGTCGAACACTTCGAGCGGAAAGCGCATCCGGTTGTCCAGGCTACCGCCGTAATCGTCGTCCCGGTGGTTCGACAGCGGCGAGAGGAACTGGTGCAACAGATAGCCGTGCGCGCCATGCAGCTGCACCGCGTCGATGCCGAGCCGCGCCGCACGCCGCGCGGCATCGGCGAACGCCGCGACCAGCTGCCGCAGATCGTCCGTGGACAGCGCCGCCGGTGGGTTCTCCCCTGCCGCGAACGGCAGCGGCGACGACGCGACCGTCTGCCACCCATTGGCGTGATCCGGTGCGATCTGCTTGCCGCTTCGCCACGGCAGCTCGGTCGATGCCTTGCGGCCGGCGTGCGCCAGCTGGATCGCGATCGGCATGTCCAAATGCCGCCGCACGGTTTCGATCACTCGCGCCATCGCAGCCTCGGTGGCATCGTCCCACAGGCCGACGTCGCCATAGGTGATCCGTCCTTCTGGCACGACCGCGCTCGCCTCGATCGTCAGCAGGCCCGCGCCCGAGAGCGCCAGATGCCCCAGGTGGATCAGGTGCCAGTCGGTCATGCAGCCGTTCTCGGCGGAATATTGGCACATCGGCGCGATGACGATGCGGTTGCGCAGCGTCATGCCGCCGACGGTGACGGGCTGGAACAAAGCGGGCTGGCTCATGGGACCTCTTGCGACGGAACGGGTTCGGGCAGGTACGCGCCGGACGGGATTTAGTGCCGCGCCGGCAGGCATACGGTCGCCGACAGCCCGCCGCCGGGCCGCTCGCCGAGCGTCAGCCGGCCGCCATGCAGCGCGGCCAGTTCGCGCACGATGGCGAGCCCGAAGCCATGCCCCTCGCCGCGCTCGTCCAGCCGCACGCCCGGTTGCGTCACCCGCGCACGTTCTTCCGCCGGAATGCCGGGTCCGTCGTCGGCCACGGTCACCTCGAGCCAGCGCGCGTCGCCGGCCTGCACGCCCGCGCGGACACTCACGTCGCGCCGCGCATGGCGCGCCGCATTGTCAAGCAGGTTGCCGACCAGCTCGTCGAAATCCTGCGGATCGATCGCGGCGACGGGATCGCCCGCGACCTCGGACGCGACGGCCAGGCCCCGCTCCGCATGCAGGCGGCGGATCGCGACCACCAGATCGGCGAGCGCCGGCGCGACGCGGGTATTGGCCCGCGCGTCCGCCGTTCCCGCCCGCGCCCGCGCCAGATGGTGCCGGATCGTCGCATCGATGCGCGCGACCTGCGCCGAGGCGTCGGGATCGTCGCGCAGGGCGAGCGCCAGCGTCGCCACGGGCGTCTTGAGCGCGTGCGCCAGGTTGGCCGCCGATTGCCGCGCCGTCGCCAGCGCTGCGGCACGGTCCGCCGCGAGCGCGTTGAGTTCGGCGGCGAGCGGCCGCAGCTCGACGGGCTGATCCTCGTCGACATGCGACGCCGCACCGGTGCGGATCGCCGCCACCTGCGCGCGCAACAGCCCGAGCGGTCGCAGGCCGAGGCGCAACTGGACCAACGTCGCCGCCGCCAGCAAAGCTCCGAGGATGGCCAGCGCCGCCAGCAGCGGCACCAGCGCGTCGCGCAACGGTCGTGCGATCACCGCCCGCGGCGCGGCGGCCAGCAGGGTCACCGCGCCGCGGGCCGTCGTCAGCGTCACCCGCCGCGCGTGCACGGCGCGTCCGGCCGCATCCGCTCCGTCCAGCGCCGCCGGCCCGCCGGGCGCGGCGACCGGTGGCGGCGGGCCTGCCGGCAACGGCGGGCCGTCGCGCAAGACGGGCAGGCTGCGCGATCCGATCGCGCCGTCCGGCGTCTCGATCCGCCAATGCCAGCCGCGTCCCGCCTCCAGCACCGCGGCGCGCTCCGCCAGCCGGTCGCGATCGATCCGGCCGTCACGATCCACGGTGCTGGCGAGCAACGCGATCTCCGCATCGAGCCGGCGGTCGATCCCTTCGGTCACCACCCGCTCCAGCACGCCCGCGATCGCCCAGCCGGCGATCCCCAGCGCCGCCAGGATCGCCACCGCCGACAAAAGCAGCATGCGGCCCTGGATCGAGGCGGGCATCACCCGCCGCACGTCAGCCGGTATCCGCGTCCGCGCACGGTCTCGATCATCTCGGCCCCGATCTTGCGCCGCAGCCGGCCGACGATCACCTCCAGGCTGTTCGAATCGACGTCGGCATCGCCTTCGTAGACGCGTTCGAGCAGATCGAGCCGCTCGATCACCGCCTCGCGCCGGAGCATCAACGTCGACAGCACGCGCCATTCGAACGCGGTCAGCTTCAACGGCAGGCCGTCGAGTTCGAAATGGCCGATCTGCGTGTCGAACGACAGGCGGCCGCAGGCGAGCACCGGTTGCGCATGACCGGCGGCGCGGCGGACCAGCGCACGCAGCCGCATCACCAGCTCCTCCAGCCGGAACGGTTTGACGAGGTAATCGTCCGCCCCCGCCTTGAACCCCGCGACCTTGTCGGACCAGCCGTCGCGCGCGGTCAGGATCAGCACGGGCAGCGTGCGTCCCGCCGCCCGCCATTCGCGCAGCACAATATTGCCGTCCTTGCCGGCGAGCCCCAGGTCGAGCACCGCGGCGTCATAGGTTTCCGTTTCGCCCAGATGCGCGGCATCGATCCCGTTCGCGACGAGATCGACCGCGAAATGTTCGGCCCGCAGCCCGCGCGCGATCGCTGGGCCCAGTTCGTGATCGTCCTCGACGAGTAAGATGCGCATCGCCGGCCCCTCTGCCCCGCCGCTAAACCGAAGCTGAACCGGGCGGTTCAGCGGGGGTCGGCGACTCGGGTCTAGACGGATGTCATCGAGACACCAACCGGAGACCATGACATGTCAGGATTGAACATCGGACGCCGCGAACGGCTCGGCATCGCTGCCGCCGCCCTTCTTGCGGCAGGCGCGGCCGGCGGCGCCGGCGCGGTGGCGCTCACCCGCCCGACGATCGAGATGGCGCCGACCATCGCCACCCCGATCGCCAAACTGCCGTCGAGCAGCGGCATCGTCACCGTGAAGGGCCGCGTCGCGGAAGTCTTCGGCACCCATGTGGTGGTGCAGGACGGCAGCGGACGGGCGATGATCGACACCGGCCGCGACGGCGCGGGCACGCTGGCCACCGGCACGCCGGTGCTGGTGCAGGGCCGCTACGACGAAGGCCAGCTGCGCGCGCACTTCCTGGTCGGCCCATCGGGACAGGTGCAGGCGGTCGGCCCGGCGCACCCGCCGCATGGACCCGGCGGCCCGGACGGCCCAGGCGGTCCCGGCCGGCCGCACGGCCCGCGTGACGGTGGCCCGGACGGCCCGCCGCCGCCCCCGCCGGGTGCCGGCCCCAACGGTCCGCCGCCCCCGCCGCCCGCCGCCGGTCCGGACGGCGCCCCGCTCCCGCCGCCGCCGCCACCCGCGGGCAGCGCCCCTCCGCCGCCGCCCGCCAACGCGCCGGCAGTGGCCCCGCGCACAGTCCCCGCAGGCTGAGCCGTGCGGACCGGGGCGACGAGCATACCCGCTCGTCGCCCCGGTCCACCGGTGCGCCGCACCGGCACGCGGGATCTTCCGCATCCGAGGGCGACGGGCGATAAGCCCCGCCATGTCCGACGCCTTCACCCCCCGCCCGACCGACGCCCTGATCGTCATCGATCCCCAGCGTGATTTCTGCCCCGGTGGCGCACTCGCGGTCGCCGGCGGTGATGCGATCATGCCGGCCATCGCCGATCTCGCGGCCCGCTTCGCCCATGTCGTCGTGACGCAGGACTGGCATCCCGCCGGTCACGGCTCGTTCGCGTCCAGCCATGCGGGCGCCGCGCCGTTCTCGACGATCGAGATGCCGTATGGCGAGCAGGTGCTGTGGCCGGATCACTGCATCCAGGACAGCGACGGCGCGGCCTTCCACCCCGACATCCTCCCGGCGGTACGGCGCGCGCGATTGATCCTGCGGAAAGGCACCGATGCGGCGGTCGATTCCTATTCCGCCTTTCGCGAAAACGACCGCGTCACGCGCACCGGACTCGCCGGCTATCTGCGCGATGTCGGGGCGCAGCGCTGCGTGCTGGTCGGCCTGGCCTATGACTTTTGCGTCGGCTGGTCGGCGCTGGACGCGGTGGCGAACGGATTCGAAGCGGTGATCCTCACCGATCTCACCCGCGCCATCGCGATGCCGTTGGCGCAGGCGCGCACGACGGTGGACGCCATCGAGGACCGGTTCCGCGCGGCGGGCGTCGCCCTCGCCTATTATTCGCGCGCGGTCGCCACCGCGTAGATGGCGGCCGCGCCTTCCATGTTGGTGCGATAGACCACCCAGCGGCCATCCGGCGTGACGTGCTCGTTGGGTTCCAGCGTGTAATCGTGCGTCGCCAGGCTCGCCAGCCGTTCGCTTTCCAGCAGGCCGGGCGCGATCAGGCCGGGCTGCGGCGAGGCCGTCGCCACCGGGCGGAACAGGCTGATCCACTTGCCCGCATTGCTGCCGTCTCCCGCGAAGGTCCGGCGGTCGGGCGAGAGCGTGAAATGGTAGGACGCCTGATCGGGCGCGATCTCGTACCGCGTCCGCGCACCGGACACGACATCGTAGCCGGCAAGCCAGCCGCTGCGCTTCGCGGGCATCTGCAGGTCGTACCAGATCGTCCGCCCGTCGTTGCTCCAGAATTCATGCCCGGCGATCTCGCCCGCCATCGTGCGGGTGTGAACTTTGGTCAGGCGAGTGCCGTCGGTGCGGATCGTCCAGATGCGGTCGACCTTGTCCCATGGGCCTTCGTGGCAGAACATCAGCAGACCGGGGTCGGTCGGCGAGAACTGGACGTGGTTGAGCCAGTCGGTCGCACGATGGATCGTCCGCCGCGCGCCGGTGGCGATCGCGACGCTGTACATCTCCATCGGCACCCGCGCCGCCAGCCGCGCGTCCATCCATTGCGCCTTGGCCGCGCCGAACGACAGCGGCTTGCCGTCCGGGCCGGTGCCCGAATAGGTCGGCGCCCCCGTCCGGGGATCGCGGCGACCCTGTGCGGCGATCGCCGGTGGCGGCGGTTGCAGCTCGCGCTCGCCGGCGAGCAGCGTCTCGTCGGCGTTGATCGCCTCGATCCGGCCGCCCGGCACATCCGCCACCTTGTGCGTCGCGCCGCTGTCCAGGTCGACGCGCCACACCTGGAACGGGCCGCCGTCGTCGACGCTGGTCGCGCGCATGGTGTAATAGGCGCTGCGGCTGCGCGGGCCGGCAAACAGCAGGCGATCGACCTTCGCCGCCAGCACCAGCCGCGTCGCCCAGGTCTTCAGATCGACCACGCGGATACCCTCGGGCGTCAGGTAGATCATCAGATCGCCCTGGGGCGTGAACGGATTATAGTTGAAATACAGCGCGTAATTGCCCGGCGTCGCATCGATGCGGACGATGCGGTGGCCGGTGACGGAATCGATCCACGACGCCGGTGCGGCGATGGACGGCACCGCGGCGGCGGCAGCGAGGGCAAGGGCAAGGGTCAGCATCGGGTTTCGTCGTCCGTCATCATAGCCTGTCGCGCCTCCCCGGCTCGCCGCCGGGGAAGCGCGCCGTCATCAGAACCGCGCGGTGGCGCCGAGCGTGAACGTCCGTCCGATCCGCGTTTCGAACAGCGTGTCCTGCCGCTTGCTGTCGATATACAGCGAGTTGCGCTCGTCGGTGATATTCTGCACCTCGGCGATCAGCTTGATCTGGTCGGTGATCGCGAACGACGCCGAACCGTCGATGAAGGTATTCGGCCGGTTGCCTTGCAGGTCGCTGCCCGGCGAGGCGGGGATGCCGCGGATGTAGCGGTCGCGATAGCTCGCCGTGCCGCGGATGCTGAACCGCGAATCCTCGTAATACAGCGTACCGCTCGCCGAATTCTTCGACAGCCCGACCAGATCCGCGGTGCTCGTCACCGTCGCGACACCGTTCACCGATGCCAGGATATAGGTGATCTTCGACGTCACGTGGTTGTAATTGGCCAGCACGCCGAAGTGCGTGAGGAAACCGGGCAGGAAGTCGAACGGCATCTGTGCGTTGACCTCGAACCCCTTCAACTTGCCGCCGGGCGTGTTGAGCGGCTGGCTGACCGTGAAGATCTCGGTCGGCGCGGTGTTGGTGTTGGCGAGCAGCGCGTCGGGCAGGCCGAGCTGGTTGAACGGGATCTGGCTCGAAACCCGCTGCACATAGGTGCCGATGTCCTTGTAATAGCCCGCGACCGACAGCAGCGAACCGGGCCGGAAATACCATTCCAGCGCGACGTCAGCGGTGTTGGCGCGGATCGGGTCGAGCAACGGGTTGTTGAGCGTGCCGACCCGCGTCGTCGCGGTGACGCCGCTGTTGGGCGCCAGCGACGGCAGGTCGGGACGCGACATCACCTTCGCCCCCGCGACGCGCAACTGCACCTGCGGCGTCAGTTCGAACACCACGTTCGCCGATGGCAGCCAGTCGGTGTAGCCGCGGTTCACCACGGCGCGCTGGCCGCGCAGCCCGGTCGGCGTCGTGCTGTCCGCGACCGGGATATAGCCGACCGAATGCTGGTCGGTGTGGACGTAGCGCACGCCGAAGTCGCCGCGGATCGGGATGGGCAGCAGCGACTGGGTGTCGAACTGCGCCATCGCATAGCCGCTCGACACCTGTTCGCGGATTTCGGACACCGCGGCGCCGCATTCGGCCCCGCAGAATTTGACCCCTGCGAAGTTGAACGTCTTTTCCCACGCTTCGGAATCGATCGCGACCCAGCTTTTCGGCGCACCCGATCCGAACAAGGTGTCGAGCCCGGTGATCTGGCGCGTGATGCTCGCGAGCGTCGTACCGGCCGGCAGCGCGGTGACCACGGTCTGCGCCGTATAGGGCAGCGTGCCGACCGACTTGAAGTCCGATTCGCGATACTGTCCGCCGGCGCGGACGGTGAAGCCGGGCGCCGCCTTCCAGTCGAAGTTCGCTTCATAGGTCTGGTTGACGGTCGTCTGCTTGAGCGGCCGGCCCTGGAAGCTGAAGCCGCCGAGCACGGTGCCGTCGGACAGGCCGGGCGCGTAGTTGAAGTTCGCCGGGTTGGAAACGTCGAAGCCGAAGCCGAGCAGCGGCGTGCTGTTGCCGTCGCGATAATCGATCGAGAAGTTGCGCGTGTCGATCGCGTCGATGAACGTCTGCAACCGCTTCTTGCCGTCCAGCACCGACCGGTTGACGCCCGCCATCAACGTCACCTTCAGCGTGTCGCTGAGATCGTGTTCGAGGTTCCAGTTGACCTGGCCGAAGCTCGATACGTAGCGGTCGACCAGTCCTTCGGACCGGACGTCGACGCCGTCGAACAAGCCATAGGTCAGCGAGCCCAGCGGATCGAAGGCGACGTCCTTCACCGATACCATCGGCTGGCCGTTGTTGGTGATGCTGCGGCCGAAGGACAGGCCGGCGATGTAATTGTCGCGGCGGGTGACGTCGAGCCGCGAATAGAGTGCGTCGATCCACATGTTGGTCTTGTCGTCAGGCGCCCATTGCAGCGTGACCGAGCCGCCGATCCGTTCCTGCGTCTGTTCCGAATTGAGGTAGCGCGGGATGCGCGGCAGGAAGGCGCCGCTGCCCTGGACATTGGGCAGATCGGGGCGACGCAGGCCGATCACCGTGTTGTAAGCCGCCGTGCTGCTGGTGCGCGGGTTGCCGGTGCTGCACAGGTCGGCGGTCGCGCCCTTGGTGCCGATCGGCGGGCTGACCGGCGCGTAGCCGACGGGCGTGCAGAAGGGCGCGTTGACGCCGGCGGTGGTGAGGCCATTGGTGTTCGCCGACAGGATGTCCACCGCCGAATAGCCGACTTCGCGCGTTTCGCGCTTCTGGTAGGAGCCGGAGGCGAGGATGCCGAAGGTGCCGTCACCGAACTTCTTTGACACGAGCAGCGAGGCGCGCGGGTTCACCTTCTTCGACAATTCACCGTAGATGCCCCGCAGCGTCGCGGCGACGACGAAGTCCTGCTTGTAGTCGAGCGGCTTGGGCGCGCGCAGATCGACCGTCGCGCCCAGCGATCCTTCCTCCAGGTCCGCCGACGGGGTCTTGCGCACGGTCAGCGACGAAAAGATTTCGGACGGGAAGACGTTGAAGTCGAAGCTGCGCCCCGCATTCTGTGCGCCGTAGATGTCGGACGAACCGGTCTGCGCCGATCCCTCCATGCCGTTGATGCGGACACGCGTGAATGCCGCGCCGAGGCCGCGGACGGAGATGTTGCGTCCTTCGCCGCCATCGCCGCGCGCCAGCGACACGCCGGGCACGCGCTGCATCGATTCCGCCAGGTTGGAATCGGGGAACTTGCCGACATCCTCGGCGACGATGCTGTCCACCGATGCGGTTTCGCGGCGCTTGAGACCCAGCGCGCTGTTCAGCGAGGCGCGGAAACCGGTGACGACGATGTCGTCGCCCTCACCCGTCGTGGTCGCGGTCTGGTCCGCCGGCGTGGTCGCGGCCGGCGTCTCCAATGCGGTGGAGTCGGCGGAAGGGGTCTGCTTCTGCTGCTGTCCGGGTGCCGAGGCCGGCGCGGTCTGCGCCACGGCCGGCGCCGCCGCGAGTGCCGTCGCCATCGCCACCACCGATACCGCGCCGCTGATCGTTCCCACACGAACCATGGTCATCTTGCCCCTCTCCTGTTGTGCCGACCGGGTCGTTCCCGACTTCTCTGGCGTCACGTCGAGGCTAGGCGAGCGGCATGAGTGGTCAAGTCACTATCTGTGTGTTGTATCCAGCATGTGGGAATATAGCCGCTACGGCTTGATCCTGGGCGCTATTCCGACGCAACCGTTGCAATAACGCAACAACTTACAGCATGATGGACCGCCGGGGTTCAATCGACGCTCCGCTGCGTGATCGTCGCCGACGCCAGTCCTGCGGCCCTGGCCGTCAGCGTGATCGTACCCGCGCCGCGGCCGCGCAGGAACGCCACCGCCCGTCCGTCGACGACCTGCCGCCGGGTCGACGCGAACGGCGTGTGATCCGTGACGCCGCCATTGTCGAACGCCGCCAGCGCACCGGTGCCGCTCACCTCCAGCGTGACCGCATCCGTGGCGGTGGGCACGACCACGCCGCTGGCATCGACGACTTCGACCCGCACGGCGACGACGTCGTCGAAGCCCGACCCGACCGCCTTCGCCTCCGGGACCAGTCGCAACGCCGCTGCCGGGCCGGCCGTGCGCAGCACGTCCTCCGCCACCTTGCGCCCGCCACGATAGCCGATCGCGCGCAGCTCGCCCGGCGCGAACGGCACCTTCCACACGATCGCGCTGTCGTCGGCATGGCGCGGCTTGCGCCCCAGCGAGCGACCGTTCAGCGACAGCTCGACCTCGTCGGCATTGGCATAGACCTCCACCGTCTCGTCATGCGGACGGCGGTCGTCGGGCGACCAATCGGCGAGCGCGCCCGGCCCCTTCGGCTGCGGCACCGCGATGCCGACCATCGTCGGCATCTCGCTGACGTCGACCACCGCGGTCACCCGGCGCGCGAGCTTGACGACCGGCGTTTCCGCCCACCAGCTCGCCCGTTCCCAGCCGATAGGCTTGACCCCATCGACGCGGTCGACCAGCCCCGACGGATTGCTGATCGCGGGCCAGCCGATCCGGTCCGCCTCGCCAAGGTAATCCGCGCCCGTCCACAGGAACATGCCGGCGTAGGCGGGATCGTCGCGCACCACGATCCAGCTTGCCCGGTTCTTGCTGTTCTCGGTGCCGACGATCGCGCGGCCCGGCTTGTCGGCATGCGCCTTGGCCAGCTCCGTCTCCCGGTAATTCTGGCCGACGACGTCGAGCAGGTCGGCGGTGCCGTTTTCGTAATCGTGCGTCGTGTTGGGCCGGAACAGCGCCATCGTGACGGGCCGCGTCGGATCTTCGGCGTGGAAGATCGTCTTGAGCCGGGTGATGATCGACTGTGCGACCAGCGGATAGGGCGTGTCGTGGATCTCGTTGCCGATCGACCAGATCACCACGCTGGGATGATTGCGGTCGCGCCGCACGAAGTCGCGCGCGTCGATCGACGACCAGTCGGTGAAGAACAGGTGATAATCCTGCGGGTTCTTCGCGACCGTCCACATGTCGAACGCCTCGTCCATCACGATCAACCCCAGCCGGTCGCACAGGTCGAGGAATTCGGGGGAGAAGGGATGATGCGCGGTGCGGATCGCGTTGACGCCGAGCGCCTGCAACCCGCGCAACCGCCGCTCGTAGACCGCCAGCGGCACCGCCATGCCGAACGGACCGCCGTCGGCGTGGATCGCCACGCCCTTCAGCTTGATGTTGCGCCCGTTGAGCCAGAAGCCCGTCGCCGGCACGAACCGCGCGTCGCGGATGCCGAACGGCACGCGCTCTTCGTACAGCACCCGTCCATCGCCGGCCCGCACCCGCACCAGCGCGCTGTAGAGCGCGGGATCGCGGATGTCCCAGCGCCGCGGATCGGCCACCGCGCCAGTCAGCGACACGGCCGTCGTCCGTCCGGCGGGCAGCATGGTCACCGCGCCCTGCATCGGCGGCAGCTCGCGACCCTGGGGCGTGCGGATCACCGCCTCCAGCCGCACCGCGACCGGCCGGGCGGATTGGTTGGTCACGTCGCTCGCGATGGCGAGCCCGGCGCTCCGGGCGTCGAGGCTCGCCACGCGCACCTGCGTGCCCCAGGGTTCGGCATGGACGTCGCCGGTGACGATCAGCCGGACGTGGCGATAGATGCCGCCGCCCGCATACCAGCGCGAGGCGGGCTGCGCCGAGGTATCGGCGCGCACCGCGATCACATTGTCCGCCCCCGCAGCGTTCAGGTGGGGCGTGATCTCGTAGCGGAAGCTCGCATAGCCGCTTGGCCGGTAGCCGACGTGGTGGCCGTTGATCCACACCCCCGATCGCTCCATCACGCCGTCGAATTCCACGAAGACGCGGCTGTGGGCGGCACTGGCGGGCAGCGCGAAATGCTTGCGATACCAGGCGACACCGGTCGGCAGGAAGGCGCCCGACCCGGTCGCCGCGGCCTGTCGATCGAACGGGCCCGCGATCGCCCAGTCGTGCGGCAGGTCGACGCGCTGCCAGCCGCCGTCGCCGAACGCGGGCCGCTCCGCGCCAGCGACGTCGCCGCGGGTGAAGCGCCAGCCGGCATCGAACGCCCGCGCGCCACTGGTCTGCGCCCCGGCTTGCATCGCCAGCAGCGTCATACCAGCTGCCAGGGCTGCCAGTGTCGTCCTGATCGCGATCATCGCCCGCGCACCCTCTTCACCGCCTTCCCACGTTCGAAAAAGGCCGCGCCTTTCACATTGTGGGATTGATTATTGTGAATTGAAACTCATCGGAAAGCGGTGCAATGTCAAGGCATAGCGGCCGTGCGAGCCGCCCGATGCACGGCGAAGTGCCGGATGAGAGGAGCCTGACGTGAAGCATGGGATCTGGTTCGCCGCTGCGGCGCTGGGTATGGCGACGACCGCCTGGGGCCAGCAGCCCCTGCCGATGCTGACCGCGAAGCCGGGGGCGCAGGCGACCCCGCCGAAGTCATGGATCGACCAGACGACCGGCCACCGCATCGTCCGCATTTCCGACGAGCCCGGCAGCAGCAGCAACTATTTCAACGTCAACAGCTACACGCCCGACGGTCGCTGGATGGCATATAGTTCGCCGAGCGGGATCATGGCGCTGAACCTCAAGACGTTCGCGTCGAAGCTGATCATCCCGGGCCGCGTCAGCCTGCAATTCGTCGGCCACCGCACCGGCACCGTCTATTACCTGACGGCGCTGGAGCAGACGCAGGGGCACGACGCCAATTCCGCCTTCACGCCCGGCGCCAGCGCCGGCCGCCCCGCGCGCGAGCGGGGGCCGCGGGCGATCATGGGCTATGACATTGCGACGGGCAAAAGCCGGCAGATCGCGGTGCTCGATCCCGGCTATTCGATCGCCACGATCAACGCGGACGAGACGCTGTTCGCCGGCGCGCGGAACACCGGCGACGGTCCGGGCGCCGGCGTCGCACCGGGCAGCGTCATGGCCAGTCGCGATCCCGCGAGCGAGGTCGGCCCGCACGGCGAAAAGCTGACCTATGCCGAGGGGCGCGAGGTGCAGATCAACCGCCGGCTGATGCAGCGCATTCCGATGGAGATCTTCACGATCAACATCGCCACCGGCGCGCGGCGGACGATCACCGCCTCGACCGATTGGCTCAACCACCTGCAATTCTCGCCGACCGATCCGAACCTGCTGCTGTATTGCCACGAGGGCAATTGGCACGTCGTCGACCGGCTGTGGCTGGTCCGCGTCGATCGTCCCGATACGCCCAGATTGCTCCACGTCCGCACCATGAACATGGAGATCGCCGGCCACGAATGGTGGAGCGCGGACGGACGCACCGTCTGGTACGATTTGCAGACGCCGCGCGGCGAGGATTTCTGGGTGGCGGGTTATGACGTCGCCACGGCCAAGCGCCGCTGGTATCACCTCGATCGCAACGCCTGGGGCGTGCACTTCAACAGCGCGCCCGACGGCAAGACCTTCTCCAGCGACGGCGGCGATCCCGAGATGGCGGCCCACGCGCCGGACGGCAAATACATCTATCTGCTCCGCCCGCGCGCGATCCCCGACGTGGCCGGCATCCACGCGGCGAACAGCGCAGACCTGATCACGCCCGGCGCCTTCGATCCCGAAAAGCTGGTCGACCTGCGCAACCACGATTATCGGTCCGAACCCAACGCAAGCTTCACGCCCGACGGCAAGTGGCTGGTGTTCCGTTCGAACATGTGGGGACCGGGGCACGTCTATGCGGTGGAGATCGCCAGGCCGCGCCCCTGAGGGGCGGCCGCCCTACAGCAAGGTTTCCAGCGCGATCGGGAAGTGCGTCGGACGCACACCCGTCGCGTGCCAGACCGCGTTGGCGACCGCGCCGGCGGTGCCGGTGATGCCGATCTCGCCGACGCCCTTGATGCCGAGCGGGTTCACGTACGGGTCCTCCTCGGGCACCTGGATGCAGTCCAGCGAGGGCACGTCGGCGTTCACCGGCACGTGATAGTCGCCCAGATCGGCGTTCATGATGCGGCCCGTGCGCGGATCGACGATCGCGCGTTCGTGCAGCGCGAACGACACGCCCCAGATCATCCCGCCGTAATATTGGCTGTCCACCATGCGCGGGTTGATGATCCGCCCGGCCGCAAAGGCACCGACCACCCGCGTGGCGCGGATCTGGCCGAGGTCGGGATCGACCGTGACCTCCGCGAACACCGCGCCGTGCGCATGCAGCGCATAATCGTCGCGGGCGGGATCGGCGGCGCCGGTGCCCTTGCCCTCCACCGACGCGCGACCGGCACGGCGCAGGATATCGGCATAGGTTTCGCCGCGACTCTCGTCGTCGCGGCGACACAGCCGGCCGTCGCGCGCGACGACGCCGGTGTTCCCGGCGCCATAGAGCGGCGATGCCGGATCGTTGGTGGCGAGCGCCGCCAGTTCGGTGATCACCGCATGTCCCGCCTCGTGGATCGCCATTCCGGCGGTAGCCGTATGGCCGGACCCGCCGGCGATCCCCGCATCGGGCAGGTCCGAGCTGCCCGAGCGGAAGTCGGTCCGTTCCATGTCCAGCCCCAGGCTGTCGGCGGCGATCTGGGCCAGCGCGGTCCAGGCGCCCTGCCCCATGTCATGGGCGCCGATCTCGACCGTGCCGCGCCCGTCGTCGCGCAGGATGGCGCGCGCATGCGCTTCGAACATGATCGCCGGGAAGGTGGCGGTGCCCATGCCCCAGCCGACCAGCAGCCCATCCGCATCGCGCATGCTACGCGGCGCCAGCGGACGCTTCGACCAGCCGAACCGATCCGCCCCTTGCGCATAGCATTCGCGCAACGCCTTGGACGAGAACGGTTTGCTCGACATGGGATCGACTTCGGCATAATTGGCGAGGCGGAAGGCCAGCGGGTCCATGCCGCAGGCATAGGCCGCCTCGTCGATCGCGCATTCGAGGGCGATCGATCCGGTCGCTTCGCCCGGTGCGCGCATGAAGCCCGGCGTGCCCGAATGCACGCGCACCACTTCATGCGCGGTGCTGATCGCGGGACTGGCGTAGAGCGACTGGGTGGTGTTGGACGCGGGTTCGAAGAAATCGTCGAACATGCTCGACACGGTCCGGGTGTGATGGCTGAGCGCCGTGATCCGTCCGTCGGCGTCGGCGCCGACCCGCACGGTCTGCCGCGTCGGCGCGCGATGGCTGACGGGACCGTACATCTGTTCGCGGCGCAGGACGAGCTTCACCGGCTTACCGGCCAGCCGTGCGGCGAGGATGCCGAGCACCATCGGACCGGCGATCATCCCCTTCGACCCGAAGCCACCGCCCAGGAAGGGGCTGCGGATATGAATGTCGGCGGGATCGATCCCGAACAGGCCGGCGATGCGACCCTGCGCCATCGCCATCCCCTGGCTCGGCATGTCGATCGACAGCGTCTCCCGATGCCCATCCCTGCCCCACGCGGCGACGATCGCATGCGGCTCCATCGCATTGTGATATTGCGAGGGCGTCTCGTAGATCGTCTCGATTGTCACCGCCGCGTCCCGCAACGCCGCGTCGACGTCGCCGATCGCGGCGACGGCCGGCTGTCCGGCGCCGACGACCGGCGGTACGAAGGGGTCGGCCGCATCCAGCCCGACCAGCGGCACGTCCGCATCATAGTCGGGCGCCAGCAACGCCGCGCCCTCGGTCGCGGCCTCCAGCGTATCGGCGATCACCACCGCGATCGGCTGGTGCGCATAGCGAACGCCGTCGGTCTGCAGCAGGTCGAGCCGGAACATGAAGGGATTGGTCTTTTCGTCCGGGTCCTGCGCCAGCGCCGGCCGGTTGTCGGGGGTCATCACCGCGACGACGCCGGGGTGCGCGCGCGCCGCCGCGACGTCGAGCGCGGTGACCCGGCCCGATGCGATCGCGCTGACCGCCATCACGGCGTGCAGCATGCCCTCGGGATGATTGTCCGCGGCATAGGTCGCACGCCCGGTGACCTTGAGCGCACCTTCGGCGCGGGTCAGCGCCTGGCCGATGTTCGATCCTTGACGCCGGTGCAGCGGCGCGGTGGTGAGCGTGACGTCAACCATGGTCGATCTCTCCGGCAAGGGCGGCGAAGGGCGAAGCGGGTAGCGCGGGCAGGCGCGCGGGGGTGCCGGCGGCGGCGCGCAGCAAGGCGCGCACCGCGATCCGCCGGGCGAGATCGATCTTGAAGCCGTTGTCGCCGGACGGCCTCGCATCGGCGAGTGCGGCATCCGCGACCCGTTCGAAGGTCGTGCGATCGGGCGTCGCACCACGCAGCAACGCGTCGGCCGCCCCGACGCGCCACGGCTTGGCGGCGACTCCGCCCAGTGCCAGCCGCCCTTCCCGGATCCGACCGTCGACGATGTCGAGCGCCGCGGCGGCGGAGACGACGGCGAAGGCGTAGGAGGTCCGCTCGCGCAGCTTGATATAGCGGGCATGCGCCGCGAACGCGCGGCTGGCGGCGGGCAGACGGACGGCGACGATCATGTCGCCCGGCGCCAGCACGGTCTCCTGCCACGGCGTCTCGCCCGGCAGGCGGTGGAGATCGACCAGCGCCACCTCGCGCTGCCCCTCCACGCCCTCGATCTCGACGATCGTATCGAGCGCGGCGAGCGCGACGCAGAAGTCGGACGGGTGCGTGGCGATGCACTTGTCGCTCCAGCCCAGGACGGCGTGCAGCCGGTTCTCGCCGCCCAGCGCATCGCAGCCCGAACCGGGATCACGCCGGTTGCAGGCGCTCGCCGTGTCCCAGAAATAGCTGCACCGCGTCCGCTGGAGCAAATTGCCCGCCACGGTGGCGGCGTTGCGCAACTGCGGCGACGCCCCCGACAGCAGCGCCTCGGCGACCGCGGGAAAGTCGGCGGCAAAGTCGGAATCGAACGCCAGCGTGCTGTTCCGCACCAGCGCGCCGATCCTCACGTCCCCGTTCGCCAGCCGCTCGATTCGGTCGAGACCCGGCAGGTGGGTCAGGTCGACCAGCCGATCCGGCGCCGCGACGCCGCATTTCATCAGGTCGAGCAGGTTGGTGCCCGCGCCCAGGAACATCGCGCCGCCGTCGGCGCCGGCCGCGACCGCATCGGCGACACGCGTCGGACGGACATAATCGAACCGGTTCATGCCGCCTTCTCCACGCCGGCGGCGATCATCTCGCGCTGTGCGGTGCAGACCGCCTCTGTGATCCCACGATAGGCGCCGCAGCGGCACAGATTGCCGCTCATATTCTCGCGGATCCGCTCGGGATCGTCCCCCGCCTGCGCTTCGTCGATCAGGCCGATCGCGCTCATGATCTGGCCGGGCGTGCAGAAGCCGCACTGGAAGCCGTCGTGCGCGATAAAGGCGCGCTGCACCGGGTGCAGCGTGTCGCCGTCCGCGACGCCCTCGATCGTCGTGACCGCGGCGCCGTCGTGGCTGATCGCCAGCGCCAAGCAGGAATTGATCCGCCGGCCGTCGACGATCACGGTGCACGCGCCGCACTGCCCGCGGTCGCAGCCCTTCTTGGTGCCGGTGAGGTGCAGCCGTTCGCGCAGCAGATCGAGCAGCGTGACGCGGGGATCGTCCAGCTCGATCGTGTGGCGGGTGCGGTTGATCGTAAGGGCGATGGAGAAAGTCATGCCAAAACTCCGATCGATGCTATGACAGCGTCAATACCGACCTGTGTTATACGGAGGGCTCCTCCGTTTTACAATGGAGCATGACGAAGACGCGATGCAGCCGGCGGCGAACCGACCGAACCGCACGATCCGATCCGACGTGCAGCGCAATCGCGAACGGTTGCTCGCCGCCGCCAAGACGGTGTTCGGGCGCAGCGGCATGCGCGCCACGCTGGATGCGGTCGCGCGCGAAGCGGGCCTCGGCATCGGCACGCTGTACCGCCACTTTCCCACGCGGGAGGCGCTGTACGAGGCGGTGTACCGACGCGACGTCGAACATCTGGTCGGGCTCGCCGATCAGGCGATCACCGCGCCCGATCCGGTCGAGGGGCTGCGCTGCTGGCTGCACGCGATGATCGACGTGATCGCGACCAAGAAGGGCATGATCGCCGCGCTCGCACTGGCGGCGGACGCCACCAATGCCATTTCAGCCCGCACGACGGGGCCGCTGCGCACGGCGATCGACGGACTCGTCGGCCGCGCCGTCGCGGCCGGGCAATTGCGGAACGGGGTCGACGGAGAAGCGCTGCTGCTCGCCGTCGTCGGCATGAGCATGCTGCGCGATCAGCCGGGGTGGCAGGACAGCGTCAGGCACCTGATCGATGCGCTGATCGACGGGCTCGGCCTGGCGGGGAAGGCCGGCGCGACGACCTGATCGATCAGGAGTCGGCGCCGACCGGCTCGTGATACGGGCAGCCGTTGGTGCGGGCGCGGAAGTCCGCCGAGTGGCGATAGGTCGCGTTGCGCGCCCGGTTGATGTTGCCGAGCGGCTGGTGCGCCACCAGCCCGGTCCACACGCTGAAGCGCGTTTCCTCGTTGATGCGGCGGACATGCTCGTCGCTCCAGCTGTCCTGCGCGGCGGCACGGATCGTCGCGACGCGCTGGAACGGTGCTTCGTCCTCCCGCCATTCGACCGTGGGATCCTCGATCGGCTGCCGTTCCAGATCGCGGCAAAGCTGAACCTGGAATTCCCACTCCGCGTCAATACCCGCCATCCCGCTCCGCACGTCCTCGCGAATGGCGTCCTCGCGGCCGTTCACCTCGACGATCCGCCCGGTGAACGCGGTCAAGGCAGGGGCGACCGGCACCACCCGGAACTTGGCGACATGATCGCCCCAGCGAAACGGCGTTACCGAATAATAGGTCTCGCCCAGCGGATCGACGTTGGGCGCGCCACCCAGCGAATCGACCGCGGAGCTTTGTGCGCCCACCGCCTCCAGCGCGTTGTGAACGCCGCGCAGTGCCGCGGACAGGACGGTCTTCGTCCCTTCCAGCCGATCGGTGGTGCGGGCGAGCATCTTGAGGTTGGCGAGGAACTTGTCGGCGGTCTTCGCCTGGAACACCTTGCCGTTGACCATGACGAAATCCTGCGCGCTGCCCTCCGCGCCCGGTAGGCGCTCGCCCGCCGCGTTCAGCACCTTGATGGCGAGGCCGCGCGGCAGGCTGATCGTATCGGGCAGGATGTCTCCGGCATTGGTCGACATCCGCATCAGCACCTCGTGCCGGCCGGGCGTCGCGAACAGCCCCTGCGCCAGTTCCGGCGGCAGATCGGCGTCGACGAACAATTCGCCCGCGACCAGGCCGTGCGACTTGGCGTGCACCGACCGCACCGCGTGGCCGTAATCCTCCTCCGTCCGCTTGAGGATGACGTCGAAGGCCGCGTTCAGCCCGTCGATCGTCTGCGGCTCGTCGGGCTGCCGCTCTTCGACGTCGGCGCGATAGCGGATGGGGGCGTTGACCATGTCGTGAATCTCATCATATCTGCGGGTGTCGCGTGATGAACCCCCGAGCGGCATGCAAGGTTTCGGTACGATCCGGTCCATTTGGGCGGTGACGAGCACAACGCTCCGATCGCCGACCTCACGCCGATCAGGAAAGCCGCCGGGTCGAACGGTCTGACTAAGGCGCGACGGCAATGAAAAAGCCCGACCGCTGATGAAGCGATCGGGCTTTTTCGATGGTGGGCGTGGCAAGGATTGAACTTGCGACCCCTGCGATGTCAACACAGTGCCACCGCCTCATGACCATCGAAAGTCCCCGAGAACCGCGAAAAACCGGCAATCACCGCGCTCCTTGCCGCACTTCTATGCCAATTTTGCCCGAGGTTCAACTCGGCACTGTGTCATTGATGTGTCACCCACCGAACGGGCCTCAACTGTATCTAAAATACCTGGATAAGCGTTTTTATGTAATCGGACGCGCCTATGGTAATATCGCCATGCAAGCCCGTAACAAGCTAAACCGTCTCTATCTGAAAAGAAAAGCTGTTAGGGACAAACTTTACAACGCCAATATTCCGTACTTCATTTTCTTTCATGAAGTCTAGCATCCAGTCGTTGCGGAACCGCCTGAATAGGTCCCAGTCACCTAAAAGCTGCAAACCTTCCGCTGGGATTTGGGCCGCAGCAAAGTCCCCAAATTCAGATTTGGCACATACGGCAAGGGACTCGCGGGCGCCGAGTTTGGCAATAACACTGGACAACCGCCTTGGAACAAGAAGCCCGTTTAAGCAACTTCGAAACTGCCCGTCTGGATCATCCATCAATGCAGGAGTTTGGGCAGCATCGATCTGCGATCGCGAGAACAATATAGAAATATCAAGTTCCGCGATTAATTCCTCTGGCAAACGGCCGGCGCGCTGCTCGGTTGAAAAAGCGACCGCGCAAATTGCCGAAGCCCAAAGAGCTTTTTGACTCTTTCTTGTGGCTCCAAACAACGAGATAAACTTGGCCTCTTCATCGGAGTCAAAGCCTCGAGGATCGCCACCAATAATAGACCTGTAATGGGCAACCAGCCGCGTGTTTGCCGCAGCGTCGTACAAGCCCGCAAAGCCTGCGTTCCAGAACCATGTACTCGCAGCACGAGGGTTTTGCGTCACCCACCCCCGCTGTTCCAGAGCCACCATTGGAGGAAGAAGGTTTAAGTACGGCAAAAATTCACGCTTCAATACGCCACAATGGGAACGAAGGAAAGAAATGACCCTTACGGCCGCTTCCACTACATCGTCCCAAGCGCCTTGAACTTCCTGTTTGGATAAATCTAAGACAGCCGACTGCCTTAGATCACCTCGCCTAAGAAGGGAGATCGACTGCAATAAAGGTAGCCCGTCGTCCCCAAAAAACGTGCCCAAGCTTGCATGCTTTTCAAGCGACTCCAGCCACTTATCTCTAAGGTTCCAGTTGGTGTCGAACGATTTAGCTACAACGAGGTCAAACGTGTTAAGCGTCAGTCCGGTCTTGTTAACTTTCTCAAATATACGTGAAATAGCGGACGGCTCTATTTCTCCGTCAAGCTTAACTACTGGAAATTCATAGTCGTGAATGGCACTCAACCGGTACGTATACAAATCCGTAATAAGATTACGGATGATAGACGATTTGACGGGATCGAGAATTTTCATCAAGATCCGGTCACGCCAATTAAAAAATTCTGTCGCAGAACGGAGTGCGGTAAGAGGTATCACCCTACGTTCGATTTGATTCTCGGGAGTTTGATAGTTTCGCTCCCATTGGCGCCGACGAACAGAGATGATTGCCTCATCTATCTCTTGGTCAGCGGCAACATCCCAGCGAATCGCGAAACGTGCTTCACCTTTTCCGTACAGAGCCTGATAGAGAGAAGTCAGACGTTGCTGACCATCCAGTACGCCATAGGTGATTTTTCCTAGCGGAGGCGCACCCTCCATTGAGCGCAATCTAAAAATGGGACTGTCGCCTGCCAATAGGAGTAGGCTTCCTGCTGGCCATCCAGAAAAAACAGTAGCCAAGAGTGATCGAATATCGTTCTCGTTCCAGTCGAAGTCTCGTTGGAACTCGGGAATGCCAATGCGGCCTTGGTCAATCCCGTCTACCAATCGACCGAGATGAAACTGTTCAACCGCTGTATTTGAGTATCTCATTTTAGAATCTCATCGTTGAACCGAATTGGGGCTTGATCAATTCTTTGTATTTGCGATGCCAACCAAGACGATGGAAAGTCACCCCTGTTGCCGTGGTGAAAATAATAATAATCGACGTCGGCACCAACTCGTCCAGTTACTGCGGTGATCTGAATAATCGATAGGTCGTCGCATACGGCTAGTGAATATAGCGGTCTGGTCGGCAGCAAGCGGACGGTAATAACTGATCCGGGCACAAGATGACCTCGCTGCTTTAAATCTTTCCAAGCAGCCTCGATTCTTGAAATTGACTCCGTAACGGCGTAGCCTAGCGCATCAGGAGTCATATTCTGCGTCGATGCCAGTCATCGAAGTACGGACCTTGAGGATCTGGAAAGAAAAAGCTCACGCGCGAGGGCCTTTGCCTGGCACCGTCAAACACTCGCGATACATTTTGTTCAATCCAGCTTTGTGGATTTATCAAAAGGAATGAAAGCTGCGATCGCGCCTGATAGATTTCGTGCCAGTTCAGAGATGTAATCGGTCCCGCCCCGACGAGTTGCTGCGCAGAAATTCCTCTATTGATGCCGACGAGTCTCATCATTTCGCGGTATACGTTACGCCGCAAAGCCAGTTCAAAAAAAAGTGAAAGCGCGCCGGTGGATACAAGCGTCGTAGCGATAGCTAGCGCCGTGTTCGAGACCCACGGTGTAGATGTTTTCGCTGTCAGTCCGGCGCCTACGCAGCCTGCAACGGTCATCGCGAATCCGATAAATCGCGCCTTCCAGTCAGTGACCTCAACAGCAAGATTATCAGTAGCTTTGATCATCGCGCCCCCATCCCTTCATTGTGTCTGGGGCGGATCCAAAGTGCAACCGTGCCCTTGAGGTTTGTCACCGCTGGCGCACAGCTTGTAACCTTTGAGCCTGCCTTACAGACGAGGTGCTGATTAGCTTAGAAGATAGGACTCCACATAATCGCGCTAGGCGCGTAATTAGAGGGTATCTTATGAGCGACTCGGAGCCAACATGTCACGCATCGCATACTACCGCTGTTCAACGTCAGATCAGAGCGTGGAGTCCCAACGTCAGGCGCTAGGCGGCGTCTTTGACAAAGAGTTCGCCGATGAGGGCGTGTCCGGCGCGGTGCTTGCTGCTGATCGTCCGGGCTTCGCAGCATTGCTAGGTTACGTTCGTGAAGGCGATACCGTCTGCATCTACGCCATCGACCGTCTAGGCCGTGACGCGCTCGATGTTCAGGCGACCATCCGCCGGTTGATCGACAAAGGGCTAACGGTGGATGTTCGCGGCTTGGGTCCGATTGCCAAGGGCGTAGGCGAGTTGATCGTTGCTGTACTAGCGCAGGTTGCCGAAATGGAGCGCCAGCGGATTAGAGAGCGGTGCAATGCAGGCCGCGCCGCCGCGAAGGCCTCGCTTGCGACGACTGGCAGGACGCATAGAGGCAAGGCGAGCCTTGGCAGGCCTGTTGCAGCAGATCGCGTTCAGGTTCAGGCATGGCGTAAGGATAATGCTGCCAGCATCGCCCAGACGGCGGCGCAGTTTGGCTTGTCGCTTGCTACCGTTAAACGGTATTGCGCCGCCGCCTAATGGCAACGTGCGGCGAGTAATTGCACTCGCGTAGAGGACGAAGTCCTAGAAAACACGTTGTTTGGTTATCCCAATCCACGCAGTCAGATGCTCGGTCGAGTTCAAGCCTCACACATCCCAAGTTACTAAGGGGTCTTTGACCGCACCCTAAACCCCCATTTACCGGCCGCCGGTATAACGGCGGCGTGTCCAAAAAGCCGTTCCGCGCCGTTCCCATCCAACTGGGCAAGCACCACCGCGCGAAGCGGCGGCGGGCGCGGTTCCGACGAGCAGCTATACCGGCGGCGATCCTTGGGGCCGCGGCTATGGTGGGCGGCATCGTTGGCATCATGCCACCTTCAACCCTGTCGTTCCTCGAACCTGGCTACGAGGGTGCGGTCAGCGGCTGCACTGTCACGGACGGCGATACCATCCGCTGCAATGGCGAGCGCATAAGGCTGCTGGGCATCGATTCGCCTGAACTGCCCGGTCATTGCCGCGAAGGCCGGGACTGTGTCGAAGGTGATCCTATGAGGCGACGCAATCGCTAGCTGACGGATTGGGGGGGGGGGACGATCCGCATCAATCGGGTTGGCGAAGATCACTGCGGACGTACCTTAGTCACCCTGTTCAGCGACAAGGGCGATCTGTCGTGGTGGCAGCTTGAACACGGACAGGCGCTTTACAAGCCGAAGGGTATGATCGGAAGCGGTCCTGCGCACGTGCCCCTAGGCTGTCGCGTTCTAGCGTCTGTTATTGGAAATCATGTTGGACGCACTCGTCCAGCCATTTACAACGGTTCGGTACCGCGCTTATCCTCTTAACCATAATATAAACAGGAGGATAGGATGAGCAGAAAGGTCGTTTACGGCTTCGCAGTCATGCTCGCGGCGCTTGGAACCCCGCTGGCAGCGCAGACAGTACAGCCGCGTTTTACGTCGTTGACCGTTTTTGGCGATAGCCTTGTAGATGCGGGCAACATCAGATCGCTTGGCCTCGGTGCGAGCCCAACGCAGGGCTATTTCAATGGGCGGTTCACAAATGGGTATGATTATACCGACCTGCTAAGCATTAGCTTGTATGGCGCTCCTACCGTGGCTTCTCGGCTTGGAGGAACGAACTTCGCGTTTGGTGGGGCAAGGGCCACGTCAACGACAGGCGTTCCTGACCTTGTTGAACAGCTAGGTTTGTACAGTGGCTACCTTGCGACCGGGAAGGCAGTCGATCCAAACGGGCTATATGTCCTCAACTTTGGCGGGAACGACGTTTTTGCTGCGGCTGCGCCCGGCGTACCTAGCGGCTATGCAAGTGATAGTGCATTTCTGCAAAGTGCAGCTTCGATCTACGCTAGCGGCATCCAAACGTTAAGCGATCTAGGCGCGCGCAACTTTCTAATCACTGGCTTTCCTGTGGCCACTGGTGCAGGGCTGCCGTTATCCGTCGAAGCGGACGGTTACCTGACAAGTGCACTAGGAAACCTGAGTCTCACGGGCGACACGACCCTGTTCAGGTTCAACTACCTTGACTTCTTTCAGCGCCTTACAGCCGATCCCAGCGCCTTTGGCATTGCAGGGCCGCTTATCCAGCCTGATCCTAGTCGCTCCGATGGCGGTACCTGTCAGGGGGCAAAGGCATATCCCGCTTGCACAGGGTATTTCTCGTTCGACGGAACGCACCCGACCGCAGCCATACAGCAGGCAGCGTTCAACGATATGAACCGGCAGTTTAACTTGACGGCGTCCGTCCCCGAGCCCGCGACGTGGGCGATGATGATCCTCGGTATGGGCGCTGTCGGCTTCGCTATGCGTCGGCGTCAGAAGAACGTTACAACGATCGTCGCTTACGCAGCCTGACCTACTCCCCGCAGCCCGTCTGCGGGCTTGTTGGAAGCCGTCGTTCTCCAAGAGAATGGCGGCTTTCCTGTTTGGGTGCTGCGGACCTGTAGGGGTGCTGCACTGCTATCGGTAGAATGTCCACAAGTGGTGGAAAGCGGATCGGCGGCTTTTGAGAAAGACGTTCAATCGAGTAGCGGAAGTGGCGCCCCGATAACCATTGTCCTTGCCCTTAAAACGGCGCGCAAATACGGCATTGGTAACGCGAAAAAGCGGCGCGGTGTGAGCCCCAAGAACTCCTTTGCATCACGCAGGAAATGAGGAACATCATGATAGCCGGGTGGAGCGATGCCATGATCAGGCGCCACCTCTGCCATCATCATGGTGACAAGTACGCGAAGGAAACGCGTGCGCCGCGTGAGAAGCTTGAAGGGGTAGCCGAAATGTTGATTAGTGAGGCGGAGCAGGGTGCTTGAGGATACGCCGAGCATTGCGGCGGCCTCGGTTGAGTTCGACATCTCTCGCCTACCGATGATCTCGGCGACACTAGCAAGCATTGCCTCGTCGCGGTGCGGAGCCGGCAACGCTGACAGTAGAAATTCGTCCAATGCCGGCTTCACGCCTTCGCCTCGGTTGGGTTCTTGCAAACACTCGATCAGCTCGAGCGTGCGCTCGGCAGCCCAGAACCGATCGAGCGGTACGATCTGATCGCGAAGACCATCGGCCGGCTGGTTGATCCAACGCGCCCAGCCGGCGGGACTTAGGTCGATGACTACTGTGACGCCTCCTTGGGAGGTGACCGGCATGGCGCAACTTGTTCCGCCGTAGAGCATCGCAGACCCGAGTGGGTTTGCCATACGCTTGCGAGTACGGACCGTTACCCTTCCATTGGTGAGGACGATCCATAGCTGTGCCCAACCGGGTAAGACCCAGCTGTCTGGCCCCTTCCAGATTGCAGGATCGGAATCTAGCACGGCGTAGCTCGCGACCAGCGCGGACAGCGCCTCCACGGGACGTTCGTAGCGAAGCGCCGTTCCGACCGGCAAGCCAAAGCTTGCTGGGTCGATATCCGGAACGAGGCTGCCGCTGGGGATCATCATGACTGCTGTCTCTAGCAGGCGGAACCCTACGCGTCAGTCTGAAGAGGATTATTTGTGCGAGGTTCCGCAGCCGACCGTTCTGACACATGCGGAACGAAATGGGCCAGCCAGGTGACTTGCGCCGCCCAGATGATGAACAGTCCCAACAGCACAATTTGGAAGGCGCTCCGCAGCTACGAAAAATGTAAGGTGCTGTGGCGAGTTGGCACCTTAGCCTCGCACTTTCATTTTTGTACATATCCATCATATCTAAAAGATTGATCCGACGGTAACTAGCCGTTCAGCCTCGCCCCATGCGTGGTGGAGAGCAAGGATTTCTCAATGAAAATGATCACGCACGCACTATTCGTAGCAGGAATCCTCACAACCGCGACAAGTGCGTCAGCTGCAACGACGGTTGTTGACGTTAATGGTATAAATAATTCGTCACTTGATGGCTCGAATAGCAAGGATATCGCACTCGCTGCGGGCACCTACGCAATCAACTTTACGAACGGCGCCTATACGGCATTCAACCGGTTCGGCCTCACGTCCGGATGTAATACCTTCGGTGCAGCGTGCACCGCTGGTTTTGAAAATAGCGTTCGTTACATCATCAACGGCACAACCTTCCTGTTCGGTGACGGTAACGCAAGTGGGGGCGGCGGGCCGCAGTCGACCGGCGGGTACTACAGTACAGCGGCAGTATCTTTCGCCGCTGCCTCAAAATATGTTGGCAGTTTCACCCTGCTCGCTCCAACAAACGTGAGATTTTATCTTTACGACGATAATAGCTTTGATAACACTGGCGGCGTTTCAGTAGCGGTAACGGGCGCCGTCCCTGAACCCGCTTCATGGGCAATGATGATCCTAGGCATGGGCGCCGTCGGCTTCGCAATGCGTCGCCGACGAGTGGCCACCACGCGCTTGTCCTACGCCGTCTAACCAAGACCGAAAGCATACGTGATTAAGGCCGTCGCTCGAGAGATCGGCGGCCTTCCCGTGTCGACTATTGGGATCGACGACGGGGTTGCGGGACTGCCGCTTTGTGGGCGTCAGCGGAAAGTCCGCTTGTGGGTGGATTGCGGACCCTCGCCGGATCGGTAGCATGAGAACCATGGATGACGATCCGACAGCAGTTGTGCAGCGTCTTCTTGTTGACGGGCAAGGCGTGCCAGTCCGCAAAGTGACGCGAAACGCCCGCATCGTGCATGACCTTGGCGTGGACGGCGACGACGCAGCCGAGTTATTTGATGCGCTTCACAAGCTATTCGGCACCGACTTTGGCGCGCTTGAAGGTCAATGGCGTGAGTTTTTCAACACGGAGGGCGCGAGTCCACGTGCTACGCTCTTCGGCATTCTTGCGATCGTTGTATTCGGGGCTGTCTCCGGGATCATGTCGGCGGTCTTACACTGGCCAAAGCTGGTAGCGGTTCTGCTGGCTCTCGTTCTCTTGGTGGCTGGCTCGTGGCTTCTGTCCCGTTGGTTCGGTAGAGAGTTGAGGCCGCTTACTGTTGGTGGATTAGCCCAGATCGTTGAGGCGGGCCGCTGGCCCGATAATCCGGGGAATGTCCGGTAGTGGGCGTAAGCGGACATTCGATGGCAAACAACCGTTGGCTCCCGTGATGATCGCTTTTGGATGCCTGCTGCTGATTGTCTTTCCGCTGATTGGCCTTGCTGTTGGGGGCTATGTCGCCGGTGGTCAGGGCGCTGCGTGGGCGGCAGCAGGCGGGTTCATGATCGCTGTTGCTGTTTGCGCGGTGACGGCGGCGGCGCTGATTAAGGCAGGACGCCGCCGGTAGGATGAGCCTATGCCCAACCAAATTCATCTGGCTGATAGGCAATCCGGCTTTTGCAATGCTCATCGAACTAGATGGCTCAATTGGCCCCTTTTTTCGACCGTAGAACGCCATCCAACGATTTGTGCTACGTGGACACCCTGGCAGGGTATTTCGGCGTCTGGCGGTCGAAAAAACGGCCAATTTGATGGTAGATCACCGATGCAGAATGGACGAGTGCGACCGCCTGTTACTTACTGCGTCTAAACAGGTGCCTCCAAACGGATTGATCGCCTGCCTACCGTTAAGGACATGCGCGCGGCTTCGATCTGAAAATCGCGCGCGTTTACCCACGTAGAGAAATTTGACCTATCGAGCCCTAGGTCCTTGTAGATCGTGGTACGCTTTATACCGACAATGAGGTCCTCCCTGCTGCACGCCTTTAGGTATGCTAGTATGCGAACCTGTGTTTTGCATAGCTTCGTTGTGACACCTTTCCAATCGTGGACGTTGCAACGGGGAAAGGTGTATCGCAGAAGGTCAGGCATGAAATGCTCACTATCAATGATGTATATGGAGCATTCACCGCACTTCCCGTCTGCTCCATTTCGCATGTTCGAGCGAGCGAACGCCTGCAACATTGATGAGAATGTATGCGACTCCCGCATTCGGTGGCTATCTGCCGCTTGATCTTCTACCCGCCCGAGACAGGCCATATGAGTGGACGTGTATCCTACGTCTGGTAGACGCATCACCCCAAGGCAAATAACCTTCTTAATGTGCCTAAAGTCATTTGATGCCTTATGGTCACCCCATTTGACATATTTGACTCGGTGTGGGTTAGTAGTTACGTTAGAAACAAGCGTTGGAATATCGAAGCCTCGAACATTGTTGTACACGACTATGATTGGCTCATCCGTATCCTCGTTAATTTTGGCCTCAACCTCCGTTAACATTCGCTTCCTGACCGATTCATGACGAGAAAGATTTGAACGCCCCACCCCTATCTTCATGCAGTGGAAGTGAGCATTTTCGTAAGAGTGCGGCTGACAGGAGGTTACATTTACGTTCAGTCCCGCCTTTTTCATGATTTGGTAATTAGCCGTAACCCGAGCGGAAGCATCTAACACAAAGATGGGTGCCAAATCTTCTGGCAAGCGTCGACGCTCCACCGCCAAACTATTAATTGACCTGGACGTAGATACGCTGCCGACTTTACCACTAATGCTTTGTAGCAGGACCTTCTGGTTTAGGGTTAACAACCCTCGCGTGTAAGGTCCTTGGCAGTCGAAGGTAGTAGGGACGGCTAATTCGCCGCCCGAAGGCGCCGCCCGAAGCGCCGCTTCGAATTCATCCAGGATCATAGCGAGGTGAGGAAAATCTGCACGCACAGATACCCGCATTTGTGCAATGTCATCTACCGAAACAGTAACGATGTCAGCAGGCTTGAACTCTTCGTCCCAGATTCTAAGCCGCCGTGGCTTCCCTGCAAAGAAGGCCGGTTCAAATTTCTCGAAGCTATCGCCACACTGGGAGTACAGAAGCTGGGTCGTCATAAACAGGATAGGCGCGCTGTTCACATTAAGAGAACCGCCATACATCACGACTCTGTCTACGGGAGATTGAGAGTCAAGCACAGCGTAATCTCCGTGAGATAATTTTATACCGGAGATATAATCTAATATTTCTCTTTTAGTTGAGAGGAATACGATTACTCCTTCTCCGCCCGGCGTGAACCCTCGCGATTTAAAAGTGGAGATAAACTTTTGAACTCCCCTGCTTTTTCCTCTACCAGGCTCCGAAGGAAAGATAACAAATTCTTTTCGTGCGTCTCCATTGAGGGCCTTTTCAAAATCACCAAATAATGGTTCAGAAGAAAATTCTTTAAAAGACGAGTGACCTCTGATTAATGAGTTTCTTAGTAGATCAGTTAGTGAAGACATTTTGAATAAGTAGTTCTTTCTAAATATGAGGTATGTTTTCTATAAAGCTATACAGCGAATCAATAACATGAGCCGCGACCATCTGCGGTAGCTGCATCGACGACGTATGCTGAACTGTATGTAGAAACAAATGACCTAGAGACGCGATTGGTCAACCCGTTTGTACACGAAATGGGATGAACTGACCTAATCGCTTGGCGAATTGTTGTTTAAATAATGTGTAACTGTGTTTAATTATGTTGATCTTAAGTTACCATATCATGATCACCAGTTAAACTTAGCCAGTTGCGGTACTCGCTACGTTGCCGGATCGTGGTCGGATACGGCGTCTTCTCGGGTTATTTGGTCCAGTCATGCGATAATATAGTGGGACTCACACCGGCGGCGTTGCCTCGGCAGTCCATGAACGGCCCTGTAGCTTTCTCGCCAAATCGGTCGGCCGTAAGTGGGTGTATCGCATCAGCATTCGGGGATCACGATGCCCACTGATGACCGCGAGTTCAGCGGTGGTCAGACCCATTTCAGCGAAGCGGCTAATGGCTTCATGCCGAAGATCGTGAAAATTTAAATCGCGCATACCCGCCCTCTCCCGGGCCCGGTTCCAAGCCATTCGAAGCGCCATCGGGCTCATAGGAAACACCTTGGTCTGCGTGCGGGACAGAGAGGCCAGTATCTTAAGGGCAGCATCCGTAAGTGGGATTGTGCGCGCGTACCCCGTCTTAGTTCTCGGGATATGGGCTATCCGACGTTCGGGGCAGACGTTCGACCACGTCAGGTCAAGCAATTCGCCTCGACGTAAAGCTGTTTCAATGGCGAACAATATCGCCGGTGCGACAAGCGCGTTTCTCGTCGCTTTTAAGGCATCCGACAGCTTCGTCATCTCCCCCGGCTCTAGGCGTCGGTTCCTCGCATTTTTGACTGGTATGCGCCTGACTTGGCTAACAGCATTTTCCCGTAAGCCGATCCCCCAGTCCTTACGAGCCGTTTCCACAATAGTATGAATGAGGCCTAACTCACGGGCTATCGTTCCGGGCTTCACTTCCTTTGCCCTATTGTCCCTGTACGCGGCGATAGGGGCTGCATTGAGGTCCATCAGGGCAAGGTCGCACATGGGCGCAGACAGAAGCTTTGTGAGGCGCATACGCTCTGTGTCGGCGCTGGCCTTGGTTGGTGTCACTTCCCGGATGTAACGTCGGATTAGGTCCCCTAAAGTCAGATTGCGAAGCTGGTGACGATCGGAGGCTATTTCTCCCCGATCCATGCGCGCTTCACGTTCTCGCGCCCATTTCTCCGCCGCGTCCTTCGTGGGGAGGGTCTTGTACTCCGGCTCGAAACCTTTCCGTCGGACTTGGACGAACCAGCCCTTTGTCCTCTTGGTAATAGTCGCCAACGTGGCCTCCTGTGTCACGGTTGTGTCAGGAGCGGCGAAACGACGGTTTTCAGGCCCTCAAGCCAAACAAAAAGGCCCCGAAAATCCGTAGATTCTCGAGGCCCTTTCGATGGTGGGCGTGGCAAGGATTGAACTTGCGACCCCTGCGATGTCAACACAGTGCTCTACCACTGAGCTACACGCCCGCCGGAGGTGGGCCATTAGCCGGGGTTATCCGGGCTGGCAAGCGGTCAATTGCCGGCTCGTCAATTCAGGCCGCTGGCGCTGCCCATTTCGAACACGCGATCGACCTCCGCGACGAGGTCGCGCAGGTGGAACGGCTTGGACAGCACCCGGGCGTTCGGCATCTCGCGACCTGCCTTCAGCGTCACCGCGGCGAAGCCTGTGATGAACATCACCCGCAGGCCGGGGACCATTTCGGCGGCGCGGCGGGCGAGTTCGATGCCATCCATTTCCGGCATCACGATATCGGTGAGCAGCAGGTCGAACGTTTCCGTTTCGAGCAGCGGGATCGCCGCGGTGCCGCGGTCGACAGGCGACACGGCATAGCCCGCCCGTTCCAGCGCACGCGTCAGGTATTCGCGCATCACCTGATCGTCTTCGGCCAGCAGGATTCGGATCATCGGCATGTCGGTCCCTATTCGCGATGCGCATCTATGACGGTCAGGAGTAAAGAATTCCAGAGCGTCGAACGCCTGGACGCGCTAGGACGTGCCACAGATGGACGCTTCGTTCGAACGGATCGACGGGTTGGAGGCGGGTGACGCGGCACACGGCCCGCCGCTCAGCCCCGTCGTCCTGTCGGTGCCGCACGCCGGTCGCGAATATCCGCCGACGCTCCGCGCAGCCCTGCGACTGCCGCCATCCGCTCTCGTCATCCTCGAAGACCGGTACGTCGATCATCTCGCCATGGCGGCACGGACCGTCGAGACGATGTTCGTGCAGCGGCGCGCGCGCGCCTGGATCGACCTCAATCGAAGCGAGACGGAACGCGATCCCAGGGTTGACGAAGGCGCATCGACACAGGCGATGCCTGTCCAATCGGCAAAGCTGCGCAGCGGACTGGGGCTGGTGCCGCGACGCGCCGGGGCGGCGGGCGATCTGTGGCGGCGGCGCTTCAGCGCGCCGGAGATCGCCGAGCGGATCACCCGCGACTATCGGCCCTATCATGCGGCCGTCGGCGCGGCGTTGGCGGCAGCACGCGCCCGCTTCGGCATCGCGGTGCTGATCGACCTGCATTCGATGCCGCCCGCGGCACACCAGGCGAGTATCGTGCTGGGCGACCGCTTCGGCCAGACCAGCGTCAGCCGTTTCATCGGCCGGCTGGAGAGCGAAGCGGCGGCGATGGGCATTCGCACCGCGCTCAACACCCCTTATGCCGGCGGGCACATCCTCGAACGGCACGCCGCGCCGCTCGCCGGTATCCACGCCGTGCAGATCGAGGTCGACCGTTCGCTGTATCTCGACGCGCGGCTCGATACGGTCGGGGCCGGTGCGCCGCGCACGATCGCCTTGCTGCGACGGATGCTTGCGGCGGTGACGGAAGAGGCGCTGTCGCGGCCCTCGGGCGAGCCGGGCTTCTCACTCGCCGCCGAATGACCAAAAAAAACCACCCCGTGCGCAATGCACGAGGTGGCCAAGGTTCAGGGAGGAGACGCATCCGAAGATGCGTCATACGGGCTCGCGAAAGGGGGGACACAAGCGCCGTACAGGGTTAAAATAGGTGAGGCGTCGATTGGTTCAATAGAGCCGCAACGATGCGAGACTTTTTTCGGTCGAGCTACCCGTGGCGGCGGTGCGCGGCAGCGGTTATCGCCCGTCAGCGCCGCGAGAGCGCCGGTGCCATCCGCTGCAGCACCGTGTCGCGCAGCAGCAGGTGGTGGCGCAGCGCCGCCGCGATATGCAGCACCACCAGACCCGCCATCACCCAGCCGAGCAGGCCATGGGCATTATGGCCCAGATCGGCCAGCCCCTTGCCGATCGGCAGCGTGGGAATGTCGAACAGGCCGAACCATGACATCGCGCGCTTCGGCCCCGGGCCGGAAACCAGCATCCAGCCGGTCAACGGCATGACGATCATCAGGATGTACAGCGTCCAGTGCGTCGCATGGGCCACGCCCTTTTCCCAGGGCTGGGTGCGCGCGGGCAAGGCGGGCGGCCGATGCGCGATCCGCCACGCGACCCGGCCGGCCGTGAGGACCAGCACCGTGATGCCGATCGCCTTGTGCGCGCCCATCAGCGTGCGCAGGAACGGAATGGCGTCGTGGCCGATACCGATGACGAGGTTGGCGATGACGAGCAGCGCGATCGACCAGTGAAAGGCGATCGCCACATTCGAGTAGCGTTCGCCGCGTGCGATCCGTGCCATCTTTAACCCTTGATAGTGATGCCGGACGATCGTCTACGGCAGGCGCAGGGTCAAGCGCCGAAAACGGGGGCGGGACATGCGCCCGCCCCCGCCGATCGATCAACCGTTCTGCGGCTGCAACTGGGGCTGCGGCGTCTTGCCGAGCTGCGCCTGGCGAGCGAATATTTCGCGCATCAGCGACAGCGAGAACAGGTGCGCATACAGCAGCGGCAGCATGCCCGACTGCGACATCTTGCGCAGCTGGTCGCCGCGCAGGCCGGACAGCTTCTCTTCGTTGATCATCTGGAAGCCGCGGTAGACGAAAGGCTGCTGCCCCTCCTCGACCTGGATGGTGACCTCGCCGTCCATCAGCAGGCCGAGTTCGCGCAGCTCGTTCATGAACGCCTGCGTGCGTCCGCCGGCCTGTTCGAACTGTTCGGCGAAGTCGAGGATCGCCTTGGTGACGTTGCTCGGCTGGCCGTTCTCGAACAGCGGCTCGCCCTCTTCGAAGGCGCCGATCGCGTCCGACGTCGGGTCGAAGCACAGCGACAGTTCGTCGGCCTCGGGACGCAGGCGGGCGAGCATATAAGGATAGCGGCGGACGTAGGCGGGAACGTAGAAGTTGTCCTCGGTCAGCTTGCCGTCGTCGCCCATGAAGACGTTGACGCCTTCGTTGAGGCCCATCAGCGCCAGCGGGATCGCATCGTCACCCACCGAGAAGACGATCGGCATGTGCCGCTGCACCAGCGGAAATTCGTCGGTCGTGATCGGCACGGCATGCTGCCCCACCAGGAACGGTGCGCTGTCCTGCTGGCGGACCTTCCAGTCGGCATGCGTCTCGCTCGAGAGCGGCTCGAGACCGTTGTAGAACAGGGGAAGCGGCGCGCTGGCCATCGGAACTCTCCACGACGTGATGTGTTTGCGGCGCAGCCGCCGGCTGGCGCGTTGCTCTATTGAGGCGAGGCGGCCGGCGCAAGCGGAACGGCATCGACGCGTACGAGCTTGCCGGGATTGAGGATGCCGAGCGGATCCAGCGCCGCCTTCACCGCCCGCAACGCCGCCATCCGCGCCAGTGACGACAGCCGCGCCAGCTCGGCGAGCTTCATCTGTCCGATGCCATGTTCCGCGGCGATCGACCCGCCCGCCGCGATCACCAGATCGTCGACGAAGCGGGTCACCACCGGCACATCCTCGGCGAACCAGTGCGCCGGATCGGTGCCCGCGGCGGCGCGAACGTGAAAATGGATGTTGCCGTCGCCCAGATGACCGAAGCCGCTCGCATGCGTGCCGGGAAAGCGCGCTTCGCAGGCCGCCGCCGCCTCGATCATGAAGCGCGGCATCGCCTCGACCGGGACCGACAGGTCGTGCTGCGACGCCGGCCCGAGCGCGCGTTCGGCATCCGAGATCGATTCGCGGATGCCCCAGAAGCTCGCCGCCTGCGCCTCGTTGGCCGCGATCGTCGCATCCGCGATCAGCCCGTCCGCAAGCGCGGTGGCGAGCAGCCGTTCCATCAGCGCATCGCCCCGCGTGTCGGTATGTTCGATCAGGAGATGCCAGGGCCGATCACCCGCCAGCGGCGCCCGGATGCCGGGACCATAAGCCAGGACCGCGGCAAGCGATTCGCGCGGCAGGATCTCGAAACTCTCCAGCGCATCCGTGTCCGCCTGGAATCGCCGTAGCAGCGCCAGCGCCGCCTGCGGGTCGGCCGTCGCCGCCCAGGCGGTGCTGCGGTTCGGCGCGACCAGCACCAGCCGCAGCGTCGCCGCGGTGACGACGCCCAGCGTGCCCTCCGCACCGACCAGCAGCTGCGTCAGGTCGTAGCCGCGATTGTCCTTCCTGAGCGCCGCGAGTCCGTCGTGCACGCTGCCGTCGGCAAGCACCACCTCGACCCCCGCGACCAGCCCGCGCATCGATCCGAAGCGCAGCACCTGCGTGCCGCCGGCGTTGGTGGACACCAGGCCGCCGATCGTCGCATTGCCCTTGGCGCCGAGCGTCAGGGGAAAGCGACGCCCCGCCGCCAGGGCCGCATCGTGCAGGTCGGACAGGATCACCCCCGCTTCCACCACCGCCAGTCCTGCCGCAGGATCGAGCGAACGGATGCGGTTCAGCCGCCGCAGCGACAGGATCAGCGCGGATCCGTCCGACGGCGGCGTCGCACCGCCGACCATTGAACTGTTGCCCCCCTGCGGCACGAGCGGCACGCGATGATGCGCGGCCGCCGCGACGACGGCGGCGACCTGCGCCGTCGTCGCGGGCGCGAGCAGCGCCGGCGCATGACCGTGGAAACGGCGACGCCAATCGACCTCCCACGGTGCGATATCGCCCCGATCGGTGACGATCCCCTTGTGATCCAGGGTGCCGGCGAGCGCATCGAGCATGGCGGTTTGCGCGGGGGTCATGATCCTCGCGCTAGGCCAAGTTCATCGCATGTTCAACGATCGGGCTTACGAGTCGCCCCGGCCATGCTGCACCCTGCCTTCCCCGTATCCCTGCTCGCGCTGATCGCGCCCGCCGTCGTCACGGTCGGCGATCAGGCGCCGTCGCGCGGAACCGTGCAGCTGACCCAGATGTCGATCCATGAACGGATCATCATCCGGGTCCCGCGCATGAGCACCGCCACCCGCGCGGTCGCACCCACAGCCCCGCGATACCGGGAGAAGAAGGGCCCCAAGTGCGTCGCGATCGCCGAAATGGGCGGCGCGATGATCGTCGAGCCCGATACGGTCGATCTGGTCCTGACCGGCGGCAAGCGGCTGCGCGCGCATCTGGACGACGATTGCGCGCCGATGGACTATTACGGCGGGTTCTACCTGCGCCCCGCGGCGGACGGCAAGGTGTGCGCCGACCGCGACGTGATCCGCGTACGATCGGGCGCGAGCTGCGGCATAACCGCATTCAGGACGCTGCAGCCACGCCGCTGACCGCGTTTTCTTGACTTTTGCCGGCAAATCCGCAAGCGCGACGGCAGCGTAGCTGCGCGCCTGCGCCGCCGTATTTATCCGGACCCTTGCATGAGCCACATGGCATGAGCTTCGCCGATCTCGGCCTTTCCGATGAACTGCTGAAGGCGGTGACCGATGCCGGTTACACCGACCCGACGCCGATCCAGGCACAGGCGATCCCGTCGGTGCTGATGATGCGCGACCTGATCGGCATCGCGCAGACGGGAACGGGCAAGACCGCCGCGTTCGTGTTGCCGATGATCGACATCCTGTCGCATGGCCGCAGCCGCGCCCGCATGCCGCGCTCGCTGATCCTCGAACCGACGCGCGAACTCGCCGCGCAGGTGGCGGAGAATTTCGAGAAATACGGCGCGGGCACCAAGCTATCGATGGCGCTGCTGATCGGCGGCGTGTCGATGGGCGACCAGATCAAGGCGCTGGAAAAGGGCGTCGACGTGCTGATCGCGACGCCCGGCCGCCTGATGGACCTGTTCGGGCGCGGCAACATCCTGCTCACCGGCTGTTCGATGCTGGTGATCGACGAGGCCGACCGGATGCTCGACATGGGGTTTATCCCCGACATCGAGGAAATCTGCACGAAGCTGCCCAAGCAGCGCCAGACGCTGCTGTTCTCGGCAACGATGCCCGCCCCGATCAAGCGGCTGGCCGACAAGTTCCTCGAAAATCCCAAGATGATCGAGGTGTCGCGCCCGGCATCGACCAACCTCAACATCAAGCAGTGGCTGGTCCCCGTTTCCAGCAACGCGATGAAGAAGCGCGAGGCGCTGCGGCAGCTGTTGCACACCGACGAGGTGCGCAACGCGATCATCTTCTGCAACCGCAAGACGACCGTACGCGAACTCAACAAGAGCCTGAAGCAGCATGGCTTCAAGTCGGGCGAGATCCATGGCGACATGGAACAGGCACAGCGGATCGCGGAGCTCGACCTGTTTAAGGACGGCAAGATCAATATCCTGGTCGCCAGCGACGTTGCGGCACGCGGGCTGGACATCAAGGGCGTGAGCCACGTCTTCAATTTCGACGCGCCGTGGCACCCCGACGATTACGTCCACCGCATCGGCCGCACGGGCCGGGGCGGCGCGACCGGCATCGCCTTTACGCTGATCACGTCGGAAGATGCCGAAAACATCCAGAACATCGAAAAGCTGACCGGGCAGAAAATCGATCGCCTCGATCTGTCGGCGACGCCCGAGAGCGAGGAGGCGCCGGCCGAGGCGCCGCGCCGTGCCCGCCGCGAACGGACGCCGCGCGGCGAACGCGCGCCGCGCGAAGCCGCGGCGCCGGCTGCCGTGGCGGAAGTCGTGGACCCCGCCTCCGTGCCGACCCAGCCGGTCGAGCAGCCGCGCCGTGCCGCCGAGCGCCGTCCGGAACCGGCGGTCACGCCGGAGTTCGCGCCGCCGCCGCGCCGCGACGTGCGACGGGACGAACGCAACGACGAGCGCCGCCGCCCCCGCCGCGACGAGCGCGACGATGGTCCGGACGAGGGCTGGAACGGGCCGATCCCGGACTTCCTGAACGCGGTCATCGGGTCGTGATCGCAGGCGGCGCCATCGCTCGCGCCGCCTGCCTCGCCCTGCTGTCGTCGAGCCTTGCCGGCGCGGTCGCAGCGGCGCCTTCGCCCGCCGTCCACGATGCCGAGCCCGCGATCGCCGCTGCGCGCACGCGGGCGCTGCACGACGGCAAGCGCCTGCTGATCGTCATCGGCGCGGACTGGTGCGCCAATTGCCGCGTCCTCGATACCCGGATGCGCGCGCCCGCGGCGGCGCGCTTCCTGGCGACACATTACGAACGGGTCGACGTCGATGTCGGACGCTTCGATCGCAACATGGCGGTGCCCCGGCGGCTCGGCTTCGCCGGGCGGCGCCTGTTCGTGCCGGCGCTGGTCGTGATCGACCCGCGCGCCCGTCACATCGTCAATAGCGGTGACGAGATGGTGCTGGCCGCACCGGGCGCTGCCTCGCCCGGACACTTGATGGCGGCGCTGGCCCGCTGGTCGCGATGATCGCAGTGACGCCGCCGACACCCGTCGTCACGCCGTGCACCGGCATCTGCGCGATCGAGGACGACGACCTGTGTCGCGGTTGCGCCCGCACCCTCGACGAGATCGCCGCATGGGGCACGATGACGCCGGACCAGCGTGCGGCCGTCATGGCGCAACTGCCACTTCGCCTGCGCTGATGCGCGGGGTGCCAGCAACCCGGTAATGCCTTCCGACCGCGTAGAGTCGCGCTCGCCAGCGCGAAAAGGTGATGACGCGAGGCCGACCTGCGCTTCTGTCGTTCGCCGTCAGTCTGTCGAAGGGGCCCTAAATCAGTCCGGAGCGACAGCTTGACGAGGCGTGCACCTCGCCAAGCCTCAGGCCGACCGGACCTAAGCCGCCGCGGCGATTGCCGCGTCATCCAGTCCGGCCGCCCGCACATAGGCGTCCCGCGCCACCAGTCGCGCGATATAGGCGTCGAACGCATCGTGCTTGGGCAGCGACCCGAATAGCGAACCCCAGATCACCTGCGACCCGACATAGACGTCCGCCGCGGTGAAGCGATCACCCGCGATATAGTCGTGAGCCGCCACGGCCTGCCCAAGCACCTCGACCATCCGGTCGAACGTGCCGTAACCCGCCATGCGTTGCTGCTGATCGGTCGGCACCACCCCCAGCGAGCGGTTGGTGATCGCCGCCTCGACCGGTCCCGCAGCGAAGAACAGCCAGCGATAATAGTCCGCGCGCTCGTCCGCGCGCGGCGCCAGGTCGGCGTCCGGGAATGTATCGGCACAATAAGCGCAGATCGCGGCGCATTCGGTCACCGTCTTGCCGCGATGGACGATCGCCGGAACCTTCGCCATCGGATTGATCGTCAGGTACGGCTCAGCCTTCATCGTCGATGCATAGTCGAGCAGCACGGTGTCATAAGCCGCGCCGGTTTCCTCGAGCATCCATCGCGCGATCCGTCCGCGCGACTGCGGGTTGGTGTACAGGGTGAGCTCGGCCATCACGATTCTCCACGAGTCGTTCAAGAACAAAGGTCGAACAAGGCCACCCTGCTGTCAAGCCCGCGGCCTGACGGGGACGTCACAGATTTTTGGCGAACAGCGCGAGCATCTTCCCCCAGGCGCGCTCGGCCTGCGGCTGGTTGTAGACTTTGCTGTCGATGACGCACCAGCCGTGCATCGCGCCGTAATACACCTCGATCTCGGCGGGGCGCTTGGCGGCGGCGAAGGCGGTGTGCAGCACCACCTTGTCGTTGGGACCGCGCGCATCGTCGTTGGCCGCGATTGCGATCAGATAGCCGCCGCGCAGCTTCGGCACGAGTTTGTCGGGGCTGTCCGCATCCTCGCCCACCAGTCCCGCCCCGTGGAACGAGGCGCCGGCATGGACACGCGCCGGGGTTCCGGCCGCGGTGCGGAGGACCATCGGTCCGCCCATGCAATAACCGGCGCTGCCGATCCCGCGGCGGGTGTCGGTCTCTTTCTGCTGATCGATGAAGGCGACGAAGGTCTTGCCGTCGCTGGTCACCGCCGCCGGCGTCAGCGCCGCACGCCAGGGCATGATCCGGTCGCGCACCGCGGGCTGATCGAACGATTCGCCGGCCTGGACGATCGGCGACTTGGTCGAACGGTAGAATTGATTGACGACCAGAACCGCATATCCCGCCTGCGCCAGGCGATCCGCCATCTGCCGGAATGCCGGCCGCAGCCCCATGATATCGGGCCACATCAGCACGCCCGGATGCTTGCCGGTCGTCGGCGCGGTGAAATAGGCGTCACATCGCCCGTCCGGCGTCGTGATGACGACGTCGCGGCCCTTGACGGGCTTGGCATCGGCGGCGGTCGGCAGCACCAGCGCAGCACCGACCGCGCCTGCGCCGGCAAGGCCCGCCGCACCGAATTGGCGGCGGGAGAGGTGCTGGTTGTCCTCGACGGTCAGTTCGTCACACATGCGCGCTCTCCCAATGGTTTGGGAGAGGCTAGCGGACTGCCCGACCGCTGGCCAGCGGAGCTTTGGTTGCGAGCAAGGGCCGATGCGCCCCTGCCCCTCCCGTCAGCGCTTGAACGGATCGTTGAACAGCGCCGCCGCAGCAGTCGCCGGATCGGCATCGGTCAGGTCGACCTCACGGCTTGCCGCGTCGCGCTCGGCACGCAGCGACGCGATCAGAGCCTCGCGGTCGCCCTCGAGCCGGGTGTCGGTCGGCGCGGGCTCGTTGCCCGACGCCTTGGACGCCTTGGCCACCGCCGCGTCCAGTTCGCGCTGCGTCGTCAGGCCCAGCGTCACCGGATCCTTCGGCGTGATGTTGCCGATGTTCCAGTGGCTGCGGTCGCGAATCGCCGCGATCGTCGTGCGTGTGGTGCCGATCAGGTTGCTGATCGCACCGTCGGTGATCTCGGGATGGTTGCGGATGATCCAGGCGATGCCGTCCGGCTTGTCCTGCCGCTTCGACACCGGCGTGTAGCGCGGCCCCTTGGTCCGGCGGACCTGCTCCGGGCCCTTGATGATCTTCAGCCGATAGGCGGGATCGCCCTGCCCCTTGTCGATCTCGTCCTGCGTCAGCTCGTGCGCGCGCACCGGATCGCGCCCGGTCAGCTTGGTCGCGGCGGTATCGTCGGCGATCGCCTGGATCTCCAGGATGTGGAGGCCGCAGAAATCGGCGATCTGGTCGAACGACAGCGACGTGTTGTCGACCATCCAGGAAGCGGTCGCGTGAGGCATGAGCGGCTGGGCCACGGGGAAACTCCGTCGGAAATAAATAGGGCCGCCCCTTCCGGAGCGGCCGCGTCATGACACTGATGTACTGCGCGTGTTGCCGAAGGGCAACCCGCCGGGCATTTTGCTGCGACTGCGTTGACGAGATTGTCACAAAACCGGACTATGCGACCTGGCCAACGGCGCAAACCGTTACAGTCGAAGCCATTTTTCAACGCCAGACACCATAAAAACAAAGGGAGTTCGAACCATGACCATGTTCAAGGGGGTCCTGACCGCCCTCGCCGGCACCGCGCTGGTCGCCACACCGGTCGCCGCTTCGGCCACGACCGCACCGGCCGCCAACCCCGCCGCCCGCCTGTCGGTCGCGCGCGCCGCCGCTCCTGCCGGCCATGGCAACAAGCTCGGCGCCTCGGTTCCCGGCACAACGCTGATCAGCATCGGCATCCTTGCCGCGCTCGTCGTCGGCGTGCTGGTCGCGACGGGTGGCAGCGACAAGTCGGATAGCAATTGATCCGAGTCGCTTCGTGAAGAAAAGGCCTCGCCACCGCCGTGGCGAGGCCTTTTCCTTGTCGGGCCGGCGCGATCGGGACATTGTGAGCGCCGCAGCGCGCCTCACATCGTCAGCACGATTTTCCCGACATGGTCGCCCTCTTCCATCCGCGCATGGGCCGCGGCGGCTTCGCCGAACGGAAAGACCTGGTCGATCACGGGGCGCAGGCGGCCGGCCTCGACGTGCGGCCAGACCGTCCGTGATATCTCGTCCGCCACCAGCGTCTTGAACGCCGTGTCGCGCGGACGGAGCGTCGATCCGGTCAGCGTCAACCGGCGGCGCATGATCTCGAACAGCGGGATCGTGGCCTGCGCGCCGCCCTGCACCGCGATCGACACGTGGCGGCCGTCGTCGGCCAGGCACTGGAGGTTGCGCGGGACATAGTCGCCGCCGACCATGTCGATGACCGCGGTGACGCCCTTGCCACCCGTCATCGCCTTCACGCGCTCGACGAAATCCTCCGTCCTGTAATTGATCGCGTGGTCCGCGCCCAGTTCGCGTGCGCGGGCGCATTTCGCGTCCGACCCGGCCGTGACGATGATCGTCAGGCCGAAGATGTTGCACAGCGCGATCGCCATCGTGCCGATGCCGCTGGTGCCGCCATGCAGCAGCACGCTGTCGCCCTCGGTCGCGAAGGCGCGCTCGAACAGGTTGGTCCACACGGTGAACAGCGTTTCCGGAATTGCCGCCGCCTCGAACATTTCCAGCCCGGCCGGCACCGGCAGGCATTGCCCGACGGGCGCGACCGCATATTGCGCATAGCCGCCGCCCGCGAGCAGCGCGCAGACGGACTGGCCCATGTGCGTGTCCTCGACGCCTTCGCCCAGCGCGACGATCGTGCCCGCGACCTCCAGCCCCGGGATCGACGGCGCACCCGGCGGCGGCGGATAGCCGCCCTTGCGCTGGAGCACGTCGGGGCGGTTGACGCCCGCGGCGGCGACGCGGATCAACACCTCGCCCGCGCCCGGCCGCGGCACCGGCCGCTCGACCAGCCGCAGCACCTCCGGCCCGCCCGGCGCCTCCGGGTCGATCGCCTGCATCATGGTCGGCAATTCGTTCATCCCGTCGCATCCTGGCTGGGGTCGATATGCGCGCCTTATTGACATCCCCTGACCGGGGGTCAACGTTATGCAGCGATGGATCCGGACGACGCCCCCTCGCGTCCCAACGACGCACTGATCGAACTGCTGCGGCAGGACCTCGATCCCCTGTCGGTCGCCGAACTGGAACGGCGGATCGCCGCGCTGGAGGGTGAGATCGCCCGGACACGCACCGCGATGACGCGGGCGATCAGCCATCGCGCGAGTGCCGACGCACTGTTCAGGCGATGAGCGCCGCTCGCGCCGGAGACGGGAACACCGGATCGCGAGTTCAAGTGCTTGATGCGGGCGCCCCGCATACCGACATTGTTCGAAAGGACGCGGCGACTCACCGCGTCCGACTGGAGTAATTGGAATGCCATCCTTCGCCCCCGCGCTCGAGACCACGCTGCACAAGGCGCTCGAAGCCGCGTCCTCGCGTCGGCACGAATATGCGACGCTCGAACATCTGCTGCTCGCCCTCATCGGCGACGAACATGCCTCCAAGGTGATGGAGGCGTGCCACGTCGAACTCGGCGATCTCAAGACCACGGTCGCCCATTACCTCGACACCGAACTCGACGCGCTCAAGGTCGATGCCGCCACCGATCCGTCGCCGACCAGCGGCTTCCAGCGCGTCGTGCAGCGCGCGATCCTGCACGTCCAATCGTCGGGCCGCGACGAGGTGACCGGTGCCAACGTGCTTGTCGCCCTGTTCAGCGAGCGCGAAAGCTATGCCGTCTACTTCCTGCAACAGCAGGATATGAGCCGCCTCGATGCCGTCAGCTTCATCAGCCACGGCGTCGGCAAGGGCAGCGGCGCCGCCGAAGCTTCGACGCCCAAGGGCGCCGAGGAGGAAAAGCCCGCCAAGGGACAGGAGAAGGGCAAGACGGAAAGCGCACTCAAGCAATTCACCGTCGACCTCAACGAGAAGGCGAAGATCGGCAAGGTCGATCCGCTGATCGGGCGCGGGCCGGAGGTGGATCGCACGATCCAGATCCTGTGCCGCCGGTCGAAGAACAATCCGCTCTATGTCGGCGATCCCGGCGTCGGCAAGACCGCGATCGCGGAAGGGCTCGCGCGCAAGATCGTCGAGGGCGAAGTGCCCGACGTGCTGAAGGAAGCGGTGATCTACAGCCTCGACATGGGGTCGCTGCTCGCCGGCACCCGCTATCGCGGCGATTTCGAGGAGCGGCTGAAGGCGGTCGTCAACGAACTCGAAAAGCTGCCGCATGCGGTGCTGTTCATCGACGAGATCCACACCGTGATCGGTGCCGGCGCGACCAGCGGCGGCGCGATGGATGCGTCGAACCTGCTCAAGCCCGCTCTGTCGGGCGGCACGATCCGCTGCATCGGTTCGACGACGTACAAGGAGTTCCGCAACCACTTCGAGAAGGACCGCGCGCTGCTGCGGCGCTTCCAGAAGATCGACGTCAACGAACCGACGATCGAGGATACGATCAAGATCCTCGCCGGACTGCGGTCGGCGTTCGAGGATCACCACAACGTCAAATACACCCCCGACGCGATCAAGTCGGCGGTTGAACTGTCGGCGCGCTACATCAACGACCGCAAACTGCCCGACAAGGCGATCGACGTGATCGACGAGGTCGGCGCGATGCAGATGCTGGTGCCTGCCAACAAGCGCAAGAAGACGATCACCGCCAAGGAGATCGAACAGGTGATCGCGACGATGGCGCGCATCCCGCCGAAGTCGGTCAGCACCGACGACAAGGCGGCGCTGGAAAGCCTCGAGACGGATCTGAAGCGCGTCGTGTTCGGCCAGAACAGCGCGATCGAGAAGCTTGCCTCGGCGATCAAGCTGGCGCGTGCCGGCCTGCGCGAGCCGGAAAAGCCGATCGGCAACTATCTGTTCACCGGCCCGACCGGCGTCGGCAAGACGGAGGTCGCCAAGCAGCTGTCGTCGATCCTCGGCATCCCGCTCCAGCGGTTCGACATGTCGGAATATATGGAGCGCCATTCGGTCAGCCGGCTGATCGGTGCGCCCCCCGGCTATGTCGGCTTCGACCAGGGCGGTCTGCTGACCGATGCGGTCGACCAGAACCCGCATTGCGTGCTGCTGCTCGACGAGATCGAGAAGGCGCATCCGGACCTGTTCAACATCCTGTTGCAGGTGATGGACAATGGTCGCCTGACCGATCAGCACGGCAAGTCGGTGGATTTCAGGAACGTGATCCTGATCATGACGACCAATGCGGGTGCGTCGGACATGGCGCGCGAGACGGTCGGCTTCGGCAACCTGACGCGCGAGGGCGAGGACGAGCAGGCGGTGCAGAAGATGTTCACGCCCGAATTCCGCAACCGGCTCGATGCGATCGTGCCGTTCGGTTACCTGCCGACCGAGGTGGTCGCGCGGGTGGTGGACAAGTTCATCCTCCAGCTCGAGCTCCAGCTCGCCGACCGCAACGTCCACATCAACCTGGACGATGCAGCCAAGAGCTGGCTGACCGAGAAGGGCTATGACAAGCTGTATGGCGCCCGCCCGATGGGCCGCCTGATCCAGGAAAAGATCAAGCAGCCGCTCGCCGAGGAACTGCTGTTCGGCAAGCTGGTCCATGGCGGCGAGGTCACGGTGCGCATGAAGGACGGTGCGCTGAGCTTCGCGATCGAGGCGGCGGCACCGAAGAAGCCGAAGAAGAAGGGCAAGGCCGAACCGGTCGACGCCAAGTAACCATCGGCATCGGCCGATCGTCGCGGACCGGGCTGACCCTCAGCCCGGTCCGTTTTCGTGTCCGCCCCAGGGGGGCGGGTGTCGCTCGCCGCGATACGACTGACCCCTTGTTTACCAAAGCTTTGCAAAGCCCGCGCTAGGGCGGGGCATGCCGCAAGGGCTCTCCATCCGGCACATGGTTGCCCTCCTGCTGCTGATGCTGGCGAGCGGTATCGCCGCGCCGGCGATGGCGGAGGGCGTCCACCTGCCGACCTGCGTCCTGCCCGCCACGCATGCCGAAACTGCCGCCGGTCTGTTCGCGCGGCCCGACCGTTTCGATTGCACGACCCCGCAAACGTCCTTCGCCCCCGGCGACTTCTGGGTGCTGTCCCCGCCGCTGCCGGCCGAACTGGGCGCGCTGCCGCAGGTCCGCCATTCCAGCCTGTGGCAGGATCGCGAGACGATGTTCGTCCTCTATGCCGACGGCACGATCCGCCGCACCGGCTTCACCAGCAGGACCGCCGGCCGCTACCTGAAGCTGGGCGCGGTGATGCAACTGCCGCTGCCCCCGCATAGCGCTCGCCCCGTCCGCCTGCTCTGGCATGTCGGAGGTTCGCTCAACCGCAGGGGCGTGCTGATCGGGGCGGACATCGTCGATCACCGCGCCGCCGAACGGAGCGATATCCGCATGGCCGCGCTCTATGCGGCATTCGCGGGCATGTGCCTCGCCCTGCTCGTCTACAATCTGGCGCTGTGGGCGGCCCTGCGCCAGGCGTTCCAGCCCGCTTATTGTCTGATGGTGATGTTCCTGCTCGCCTATGCCTCGACCTCGTCGGGGTTGGTGGGTCAGCTGTTCTCGATCGACAACAACGATCGCCAGAGGCTGAACGCGATCCTGCTCGCCGGCTCGGCCTGCGCAGCGGTCGTGTTCGCCCGGGCGTTCCTGGAACGGCGCGTCTTCGACGGCTGGCTGCGGCCCTATAGCAACTTCGTGATGGCCTGCGTGATGTCGGCGACCGGCAGCTACGCGCTGTTGTCGCCGCATTACGCGGCGATCACCGATACGCTGAGTTCGCTGTCCTACCTGTTGTTGCTGACCTTGCTGACGCCGGTGCTGGGGCGCGCCTGGTCGCAGCGCAGCAACTATCTCTGGGTATTCGCGCTCGCCTGGGGCGGCCCGGTCGTTCTCGCGGGTGTCCGGGTGCTCGCCGCGTTCAACATCATCGGCTGGCGCATGTGGATCGACAATTCGACGCTGCTGGCGATGGCGCTCGAGGCGTCGCTGTCGTCGCTGGGCGTCGCCTATCGCATCCGCCTGCTCAGTCTGGAGCGCGATGCGGCGCGCGAACAGGAGATCGCTGCGCGTCTGCTCGCCGCGACCGATCCGCTCACCGGCCTGCTCAATCGCCGCGCATTCCTGGACGATGCGATCGGGCGGCCGGACAACCATCAGCTGATCCTGCTCGACATCGATCACTTCAAGACGATCAACGAAACGATCGGCCACGACGGCGGCGACGAGGTGCTGCGCGTCGTCGCACGTGCGCTGCGCGCATCGGCGACGGGCGACGCGCTGGTCGCGCGCGTCGGCGGCGAGGAATTCGCGATCATCGCGCCAGCGCAAGCGCCGGTCGATGCGCGCGGGGTGCTGGACCGGTTGCGCGCCGAGCGCATGCCCTTCGACCTCAGCGTCACCGCCAGCATCGGCACCTGCATCGGCCCGCTGACCCGCGAAACCGACTGGAAGGCACTCTATCGCTGCGCCGATCGCGCGCTGTTCGAAGCCAAGGCGGCGGGGCGCGATCGCGTCCGCGCCGGCGTCGGCCTGTCCTACGCCGCCTGACGCCCGTTGCGCGGCGTAGCCGGACCGCCACTGGCGGCCCCGTGCGATCTCTGGTAAACGCTACCGGATCGGGAGGACAAGCGATGACGGATCGTCGTAAGATGGCAATTGCCGCGCTGGCGCTGACCGCCATCGTCGCCGCACGTCATCCCGTGCCGAGCGTTCGCCTGCTCACCCACGACATCGGCGATCCCAGCCCGCACCGCTTCCAGGCGGCGATCGACCTGGGACTGGTCGGCGTGTCGGTCCTGTACACCTGGACCGCCCGCCGCACCTGACCGGCCGATCCCGCGCGCACTGCCCGCGTTCAGCCGAACACGGTCTTCAAATTCATGAACTCGTGCAAGCCGTACGGCCCCAGTTCACGGCCATAGCCCGATCGTTTGATCCCGCCGAACGGCGCTTCGGGCGTCGATGACAGCATCGCATTGACCGCGGTCATGCCCGATTCGATATCGCGTTCGAACCGTTCGCGTTCGGCCGGATCGTTGGTCCACACCGACGATCCCAGCCCGAACGGCACATCGTTCGCCAGTGCGATCGCCGCATCGATGTCGGCGGCACGGAACACCATCGCGACCGGCCCGAACAATTCCTCCTGCGCGGCCGGGTGATCGATCGGTACGTCGACCAGAATGCCCGCCGACATGAAGGCGCCCTTGCCCGGCAGAGCCTCGCCACCGAACAGCAACCTGCCGCCGGCAGCCTGGATCGCCGCCAGCTGATCGAGCGTGCCCTGCCGCTGTTCCTCGCTCGACAGCGGCCCCATGTCGGTCGTCGCGTCGAACGGATCGCCAGCCTTCACCGCGCGCATCGCTGCCGAGAAGGATTCGAGGAAGGCGTCGTAGATGTCGGCATGGACGATCATCCGCTTCGCGCAGATGCACGATTGGCCGGTGTTCTGGACCCGCGCGGTCACCGCCTGTTTCACCGCCGCGTCGAGGTCGGCGGACGGCATGACGATGAACGGATCCGACCCGCCGAGTTCCAGCACCACCTTCTTGAGGTTGCGTCCCGCCGCCTCCGCGACCTTGATCCCGGCCCCTTCGCTGCCGGTCAGCGTCACCGCGACGATCCGGGGATCGTCGATCAGCGCATCCACCTTGTCGGATCGGATCGCCAGATTCTGGAACAGCCCGGCCGGCGCGCCCGCGGCGACGATCATCCGCTCGATCGCCACACCGCAGCCTTGCGTTAGCGACGCGTGTTTCAGCAGGCCGGTATTACCGGCCAGGATCGTCGGCGCGGCGAAGCGCACCACCTGCCAATAGGGGAAGTTCCACGGCATCACCGCGAGCACCGGGCCCATCGGCAACCACCGCGTCGTCGCCGGGCCGCCCGGCGTGTCGAAGGTCGTGGGCGCCAGCATCGCCGGGCCGTTCTGCGCATAATGGCGGAACGCGGAGGCGCATTTCTGCACCTCGGCCAGTGCGGATTTAAGCGTCTTGCCCATTTCCCGCGTGGCGATCTCGGCCAGGTCGTGCGCGTGCGCGTCGAACTGTTCGGCGATCCGCTCCAGCAACGCGGTGCGTTCGTCCAGCGACGTCAGCCGCCACGTGGCATAGGCGGCCGCGGCACGCGCGACCTTGTCTTCGAGCTCGGCCGCGGTGAGTTCGGGGATGCTGTCGCCGGGCAGGCCGGTGGCGGGATTGATGCTGGTGAACATGCCGGCCCAACGCACGCCGACGGGCCGGTGTCCCACGCGAACGAGGAAAGTGGGCGAGGAAAGGTCGCCTGCATCGCAAGGCGTAGGACGCCGATCCCGCACGATTTTCCCGACCGACGCCCCGTCCTTGCGCCGGCCCCGCCCGTGTCGCATAGCATGGGCATGGATATTCCGATCGAAACCCTGTCGTTCGAAGACGCGCTCAAGGAGCTGGAGCGGATCGTCGGCCGGCTCGAAAGCGGCGAGGCGACGCTGGACGAATCGATCCAGCTTTACGAACGCGGCGACCGGCTGCGGCAACGTTGCGCGGAACGGCTGGACGCCGCGCAGGCCCGGATCGAGGCGATCCGCCTCGACGCCGAGGGCAAGGCCGCCGGCACCCGCCCCTTTGCCGCAGCCTGAGCGCATGGCCCCCGGCCTTGTCGATGCGATGACGCACGTGTCGACGGACATCGATGCGCGTTTCGACCGCCTGCTGGCGATTCCCGACGATCCGCGCGCCGACCTGTACCGGGCGATGCGGCACGCCGCGATCGGCGGCGGCAAGCGGCTGCGCCCGTTGCTGCTCTGCGCCACCGCGGATCTGTTCGGCGTCTCGCGCGACTGTTCGGGCCAGGTGGCGATGGCGGTCGAGGCGATCCACGTCTATTCGCTGATCCACGACGATCTGCCGGCGATGGACGACGACGACCTGCGCCGCGGCAAGCCGACGGTCCACAAGGCCTATGACGAGGCGACGGCGATCCTGGCGGGCGATTGCCTGCACGCGCTGGCGTTCGAGGTGCTGGCCGATCCCGACACGCATCCCGATCCGTTCGTCCGCGCCGAACTGGTCATGGAGCTGGCGCGCGCATCCGGGCCTTCGGGCATGGCGGGCGGACAGATGATGGACCTCGTCGCCGAACGCATGACGTTCGACCTCGCCACCGTTACCCGGTTGCAGCAGATGAAGACCGGTGCGCTGATCTGCGTCGCGGTCGAAATGGGCGCGATCCTCGGCCGGTTGGCGCCGGAGGGTCGCACCGGCCTACGCGGCTATGCCCATGATCTGGGCCTCGCCTTTCAGATCGCCGACGACCTGCTCGACGCCGAGGGCGACGAGGCGGTGGCGGGCAAGAAGCTGCGCAAGGACGATGGCGCGGGCAAGGAGACGTTCCTGTCGCTGCTCGGCATCGAACGCGCGCGCGAGCAATGCCGCATGCTGGTCGACCAGGCGGTGCAGCATCTGCACAGTTACGGCCCGGAGGCGGACGTGCTGCGCGACGTCGCGCGCTACGTGGTCGAACGCGACCGTTGACGCAGGGAAGGTTGCACATGACCGAGCGGATCGGTGTCTATCCCGGCACCTTCGACCCCATCACGCTGGGGCATATGGACATCATCCGCCGCGGGGCCAAGCTGGTCGACCGGCTGGTGATCGGGGTGACGACCAATCCGTCCAAGTCGCCGATGTTCACGCTCGACGAGCGCATGGCGATCGTGCGGCGCGAAGTCGCTGATATCGCCGGATCGGTGAAGGTCGTCGCCTTCGATTCGCTGCTGATGGACTTTGCCGAACGCGAGGGCGCACGCGTCATCATCCGCGGGCTGCGCGCCGTCGCCGATTTCGAATATGAATATCAGATGGCGGGGATGAACCAGCAGATCAATCCGCGGGTCGAGACCGTGTTCCTGATGGCCGATGTCGCGTTGCAACCGATCGCCAGCCGGCTGGTCAAGGAAATCGCGCTGTTCGGCGGCCCGATCGGCAAGTTCGTGACGCCGCAGGTCTGCACGGAAGTCGTCGCGCGGGTCGAGACGATCGGTCGCAAGGGCAGTTGAGCGCCTCGCTTCGGCATCCTGTGCGCGCCGCTGTCGCGCAGCCGCCGTATTCGCGCCACGATGTTCAGTTTGGTGCAATCTCTGGTTTGCTCTAAGCCGCCCCGCGTTACCTAGGTTGGGAATTCCATGCGCCCGTTCGCCCGTCTGTTCGCGTTCCTCCTCTGCCTGTTGGCCATGCCTGCGCTGGCGCAGACCGTCCCGGTGTCCGTCGCCGGCCGCGCGACGCCGCCACCGATCACCGACAAGGACAATCTGTGGCTGCTCGACCTGTCGGACGGCGGCCGGGTGACGATCTGGCTGCGGCCCGACGTCGCACCCAAGATGGTCGAACGGATCAAGACGCTGACGCGGCAGGGCTTCTACAACGGTCTTGCCTTCCACCGCGTGATCGACGGCTTCATGGCGCAGGGCGGCGATCCCAAGGGCGACGGCACCGGCGGTTCGACGCTGCCCAATGTCGCGGCGGAGTTCAACTACCTGCCCCATGTGCGCGGCGCGGTGTCCGCGGCGCGTGCCGATGACGAGAATAGCGCGAATAGCCAGTTCTTCATCGTCTTCCAGCCGCGGCTCAGCCTCGACAAGAAATACACGATCTTCGGCCGGGTGATCGACGGCATGCAATATGTCGATGCGATCCAGCGCGGCGAGCCGCCGTCGGATCCGACCAAGATCGTCCGCGCCTATATCGCCGCCGACAATCCGCCGGCCTATACGCCGATGGCGGCCCCTGCGCCCGTCACCCTCGGTGCGCCGGTGACCTTGCCGGGCACCGCGATCGGCAAGACGAAGACCGCTCCCCGCGCCGCCGGCACGGCCGCACCCAAGAAGGCGCCCGCCGCCCAGTGAAGGTAGAGCTGTTCGATTTCGACTTGCCGTCGGAGCGGATCGCGCTGCGGCCGGCGGTGCCGCGCGATGCGGCCCGACTGCTGGTACTGGACGGCGACCGGACGCGCGATGGCATCGTCCGCGATCTGCCCGGCGAGCTTCGCGCGGGGGATTGCCTGGTGTTCAACGACACCCGCGTGATTCCGGCCCAGCTCGAGGGCCGGCGCGGCGATGCGACGATCGGAGCGACCCTCCACAAGCGCGAAGGGCCGCGGCGCTGGCGCGCCTTCATCCGCAACGCCAAGCGGCTGCGCGACGGCGATGCGATCGATTTCGGCCATGGCGTCGGCGCCGTCGCCTCGGAACGCTTCGAGGATGGCAGCTTCGCGCTGGACTTCACCGGGGACGAACCGGTCGAGCTGCTGCTCGACCGCGCGGGTCGCATGCCGCTGCCGCCCTATATCGCCGCCAGACGGCCGACCGACGCGCAGGACGCGTCCGACTATCAGACGATGTTCGCCGCCCGGCCGGGTGCCGTCGCCGCGCCGACCGCGGCATTGCATTTCACACCCGCGCTGATCGCCGCGCTGGATGCGGCGGGTGTCGGCCACGAAACGCTGACGCTTCACGTCGGCGCCGGCACCTTCCTGCCGGTCAAGGCCGAGGATACTGCCGACCATCGCATGCATGCCGAATGGGGCCGTATCGACGCCGCCACCGCCGACCGGCTCAACGCCGTCCGCGCAAGCGGCGGACGCGTGATCGCGGTCGGCACCACCTCGCTCCGCCTCATCGAAAGCGCAAGCGGACCGGACGGCATCATCCGCCCGTTCGAGGGCGACACGTCGATCTTCATCACACCCGGATATGCGTTCCGCGGGATCGACGGGCTCCTCACCAACTTCCACCTGCCCAAATCCACCCTGTTCATGCTGGTATCGGCGCTGATGGGGCGGGAGCGGATGCAGGCGGCCTATGCGCATGCGATCGCGCAGGGTTATCGCTTCTACAGCTATGGCGATGCGTCGCTGTTGCTGCCAACACGGTGACCATGCTGCTCGCCCTGCTCCTGCAAACCGCCACCCCCGCTGCACCGTCGACGCCCGCGACGCCGGGCCAGCCGCCGGCGACCTTCGTCGTCGAACCGGTCGGAATGGCCATCGCCGCCTTCGATGCCGATGGCGACGGGCGGACGACGCGGGCCGAGATGGAGGCGGGCGTTCGCCGCACGTTCGCGCTCGCCGATACGACACGGGCCGGCGCGATCGGCTATATCGCGTTCGCCGATTGGGCGGAGCGATGGCTGGGCGATCGCAACGCGCTGCCGAGCCCGTTCGAGGTAGATGCCAACGGCGACAACCGGATCACGCTCGACGAATTGCAGGCCGCGTTCGCGCGCGTGTTCGCACGGCTCGACGTCGACAAGGACGGCAACGTCACCCGCAAGGAAGTGCTGACGATCCGCGCCAATGCGGGGCGGGATATCGGGCCGCGCGGCAAGGGCAAGCGCTAGGCGTCCCGGCCGGCGTTCGGCGATCCACCGCAGCCCTCACCCGCCGCCGATCCCCTCGATGATCGTGCCGCTGCCCTCGCACATGGGGCAGGACGCGCCGTCCACCTCGCCGCTGCCGTTGCACTTCGGGCAGACGTTCTCGCCGGTTCCGGGCGTGCCGGGCGCCGCCTGATCCCCCGGGGCCAGATGCTCTTGCGTCATAGTTCGTCTCCACTGGATCATGCCCAACGCTCGACACCGCCGGTCGGCTTCGCCAAAGCCGTGCGAACCATGACTTCCCGTTTCGCCTTCACCATCGCCGCCACCGATGGCCGCGCCCGCACCGGCAGCATCGCCATGCACCGCGGTACGATCCGCACCCCCGCTTTCATGCCGGTCGGCACCGCCGCCACCGTCAAGGCGATGAAGCCTGCGGAAGTCGCGGCATCGGGCGCGGACATCATCCTTGGCAACACCTATCACCTGATGCTGCGCCCCGGCGCCGAGCGCGTCGCACGCCTGGGCGGGCTGCACCGCTTCATGGGGTGGGACCGCCCGATCCTGACCGATTCGGGTGGCTATCAGGTGATGAGCCTCGCCGATCTGACCAAGCGGTCCGAAGAGGGCGTGTCGTTCAAGTCGCACCTCGACGGCACCCGTCACCTGCTCAGCCCCGAACGCTCGATCGAGATCCAGCGCCTGCTCGGCAGCAACATCGTCATGGCGTTCGACGAGCTGGTGCCGACGACCTCGACGCGCGAGGTGCAGGCCGCCGCGATGGAGCGATCGATGCGCTGGGCCCAACGGTCGCGCGACGCCTTCGACGGCGGCGGCGAGCATGCCACGAACAACGCGATCTTCGGCATCCAGCAGGGCGCGCTGGATGAATCCCTGCGCAAGGCATCGGCGGATGCGCTGATCCATATCGGCTTCGACGGCTATGCGGTCGGCGGCCTCGCCGTCGGCGAAGGGCAGGAGGCGATGTTCGGCTGCCTCGACTTCGCGCCCGGTCAATTGCCCGCCGACAAGCCGCGCTACCTGATGGGTGTCGGCAAGCCCGACGACATCGTAGGCGCGGTCGAACGCGGCATCGACATGTTCGATTGCGTGATGCCGACGCGCTCGGGGCGCACCGGGCAGGCCTTCACCCGCGAAGGCCCGATCAACCTGCGCAATGCGAAATTCGGCGAGGACCAGATGCCGCTCGATCCCGCCTGCGCCTGCCCGGTCTGCGCGACGTGGAGCCGGGCCTATATCCATCACCTCGTCCGCGCCGGCGAGATCCTGGGCGCGATGCTGATGACCGAGCATAATATCTGGTTTTACGAAGCTTTGATGGCGGACCTGCGCAACGCCATCGCGGCGCAGGAGTTGACCCCGTTCGCAGACGCGTTCCGTGCGCGCTACATCAGGGGAAAGGGAGAGTAACATGTCGGATCAGCCCAACGAGATCCTCGAGGCGGCGGCCGCCGCCAAGGCGCAGCAGGATGCCGCAGCCAAAGCGCGCGACCCCGCGAACAGGAACCGCTGGCCGATGCGCATCATCGGCGTCGGCATCGGTTCGGCCGCCGTCGCCGCCGCCGTGCTGTTCGCCAATTCGGGGAAGACGAAGGACTGACGACCCCTGCCGCGCCGTCGTACCGGCTCTCGCCGGGGAGGCGCGCGGATTGCGGCACCGTCATCATTGACACCATCCGCACAGTCCGGTTCAACCGGAGGCATCCACCCGCTGAGCCGGAGCCTTCGATCCATGCGCCTCGTTCGTGCCGCCCTGTTGCTGGGGGTCGCGCTGCTGCCCCTCGCCGCCACCGCCCAGACCACGAAGCCGGTGACGCCCAAACCTAATACGGCGGCCGTCAAGCCGATCGCCTATACCGAACGCACGCTGGCCAACGGCCTGCGCGTGTTCGCGCTTCGCGACACCGGCACCCCCAACGTCGCCGTGCAGGTCTGGTACGATGTCGGGTCCAAGGACGATCCGCAAGGCCGCTCCGGCTTTGCGCACATGTTCGAACATCTGATGTTCAAGGCGACGCGCAACCTCGTCAGCGAACAGATGGACCGGCTGACCGAGGACGTCGGCGGCTATAACAATGCCTCGACCAACGACGATTACACCAATTATTACGAGGTGATCCCCGCAAATCACCTGCAGCGCCTGCTGTTTGCCGAGGCCGACCGCATGGCCAGCCTGGTGGTCGAGCCCAAAAGCTTCGCGTCGGAACGCGACGTGGTGAAGGAGGAACTGCGCCAGAGCACGCTCGCGCGTCCCTATGGCAAGCTGTTCTCCACCTACCTCTCGGCGGCGGCCTATACCGCGCATCCCTATGCCCGCTCCACGATCGGCAGCATCGAGAATCTGGAAGCGGCGTCGATCGACGACGTCCGCGGATTCCACGCGACCTACTACCGGCCCGACAATGCGATCCTCGTCGTGTCCGGCAATTTCGACCCCAAGCAGCTCGACACGTGGATCGACCAGTATTTCTCCGCGATCGCCAAGCCGTCGACCGCCATTCCGCGCGTCACCGTGCAGGAGCCCCCCCGTACCAAGGCGGTCAGCTACACCGTCTACGAACCCAACACGCCGTTGCCCGCCGTGCTGATGACCTGGCACGTGCCCGCCGACCGGAATGCGGACATCCCGGCACTGAGCGTGCTGCAGACGATCCTGTCGACCGGCGAAAGCAGCCGATTGTACGAAAGCCTGGTCTATCGCGACCAGCTTGCGCAGGACGCGTCGTCGTTCCTCGACAGCAAGCAGGGCACGGGCAATCTGGTCGTCTATGCCATCCTCGCCGGCGGCAAGACCGTCGATCAGGGCGAGGCGGCGTTGCAGCGTGAGATCGCGCGTTTCCGCGACGCGCCGGTCAGCGCCGCCGAATTGGCGGAGGCCAAGAACGAAATCCTGACCGCGGCGATCAAGAGCCGCGAAACCGCCGAAGGCAAGGCGCGCATCCTCGCCTCGTCGGTGATCATCGACGGGGATGCCAAAGCGGCCGATCGCCAGCTCGCCGCGATCGCGCGCGTCACCGCCGCCGACGTCCAGCGCGTCGCCCGCCAGTATCTGGGGACCGACCAGGCGGCGACGATCCGCTATCTGCCCGACAGCGCCAAACCCGCCGGGAAGGCCGGCGACACCATCGCAGTCGCGTCGACGGTGCAGACCGCGCCGCTGAAGGCGCCCGCGAACGTCGCGGTGATCACCCCCGCCAGTGCCGCCGAACGGATCCAGCCGCCCGCGCCCGCCGCGCCGATCAACGCGAACCTGCCGCAGCCCGTCGAAACGCGCCTTGCCAACGGCTTGCGCGTCATCACCGTCGAACGGCACGACCTGCCGATCGCGACCGCCTATCTGGTCGCCACCGGCGGGCAGGCGCTCGATCCGGCAAACCGTGCGGGCGTCAGCGATCTGGCCGCGACGCTGATGACCAAGGGCACGACGACGCGCTCGGCGACCGAGATCGCGCGCCAGATCGAAAGCCTCGGCGGATCGATCGGCGCGGATGCGGCAAGCGAAGGCGGCACGGTCGAGGTGACGGTGAAGTCCGACCAGCTCGCCCCCGCGATGACCATCCTCGCCGACGTCGCGACGCATCCCGCCTTTGCGGCGGAAGAACTGGAGCGGGCGCGCGCGCAACAGGTCGATGCGGTCACCGTCGCCTACAAGAACCCGGCGCAGCTGGCCGCGCTGGTCGCCGATCGCGCGACGTTCGGCGCCTCGCCGTTCGGCGCGCCCGGCAGCGGCACGCCCGCATCGCTGAAGGCGATCACCCGCGGCGACGTCACGGCCGCCTATGCGCGCACCTGGCGTCCCGATCAGGCGGCGCTGATCCTCGTCGGCGACGTGACCGCCGCGCAGGCGAAGGCGCTGGCGGAGGCGCAGCTGGGCCAGTGGCGAGCGCCATCGGAAGCAGCCATGGCGGTGCCGGCGATCGCCGCCTTCCCCGCGCCGCGCACGGTCGTCGTCGACATGCCCGGTGCCGGGCAGGCCGGCGTCGTGGTCGAACGCCCGGCGATCGCCCGGCCGGACCCGCGCTATTACCCCTTCGCGGTGGCGAATACGGTGCTTGGCGGCGGCTTCTCGTCGCGCCTGAACCAGGAGGTCCGCATCAAGCGCGGCCTCGCCTATGGCGCCAGCAGCGGGATCGATGCGACCCGATCCACCGGCAGCGTCGCCGCGCGGACGCAGACGAAGAACCAGACCGCCGCCGAAGTCGTCACGCTGATGACAGCGGAGATGGCGCGGATGGGCGCGGCTCCGGTGTCCGACGCCGAACTGTCGACGCGCAAGGCGGTGCTGGTCGGCAATTTCGGCCGCGCCGTCGAAACGACGGATGGGGTCGCCGGGATTATCGGCGGCTATGTCGTCAACGGCGTGCCGCTGACCGAGTTGCAGGCCTATACCGCGAAGGTCGAGGCGGTGACCCCGGCTGCGGTCCAGTCCGCATCCGCCGCCCTGCTCGATCCGAAGGCGGCGAGCATCGCCATCGTCGGCGATGCCAAGCAGTTCATCGTCCCGCTGCGCACCGCCCATCCGCAGGTCGAAACGCTGACCGAAGCGCAACTGAACCTGGACAGCGCCACGCTGAAATGATCCCCCTCCCCTTCGCAGCCGATGCGGGTTGCGAAGGGGAGCGCCCAATCCCTACCGGCGACCCGCATCGTCCCGTTGCGGGACGCCCGAAAAAGGCCGGCGGACGCTAAACCGTTGATCAGCTATGCGTCCGTTATGCGGGTGCCGATGCAGACGATCCGGATGATGACACGCCTGTGGGTGGCGCTGGTGGCGCTCGCCCTTACGCTGACCGTCGCGCTTGCGGCGCAGGCAGCGTGGCAGGCGATCGCCGCGCATCGTGCGGATGCGGCGCTGCCACCGCTGCCCGCGCCGGCAGGCTATGAGGCGGAGGATCACTTTCCGGGCGCCGCGCTGCTCTACACCGACGCGGTCGTCACGCCGCCGTCGACCGCCGACATCGCCGCCCCGGCGCAGGGCGTGACCGGCACGACCGCGCTGCCCGCGCTGCCGGTGTCCGCCGCGATGGTGCAGGCGGCGATGCAGGCGGATGCGGGGATCACCGCCGCGGCGCCCTTCTCGACCAAGGCCGCGAGCAGCCTCGATCGTGCCCGCGCGCTCGAATGCCTGACGGCGGCGATCTATTACGAGGCGGCGTCCGAACCCGACGCCGGCCAGTCCGCCGTCGCCCAGGTGATCCTGAACCGTGCCCGGCACCCCGCCTTTCCGGCGACGGTGTGCGGCGTGGTCTATCAGGGTTCGGAACATGCCGGTTGCCAGTTCAGCTTCGCCTGCGACGGCGCCATGGCACGGGTCCCCTCACGCACCGCCTGGGCGCGTGCCGCACGCCATGCTGCGATGGCGCTCGCCGGCTATGTCTGTGCGCCGGTCGGGCTCGCGACCCATTACCACACCTATGCGGTCACGCCGGCATGGAACCGCAGCCTGGTGATGACCGACGTGGTCGGCGCGCATTTCTTCCATCGGTGGAAGGGGTTCTGGGGAACCAGCGCGGCCTTTCGCCAGACGTATCGCGGCGGCGAACCGCTGCCCGGACCGCATGGTCCGGCGATTCTGCCGCCGGTCGCCGCATCTCCGGCGCTGATCGCCGCCGCCGCGCCGCTGCCCGTCGCGCCGATCACCAGCGCCGCGCAGGTCAAGCCCGGCTATGCCGACAGCGGCAGCTACCTGTCGCCTCCACCGGCACCGGCACGGGTGCACGACAACCTGCCCCCCGCCCCGGAAGTGCTCGACCGGTGGAAGGATTCGGGCAAGCCCCTGTTCTGAAGGCCGCCCGATCGCGCGGCTATTTCGCGTTCTTCACATAGCGGTCGAACCAGGCGATCGAGCGCTGGCGGACGTCGCTCGACTGGCTGGGCGCGGAGACGCAATGGCCCGCGTCGGGGTAGATCACCAGGCTTACCGGCACGCCCTGATCCTTCAGCGCATGCCACCATTCGATCGACTGGGTTGGCGGCACCTCGATGTCGCGTTCGCCGACATAGATGAAGGTCGGGGTCTTCGCCTTCTTCGCCTGATAGATGGCGGACACCGCTTCATACGCCTTCATGTCGTCGTACATCGACTTGCCGAAGAACGGCAGCATCCACTGGTCGATGCCGTTGGTGCCGTAATAGCTGACCCAGTTCGACAGGCCGGCACCGGCGACGATCGCCTTGAACCGGTTGGTCTGGGTGTTCGCCCACATCGCCATGAAGCCGCCGTAGCTGCACCCGCCGAGGCCGAGCCGCGCATCGTCCACCGGTGCGACACGCTCGACCGCGTCGATCCCGGTCAGGATGTCGCGCAGGTCGCCGCCGCCGAAGTCGCGCTTGTTCGCGGCGGTGAACGCCTCGCCCTGACCATAGCTGCCGCGCGGATTGGGCAGGAAAACGTAATATCCGGCCTTCAGCAAGGCTGCGTTGAGCGAATTGGGCGTCAGATAGCCGGGCGCATAGGATGCCGAGGGGCCGCCGTGCACCATCGTGATCATCGGCGCTTTCCCGGTCGGCGCGACGCGCGGGGCGAGCAACCAGCCCTGCACGTCATAGCCCTCGTTCTTCCAGCTGATGCTGCGCGCGGTCGCCAGCGCCGGCGCGGCGTCATTGTCGTGCGTCAGTTGCCGCACGCCCGATCCCGCGACCGGCCCGGCATAGATCGCCGGCGCATGTTCGTAATCCTGCACCACCGCGGCGACCATCCGGCCATCGGCCGAGAACGCCGCCCGCCCGTCGCCCGCAGCCGCGCTCGCCGGCTTCGAGAAGCCCGGCACCACGGCACGGCCGGGCGTCAGCGATCCGAACTGCACCTGATCGCCGGCCTGCGTGACAGTGCGCAGCCCGCCCGCGGTCCAGTCGACCGTCGTCACCGTCGATTTTGCACCGGCCGTGACGTTGCGCGGTACGCCCCCGGCGATCGGAACCGTGAAGACGTCGCCGCCGACCGAGCCGAAATCGCTCATCAACCCACCGATATAGGCGACCGTCCGGCCATCGGGGGACACGCGCGGCTGGTTGATCTGCGTCGTCGGCCGCGCGATCGGTCGCACCGCGCCGGTCTGCGCATCGATCGCATCCAGCGTCGCGACCCACCAATTGTTGTCACCGTTGCCCAGTGCCGTCGTCGCGACGAAGCCGCGACCGTCCGGCGTCCAGTCGTATTCGTAGACGTAGCGGCCCGCCGGCGACAGCGGCGTCGCCTGCGCGGCGTTGCCCGCGACGTCGAACACCGCCAGCCGCTGTTCGTCGTTCTTCTCGCCGATCTCGCCCACCATCCGCACGCCGGCCTGGGTGGCACCCGATTCCTTCGCGGCGCCGAGCGTCACGAGCAACGCGACGCGCTTGCCGTCCGGCGATACGCGCGGGGTCTGCGCGATGCCGGCGATACTGCCGATCGTCCGGGTCGATCGTGCATCGGTATAGCCGAGCCGCAGGTCGCCACCCGTATTGTCCCGCATCAGGAACACCAGATCGCCGTTCGGCGCGAAGGTAAGCCCGTAATAGCTGCACGATTTGCACGGATCGATCGTCCGCAGCACCCGCCCGTCGTTCACCGACCGGATCGTGACCGCGGCATGGGCGGCGCCGTTTTCGACGGTGGCGATGCGGTCGCCGGCCGGTGCGATGGCGAGGTTGCCATATTGGTGCAGCATCTGTGCGTCCGCGCTGGCGGCGGCGGTGGCGATCAGCAAGGTAGCGACAAGGGTCAGGCGCATCGTAACTCCGGCGACAAGCGATTGGAACAGATGCTTAACGCCTCGCATGGCGCCTGCAAGCGGAACGGCGAAGGCGTGCGGGCCGTTGGTCGCGGGAAGAGGAGCCCGTGATGAAAGACGATCCGAAGCCGACCACCGAAACGCGCGATCCGAACCTGTCGACCGAGCACCAGCAGCCCGGCGACGCCCGACGTCCGAGCGAGACGCTCGACAAGGGGCAACCGAATGGGGAGACGATCCCGCGCAAATCGTCGCTGCTCGGCAACGACTGACAAGGTCGGCCAGCCGGGCGACGGCAGGAACCGTCGCCCGGCTGGCCGTAACCTCAGCGGCAGCGCACGTTGTTGCTGTCGACCGACTTGCCCACCGCCGCTCCGGCCGCACCGCCCAGCAACGTGCCGAGCAGTTCGGAACCGCCGGGTGCAATCAGGTTGCCGAGCACGCCGCCCGCCGCCGCACCGACGATCAGGCCGGTGGTGCCGTCGTTGCGCCGGCAATAATATTGCCCGTTCTCGCCGCGATACACCCGCTCGCGCTGCGACAGCTTCCGTTCGCGATAGCGCGCTCCATCGGCGTAATAGCGGTCGGCATAATAGCCGCCGTACGCCGGATCGGCGCGATTATAGTCATACGCCGAATAGCCGCGATAGCGGGTGTCGGTGCCATAGCTGGTGCAACCGGCAAGTGCCGTAGCCGCAGCCATCGCTGCCAGAAGAGCCGTGCGCATTGATCCATCCTCCTAACGTTTGTTATGCAACGGAGAATGCTCGCCGGGGCAGATGGTTGCCCCGGCGTAACGGTCGCCCTTCGATCCTAATGCTCGGGCCGAACGCTCAGGCCGCACCAGCCGCCTCGCTGAAGCCGCTGCCGCGATCGGCGACCAATGTCGGCGCAGGGCCCGTCGCAGGACGCAGCGCCTCTTTTTCCGCATCGGTCGGCACGGCGGTCGGGTCTGGCCGGAACGCCTCGACCGCGCGACTGTCGTTGCCGGGGTGACGATCGCCCATCAGGTCGGTGGGCACATGTTCGGCCGCGGGATTGCCGGGACGCTCTTGGAAGTGCTTCTCAGTTTCCGCCATGCCGACCGGCGCCGCTGCCATCGTTGCCGGTCGCGGTGCGATCGGACTGGTGGTGCTGTCGCCCGGCACCGCGCCCGCGCCTTCATCGTCACGCCTCCGCTGCGCGCGGGATCCGGGACGCGGGCCGAAGGCCGCCGTACCCGCGACCCATGCCGTCGCGCCCGCTGCGAAGGCGCCGAGGCCAAAGGCGATGTTCTTGTATTGCATGACGATATTCCCGATGCTTGCGCTCACGCGGTCAACGGTGCGGGGCACGGCCGGGTTCCGCGACCGGCCCGTGCCCGGCACCGACGGCGCATCGCGCGAGGCCCTATCGCGAGCAGTCCCGCAGCCGCCTGACGTCGGCGAAACCGAACGGCGGCCTGTCCGATCCCGGCGCATTGGCGCGGCAACCATACATCTGGAACCGCACCTTCTTCGCGCCGAAGTCGAGCGATACGCGCCTGAAGCTGCCCAGCAGGTCGGTGCCGAGCAGCATCGCCGGACGATCGCCCAGCCCGAACAGCGCGAACGGCGGCAGGTCGGCAAAGGCGACCGGCACGTCGCGCAGCATGATGCCGCCGATCCGCATCTCGGCCACGATCGCCATCGGCACCACCATCGCCTCACCCGTCACGCTGATCAACGTGACGGGGGTTGTGGACGGCGGAGTGCGCCCGTGGAACACCGCGTCGCGCAGCGCGAGATTGCCGATCGTCATCTGCGACCCGGTATCGAGGACCGCGCGTACGCCGACGCTGCCCACCCGCGCCTGCGTCAGGATCAATTGCCCGCCCCGCCGCCGTGCGGTGACGACGATCTCGTCCGCGGCGGTGGTGACCGGCTTGCGCGCGTCCTCGATCCGGATCGCCTGTTGTTCGAAGTCGAGCATCATCCGCTGCCCGCGCAACGCGTCGATACCGATCAGCCCGCGCGCGCCCAGGTCGCGTTCCGACAGCATCGGGGCCGCGACGTCGTCGATCACGCTGCTGCCGACCGACAGCCGGTCGATCCGCGCGGTGTCGCGGCGGCTCGCGCCCGCCATGCCGTGCAGCATCACCGGCAAGCCGATGGGCAGCCGCAATGCCGCCGCCAGTCGCGCGCCGATCACCGTCCGGTCGGCGCCGCTGTCGACCACGAACCGGAACGGTCCCCGCCCGTTGATGCCGACGTCGATCGCCATGCGGGTGTCGATCGTCTGGCCGGCGATATCCTCGCCCGCGATCTCCAGCGCGTCGTCGATCGTCGCCTCGCCCGGTGCGATGGTCGGTGCGTAGCGTGGCGCGACAGGGTCGGGCGACGATCGCTGCGGCCCCTGCGCCGCGGCGAGCAGCAGCAGCGTGGGAAACAGGCGAAGCGCGCGTGCAGCGACCATGGCGAACGATAGCACAGCGCGGCGCCGACGCCAGCGATCCGCTCCGTCATGGCCGCTCCGTCATGGCCGAACCGCTTGCGAACGCACGCGGAGCGCTTCACGCTGCGATCCGCAACCAAAGGATCGACGACGTGAGCGACGACGAACGAACGACGGATACCGCCGCCTCCGCACCCGACGGCCTGACGACATTGCAGGCGATGCTGGCGAGCGGTCGCCAGCCGCCGATCGGTGAAACGCTCGCCTTCTCGTTGGTCGAGGTCGCCCGCGGGCATGCGGTGTTCGAAGGGACGCCGGGGCGCAGCGTCTACAATCCGATCGGCTCGGTCCACGGCGGCTATGCCGCCACCCTGCTCGACAGCGCCTGCGGCATCGCGGTTCAGTCGGCGCTGACCCCCGATCAGGCCTATACCACGCTGGAGCTCAAGGTGTCCTACCTGCGCGGCCTTACCGATCGCAGCGGCCTGGTCCGCGCCGTCGGTCGCCTCGTGTCGATCGGCCGCCGCGTCGCCTTTTCGGAAGCGACGCTGCACGACGGCGAAGGCCGGCTGTGCGCCACCGCCACGTCGACGCTGCTCGTCTTCGAACGCCGCCGCGACGACGCGCCGGGCAAACCGGCCGGATAATCCCTGCCGGCGCAAGGGAACGCCGGGAAACGCCGCCCGTTGCTTCCCGTCCCTCCAACGAGTGGTTCCGATCGTGGCAACGTGGTTCACTTCCGACACGCATTTCGGTGATCACCGCACGCTCAACATCCACAAGCGCGCCTTCCCCACGACGGCGGCGATGGATGCAGCGATGATCGCCGGGTGGAATGCCACGGTCGCGCCGGACGATACGGTCTGGCACCTTGGCGATGTCGCGCGGCGGCTGACCGACGTCGCGGCGCTGCTCGATGCGCTGCATGGCACCAAGCATCTGATCCGCGGCAACAACGACGATCCCGCGATTGCAGAGGTTCCCGGCTGGTCCAGCGTCGGCGATTATGCCGAGATCGCGATCGACGGGCGATTCGTTATCGTGTGCCACTATCCGTTCCGCAGCTGGAACCGCCAGCATCGCGGCGCGATCAACCTGCACGGGCACAGTCACGGCAAGCTCAAGCCGATGCCGCGTCAGTTCGACGTGGGCGTCGATCCGCGCGGCTTTAAACCCGTCGATCTTGCCATGCTAATCGGCTGACGCGTCGAACAGCCGGGTCAGCGCGACCGACACCTGCGGCTCGGTGAAGGGTTTGGCCAACAGCGGCTGATGGTGGAACCGTTCCGGCATGCCCCGCAGTTCGTTCGCCGAAATGAACATGTAGGGGATGCGCAATTCGGTCAGCCGGTCCGCGACCGGATAGGACAGTTGATCCTCAAGCTTCACGTTCAGCGTCGCCGCATCGGGCCGTGTCGCTTCGCTGTCCAGCAGGGCCAGCGCTTCCGGCACCGATGCCACCGGTCCGACCACGATCGCTCCGGTTCCCTCCACGATCGCGGCGAGGTGGTCGGCGAGCAGCCATTCGTCCTCGACCACCAAAATGCGCTTGCCCGTCAGCACGCCCTGCGCTCCATGATTGCTCTCCGTCCGCCCCGATGCCTGCGCGGCGCCGTACCGTTCCTACCAGCGGCCGGGCTGATCCGTTCCGGCGGGATCAAGTGCCGCGCAAAGGATGCGAGCCGCGAGTTTTGCGTCGCATAAATCTTGTTTTCCAAGGCGTCTCGCCATATACTGACATCATTGTCAGTAAGGAATCGGTCCATGGCCAAGCTTCCCCCCTTTCCAGGCACCACCGGACGACGCGCCTGGCGCACCGCCTATGACGCGCTCCGCAAGCTGCTCGCCAACGGCGACGACACGACGCAGGTGTTTCGGATCATGCGCTCGCTCAACGTCGGCGATACCGCCAACGCCTATGGCCGGTTGATCGCGACCAGCGACGGCGGCCGGATCGCCTATGAACGCAAGGAACTGGCGCAGCGCTTTTCCGACCGCGACTGGGTGGCGGGCTTTGCGCCCGGCACCGTCGGTGCGGCGTATCGCGACTTCCTCGAAAGCACCGGCTATTCCGCCGATGGCCTCGTCGAGGTGAGCCGCCTCGATCCGGCGGAACAGGACGTCGCCCACCCTTATGCCTGGATGGGGCGCCGGACCCGCGACGTGCACGACATCTGGCACGTCCTTACCGGCTACAAGGCGGACGAAACGATGGGTGAGGCGTGCCTCGTCGCCTTCTCCTACGCGCAGACCCGCGGTCTCGGCTGGGCGTTCATCGCCGGCGGTGCGGCGCTGAAATCGCTGCGCGAGACTAGCGGCACCCTGTTCGCCAAGGCGGTGCGCGAAGGCTATCGCAACGGCAAGCGCGCCGCCTGGCTGCTCGGCGAGGATTACGAGGCGCTGATGCACGAACCGATCGAGGCTGCCCGCCAGCGGCTGCGGATCGTCGAGCCGACGCTGTACAGGCAGGCGCAGGTGACGCTCGGCGAACGGCTCGCCTCCTATGCCTCGGCCCAGAAGGAACGCGCGCAGGCGGCGGCGCTGGCCTGATCCTTCGCCGCTCCGTCCACGATGACGGAGCGGCGGGGCGACGGAGCGGCGGGCATTTCCACCACGCCGGACTTTGCTGTAGGCGCGTTCGCGATGCTGTCGCGCCTTCGCCTCACCGATTTCCGCAACCATGCGGGTCTGGTGCTGACGCCCGGCCCGGGCTTCGTCGTGCTGACCGGCGAGAATGGCGCGGGCAAGACCAACGTGCTGGAAGCGGTGTCGCTGCTGGCACCCGGTCGCGGCCTGCGCCGCGCACCTCTGTCGGACATGCAGGCGCAGCACGGGCCGGGCGGCTTCGGCATCGCCGCGACGCTGGCCGCCGACGCCGGCGATGTCGAGATCGCCACCGGGACGTTCGCCGCCACGCCGGAACGTCGCCAGGTCCGCGTGCAGGGCGCGTCCGCCACCGCAAACACGCTGGCGGAATGGCTGACCGTGCTGTGGCTGACACCGGCGATGGACCGCCTGTTCGTCGAACCTGCCGGCGAGCGTCGCCGCTTCCTCGATCGCCTGACGCTCGCGCTGGTGCCCGCCCACGCCCATCATGCCGCGCGTTACGAAGCGGCGATGCGCGCGCGCAACCGCCTGCTGGCCGACAGCGGGCCGGTCGATCCCGAATGGCTGACCGCACTCGAGACACAGATGGCGCAGCATGGCGGCGCGATCGAAACGGCGCGACGCACCACCGTCGCGCTGCTCGGCGAACGGTTGGCGGACCAGCCCGACGGCCCGTTCGCCCGCGCCGCCATCGCGCTGGAGGGGTGGAGCGGCGAAGGCGATCGCCTGCTCGCCGAACTTCGCCAGAACCGCGCCCGCGACGCCGGTGCCGGCCGCGCGCTCGCCGGACCGCATCGCGCCGATCTCGCCGTGACGCATCTCGGCAAGGCGCAGGCGGCGGCGCTCGCCTCGACCGGCGAACAGAAGGCGCTGCTGCTCGGCATCGTCCTCGCCCATGCCGAACTGGTCGCGGCGCGCACGGGCCATGCGCCCGTGCTGCTGCTCGACGAGGTGGCGGCGCATCTCGATCCCATCCGCCGCGCCGCGCTGTTCGATCGCCTGTCCGGCCGCGGACAGGTGTGGATGACCGGCACCGAACCCGCGCTGTTCGCCGCGATCGGCGATGCCGCGACCCGCATCATGCTCGGCTGAACCCTGGCTGTCGATACGGGTCACGCGGCGTTCAAGCCGCCGGTCGCATCCCGCTGGCATCGGGCGGGGGCCCATGGAGAGCATCATGATCAAGTCCGTCATCATCGCCGTCACCGCACTGGGCGCCGTCGCATCCCCGGCGCTCGCACAGGATCGTTGGGACTGGGGCGCGGGCGACCGCCCGTACCGCCTCGTCGGCGCCGGCGTGCCCGACCTGTTCCCCGAGCTGCGCGGCACCGAACGTGGCCGCGCGTTCGTCATGCGCAACTTCGACATCAATCACGACGGTCGCGTCTCCCCGCGCGAAGCCGCCGCCGCCAACCGCGCCTTCGCGTCGGTCGCCGGGCCGCGCCGCGATCGGTTCGACTGGGATCGCCGCGACCGGACCGTCGTGGTGGAAACCACGCGCGACGTCGGGCAGGGCCGGTGGGATCGCCGCGCCATGCACGATTACGGCTTCCGCCAGACATCGCGCGGCGCGACGCTGACACTGTCGGAAGACGTGCTGTTCGCCACCGATAGCGACGTGCTGCGCCCCGGTGCCGTGGACAAGCTGAGGCCGCTCGCCAGCTACCTGCGGGCCAATCCGGGCGTCCGTGTCGCGATCGACGGCTACACCGATTCGCGCGGCACCGATGCGCATAACCAGAACCTGTCGGAACGCCGCGCCGCCAGCGTCCGGAGTGCGTTCGACGCGATGGGCGTCACCCGCGCGCGCTTCAGCGTGGTCGGCCATGGCGAGGCGAACCCCGTCGCCACCAACGCCACCGCCGCGGGCATGCGCCAGAACCGCCGCGTCGAAGTCACCCTGCTGGGTCGCCGCGCGACCGAGTTCGCCGACTGACGCGGCCCGCCGCCCGTCCCCCGCGCGAGGGGAGACGGGCGGCGGCCCATTTCGCTTCCGTTCCGGGCGCCGCCACCCTATATAATCGTCATGGCAGAACCCCAGAATACGAACGACTACGGCGCCTCTTCGATCAAGGTGCTGAAGGGCCTGGACGCGGTGCGCAAGCGGCCCGGCATGTATATCGGCGACACCGACGACGGATCGGGCCTCCACCACATGGTGTTCGAGGTGAGCGACAATGCGATCGACGAGGCGCTCGCCGGCCATTGCGACCGGATCGACATCCAGCTGAACGCCGACGGATCGGTCAGCGTCACGGACAACGGTCGCGGCATTCCGACCGGCATCCACCCGGAAGAGGGCGTGTCCGCGGCAGAGGTCATCATGACCCAGCTGCACGCCGGCGGTAAGTTCGAAAACACCAGCGACGACAATGCCTACAAGGTGTCGGGCGGCCTGCACGGCGTCGGCGTCTCGGTCGTCAACGCGCTCAGCGAATTCCTCGACCTGACGATCTGGCGCGATGGCGAGGAACATTACATGCGCTTCGCGTTCGGCGACGCGGTCGCCCCGCTGAAGGTGGTCGGCCCCGCCACGCCGGGGCAGAAGGGGACGCGCGTCACCTTCCTGCCCAGCCCCGCGACGTTCAAGATCACCGAATTCGACTTCGACAAGCTGGAACACCGCTATCGCGAGCTGGCGTTCCTCAACTCGGGCGTCCGCCTGTTCCTGACCGACGCGCGCCATGACGAACCGAAGACGGTCGAGCTCTATTACGAGGGCGGCATTGCTGCGTTCGTGAAGTGGCTCGATCGCGCCAAGACGCCGCTGTTCCCCGAGCCGATCGCGATCAACGGCACGCGCGACGACGTGACGATGGACGTCGCGCTCGAATGGAACGACAGCTATTACGAGAACGTCCTCGCCTTCACCAACAACATACCCCAGCGCGACGGCGGCACCCACATGGCCGCGTTCCGCGCCGCGCTGACCCGCACGATCAACAATTACGCCGAAAAGTCGGGCCTCCTGAAGAAGGAGAAGGTGACCCTGACCGGCGACGACATGCGCGAAGGGCTGACCGCGATCGTCTCGGTCAAGCTGCCCGATCCCAAGTTCAGCAGCCAGACCAAGGACAAGCTCGTCTCGTCCGAAGTCCGCCAGCCGCTCGAAAGCCTGATGGCCGACAAGCTGGCCGAATGGCTCGAGGAAAATCCCGCACACGGGCGCTCGATCGTCGGCAAGGTGATCGACGCCGCCGCCGCGCGCGAAGCCGCGAAGAAGGCGCGCGAGCTGACCCGGCGCAAGGGCGTGATGGACATCGCCTCGCTGCCCGGCAAGCTCGCCGACTGCCAGGAAAAGGACCCCGCCAAGTCCGAACTGTTCCTGGTCGAGGGCGATTCCGCCGGCGGATCGGCCAAGCAGGGCCGCGACCGCCATTTCCAGGCGATCCTTCCGCTGCGCGGCAAGATCCTCAACACCGAACGCGCGCGTTTCGACCGGATGATCTCCAGCCGCGAAATCGGCACGTTGATCCAGGCGATGGGCACCGGCATCGGCCGTGACGACTTCAACGCCGACAAGCTGCGCTACCACAAGATCGTCATCATGACGGACGCCGACGTGGACGGCGCGCACATCCGCACGCTGCTGCTGACCTTCTTCTATCGGCAGATGCCGGAGCTGATCACCCGCGGGCACCTCTTCATCGCGCAGCCTCCGCTGTACAAGGCGACGCGCGGCCGGTCGGAAGTGTATCTGAAGGACGATGCGGCGCTCGACGAATATCTGGTCGATGCCGGCGTCTCTTCGATGGTGTTCGAAGCGCCGAGCGGGACTCGCTTCGGTCCCGATCTCAAGAGCCTGCTCGATCATGCGCGGCGCATGCGCACGCTGATGCGCTACGTACCGCGGCGCTACGATCCGGTGATCATCGAAGTGCTGGCACTGGCCGGTGCGCTCGATCCGAACTTCACCCGCGAACAGCGTGCGGCCACGGTGGCGGAGGTGACCCGTCGCCTCGAGTCGGGCGACGATGAGGCGCGCTGGACCGCGCGCCTGACCGAGGATGGCGGCATCCACTTCGAACGGCTGTGGCGCGGCGTCACCGACCACCACATCGTCGAGGCGACGTTCCTGGCGAGCGCGGAAGCGCGCAAGCTGCACGGCCTGGCCAGCGAACAGGCGGAAAGCTTCGTCCAGGCGGGCAAGCTGATGCCGCTCAAGGGCGCCGCCGCGGCGACCGAGGATGCGGAGCCGACGCCCGAGGGGGCCGGCCAGATCGGCAGCGTCACCGCCACCGTCGCCCGTGGCGAAAGCCTCGTCGCGCGGCCGTCCCAGTTGCTCGACGCGATCCTCGCGGCGGGCCGCAAGGGCCTTGCGATCCAGCGCTACAAGGGCTTGGGCGAAATGAACGCCGATCAGCTGTGGGAAACCACGCTCGATCCGTCCAACCGCACGATGCTGCGCGTCACGTCGGACGACGTGTCGGCGGCCGACATGATCTTTACCCAGTTGATGGGCGAAGTCGTCGAACCGCGCCGCGAATTCATCCAGGACAATGCGTTGAACGTGGCGAACCTGGACGTGTGATCCGGCACCTTTCCCGTCCGTCATCCCGGCCAATGTTGGGACGACGGACCGGGAGCGGCACCGCGTCACCCGATGCGGCGGTTACGCGAACCGGCCGCCGTGCGTCTTCACCAGTGTGGTCAGCCAGTCGCGGAACATCCGCACCTTCTTCGCCTCACGCATGTCCTGATGCGTCACCAACCAGAACGACCGGCGGATCACGTGGTCGGGCAGGACGCGGCAGAGGCTGTCGTCGGCATCGCCGATGAAACGCGGCAGCACACCCAAGCCCGCCCCCGCCGCCACCAGCCGGTATTGCGCGTTGATGCTGGAACTGCGGATCCGCGGCTCCAGCCCCTCCTCGATCTCCGCCAGATAGCGCAACTCGGGAGCGTAGAGCAGGTCGGGGACGTAACCGATCAGATCGTGGTCACGAACCTGTGCCACCCGCTCCGGCAGCGCACGCCGCGCGGCATAGGTCCTCGATGCATACAGCCCCAGCGTATAGTCGGTCAGCTTCCCGCTGATCACCGGCCCGGTCTGCGGACGTGCCAACAGCACCGCCATGTCCGCCTCGCGCCGCGACGGATTGAGAAAGCCGCTGGTCGCGACCAGGTCGACGGTCAATTCGGGGTGCCGGCCGGTGAACGCGGGCAGATGGTGCGCGACGAACCAGGTGCCGAAGCCCTCCGACACGCTCACCCGCAGCACGCCGGTCAGATGTTCGGGGTCGTCGTCGGGCGCGGCGATCCGTGCCGCCGCCTGCTGCATCGCCTCGACGGCGACGAGCAGCGCCTCGCCCGCCGCGGTCGGCACCTGCCCCTCGCGCGTCTGTTCGAACAGCGTCTGGCCCAGCGTCGCTTCCAGCCGCCGCAGGTGCCGCGCCAGCGTCGTCGCGTCCACGCCCGATGCAGCGGCGGCGCGCGCGATCTGGCCGGCACGCGCGATGCCGAGGAAATCCTGAAGGTCGTCCCAGCGCGGCTGCATTTATGCAGGCGTGTCTCGCACTTTACGTACTTGCCTGCAATCCTGCGAAGGACGATCCTGCCGACAACGAACGGAGAGGCACATGCGCAACATCGATCATCTCATCGTTGGCCATGCCGGCGGTGCCGGCCAGGACAGCGGCGGCCGCTATGGCGACGTGTTCGACCCCAACACCGGCCGGGTTCAGGCCCGTGTCACGCTCGGCACGCAGGCCGATCTCGACCGCGCCGTCGCGGCCGCGCAGGCGGCGCAGCCCGGCTGGGCCGCGACCAACCCGCAGCGCCGCGCGCGTGTCATGTTCCGCTTCAAGGAACTGGTCGAGGCGAACATGGACGAGCTTGCCCGCATGCTGTCGTCCGAACATGGCAAGGTGATCGCGGACAGCAAGGGCGACATCCAGCGCGGGCTGGAGGTGATCGAATTCTGCTGCGGCGTGCCCCATATCCTGAAGGGCGAATATACGCAGGGCGCCGGCCCCGGCATCGACGTCTATTCGATGCGCCAACCGCTCGGCATCGGCGCCGGCATCACGCCGTTCAACTTTCCGGGCATGATCCCGATGTGGATGTTCGGCGTCGCCATCGCGACCGGCAACGCCTTCATCCTGAAGCCGTCGGAGCGCGATCCTTCGGTCCCGGTGCGCCTCGGCGAACTGATGCGCGAAGCCGGCGCGCCGGAAGGCATTCTTCAGGTCGTCCACGGCGACAAGGAGATGGTCGACGCCATTCTCGACCATCCCGCCATCTCGGCGGTCAGCTTCGTCGGCTCCTCCGATATCGCGCATTACGTCTATCGTCGCGGCGTCGAGGCCGGCAAGCGCGTGCAGGCGATGGGTGGCGCGAAGAACCACGGTATCGTCATGCCCGACGCCGACCTCGACCAGGTCGTCGCCGACCTGTCCGGCGCAGCCTTCGGCTCGGCGGGTGAACGCTGCATGGCGCTGCCCGTCGTGGTGCCGGTCGGCGACAGGACCGCGGACGCGCTGCGCGAAAAGCTGATCCCGGCCATAGCCGCCCTTCGCGTCGGCGTCTCCACCGACGATCAGGCGCATTATGGTCCGGTGGTGAACGCCGCGCACAAGCAGCGCGTCGAGAACTGGATCCAGACCGGCGTCGACGAAGGCGCCGAACTGGTCGTGGATGGTCGCGGCTTCACCCTGCAGGGCCACGAAGACGGCTTCTTCGTCGGCCCGACGCTGTTCGACCGCGTCACGCCCGACATGTCCGCGTACAAGGAAGAGATCTTCGGCCCCGTCCTCCAGATCGTCCGCGCGCCCGATTTTGAGACGGCGGTGCGCCTGCCGAGCGAGCATCAATACGGCAACGGTGTCGCGATCTTCACGCGCAACGGCCATGCGGCGCGCGAATTCGCCGCGCGGGTCAACGTCGGGATGGTCGGCATCAACGTGCCGATCCCGGTGCCGGTCGCCTATCACACCTTCGGCGGGTGGAAGCGCAGCGCATTCGGCGACACCAACCAGCACGGCATGGAGGGCGTGAAGTTCTGGACCAAGGTCAAGACGATCACGCAACGCTGGCCCGACGGATCGGCCCTGTCGCCCGGCAGCGAGGATGGCGGACCCAGCCGCATCCAGGATGCGTTCGTCATTCCGACGATGGGCTGACCCGGAGACGATATCGATGCGCGCGATCCTGATCACTGCCGCCCTCGCCCTCGCCGCCTGTTCGGGCGGCGAGTCGGCGAACAACGAATCGAGCGGGGGCAGCGCCGCGGTCGAACCGACGCCCAGCAACCTGACCGTGGATGCGCAGAACACCCTGGTCCCGCTCGATCCCCCCGGAAACGGTGCTGCGGTGTCGCCGGTGCCGCTGCCGACCGCCAGCCCTTCCGCGATCGCCGCGATCCCTGCGGCCTTCGCGGGGCGATGGGGCATGGTGCCGAACGATTGCGATCCCAGCCGCGGCGATGCCAGGGGGCTGCTGACCATCGCCGGCAGTCGCCTTGCCTTCTACGAATCGCGCGGCACGGCGGCTGACATCCGCCAGCCCCAGCCCTCGCAGATCGCCTTTGCGCTGCCGATGAGCGGCGAGGGCCAGAGCTGGTCGGAACCGACCACGCTCACCCTGCTCGACGACGGCAAGACACTGGTCCGCGAGGCGAAGGGTTCGCCCGATCGCGCCGGATCGTTCCGCTACAGCCGCTGCCCGGCCTGAGGATAGACATGGAAAACCAGTTCGACCTGACCGCAGACCAGCGCGAGATCCAGGATCTCGCCGCCCGCTTCACCGCCGACCGGATTACCCCCCACGCGGCCGAATGGGACGAAAAGCACATCTTCCCGCGCGACACGATCAAGGCCGCGGCAGAACTGGGCTTCGCCGCGATCTATGTCAGCGAAGACAGCGGCGGCATCGCGCTCGGCCGTCTCGAGGCGGCGCTGATCATGGAGGCGATGGCCTATGGCTGCCCCTCGACCAGCGCGTTCATCTCGATCCACAACATGGCGTCCTGGATGATCGACCGCTTCGGCAGCGCGGTGGTGAAGGACAAATACCTGCCGAGCCTCGTCACGATGGACCGGCTCGCCAGCTATTGCCTGACCGAACCCGGTTCGGGCAGCGACGCCGCCGCGTTGAAGACGCGGGCGGTGAAGGACGGCAGCGACTATCTCGTCACCGGATCGAAGCAGTTCATCTCCGGCGCCGGAGAGAATGAGGTGTACGTCACGATGGTCCGCACCGGAGAGGACGGGCCCAAGGGCATCTCGGCGCTGGTGATCGAGAAGGACATGCCCGGCGTGTCGTTCGGCGCCAACGAACGCAAGCTCGGCTGGCATTCGCAGCCCACCCGGCAGGTGATGTTCGACAATGTCCGCGTTCCCGCCGAAAATCTGGTCGGCGGCGAAGGCGAAGGGTTCCGGATCGCGATGATGGGGCTCGACGGCGGTCGCCTCAACATCGGCGCGTGCAGCCTGGGCGGGGCGCAGCGCTGCCTGGACGAAGCGGTGCGCTATACGAAGGATCGCAAGCAGTTCGGCACCGCCATCGCCGATTTCCAGAACACGCAGTTCATGCTGGCGGACATGGCGACCGAACTGGAGGCGGCACGCGCGCTCCTCTACATCGCCGCCGCCAAGGTCACCGCGAACGCGCCCGACAAGACGCGCTTCGCCGCGATGGCGAAGCGGCTGGCGACCGATACCGGCAGCAGCGTCGTCGATCGCGCGCTGCAGCTGCACGGCGGCTACGGCTATCTCATGGACTATCCGATCGAGCGCTTCTGGCGCGACCTGCGCGTCCATTCGATCCTGGAAGGCACCAACCAGGTGATGCGGATGATCGTCGGCCGTGATCTGATCCGGCAGTAAGGGAAGAGCAATCATGGCACGAATCGCGTTCATCGGGCTCGGCAACATGGGCGGCGGCATGGCCGCGAACCTGGCGAAGAAGGGTCACGACGTTCGCGCGTTCGACCTCAACGTCGACGCGCTGGCCAAGGCGAAGGACGCCGGCTGCCTGACCGTTTCGACCGCGGCAGAGGCCGTGGACGGCGCGGAGGCGGTCGTCACCATGTTGCCCGCCGGCACCCACGTCGAAGGGGTCTATGCCGATGCGGTATTCGGCCGCGCGCAACCCTCGGCGATCCTGATCGACTGTTCGACGATCGACGTCGCCACCGCGCGCCGGGTCGCCGACACGGCCGCGGCAAAGGGCCTTGCCGCCGTCGACGCGCCGGTGTCGGGCGGGATCGGTGCGGCCAATGCGGGCACCTTGACCTTCATGGTCGGCGGCACGCCGGATGCGTTCGAGCGCGCGAAGCCGTTCCTCGCCGACATGGGCAAGGCGGTCATCCATGCCGGCGCGAATGGCGCGGGACAGGCCGCGAAGATGGCGAACAACATGCTGCTCGGCGCGACGATGATCGCGACGTGCGAGGCGTTCAGGCTGGCGGAGCGGCTGGGGCTCGATCTCCAGACCTTCTACGACATCTCGTCCGTCAGTTCGGGGCAGAGCTGGTCGATGACCACCTATTGCCCGGTGCCCGGCGTCGGTCCGGCATCCCCGGCGGACAACGACTATCAGGGCGGGTTCGCCGCCGCGCTGATGCTGAAGGATCTGCGGCTGGCGATGCAGGCCGCCGAACAGGCGGGCGCGGCGACTCCGCTCGGGCGTCATGCGACCGATATGTACGAAACCTTCGTGGCGGACGGACAGGGGGGCACGGACTTTTCCGGGATCATCCGGACGCTGTAGGCCTCACGCGGCCCGGCGCATGCGGCGCACCGCGCCGATCGCGCCCGACCACAGCAACGTCTCCAGCCCGGCATAGCCCAGGCCGAGGTGGGGCGGCCGGGCCGCCAGTACGTCGGGCAGCGTTACCGCTCCCGATCGCAGCGCCGTCCGCCCGATCTTTCCCCAGCGCCGCGCGGTTTCCCAGCGGATCAGCTTGCGGCTCTCCGCATCCGGTCGCGCCTCCGCCAGGAACGCCGCCTGCAACGCGGCGATGCCGCCGCCCAGCCTGATGAGCGCCGCGCGATCGGGCACCGGCAGCCCCCCCATATTGTGCACGACCAGCAGCTGCGCCAATGCCGCTGCCTCGTCCTCGCCCAGCAACGCCGCATGCCGCTCGCGCAGCACCCGCATCGCCGACGTCCGCATCGTGTCCGTGAACCGCTTCGACGCGCCGCCGGCGTGCTGCCGGTACAGCAGCAGCGGCTCGTCGATCCGCGCGATCCGGCCATGGCCGCGGATCCGGTGATAGAGGTCGAAATCCTCGGCATAGAGGATGTCGGGCCTCGTAAAGGGTTCGAGCGCGCGCGCCGCGTCGCCGCGCACCATCACCGTCGACCAGACGATCGGATTTTCGATCCAGCTCAGCCACGCGATCAGGTCGGGCGTGGTGTGCGGCGCATAGTGCATGGCCGAAACGAAGCCGTCGCACAGCTGGTCCGCTTGCGCGCCCACCAAGGCGACATCGGGATGGTTTTCCAGGAACGCGACCTGCCGCGCCAGCCGCTGCGGCAGGCACAGATCGTCCTGGTCCAGTCCTGCGATAAACCGCCCGCGCGCCGCGGCTACGCCGCGATTGCGGGTGCGCACGGGTCCGCCATTCTCCGCATTCTCGATCAGGCGCACGCGCCCGTCCGGCCAGTTCCGCACCAGCTCGCGCGTGCCGTCCGCGGAGCAATCGTCGACGACGATCGCTTCCCAGTCGGTCAGCGTCTGCGCGCCGAGCGAGGCCAGCGTCTCGCCCAGCCAGGCTTCCCCGTTATAGCCGGGGATGATGACCGATACGGTGGGAGCGGACGCCTGCGTCACGCCGCCGCCTGCGCCTCCAGCTCCAGGAGCTGATCGACGATCATCTGCCCGACGTCGTTCTGCCACAGCCAAAGGCCATTGGCCTGCCCGCGGAAGCTCGCCTCACCGCCGAGCCTGCCCCAGGGCACGAAGCCGGCCGACAGTCCGATGCCATAGGCACCGGGCACCGGCCGGTCGGCCGCATCCAGAATGCGGCAATGCCGGTCGACCATCGGCCGGCCGTCGTGATGCGCCAGCGCCAGCGGCGCGCCATCGCTGCCGAACATCGGCACCGAGCGCGGCCGATAGCCGAGTGCCCCCACCACCAGATCCGCATCGGCGATGATCGCGCGCGCGACAGCATCGTCCTCGCCCTCGCCACCGATCCGGTGCAGCGCCACGCGCGGATCGGGCGTCCGGCCGCCGAGCGACAGCATCCGCAGCACCAGCTCGCGCGATTCCAGACGCAGGCCCGCCAGCCGCAGCACGAAACCGCTGACCGGACAGATGTCGTTCTCGTCGAAATCGTGGAAGCCGTCGGCATGCGCGGCGGCGATCGTCGGATAGAATGGCTTCAGCGGCTGGCGATGCAGGATGGTGATCGCGCCCGCACCGAAGGCGAAGCCGGGCTGGTCCTTCAGCAACAGCACCGCCGCCGCCAGCGCGCTGGTCGACGATCCGATGATCGCGACCCTGGGCGCAGGGCGTCCGCGCAGCCGCTCGTGCACCTGCGCCACGCCGCCCAGTCGCAGCAGCGTGTCCGACCGCATCAGCCGCTTGCCGGCCAGCTTGCCGAGCGGCACCCCCGCGACGCGCTTCGCCGCAACCTGTTCGTCGGTCTGATAGCCTCCGGCCGCGACGACGACGTTGTCGGACACCAACGTCCGGGTCGCGCCGGCGGAATCCTTGATCGTCGTCGCCCAGCGGCCATCGGTCGTGCGATGCACGCCGGTCGCGTCGTGGCCGGTCAGTACCTGCCCGCCATGCGCGGTGATGATGCCGTTCAGCCGGTCCGCGGTCACCGACAGCAGCGGCGCGGTATCGGTCAGCGGCGCGCCCAGTTCGGCGACGTAGCGCTGCATCAACTGGCCGGCGGGGTGATGTTCCAGCGCCGCCAGTTCCGGATGCGGATTGTTCTTCACCGCCGACAGAAAGGTTTCGGCGGTGGTGTCCGAACGGATCGCGTAATTGCCCAGCTCGCCCGATCCGGTCCGCGCGCGCCGCTCGACCAGCGCGAAGCCCGCCTCGACCAGCGGCACGAGCTTGTTCTGCTTGCTCGCTGCGGTCAGCATCGCGGTGCCCGCGGGGCCGCCGCCGATCACCACCGTCTTCAACCCGGTCGCTCCGCCGTTCGCGTCCACATGTATCCTTCCCAATTGCACTGCCGCGCCGTCCGCCACCCGCTCGATCGCATCGAGCAGCCGCGCCGCGATCACCGGCGCGTCGGCCGCCGTCATCGCATCGGTGATCGGCAGGCTGATCATCCGTCCGCCGATATCGTCGGCCACCGGCGTCGGTTCGACCATGCCGACGTCGCGGAACAGCGGCTGTTCGCCTATATGCGGGCTGAAATACTGGCCGACGCCGACGCCGTTCTCCGCGAGCGCGGCGACGATCGCGGCCCGATGCGGCGCAAGGTCCGCCGGCAGCACCACCGGCATGAATTGCGTCGCCTGCCGCCGGCCCTCGATCCGCTGCATCGTGAAGGCGGGCAGCGCCGCGCGATAGGCGGCGTCGATGGCGGCGCGGTGATCGCACACCGCGTCGATCTCGACGAGCTTGGCACGCGCCATCAGCGCGATGACCTCCGGCAGCTTGGCGTTGATGCCCGGCAGCGTGGCGTTGCGTCCGCTTTCGAAACCGAAGTTGATCATGCTGCGCAACTGGTCGATCAGCGCGCGATCGCCGCTGTAGATCAACCCGCCTTCCGCGACCGAAAAGGTTTTGGTCGCATGCATCGAATAGACCAGCGTGAACGGTGCGCCGGTGCCGAAGCCGCGGCCGTCGATGTCGAGCGTACCCAGCGAAGCCGCCGCGTCGATCACCACGCCCACTTGGTAACGCTGCGCCAGCCAGGCGTAGCGGTCGAGGTCGATCGCGGTGCCGAACGTGGCATAGGGCACGATGACGCCGACGCGGCCGCCGTGCTGTTGCAGCAACGCCTCTTCCTGCGCAGGGTCCGCCGTCCAGCCGTCGCGCTCGATATCGCAGATCAGCGGCGTCAGCCCGGCCCAGATCGCCGCCTGCGCAGTGGCGGCGAAGGTGAGTGCCGGCATCAGCGCCAGCGTGCCGGGTTTCAGCTGCATGCCCGCGGCCTGTCGACCCGCCGCCTGCCCCGCCGCCTGCCGCATGGCGACGATCAGCCCCAGCGTCGCATTGCCGACCGCCAGGCTCGCGCCGGTGCCACCGAACATCTGTTCCGTGATGTCGCGCTCGAACGCACGCACTTCCGGACCATTGTTGCTGAAGACGCCGGACGCCTCGATCCGTTGCAGACCGTCGACCAGCGTGCTCAGGCGCGGCGGATTCGGCGCAATCAGCGGAAATTCCATAGGTAGCGGTCCTGCAAGTCCAGCCTGCCGCCTACCCCCTCGCCTCCTAAGAAGCCGTTAGCGCACGAATCTCACGCAAGGCGCCGTCATTCCGGCCAGCAACGTTTCGCAACACCATTGACTGCCAAGGCAACCATTGCCATGGCAACGGAATGGGCTTCTACTCCGACTCGAACTTCGATCCGGAAAACTCGATCGGCTATCTGATGCGGCGCTCGCACCAGCTCGGCACGACCCTGGTCGATCCGGTCTTCGCCGCGGCCGACATCACCAGGACGCAATGGAGTGCTCTGGTCGCGTTGCACTTCAACAAGGCGACCACCTGTGCCGAAATCGCCCGCGACCTCGGTCATGACAAAGGCGCGACGACCCGCCTGGTCGACACGCTCGAAGACCGCGGCTGGATCACCCGGCAACGGGGCGAGGAGGATCGGCGGGTGGTGAAGCTGACGCTGACTCCTTCGGGCGAAGCGATTGCGGCGCAGGTGCGCGATGCGGTGATCGCGCTGTGGAACGACTGGCTCGGCGACTGGAAGGAACAGGACATCGTGGAGCTGACCCGCCTGCTGCGCCGACTGCGCGACACCCTGCAACATGCTCCCGACGAAGGTCATTCCGCGTGAAATCGATTGCCACCCCACTGCTCGCCGCGTTGCTGGTCAGCGCCTGCGCGGTGCCGGACAGCCGCCCCGCCGTCGCTCCCGTCGCCCCGACCGCGCTCGGCCTCGCCGCGGATGCGGCGCCGGCGATCGCGGACAGCTGGTGGACGGCGTTCGCCGACCCGCAACTCGATCGCCTGGTCACCGACGCCACCGCCGGCAATCCCCGCCTCGACGTGGCGCTCGCCCGCATCGCGCAGGCGCAGGCGGTGCTGGCCAGCCGCAACGCCGACAACGGGCCGGACGTGACGCTCGACGGATCGGCGCAGGTCGCGCGCCTGTCGGGTCGCTACACCATCCCCCCGCCCTATGCCGGGACGGTGCGCTTCATCGGCCAGGCGCAGGCCAACCTCAACTGGAACCTCGACCTGTTCGGCCGGCAGAAGGCGGCGATCGAGGGCGCCCGCGCCTCCACCCGCGCCGCCGCGCTCGATCTGGCCGCGGCGCGCCTCGCCATCGCGGGGTCGGTCGTCCAGACGTACATCGACCTGACCCGGGCCGAGGCGGAGGCGACGATCGCCCGTCGCACCATCGCCGCCCGCCGGGAATCGCTGCGCCTGGTCAACGTGCGTATCCGCAACCGCCTCGCCAGCAATCTCCAGGCGACTGCGGCGCAGACCTTGCTCGCGCAGGCGCAGGGTGCGCTGGTCCGGGCGGAGGGCAGCCGTGCCCTCGCCACCAACGCGCTGGCCGCGCTCGCCGGTCGCGGCCCCGATTACGCCGCGGCCATCCGGCCGGCGACGCTGCGCTTCGACGCCGCGCTGCCGCTGCCGTCCCGCGTGCCCGCCGACCTGCTCGCCCGCCGGCCCGATATCGCCGCCGGCGTGGCGCGGATCGAGGCGGCGGCCGCCGGTCGCCAGGTCGCGCGCCGCGCCTTCTACCCCAACATCAATCTCGCGGCGCTTGCGGGCTTCCAGGCGATCGGCCTCGGCAATCTGCTCAGCCTGGACGCGGGCACGGTCGGCGCCGGCCCGGCGATTCACCTGCCGCTGTTCGACAACGGGCGGCTGAAGGCCGATCTCGCCGGTGCGACCGCCGCGGTCGACCTGGCCACCGCCGACTATAACGACCGCGTCATCGGCGCGGTGCGCGAGGCGGCGGACGCCATCGCGCTGATCGGCAACCTCGCCCAGCAGCGCGCCCGCACCGCAGAAGTCGTCCGCGGCTTCGGCGAAACCAACCGCCTCAACGCAATCCGCGTCTCGAGCGGTCTCGATAGCAAGCTCGACCTCGTCGACAACGACGTCCGCCTGCTCGACGCCGAACTCGCCCAAGCCAATCTCGCCGCCGAAGCGGCCCGCCAGCGCGTCGCGCTGGTGCTGGCGCTCGGCGGCGGCTTCTCGCCCCAGGAACCCCGCTCATGACCGACACGCCAGCGCAGCCGTCCCAGCCCGACGCCGAGGCCAAGCCCGACACGCAGCCCCAACCCGATGCGCAGCCGGACCGCGGCAAGCCGCGCACCCGCCGTCGCGCCCTGATCGTGCTCGGCATCCTCGTCGCCATCGCGCTGATCGTCTGGGCGGTATTCCACTTCCTGCTCGCCAAGCCCGAACAGGAAACCGACGACGCCTATGTCGCGGGCGACGTCGTCGCGATCACCGCGCGCGATCCGGGCCAGATCACCGCGATCCACGCCGACAACACGCAGACGGTCAAGGCCGGCGATCCCCTGCTCGACCTCGACCCGGCCACCGCCGACGTGACCTTGGCCTCGGCGGAGGCGGAGCTTGCCCGCGCCGTCCGCGCCACCCGCGCCGATATCAGCAAGGTCGGCGAAAGCGGCGCCGCGGTGGTCCAGGCCCGCGCGCAGCTTTCCGCGGCGACCGCCGATTATGCCCGCCGCCGGGGCGCCGCGGCGCAGGGCGCGATCTCGGGCGAGGAACTGGCCCATGCCGCCGACGCGGTGAAGGTCGCCCGCGCCAACCTCAACCTCGCGCTCAGCCAGCAGACGCAGTCGCGCTCCGCGGTCGAGGGCACCAACACCAGCACCAACCCCGCGGTCATGGCCGCGATCGCCGGCTATCGCCGCGCCGCGATCACCCGCAGCCACATGCACATCGTCGCGCCGATCGACGGCGTCATCGCGCAGCGCACCGTCCAGATCGGGCAGCAGGTCGCGCCCGGCACGCCTTTGATGGCCGTCGTGCCGCTGACCAAGGTGTGGGTCGATGCGAACTTCCGCGAAACCCAGCTGAAGGACCTGCGTATCGGCCAGCCGGCGACGGTCACCGCCGACATGTACGGCGACGACATCGTTTTCCACGGCCATGTCATCGGCGTCGGCGCGGGATCGGGCAACGCCTTCGCGCTGCTGCCGCCGCAGAATGCCAGCGGCAACTGGATCAAGATCGTCCAGCGCGTGCCGGTCCGCATCGGCCTCGACGAGCGCGAGCTCGGTCGCAACCCGCTGCGCGTCGGTCTGTCGGTCAACGCCACGGTCGACACCGGCAATCTGTCCGGACAGCGGCTCGGCCGTCCCGCTTCGCAGGCCTATGGCCGCAAGGCGACCGACGGCACCGATCCCGCCGTCGAGGCGAAGATCCGCCAGATCATCGCCGCCAACCGCTGATGTCCCCGCTCATGTCCTCACCCTTCCGTCGCTGCGCGCCCCCCTCCCTCTCCCGGCGGGAGAGGGAAAGGACGCCGGAGGCGGCAACGGGTGAGGACAATTCAGGAACCGAGGGTCGTTACTGATGTCAGCCCCCGCCCAACCCGCACCGCTGACCGGCGGCAAACTCGGCCTCATCGCCTTCGCGCTGGCGCTCGGCACGTTCATGATGGTGCTCGACACCACCATCGCCAACGTGTCGCTGACCACGATCGCCGGCAACCTCGGCGTATCGAGCGACAATTCGACGTGGATCATCACCGCCTTCGCCGTCGCGAACGGCGTCGCGGTGCCGCTGACCGGCTGGTTGATGGGCCGGTTCGGCGTCGTGCGCACCTTCTGCACCGCGGTCGCGCTGTTCACGCTCGCCTCGTTCCTGTGCGGCATCGCCTGGAGCCTGCAATCGCTCATCTTCTTCCGCATCCTGCAGGGCGCGGTCTCGGGGCCGATGATGCCGGGCAGCCAGGCGCTGCTGATCTCGGTCTTCCCCTCCGACAAGCGCAGCACCGCACTCGGCGTCTGGTCGATCACCACGCTGGTCGGGCCGGTCATGGGACCGATCCTCGGCGGATATATCAGCGACAATTATCACTGGAGCTGGATCTTCCTCATCAACGTGCCGTTCGGCATCTTCACCGCGCTGGTCTGCTGGAACGGCCTGAAGAGCCGCGAGACGCCGACCCGCAAGCTGCCGATCGACACCGTCGGCCTCGGGCTGCTGGTGCTGTGGGTCGGATCGCTCCAGATCATGCTCGATCTCGGCAAGAACGCCGACTGGTTCAACGACACGACGATCTGCGTGCTCGCGGCGATCGCCGCCGTGGGGTTCATCGCGTGGGTGATCTGGGAATTGACCGACGCCAATCCGGCGGTCGACCTTTCGCTGTTCAAGAACCGCAATTTCGCGATCGGCAACATCGCCTTCTGCCTCGGCTATGCGGTGTTCTTCGCCAACATCCTGATCCTGCCTTTGTGGCTCCAGACGCAGGTCGGCTATACCGCCACCTGGGCGGGGCTGATCGCCGCGCCCAGCGGCCTCGTCGCGGTGTTCCTGTCGCCGCTCGCCGCGCGCCTGTCGGGCAAGATCGATGCCCGCATCCTCGCCACGGTCGCCTTCGTCGCCTTCGCCGTGTCCTACTGGATGCGTTCGGGCTTCACGACGACGGCGAGTTCGTGGGACTTCATGCTGCCCCTGCTGGTGCAGGGCGTCGCGATGAGCGTGTTCTTCCTGTCGATGCTCACCATCTCGCTCGATGGCATTCCGCCCGAGCGGCTGCCGTCCGCCACCGGCATCTCCAACTTCGCGCGCATCGTCGCCGGCTCGTTCGCCGCCTCGATCATCACGACGGCATGGGACCGGCGCGAGGCGTTGCACCAGAGTCGCCTTGCCGAGGCGATCGGCAACGGCGTGCCGTTCCGGATGGCGACCGATGCGCTGCAACGCATGGGCGCGACCTCGACGCAGGCCGCCGGCGCCATCACGCGCCAGATGGTGGGGCAGGCGTATCTGCTCGCCTCGACCGATCTGTTCCGCATCTCCGCATGGCTCAGCGCCGCGCTGATCATCGTCGTCTGGTTCACCCGCCGGCCCAAGGGCGGCCACGGCCCGGTCGCCGCGGACTAAGGGCCGGCCGGCCGGGCTCCGGCCCGAAACGGCCGCACTCGGTTGACCGGCCGGACGTCCGTGCCTACCTCTCGCGGCATGACCGCCCCCACCATCCTCCTGGTCGAGGACGATCCCGCGCTCCGCACCCTCACCACCCGTGCGTTGCAGGAAAACGGCTATCTCGTCCGCCCCGCCTCCGCCGCGCCCGAAATGTGGCTGGCGCTGGAGGCGGGGCCGGTCGACCTCATCCTGCTCGACATCATGCTGCCCGGCACCAGCGGCATCGACCTGTGCCGCGCACTGCGTCAGAAGAGCGAGGTTCCGATCATCTTCATCAGCGCCAAGGGCAGCGAGACGGACCGCGTCGTCGGCCTGGAACTCGGCGCGGACGATTATATCGCCAAGCCGTTCGGCACCCGCGAGCTGATCGCGCGGATCCGCGCCGTGCTGCGCCGCGGTTCGCTGGAACGCAGCCCGGGCGAACGCGAAGCGGGCGTGCTGACCTTTGACGGCTGGCAGGTGACGCTGCCGCGCCGCGAGCTCACTTCGCCCACCGGTGCGGTCGTCGACCTGACGGGCGCGGAATTCGACCTGCTCGTCAGCCTTGCCGAACATGCCGGCCGGGTCATCGCGCGCGAACGCCTGATCGAATTGTCGCGGACCCGGCTGGGCGACAGTTCGGATCGCAGCATCGACGTGCTGATCAGCCGCCTGCGCCGCAAGCTGTCGAGCGCGGGCAAGGAGGCTCCGATCATCACCGTCCGCGGCGTCGGCTATATGCTGAACACCGAGGTGACGCGGCGTTGATCGCCGCAATCCGCCACTCCGGTCCTGCGAAGGAGGGCGCGACGCCGACGCGTCCCGACCGGTGAGCCGCCTGATCCGTCCCTCGATCGGCCTGATCGGCCAGATCGTCGCCATCCTGCTGCTGACGATGGTCATCGAATTCGGCGTCAGCACGCTTCTGTACGAACGCGCCAGCCAGTTCGCGGTCCGCGACGACGAGGCGCGGCGGCTGGCCGAGCATCTCGTCATCGCGCGCCGGCTCATCGCCGAACAGCCGGTCGCACGGCGTGACGACATGGCGCAGGATCTCACCACCGAACGCTATGCGCTCCATTGGCAGCGGGACCTGCCCGCGCCGCCGCCGATCGCCCCCGCGCTGGACGGCATGCGGCATCAGGTCGTCGAATGGGAACCGTCGCTCGCCACCACCGACCTGCGGCTCAAGCTCACCTCGCCCGGTCGCAGCTCGGTCGTCACCGGCGGGCTGCAACTGCCGGATGGCAGCTGGCTGTATTTCCGCACGCTCGAACCGCTGCACAACCTCAACCTCGCGGTCGAGCGCATCCTGCTCGCGCTGATCCCCGCGCTCGCGCTGATGATCCTCGGCGGACTGCTGATCCGCCGGTCGCTGCGGCCGATGCGACAGCTCGCGGTCGCGGCGGACAGCTTCGGCGATACCGCGCATGATCCGATCCCGGAGGCCGGGCCGGGCGAGGTGCGCCGCGTCGTCGCCGCCTTCAACCGCATGGCCGCGCGGATACAATTGCTGATCGCGGACCGGACGCAGGCGCTCGCCGCCGTGGGCCACGATCTGCGCACGCCGCTCGCCCGTCTGCGGCTGCGCACCGATGGCGTCGCCGATGCGGGGATGCGCGAGGCGATCCAGCGCGACATCGGCGAGATGGAGGCGATGGTCACGTCCCTCCTCGCCTTCCTCGGCGGCGACAGCGATCCCGAACCGGCGGTGCTGACCGATGTCGCCGTGCTGTGCGCCACGTTGATCGACGACGTCGAGGACCGCGACCTGCCCGGCATCTACGCAGGGCCGTCGCATTGCGAGGTGATCGTCCGCCCGACCGCGCTCAAGCGGGCGCTGGGCAATCTGGTGGAGAATGCGCTCCACTACGCCGGCAACGTCGTCCTGCGCCTCGACAGCGCGCCAGCTGGCGTCACGATGACGGTCGAGGACGACGGCGCCGGCATTCCCGACGACCAGCTGCGCCGGGTGCTCGAACCCTTCGTCCGGCTCGACACCGCCCGGCCGCGCGATACCGTCGGCTTCGGGCTCGGGCTGCCGATCGTCGCCCGGATCGTCGAGGCGGAGGGCGGGACGCTCACGCTATCGAACCGTGCGCAGGGCGGCCTGTGCGCGGCGATCTTCCTGCCGCGCTGAGCGCGCCCGGCAACACTTTAAAACGTTTCCGCGGCGGCGCAGCAAAACGCGCCCGCTAGATATCCTGGCCAGTACGGCTTCCGCCGTAGCCCAAGGAGTATCGCACCGTGAACGAACTGATCGGCCGCGTCATGAGTTTCGAGAAGAAGGTCTTCGCGGATCAGCACGCGCTCTATTCGACGCTGGCCCAGCATGGCCAATTCCCCAAGGCGCTGATGATCTCATGCGCCGATTCGCGCATCGTGCCCGAACATATCATGCAAGCGCAGCCCGGCGATCTGTTCGTCTGCCGCAACGCGGGCAACATCGTGCCGCCGTTCTCCGCCCACACCGGCGGCGTGTCCGCGACGGTGGAATATGCGGTGTCGGTGCTCGGCGTCCGCGACATCATCGTCTGCGGCCATTCGGATTGCGGCGCTATGAAGGGCCTGTCGGGCGATCCCGCCGCGCTCGCTTCGGTGCCGACCGTCGCCAACTGGCTGAAGCACGGCGCCGCCGCGCGCCAGGTCGTCGACCAGAGCTATCCGGAACTGACCAACGGCGAACGCGTCCGCGCGCTCAGCCTCGAAAACATCGTGTCGCAGCTCGCGCATCTGCGCACCCATCCTTCGGTCGCCGCCGGCATCGCGCAGGGCGACATCACGCTGCACGGCTGGTTCGTCGACATCCATGAAGGCGTCGTGCTCGGGCTCGACGGCGACAGCGGCCGCTTCGTGCCGATCCGTGAAGGCGACGATTTCCCGGTCGGACTGAAGGCCGCGCCCCGCCGCGCGTCCGACGTCGAATTCGCCCAGGCGGCCGAGTAACCGCGATGCCGGGCGCCCTCGCACTTCCATCCTTCCGACTCCCGTCGATGCCCGTCGTCACACGTGACCTCACCGCATCGATCGTCGTCTTCCTGGTCGCGATGCCGCTCTGCATGGGCATCGCGGTGGCGTCCGGCGTCCCCGCCGAAAAAGGCCTCATCACCGGTATCATCGGCGGCATCGTCGTCGGCAGCCTCGCCGGATCGCCGTTGCAGGTCAGCGGCCCCGCCGCCGGCCTCGCGGTCGTCGTCTTCGAACTCGTCCGCGACCAGGGCCTCTCCGCGCTCGGCCCCATCCTGATCCTCGCCGGCCTGATCCAGGTCGTCGCCGGCGTCGCCCGCCTCGGCGGCTGGTTCCGCGCGATCAGCCCCGCGGTCGTCCACGGCATGCTCGCAGGGATCGGCGTGCTGATCGTCGTCGGCCAGTTCCACGTCCTCTTCGATGCCAAGCCGCTGCCCAGCGGCCTGCAGAACCTGGCGGCGATCCCCGGCCGCCTGCTCGGCCTGTCGCCCGGCAGCATCGCGGGGACCGAGATCGCGTTCGGCATCGGCCTGCTGACCATCGCCGCCATGCTGGGCTGGGAGAAGTTTCGCCCCGCCGCGCTGCGCCTGGTGCCCGGCGCGCTCGTCGGCGTGCTGGCGGGCACCTTCGCCGCGCTGGCATTCGGCCTGGACGTCGCACGGGTCAACGTGCCGCAATCGATCGCGTCGGCGGTGTCGCTGCCCGACGCCGGCCTGCTCGCCAAGTGGATGGATCCCTCGATCATCGCCGCCGCGCTCGCCATCGCGTTCATCGCCAGCGCCGAAACCCTGCTCTCCGCCGCTGCGGTCGATCGCATGCACGACGGCGTTCGCACCAACTACAACAAGGAATTGCGCGCACAGGGCGTCGGCAATTTCCTGTGCGGGCTCGCCGGCGCATTGCCGATGACCGGTGTGATCGTCCGCTCATCCGCCAATGTGCAGGCGGGTGCGACGACCCGTATGTCGACGATCTTCCACGGCCTGTGGATTCTCGGCTTTGTCGCGCTGCTGCCGTTCGTGCTGCGCGAGATCCCGATGGCGGCGCTCGGCGCGATCCTGGTCGTCACCGGCTTCCGCCTCGTCAGCGTCAGCCATGCCCGGCACCTGCTGTCGCATTATGGTCCGCTGCCGGCGCTGATCTGGCTGGCGACGCTGGTCACCGTCGTCGCGGAAGACCTGTTGACCGGCGTGCTGGTCGGCATCGGCCTGTCGATGCTGGAACTCGTCCCCCACCTCAGGCGCCTGAAGCTCAGGGTGTCGGAGGGAACGGCCGGCGGCGAACATGCGATCAACCTGTCGGGTGCCGCGACCTTCGTGTCGTTGCCCAAGCTCTCCGACACGCTGGAGCGTGCGCCCGCCGGTACGCCGGTCCGTCTCGATGTGACCGACCTCGCGACCGTCGACCACACCTGTGCCGAGCTCATCAAGGACTGGTTCCAGCGGCGGCGTGCGGCCGGAGACACGATCCACGTGCTCGGCGCGCGTGGCAAGACTGCCGCACTCGGCCACTGATCGGCCGCCAGCAATGTTTCGTTACAAAAAGGAAGCTTTTTGGCCATAATGCTGCGATAGCGAAAAGCGTCCGGGAATGATCGGTGCCCGCCCTCATGGACCGAGCGCGCCGACGGTCCGGACGCAGGAGGGACCCTCCACAGTTCGAAAGGGGTCCCATGAAGTATCTCGTCTCCGCCGCGGCAGCATTGACCGCGTTCGCCGCTCTTCCCGCCGCCGCGCAGGAAACCGCGCCGCCCAAGGCGGTCACCGTCACCGGCAGCGTCGCGCTGGTCTCCGATTATCGCCTGCGCGGCGTGTCGCAGACGGATAAGGAAATGGCGATCCAAGGCGGCCTGACCATCGCTCATTCCAGCGGCATCTACGTCGGCACCTGGGCATCGAACCTCTCCGGCTGGGGTACGTTCGGCGGGTCGAACATGGAACTCGACCTGATCGGCGGCTACAAGGTGCCGGTAGGCGGCGGCGCGCTCGACGTCGGGCTGACCTGGTACATGTACCCGGGCGGCGCGTCGAAGACCGACTTCGCCGAACCCTTCGCCAAGCTGTCGGGCACCGTCGGTCCGCTCAACCTGCTCGCCGGCGTCGCCTACGCGCCCAAGCAGGAAGCGTTGGGCAAATGGTACAACAGCGGCGCGGCCTACGCCACCGGGGTGCCCAATCGGCCCGGCGCCAAGAGCGACAACCTGTACCTCTGGGGCGACTTCAGCAGCGCGATCCCGTCCACCCCGGTCACCGCAAAGGCGCACATCGGCTATTCGGACGGCAACAGCGGCCTTGGCCCGAACGGCACCTCGGCCGCGCCGACCGGCACCTATTGGGACTGGATGCTGGGTGCCGATTACGCGATCAAGGGCACGCCGCTGACCCTCAGCGCCGCGTACGTCGATACCGACATCTCGAAGCGGGAATCGGCCTATCTCCAGCCCAACTTCTCTTCGACCAAGGACGGCAGCACCATCGCCGGCAGCCAGGTCGTCTTCTCGGTCAGCGCTGCGTTCTGAGCCGATGGGAAGGGGCGAACGGCAGGGCCCGCCCGCCCCTTCCTTGGCATCGTCATTCCGGCAGGCGCCGGGATGACGACGTCGCGGCCGGCACCCACGCGGGAACCACCCCGCCCCGCCTGCGCTAACGCAGGATGCACGATGCGCTGATCTTCACGCCCGACCATGTCGATCTCACCCGCTCGCCGTTGCGGAACGGGGTCACCGATCCGACCTATGTCCTCGGCGCGTTCAACCCCGGCTTTACCCGGCTGCCGAACGGCAACCTGCTGCTCATGGTCCGCATCGCCGAGGCGCTGGCGGAGCCGGTTCGCGACGGCCATGTCCACGCGATCCGCTGGACGCCCGACGGCTATCGGCTCGACGCCTGGCCACTCGACCTCGTCGATATGACCGATCCCCGCCAGTTCGAGCTGAAGGGCAGTCGCCATCGGATCCTCGCGCTCACCTCGCTTTCCTGGCTGCTGCCGGTCGAACTCGATCCGTCGGGCGAGCGGATCGTCGCGATCCATTACGACCTGGCGATCGAACCTGCCGCGAATTACCAATGCTATGGCGTCGAGGATGCCCGCATCACGCGGGTCGGCGACATCTGGTACATGACGACCTGTTCGGTCGGCGCCGAGCGGCATTGCACCACGCTCCACACCTCGGCCGATGGACTGCACTATCGGCTGGAGGGGATCGTGCTCGATCACCAGAACAAGGACATGATCCTGTTCGAAGGATTGGTCGACGACCGGTTCATGGCGCTCACCCGCCCGCTGGGTGAGGTCTATTTCGCCTATCCGCCCGACAGCCCCTATGTCGGCGGCCCCTCGATCAACTTTGCCGCCAGCCCGGACGCGCTGCACTGGAAGCCGCTCGACGCACCCGGCCTGCGCGCCCGCAAGGCCTCGACATCGGCGATGAAGATCGGCGGCGGCACCCAGCCGATCCTGACGCCCGCCGGCTGGCTTATGATCTATCACGGGGTCGAAGCGCGGGGCAGCGTCGGCATCTACCGCAGCTTCTGGGCGCTGCTCGACGCGCACGACCCCGCGCATATCCTGCGCGTGGAGGACCGGGAGCCGCTGATCGAGGCAAACCCGGCCCTCACCGCGCCGATCGCGCACCAGATGTACCTGCCGACACCGGTGGTCTTTTCCACCGGGATCGTCGACACCGGCGACGACTATCTCGTCGCCAGCGGCGAGGCGGATCTCGCCTGCCGCATGACCCGCCTGTCCAAGGGACTGTTCGCATGACCGAATGGTGGAAGAGCGGCACGATCTACCAGATCTATCCCCGCTCGTTCCAGGACAGCGACGGCGACGGCATCGGCGACCTGAAGGGGATCGAGGCGCGGCTTGACCATTGTGTCGCACTCGGCGTGGATGCGATCTGGATCTCGCCGATCTTCCCCTCGCCGATGCACGACTTCGGCTATGACGTCGCCGATTATTGCGGCATCGATCCGCGCTTCGGCACGCTCGCCGATTTCGACGCGCTGCTTGCCGCCGCGCATGACCGCGGGCTCAAGCTGTTGCTCGATTTCGTGCCCAACCACAGCTCGACCGATCACCCCTGGTTCCGGGAAAGCCGGTCGTCCCGCGACAATCCGAAGCGCAATTGGTACATCTGGCGCGATCCCGCGCCGGACGGCGGGCCACCGAACAACTGGATCAGCGATTTCGGCGGATCCGCCTGGGAATATGATGCCGCTAGCGGTCAATATTACTACCACGCCTTCCTGAAGGAACAGGCGGACCTCAACTGGCGCGAGCCCGCGTTGCGCGCGGCCATGATGCAGGCGCTGCGCTTCTGGTTCGATCGCGGCGTCAACGGGTTCCGCATCGATGTACTGTGGCACATGGTCAAGCACGCCGACTTCCCGGACAATCCGGTCAACCCCGCCTATCTACCAGAAATGGGCGAGATGCACAGCGTCCTGCAACTGCATTCGACCGATCAGCCCGAAGTCCACGCCATCGCCGCCGAAATGCGCGCGATCGCCGACAGCTACGCCGGCGACCGCGTGCTGATCGGCGAAATCTACCTGCCCATAGAGCGGCTGATGCGTTATTACGGCGGCGGCCCTGCGGAAGTGCACCTGCCCTTCAATTTTCAGCTGATCGACGCCCGTTGGGACGCGCGGCACCTCGCCACATTGATCGCCGATTATGAGGCTGCCTTGCCGGCCGACGGCTGGCCCAATTGGGTGCTCGGCAACCACGACAGGCCGCGCATCGCGAGCCGGGTCGGTGCGGCGCAGGCCCGTGTCGCGGCGGTGCTGCTGCTGACGCTGCGCGGCACGCCGACGCTATATTACGGCGACGAGATCGGCCTGGCGGACGTCGCGATCCCCCCCTCGCGCGTGCAGGACCCGCGCGAGCTGCGCGAGCCGGGACTTGGCCTCGGGCGCGATCCGGTGCGCACGCCCATGCCGTGGAACGCGACCGGCCACGCCGGGTTCTCGACCGCCGAACCCTGGCTGCCGCTGAACCCGGACTGGCCGACGCGCAACGTCCTTGCACAAACCGGCGAACCCGGATCGATCCTCGCCCTGCACCGCGACCTGCTGAACCTGCGCCGCAAGCACGCGGCGCTCGCCATCGGCGACTTCCGCCTGATCGAGGCGACGGGCGACGTGCTCGCCTACGAACGGCGCCACGGCGACGAACGCATCGTGATGGCCCTGAACCTCGGCGGCACGGAACAGCACGTGGCCCTGCCCGACGGCGACATGCTGTTGAGCACGGTCGCCCCGACGGACGATCGCGACGGCACGCCGCCCGCCGCCGGGCAGCCCCATGTCCTCGCGCCCGACGAAGCTGTCATCCTGTGCGTAACCCGCTAAGCCACCCCGCATGAAGATCGCCATGCTCGCCCCCATCTCGTGGCGCACGCCGCCGCGCCATTATGGCCCGTGGGAACTCGTCACCAGCCTGCTGACCGAGGCGCTGGTGCGGCGCGGCATCGACGTGACGCTCTTCGCGACGCAGGACAGCCAGACCGCCGGGACGCTCGCGGCGGTCGTCCCGACGCCCTATTCCGAAGACCCCGCTATCGATGCGAAAGTGTGGGAATTCCGCCATCTGGCGCATCTGTTCGAACGCGCCGGCGAATTCGACCTGATCCACAACCAGGCCGACTTCCCCGCCCACGCCTTCGCGCACCTGGTCGAAACCCCAATGGTCACGACCATCCATGGCTTCTCATCGGACCGCATCCTGCCGATGTACCAGCCGTATCAGGACCGCGTGCATTATGTCGCGATCAGCGACGCCGATCGTTCGCCGCAGCTTCGCTATGCGGCGACCATCCATCACGGCATCGTCCTTGACGACTTTCCCTTCGACGCGAACGGCAGCGACGACCTGCTGTTCTTCGGCCGCATGCACCCCGACAAGGGCGCCGCCGAAGCCATCGCCGTGGCGCAGGCGACGGATCGCCGCCTCGCCATGTACGGCATCGTGCAGGACCAGCCTTATTACGACCGCGCCGTCGCGCCGCATCTCGGGGATGCGATCACCCATCCGGGCGCCGTGGGGGGCGATGAGCGGACGCGGGCGCTCGGCGCCGCGGCGGCGTTGCTCCACCTCATCAACTTCGACGAACCGTTCGGCCTGTCGGTGATCGAGGCGATGGCCTGCGGCACGCCCGTCATCGCCATCGATCGCGGATCGATGCCGGAATTGATCGTCGATGGCGTCACCGGCTTTCTCGTCGAGAGCGTCGACGAAGCGATCGCCGCGGTCGGCCGCCTGGACGAAATCGATCGCGCCGCCTGCCGCGCCGCGGTTGCCGAACGGTTCAGCGTCGAACGCATGGCCGATCGCTACATCGCGCTCTACCGCGATATCATAGGCGGCTGACCCGCCCCGCCATGTCCGTCTATAGGTTCGCGATGCTCGCCCGGCTCCGCAAGTTTCTGTCCGAGGAACATTGGGACTTCCTGCCCCACGAGGTTCCCGCGCTGCCGGGATCGCCGGGGTCGGTGGAGCATGCGCTGCGTCACCGCATCGCGTATGGCGTGATCGCGGTGCTGCTCGGGCTGACGGGCGGGTTCGGCAACGCGCTGATCTCGGCCAATACCTACACCCTGCAGGGCGCATTGGGCCTCGACCCGGCGGAGATCGCCTGGCTGCCGACCGTGTACGTGATGACCAATGTCAGCATCAACCTGCTGCTCATCAAGTTCCGCGCGCAATTCGGCCTGCGTCCCTTCGCGATGATCTTCCTCGGCCTCTATGTGACCTTCACGCTCGGGCACCTGTTCGTTCGCGAATTCGACACCGCGATCCTGGTGCGCGCCGCCAGCGGGATGGCCGGCGCCGCCGTATCCAGCCTGTGTCTTTATTACATGATGCAGGCGCTACCCCTCAAATGGCGGCTGAAGGCGATCGTCATCGGGATCGGCATTCCGCAATGTGCGACACCGCTCGCGCGGCTGTTCTCGCCGGACCTGCTCGCGATGTCGCAATGGCGTACGCTCTACCTGTTCGAACTCGGCCTTGCCCTGCTCAGCCTCGCCGCCGTCGCCTTCCTCCGCCTGCCGCCGACCACCCGGTCGAAAGCGTTCGAGCCGCTCGATTTCGTCACCTTCGTGCTATTTGCGGGATCGATGGCGCTGTTCGCGGCGGTGCTCGGCGAGGGGCGCATCGTCTGGTGGACCAACGCCGGCTGGATCGGCTGGGCGTTGATCGCGGCGATCCCGATGCTGGCGGCGGCGCTGCTGATCGAGCATCACCGCGTCAATCCGCTGCTCAACACGCGCTGGCTGGGCAGCGCCGACATCGTGCGCTTCACCATCGTCACGATCATGGCGCGCATCGTCCTGTCGGAACAAACCTATGCCGCGGTCGGGCTGCTGACCGTGCTGGGGCAGAACAACGACCAGCTCGTGCCGTTCTTCTCCATCATCTTCCTCGCATCGGCGGCGGGCGTGGTGATGAGCGCGATCACGCTCGACGTGGACCGGCTGGCGCATCCGATCATGCTCGCGATCGGGCTGGTCGCGATCGCCGCCTTCGTCGACAGCCACGCGACCAGCCTCACTCGCGCACCGCAGATGTACGCCAGTCAGGCGCTGATCGCCTTTGCCGCGACCTATTTCCTGGGCCCTGCGCTGCTGTTCGGGATGACGCGCGCCCTGCAACAGGGATCGGGGCACGTCATCAGCTTCATCGCATTGTTCGGCATGATCAATTCGATCGGCGGCCTCGCCGGGACGGCGCTGCTCGGCAGCTATCAGGTGATCCGCGAAAAGGCGAACAGCGCCGCTCTGGTGCAGGGCATCGACCCGACCGACCCGATCGTGACGCAGCGTCTTGCCGCCGGCGGATCGGCGGTCGCGCGCGTCGTCGGCGACCCGGCATTGCGCAGTGCGGAAGGTGGCGCGATCCTGTCGCAGACCGCGACGCGCGAAGCGAACGTCCTTGCCTATGACGATGTGTTCCGGTTGATCGCGGTGCTCGCCGCCCTCACATTCTGCTACCTTGCTTTCCTCCTGATCCGCCGGGCCCGCCGCGAACGTCGCGCCGCGCTGGCGGGAGCCACGCCATGACCGATACCCGCACGCCCGTCGATCCCACCCCCGCGACCGAAGAAGCGCGCGCAGCGGTCGCCCCGCCGAGCGTGCCGGCCGGCTCCGGCTGGCGTCCGCAACGGCCCGGACCCACCGCGCTGGTGGTCATCGTCCTGCTCGCAGTTGGCGGGGTTCTGGCCGTGATGGCGGCGTGGCGGCTGCCTCCCTTCGCCAGCGCCGCGCAATCGACCGACAACGCCTATGTGCGCGGCCGGACGACGGTGATCGCACCGCAGGTGTCGGGCTATGTCACCAAGGTGTTCGTGCGCGACTTCGCCGATGTGCAGGCGGGCGAGCCGCTCGTCCAGATCGATGACCGCATCTATCGCCAGCGCGTCGATCAGGCCGCCGCGCAAGTCTCGGCACAGGAAGCGACGCTGGCGAACGCCCAGCAGTCCGAACGCAGCCGCACCGCCAGCCTCGCCGGCCAGACCGCCGCGGTCGCCAATGCCGAAGCGCAGCTGATGCGGGCGCAGGCCGACATGAACCGCGTCAACGATCTGGTGACCGACGGCTCGGTCAGCCTGCGCGAGCGCGACCAGACGCTGGCGGCGCTGCGCCAGGCGCAGGCGGCGGTGCAGCAGGCCCGCGCCGCGCGCGAGATCGCGCAACAGGACATCCGCACGGTGCAGGTCGGGCGTGGCGGCCAGCGCGCCGGCGTGTCGGGTGCGGAGGCCGCGCGGCGACTCGCGCAGATCGATCTTGCCAACACCGTGATCCGCGCCCCCGAAGCCGGTCGGTTGAGCGAGGTCGGCGTCCGCGTCGGACAATATGTCACGGCGGGATCGCAATTGATGTTCCTCGTCCCCCCGGAAACCTGGGTCATCGCCAATTTCAAGGAGGCGCAGACCGCGCGGATGACGGTCGGCCAGCCGGCCAGCTTCACCGTCGACGGCCTGGCGAACGCGCGCCTGCTCGGCCATGTCGAGCGCATCTCGCCTGCGGCCGGATCGGAATTCGCCGTGCTGAAGGCGGACAATGCCACCGGCAACTTCACAAAGGTGCCACAGCGGATCGCCGTCCGCATCCGCATCGATCCCAACCAGCCGCTCGCGCAGCGCCTGCGCCCCGGCATGTCGGTGCAGGCGCGGGTGGATACCAGCAGCGGCCCGATGGTACAGTGATGGGGCACGGCATGTCGCGGCTGCAAGTCCTTACCCGGACTTTGTTGCTCTGTTCCGCCCTCGCCGGCTGCATCGGCCCGCGCCCGACGGCGCCTGCCGCCAGCATGGTCGTGCCGCCGCCGCAATGGCGCACCGTGCTCGGCCCGACGCAGCCGATCCGTGCCGACTGGTGGAACGCCTTCGGCGATCCGGTGCTCACCGGCCTCGTCGCGCGCGCGCTGGCCGACAATGTCGATCTGGCCGCCGCCGCCGCGCGCATCGACGAAGCGCGTGCCGCCGCGCGTCTTGCCCGCGCACAGCAGTCGCCGACGCTCGGCGGCAGCGTGCCGAGCACCACCGGCCAGACCGTCAGTCCGCTCGGCACGCCCAGCGATGCGCTCGGCGCCCAGCCCGCGATCACCGCCAGCTACGACCTCGACCTGTTCGGCCGATTGCGTCAGGCGAGCCGCGCCGCCCAAGCCCAGCTTCTCGCCAGCGAGGGCGCGCGCGACACCGTCCGCCTCGCCATCGCGAGCGGGGTCGCCACCGGCTACATCACCCTGCGCGCGCTCGATCAGCGACTGGCGGTGGCGCAGCAGACGCTCGCCGCCCGCAGCGAGGCGCTGCGCATCGCCCGCCGCCGTGCCGAAACCGGTTATACCTCCAACCTCGAACTGCATCAGGCGGAGGCGGAATATCGCGCCACGCAGCAGCTCGTGCCCGCCGCCCAGCTGGCGATCACCCGTCAGGAAAACGCGCTAGGCCTGTTGCTCGGCACCGGTCCCGGCCCCATTCCGCGCGGCCTCCCGCTCGACAGGCTGGCGATGCCCGCCATTCCCGACGGCCTGCCCGCCGACCTGCTGCGCCGCCGTCCCGACCTGTTCCAGGCCGAACAGAGCCTCGTCGCCGCCGATCGCACGCTCGACAGTGCGCGCGCGGCGATGTTGCCCAATCTCGCGCTCACCGGTTCGGCGGGCGTGGTCCTCTCCACCGCACTCGCCAACCCGATCGGGGTCTTTTCGATCGGCGCGAGCATCCTGTCGCCGATCTTCGACGGCGGTCGCCTGCGCGCGCAGACCGATGTCGCCACCGCGCGCCGCGATCAGGCCGCCTTCGCATACCGCCGCACCGCGCTCGTCGCCTTCCAGGACGTCGACAACGCGCTCGCCGGGGTGCAGCGATCCGGCGAACAGGCGGTCGCCCTCGGCCTTCAGGTCGATGCCCTCGCCGCCGCGTTGCGCAACGCCAGCAACCGCTATCGCGCCGGATACACCTCCTACATCGAACAGCTCGATGCGCAGCGCGGGCTGCTCACCGCGGAACTCGCGCTGGTGCAGGCGCGGGCGGATCGGCTCAACGCCTATGCCACGCTGTACCAGGCGATGGGCGGCGGCTGGGACAGGTCGGCCATCGACGCGACACGCCGCTGATCCGATCGGTCGGATCGCTCGCGCTTGCGATGCGTTAGCGCCAACACCCCCGGACGATCGTCGTCCGCTACCAACAACCCTACTTGCCGAACCCATGCCAACGACATCGAGGAGCGACCTGCCGCAGATGGCTGACGAAGACCTGCAAAGCTCCGGCGCGATCAGTGTCGGCAGCTGGGACTGGGATGTGCTGGCGGACCGCGTAACGGCCGATGCCGCATTCGCCCGATTGTACGGCGTCGACCCGGCCGAAGCGCAGGCCGGCGCCTCGCTCGACCGCTTCTTCACCGCGATTCACCCGCAGGACCTGCCCCGCGTCCGCGCCGAGATCGCGGCGGCGCTGGCCAGCGGCGATTCGTTCGAGAGCGACTATCGCCTGCGCCAGCCCGACGGGCGCGACCGCTGGGTGGCCGCACGGGGACGCGCGACGCTCGACCCCGCCGGCCGCGCGACGCGTTTCCCCGGCATCAGCTTCGACATCGATGCGCGCAAGTCGGCGGAGCGACGGTTGCAGGCGCTCGTCCAGCTCAACGACCGGTTGCGCGATGCCGGCGAACCCGCCGACCTCGCCCATGCTGCGGTCGAGATCCTCGGCAGCATGCTCGACGTCAGCCGCTGCGGCTATGGCACGATCGATCGGGAGGCGGAGACGATCGTCACCGAACGTCCCTGGTGCGCACCCGGCATCGATGCGCTGCCCGCGGTGCTCCACTTTCGCGACTACGGATCGTATATCGAGGATCTGAAGCGCGGCGAGACGGTCGCGATCGACGACGCGCGCGACGATCCGCGCACCCGCGACACGGCCGATGCCTTGAAGGACATCGCCGCGCTGTCGTTCGTCAACATGCCGGTCACCGAACAGGGTGGTTTCGTCGCCCTGCTCTACCTCAACAATGCCGAAGCGCGCGCCTGGACCGCGGACGAGATCGCGTTCATCCGCGACGTCGCCGAACGGACCCGCGACGCCGTCGAGCGGCGCAGGGTCGAACAGGAGCTCGCCGCGCTGACCGCCAGCCTCGAACAACAGGTCGAGGCGCGCACCAAGGAGTTGATGATCGCCGAATCGCACCTGCGTCAGGCGCAGAAGATGGAGGCCGTTGGTCAGCTCACCGGCGGGCTCGCGCACGATTTCAACAATATGCTCACCGGCATCTCGGGCGCGATCGAGATGATGCAGGTCCGCATCCGCCAGGGCCGGATCGGCGAACTCGATCGCTACGCCAATGCCGCGCATGGCGCCGCCCGGCGTGCGGCGGCGCTGACCCATCGGCTGCTCGCCTTCTCCCGGCGCCAGACGCTCGATCCCAAGCCGACCGACATCAATCGCCTGATCGACAGCCTGCGCGATCTGATCCAGCGGACGGTCGGCCCCGGCATCGCGATCGAGGTGGTCGGCGCCGGCGGATTGTGGCCGGCGATGGTCGATCCCAACCAGCTCGAGAACGCGCTGCTCAACCTGTGCATCAACGCCCGCGACGCGATGCCCGATGGCGGTCGCATCACGATCGAAACCGCCAACCGCTGGCTCGACCAGCGCACCGCGCGCGAACGAGACCTCGAACCCGGCCAATATCTGTCGGTCTGCGTCAGCGATACCGGCACCGGCATGACGCCGGAGGTGCAGGCGCGCGCCTTCGATCCCTTCTACACCACCAAGCCGATGGGCGAGGGCACGGGCCTGGGCCTGTCGATGATCTACGGTTTCGCGCGCCAGTCGGGCGGACAGGTGCGGATCTATTCCGAAGTCGGTCAGGGCACGACGATGTGCATCTACCTGCCGCGTCACTATGGCGATGCCGTGATGGGCGATGACCAGGGGGCCATCGCCAATGCGCCGCGCGCCGGCGAAGGGCGTTACACCGTCATGGTCGTCGACGACGAACCGACGATCCGCATGCTCGTCGTCGAGATCCTAGAAGAAATGGGCCATACCGTGCTGGAGGCGGGCGACGGCCCCGGTGCGTTGCGGCTGCTCAACACGGGCGCGCACGTCGATCTGCTGATCACCGACGTCGGGCTGCCCGGCCAGATGAACGGCCGACAGGTCGCAGAGGCGGCGATGGCGCTGCTGCCGGTGCTGAGGGTGCTGTTCATCACCGGCTATGCCGAGAACGCCGTCATCGGCAATGGCCCGCTGGCACCCAATATGTCGCTCGTCACCAAGCCGTTCGCGATGGACGTGATCGCCGATCGCATCCGTGAGATCCTGGAGGAATAGCGGAGCGGCGGCGACCGCTCACGCAGCCGCTGCATGCTAGGCCAGCGCGAGCAGCCGCTCCGCCTCGACAAGGTGCAGCCGCTCCACCATCGCGCCGTCCAGCCGGATCGCGCCCTGCCCCGCCGCCTCTGGTGCGGCGAACGCCGCGACGACGCTGCGTGCCCACGCGATCGCCTCCGCGCTCGGCCCGAACGCCGCATTGGCGGCGTCGATCTGCCCCGGATGGATCAGCGTCTTGCCGTCGAAGCCGAGCATCGCGCCCTGCGCGCATTCCGCGGCGAACCGTTCGTCGTCACCGATCGCGTTGCACACCCCGTCGAGCACGACCAGCTCGGCCGCGCGCGCCGCGATCACCATCTGCGTCAGGGCGGGCACCAGCGGTTCGCGCCCGACGCCCGGCCGACACCGCATCTCCTTGCCGAGGTCGTTGGTCCCCGCGATCAACACGTCCGTACGGGTCGTCGCGGCCGCATCGGCGATCTCGGCGAGCCGCAGGATCGCGCCGCACGTCTCGATCATCGCCCAGATCGGCGGTCCGTCCGCTCCCAGCGCGGCACGGATCGCGGCCAGATCGGCGGCCCGCTCGACCTTTGGCACGACCACCGCCGCCACGCCCTGCGCCCCGGCCAGCGCGGCAACGTCGTCCTGCCCCCAGGTGGTGCCCATCGCGTTGATCCGGATCGCGCAATCCCGCGATCCGAAGCCCTCTGCCGCCGCCGCCAGCGCCGCGGCGCGAGCCTGCGCCTTGGCGTCGGGCGCCACTGCATCCTCCAGGTCGAGGATCACCGCATCGCACGCCAGCCCCCGCGCCTTCGCCAGTGCCCGCGGGTTCGACGCCGGCATGAACAGCACGCTCCGCCGCCGTGTCGTTCGATCATGCTCGCGGGGTTCGTGTATGACGTCGCTCATCCCCCGACCTTTAGCCGAGCGTTCAGGCACTCACCAGACGCGCCAGGTCGATCATCGCGCGCGGCATCTCGACGCCGGTCGGCGTCGCGACATAGCGCGACACCCATTCCGGCCCGTATTTCGCCTTGAACGCGCGCAGCCCGGCAAAGCCGTACAGCCGCTCGCCATTGGCGAACAGCGCGTGGCCGACGCGCGCCCAGATCGGCGCCAACCGCCCGGTCGGCATGCCCGACAGCGGCGCCATGCCCATGTTGAACCGTTCGTAGCCGGCATCGCGCGCCCATTCGATCAGGCGCACCATCATCGTCTCCATCGTGCCATAGGGTGCATCGGGGCGGTGCCGCATCAGGTCCACCGATGCCTCCTCGCCGTCGCCCGAGGTCCAGATGTTGGCAAAGGCGACGATCCGTCCCTCCACCCGGATCACGGCGACGGGGAAGCGCGACAGATAGGCCGCGTCGAACGCACCGAGGCTGAACCGCTTCTCGCGCCCCGCCTTGCCCTCCAGCCACGCCGCCGACACCGCCGCCAGCTCCGGCATCAGCGCCGGCACCAGGCTGGCCGGTTCGACCGCGAATATCGCACCCGCCGCCTCGGTTCGCCTGACGGCATGGCGCAGCGACTTGCCGCGCGGGCCGCTGGTCTTGAACTCGGCCAGGGCGACATGCGCCTCCTCGCCATATTTGATCGCCTGCAAGCCCAGCTCGACGAACAGCGGCAGCATCCGCTCGCTCGCCTGATAGAAGCAGAGGCGCCCGGCGCGCGCGTCGCAGGCGCGGCGGATGCTCCACACCAACTCGCTCCATGCCGCCGCCGGACCCACCGGATCGCCCATCACCACCCAGCTGCGCCCCTGCACCCGGTACATCATGAACGCATCGCCCGCCGCGGACACGACGAAGCTCTTGTCGCCGGTAAAGGCCAGCGCCGCATCGGTGCGGGTGCTGTGCGCCATCGCCCGCGCGATCACGTCCTCCGGCGGCAGCGCGTCGGGCAGCGAACGCGTGCGGCTTGCGGTCAGCAACTGCCACGCCGACGCGGCGGTCAGCAACACGCCCGCCGCGAAACTCGCCCGCAGGAACCGGGGGGCATTGCCGTCGAGTGCGAAATGCCACCACAGATCGTCGCTGTACGGCGTACGCTTATACGCGAAGAACCCCGCCCAGATACTCAGCGCCAGCGCCGCCGCCGCAGCGATCAGCCACGGCCAACGCGGCCGGTCGGTCAGGATGCCGCCTTCGCGATAGAAGCTCGCGCGGCAATATTGCAGCACGCCCGCCACCAGCAGCTGCAAGGCGGCCTCTTCGTAATCCAGCCCTTTCAGCAGCGAAAACAGCGCGCCGCCGATCAGCAGGATGCGCGCTGCCGCCCAGCCGGATCGCAGTCGCGCGGTGAGCGCCGGCGCGGTCAGCAGCATCGCGGTGCCGATCAGGCTGCCCGCCATGTGCGATCCCTCGATGAACGGCAGCGGCACCATGTCCTGCAGGTCGGACAGACGCTCCTTCGCGCCCGGCAGCGCGCCCGATACCAGCAGGACGAACCCGGCGACGAAGACCAGCGCGGTCACCGCGGTGGGCGCCAGCAGCTGCCCGGCGCGGTCGACGTAGGACAGGCCGCGCCGGATCGGGTGCCGCAGCCGCCACCCCTCCGCGCCGGCGATGCCGATCGCCGCGATGATCAATGGCAGGATATAGTAGATCAGCCGATACATCAGCAGCGCCGCGAACAGCGCTGGCCGGTCGCCGGGCACCGTCGCCAGCACCATCGTCTCGAACACGCCCAGCCCGCCGGGCACGTGCAGCACCAATGCGACGACCACCGCCACGGCATAGGCGACGACGAACCCCGGGAACGCGCCGGGCGCGATGTCCGGCACCAGCACGAACAGCGCCGCCGATGCCATCGCCAGGTCGGCGAGCGACAAAGTGGCGAGCGCGCCCATTTGCCGCAGGCTCGGCAGGGCGACGCGCAATCGCTCCGGCCCGAGTGCCGTATGGCCCCGCGCCCGCACCACCGGCAGCACGGCGAGCAGGGCCAGCAGCGTCGCGCCCACGGCATGCGCGACCAGCGGCGTGAGCGTCACCGGACCGAACGTCACGCCGGCGCCCGCCGACAATCCGATCCCCGCCGCACCAGCCACCCCCGCCCAGAAGGCGAGGCCGCAGATCGCCGCGACCTGCGCGATCTCGCCAAAGGACAGCCCAGCCGCACCGTATAGACGCAGCCGTGCCGATCCGCCGGTGATCAGCGACAGGCCCAGGTTGTGGCTCAGCGTATAGCTGGTGAACGATCCCGCCGCCGCGATCCGCCACGGCAGCGGCTTGCCGACGACCCGCAGCGCCACCCAGTCGAGCCCGGTCAGCAACAGGTAACTGCCCGTCGTCAGCATCAGGCTGAGCGCGATCCGTTGCTGCGACACCGCATGCAGCGCGCCTCGCACGTCCTTCAGGTGCACCTCGCGCAGCACCAGCCGCAGCGCCTCGAACCCGATGCCCGCCACCAGCAGCACCGCCGCGACGGTCAGGCTGCGGCGATGCCGCGCCGCCAGCGCCAGGGCGGTCTCCAGCCGTCCGATGGCCGCGGTCAAGCGAACGCCCCCGGTGCGGCGCGCCGGATCGCTCCCATGACATGCGCGAGCAGGCCGGCGTGATCGTTGCGCAGGAAATGGCCGCCCGGCATCGCGATCAGCGTCGCATCGGGCAGCGACACGGCGGGACAGGCGCTGTCCGCCTCCTGCCGGCCATAGATACAGGTGAGCGGCGCCCAGTCGAGCTGGCGCAGCGTGTCCTGCGCCCGACCGTCGGGTGGGCCGCGATAGGCGATGCCGGTCGGATCGGCGCGGAAGTACACCATGCGGCCGGGCACGATCAGCACCACGCCCGCGACGTGCGACCGCAATCCGGGCGGCAGGTGCGCCAATCCGGTATGCAGGATGTCCGCGCCGAAGGACTGGCCGATCAGCACCAGCCGTTGCGCGCCGGTGCGCACCAGCGCCTCGCGGACGGCGCCGGCGACGATGCCGTCGATCTGCGCTGCCGTCCTATGCCGGCGAAACAGCGTCGGCGTGTTCAGCCCCAGCACGGTGATCCCGTCCTGAGCCAGCGCGCGCGACACATAGGGACCGGGGCCGAAGCGCAGCCCCATGTCGCCGGAGACGTAGACGACGCCGATCCGCCGCGCCGGTCCTTCGCCCGCGAAGACGCGCACCGGGTCGGACTGGAAAAAGCCGGCCAGCGCCGCCACGCCCAGCAACAGGCCGACACCGACGCAGACGAAGCCGCCGATCCCTACCAGCCGCCGTCGCCGTCGCGATCGGTATTGGGATGACACCATCGTGCCCCCATGCGCGCGCGCCGCTGTCGGCGCGATGGCGCGACCATGAACTTTTCTTCACCAGCCGGTCGCGCCTGAGGGGCAGGCGACGATCCCCGTCACCCGCCCCGGCTACACCATTCGAACAGCCATCAGCCCTGCCCGGCCGGGGGCCGCTTCGCCTCTAAAAACACTATTTCGGCAGGGCATAAGCGATCACGGAATCGCCCAGCTTGGTTCCCAGCGAGCCGTGCCCGCCCGCGACGACCACCACGAACTGCCGGCCGCTGGCCGCGGACCGATAGGACATCGGTGTCGCCTGCCCGCCGGCGGGGAGCCGCGCACGCCACAGCACCTTGCCGGTACGCGTGTCGTACGCCCGCACGTAATCGTCGATCGCCGCCGCCATGAAGGCGACGCCGCCCGCCGTCGTGATCGGCCCGCCGAGCGACGGCACACCCAGCTTGAACGGCAGCGGCAGGATCGTCTCGTCGCGGATCGTGCCGTTCCTGTGCTCCCAGACCTTCTTGCCCGTCGTCAGGTCGATCCCCGCGACATAGCCCCAGGGCGGCGACTGGCACGGCAGTCCGGCGAACGACAGGAACGGGTTCATGTCGACCGCGAAGGGCGCGCCGGTGTTGGGGTTATAGCCCTTTTCGTCCGATCCGTGCCGGTCCGACCCGCCCGCCGGCCCGCGCTCGCCGGGACCGTTGGCATCGTCCTTGCGCGGCACCAGCCGGTCGACGAAGGCGATGTAATTGGGATGCGCGAACAGCACCTGCCGCACCGGGTCGATCGAAATGCCGCCCCAGTCCATCACCCCGAAATTGCCCGGAAAGACCAGCGATCCCCGCAGCGAGGGCGGCGTGAACGGTCCCTTATAGTCCAGCGACCTGAAGCGGATGCGGCACCACAATTGGTCGATCATCGTCGTGCCCCACATGTCCTTCTCGCGCGCCGGCGCGGGCATCAGCGAGATGCTGGAAAACGGCTGCGTCGGCGATGTCCGGTCGCCCGGCGCGGCGCCGGCCGGCACCCGCCGCTCGGGCGCGGGGAAGATCGGCCGACCGGTCCGCCGGTCCAGCACGAACAAATTGCCCGTCTTCGTCGACTGGATCAGCGCGGGCACCATGCCGCGGCCCGGCAGATTGAGGTCGACGAGCGCCGGCTGCGCGGGCACGTCCATATCCCACAGGTCGTGGTGCACGGTCTGGTACACCCAGCGCGGCCGGCCGGTTGCGATGTCGAGCGCCAGCACCGATGTCGCGAACCGTTCGGTCGTCGCAGGCCGGTTGCCGCCCCATTGATCGACCGCGCCCATGCCCATCGGCAGGTAGACCATGCCCAGCGCCTCGTCCGCGGCCGGTGTGCTCCAGCTGTTGGGCGACGAGGGCGTGTATTGCTTGCCCGCACCCAGCGGCGCGGTATCGTTCGGGTTGCCCGGATCGAAGTTCCACACCAGCTGCCCCGTCGCCGCATCGTAGCCGCGGATCACGCCCGACGGCACCTTGGTGGCGATGTTGTCGAACACCGCGCCGCCGGTGACCACCATGCCGCGCGCGACCAGCGGCGCCGACGTCACCTGATACCAGCCCTGGTTGTAATGCGGTTGCCCCGGCAACAGGCTGACGGTGCCGCCCTGCCCGAAGCTGCGGCACAGCGCCCCCGTCCGCGGGTCGAGCGCGATCAGCCGGCTGTCGTTCGTCGCCAGGAAGATCCGCTGCGGGCAATCGCCGACGCTGGCCCCCGCCCGGGCGGCATCCCAATAGGATACGCCGCGACACGTCAGGTGCTGCATGTTCTTGCCCGACACCGCGATCCTCGGATCGAAGCGCCAGCGCTCCCGCCCCGTCTCGGCATCCACCGCGATCACCCAATTGTGCGGCGTGCACAGGAACACCGTGTCGCCGACCTTGATCGGCGTCATCTCGTACGTCGTCTCGCCGGGATCGGTGTCGCGCTTGCGGTCACCGGTCTGCAACTGCCATGCGACCTTCAGATTGCCGACGTTCGCCGGCGTCAGCTGCGTCAGCTGCGAGAATTTTTCGCCCCGCCAACTGCGCGCATAGGCCTGCCAGTCATCGTCCGGGACCCCACCCGCATTCGCTGCCAGCGCATTGCGCGGCCCGGGCAGCATGCCCTCCAGATCGTGCGCATCGCGGGTCAGCGACACGACGCCCAGCACCCCGGCCAGCGCCAGCGCGCCTGCCAACGGCCCCGCGGCACGGGCCCAGCCGGTCCGCGGCACCAGCCGTTTCACCGTCCACGGCAGCGCCAGCAGCGCACCGAAGATGAAGATCAGGTCGCCACGCGGCACCAGCCGCCACCAGTCCGCACCGATCTCCGCCCAGGCCCACATGACCGTGCCCAGCACCAGCGCGGCGAACAGATGCAGCGCCGCGGCGTGCCGCCGCCACAGCAACACCGCCGTGCCCAGCATGGCGAGCCCCGCCACCGCATAGAACAGGCTGCCGCCCAGCGCCGCCAGCCACACGCCCCCCGCCAGATTGAGCGACCCTACCGCGCCGATGATCACGGCGAGGATGTGGGGCCATCGGGCGGGATGGCGGACATGGTTCATGGGGCGGCTCCGGATTGATCTCCAATACTACCGCTGCGCCGCAGCAATGTTCCGTTACATTAATCCAGGAGGGTGCTTTTGCCGGACCGGATGCCGGTTCGCGCTAGGCCCCCAGCCATGCCCGCCGGAACGCCAGCTGTGCCGGTGTCACCGTCGCCCCCGCCGTCTCGCTCCGCACCACCTCGAACGCGGGATTGGCGGCGAACCGCAGCGTCGCGTCGCGCTGAACCCCGCGCTGCAGATAGCGCACCGCAATGCGGTCGCCCGGGCGATGGCCGCCCAACGCCGCCTGCGCGGCGGCGACGTCCGTCACCGGCTTGCCATCGATGCTCAAGATCATGTCGCCCCGCTCCAGCCCGGCCGCATAGGCCGGCGCCGACGGCTGCGGCGGCGTCCCCACGACGACACCGCCATCCCCCGCCTCCATCGCCAGCCCCAGCCACCCCGCGCCCGCATCGGCGGGGCGCAGCGTCAGGCCCGCCTGCGCCAGCAGCGGCGCATAATCCGGCAGGCCGCTCGCATGGACGCTGGTGTCGAAGAACGCCTTGGCGAACGCCGGATCGCGCGTCACCTCGCCCAATGCCCGCTCCAGGTCGGCGGGCGTGTACTTGCGCTCGGTATCGCCCTGCGTCGTCCACAGGTGCCGCATATAGGTGTCGAGCGACAGGCCCGGATAACGTTGCCGCAGTTGCAGATCGAGCGCCAGCGCGACCATCGCGCCATACGGGTAATAGGAGATGAAGATGTTGGGATTGACCTGGTCGATCGCCTTCGCCGCATCGACGAAGGGCGCGCGGAGGCTCATCTCCTCCGGTCCGCCATAGCGCCGGCCGGCGCCGTTCACGACATAGTTCAGCGTACCGCCCAGGTTCGCGAGGAAGTCGTCGATGCTCATCTCGCCTGCCCGGCGGATCATCAACGGCCCGTAATATTGCGTGAAGCCCTCCGCGAACCACAGGCTCGGCGTCGGGTTGGCACGGGTGAAATCGAACGGCTCCAGTTCCGCCGGACGCAACCGCTCGACGTTCCAGCTGTGCACGAACTCGTGGCTCAACGTGTTGATCTGCGCGAACTTGGCGTCCGCCAGGCTGCGCTTGTCGGTGATGATCGTCGAATTGCGATGCTCCATCCCGTCGCCGGCGATCTGCGGCATATAGTCGGCGATGAAGGTGTAGGTGCCATAGTCGTAGCGTGGCGCCTGGCCGAACAGCGCATAATGCTGCGCGATCACCGTCCGCGCCTTGGCCGCGAACGTGTCCAGGTCGGCCTCGGTGCCGGGATGGTGCACCGCCATCCGGACGAGGTACGTCCGGCCCTTCGCATCGGTGATCGGCCATTGCCGCAGGCCGAAGGCGCTGATCTCGGTCGGGCTGTCCATGAAATATTGCAGGTTCGGCGCCCAATAGGTGTCGGTGCCGCGCGCCGCCGGCAATTGCGTCGCGATCCGCCACTGCGGATCGATCGGGTGGAAGCGCACCCGGATCGCCTTGTCGTCATAGCCCTGCGCCCACAGGAAGGTGGCGGGCATGTTGAGGTGCGCGTGGGTCGCGTCGATCTGTGCGTAGGTCCCATCGCCCCAGTCGCCGAACAGCGTATAGGTGACGACCACCGTGCCATCATGCCCGCCCGCGACGGTCCAGCCATAAGGATCGCTGCGCACCAGTGTCAGCGGCCGCCCGCGCCCATCCTTTGCCGCTACCGAATACACGTTCTTGGCGAATTCATGCACGGCATAGCGTCCCGGCGACGACCGCGACATCTGCACCCGCAGCGGCCCCGCCGGCACCTGCCGGAACGTCGCCGTCACCTGCGCCTCGTGATGCACCGCATTCGGAAAGGCCACGTCATATTGCACCGGAGCCGCCACCCCCGGATCCCCCGCCTGCTGCGCCGCGAGCGCCTTTGCGGCGAGGTCGCTTACGACCAGGGCTTCGCTGGTCCGACCCGATGCTGACGCTGTCGTCATCAGCGCGAGCAAGCTTGCCGCAGTTGCCCATGTCGTTCGCATATTCCGTCCCCTTCGACTTCGTCGGGCAGGACGTTGCCCCCGCAGCCCCGGATAACGCAACCGCTTCTGGTGCAGGACATACAAAAAGGGCGGCCCGAAGGCCGCCCAGGTCGATGATATGAAGCGAGAGCCTTTTAGAACTTGAAGTTCGCACCCGCGCTGAAATTGCGCCCCACCAGGCCAGCGTAATGCCAGCTGCTCAGGTAGTTCGGGTTGCTGGTATAGGCACCGGCCGCGAGCGGCGCATGCGCGTTGGTCAGGTTTTGAACGTTGAAGAAGAAGCGGAACTGGTCGTTCACCTGCACACCCGCATTCAGATCGACGTAAATGAACGGCCGCACGTAGCACTGGCTGGCGCCGGTCTGACCGGGGGACAGCGAGTTCTTGCACGACAAGTCGATCGCACCGGTGGTCTTGTCCGGCGTGATCTCGTCCGCTGCAACCTGCTTGATGCGGCCGACGTAATAAGTCGTCGCGGTCAGCGAATACGGTCCGACCTCCAGCGAATTCTGCCAATTGCCACGGATACGCGGCGTGCCGCCACCCGATGACAGCTCGTAAGGTCCAAGCGTTCCGGCATACTTCTGCACGACGCGAACGCCACCAGCAGTCTGGGTGACGAGGTCGAAGCGAAGCACGTCGGTCACATCGACGCGACTGGTGAAGCGCACGTCGTCGCTGAACGGTATCCGTGCGGTTGCCTGGAAGTCGAGCCCCGAACTTACTTCGTAGTTTGCGTTCACATAGGGTACGGTGAACACCAGCAAGCGCGGCAGCGCGTTTGGATTGGACGGATCGACCGCGTCGATGACGTTGCATCCATAGCCGGTGCCGACTGCGGCAAGCGCAGCGCAGCCCGCTGCGGAGGTCGCCTGGCCGTAATAAGCCGCGATGGCGTCGGCCCGCTGCGGGCCACTGACGATCAGGCTCGACTTTTTGATGTTATAATAATCGACCGACAGGCTGAACCACTTGGTCGGCTGGATGATCGTGCCGAGCGTGACGCTGCGGGAGATTTCCGGATTGACGTTCGGGTTGCCGGTAGCACCGCTGCCGATGTTGTAGCTGGTGGTGTACGATGCGTTGCCCGGATGTGCGGCTACGAAGCTTGCGGGCGGCGTGAACGACGAGAATCCCGCATAGCTGCTGCCAGGATTGCTTTCGGCGAACGTCGGTGCACGGAACCCTTCAGCATACGTACCACGGAACGATATCTGCTCGACCGGCGAGAACTTGACGCCGACCTTCGGCGAGAAGTGATTGTAGCCCTCGGAATAATGATCGTACCGCCCCGATACATTGACGTCGAGCTGCTTCAGGATCGGCGCGTCGATCTCGAAGAACCCGGCGGTCACCGTGTGGCGGCCGGTGGCCGACGACGTGTTGAGCGCGTAGAAGTTCAAGCCGGCGTTCTGGTTGCGGTTAAGCAAGGTTTCGCGACGGAGCTGGCCGCCGATCGCAACGTTCAGGTCACCGCCAGGAAGCGCGAGCAGCGCCTTGGTGATCGAGCCGTCGAGCGCCGCCGTGGTCGAATAGGACTTGGTGGTGACGTTCGGCGAGATCTGGTCGCGGACCGTCGCCGTATTCAGCTGCGGATTGACGAAATTGTACGCACCCGTGTTGACGGCGTTGAGCAGCCCCTGGATGTTGAGGAAGCCGCGCTGGGTGACGCTGAAGTCGTCGCGGGCGTAAACGCCGTCCACGCGGAAGTTGAAGCCGTCCCCAAACGAGCCGGACACGCCAGCCGTCGAACGATAAACGTTCACGTAGCGATCACTGCCGCCCGGAATGTCGCCGAACAGATAGAAGACGCGCGCGGCGTTGGCGGCCGCGATCGCCGGCGTCGCGGCAAGGTTGGTCGCATAGGGGTTGTTGGGGTTAAGCTGGCGGTTTGCCGCCGTGGCGCAGTTCGTGCCAGCCGAGCAGATGAAGTACGGCAGCACGATGCCGGGATTGCTCGAGGCGAGCGAGGCCGATCCGCCGAACGGCTGGGTCTGACGGATGTTGGATGGCGCACCCGTGATGCTGACTTCCGAACGGGAGAAGCTGCCGGTGGCATAGGCTTCGATATTGTCGGACAGGCGAACGCTCAACCGGCCGGTTGCAGAGTAGCGCTGCTGACGCGGCTGGATGATGTTGTATTCGTCAGCGATATTGTGCGAGCAGCCGGTGCCCTGCGCGGCGCCGCTGGTCACCGTGAACGTGCCGTACGGGCAGCTGCTCGGATTGAGCAGCTGGTACAGAGGCGAGATCGGCGTGCCCACTCCGCCGGCAAGCGGATTGTTGAGGTCGCTCTGCGTCACGCGAGCCACGACCGCCTGGGGGTTCGAGGTGGTGAGCGAGTCGTCGTTGCGGTTGCGGTCGGTCAACCCGCTCGGACGCAAGTCCAAGGTATTGAACGGATAACCGCGCGAGTGATTGGTGATGTAGCCGTCGTAGGTGTATTCACCGTTCAGATAGAAGTTCCAGCCCTGCTGCTGGTAGTCGCCATAGCCGGCGGTCAGCGTCGCACGATAATGCGATCCGTCGCCATGCTCGGTCGCGCCGCCCTGCGCCGATCCTTCAAGTCCCTTGAAGTGCTTCTTGGTGATGAGGTTGACCACGCCGCCGATCGCGTCCGCGCCATAGGTGGACGAGGCGCCGTCCTTCAGCACTTCGACGCGGTCGATGATGCTGAACGGAATGGAATTCAGATCGACATAGGCGTTGTGGCCGTCGTCGTTGAGCGGAAAGTTCGCGGAGCGAAGCCCGTCGATGAGGACGACGGTCGACGACACGCCCAGGCCGCGCAGGGACACCGCAGCGCCGCCTGCCGAGAAGCCGTTGCGGAACCCGGTCGAGATCGAGCCGGCACTATCCGCCGACACCGAACGGATCGCGTCGCTTGCGGTCGTGATGTTGGCGCGCTGCAGCGTTTCGGCGGTCAGCACCGTCAGAGGCGACAGGGACGTGGCGTTCGAATTGCGGAACAGCGTGCCGGTAACGACGATGTCGCCGCCCTCGCTACGATCGCTCGCCGCCTGCGTCGACGGATCGGCGGCCTGATCGCGCACTTCGACCTGCGCCGGTGCCTCGGGTGTGGCGGCCGGAGCGGTCTGCGCCTCGGTCGACACCGTCGTCAACGCGAAGACGAATGGCGCGGCGGCAGTAAGCAGCACGCCCTTGCGAGCGGATCGTAACGTCTGATTCACTTAGGTCTTCCCCCTGCGACAAACGCCTTGCAGCGCTGCCCCATCCCTTGAAACACAGTCTAATCGACTGGTTTGCAGGGTGTAATATGCTTGCAGACCTGTAAAGCCGGATCACACCGGGATGAACGTTTCGTTGCAGGCCCGTTGCACATCCGACACGGTTTATGTCCGGTTTGTCATCCGCCGGTCACAATGGTCCGGGTCCCCTGCCTACCCCTTCTTCGCCCCGAACAGCCGCCCCAGCATCGCCTCGGCGGCCTTGCCCACGGCTTCCGCGATCGCCTGCGGGTCGGGCTGCATCTGCGTGCCCTGTGGCGGCGGGGTGGCGTCGGACGCCGTTTCGGGATGGGGAGGCGTGGGAGGCACCGGCGGCACCGGCGGCACCGGTGGAACCGGCGCCGCAGCGGCCGCCTCGCGCTTCGCCCGCCCCTTCGCCATCGCGGCGGTCGCGGCCGCCGCCGCCATCGTCAGCCCCGCCGCCAGCATCTCGCGCCCCTGCGGGCTTTGCGCCTTTTCCAGCAGCGCGCCGCCGATCTCGCGCACCTCCTTTGGCAACTTCACGCCCATCACTTCCTTGGGAAGCTTCGCCTTCTTCGTCTTCTTGCCCATGCCGCCGCCTTCTTCGCTGTGTATCGGACAGGTAAGACACCCCTGCGCCGCTTTCAATGCGGCGTCTGCATACCTACTTCCACCTCTAGCCTCCGTTAAAGAACAGAAGTAGAACCAGCCACATGCTGACCAAAATTACCGTCCGCGGCGCGCGCGAGCACAACCTCAAGGACGTCGATGTCGACATCCCCCGCGATACGCTGACGGTGATCACCGGCCTGTCGGGCTCGGGCAAGTCCTCCCTCGCCTTCGACACCATCTATGCCGAGGGGCAGCGCCGCTACGTCGAATCGCTCTCCGCCTATGCGCGCCAGTTCCTCGAACTGATGCAGAAGCCCGACGTCGACCATATCGAAGGGCTGTCCCCCGCCATCTCGATCGAACAGAAGACGACCTCGCGCAACCCGCGCTCGACGGTCGCGACGGTCACCGAGATCTACGACTATATGCGCCTGCTGTGGGCGCGCGTCGGCATTCCCTATTCGCCCGCCACCGGTGAGCCGATCGCGGCGCAGACCGTCAGCCAGATGGTCGACCGCGTCCTCGCCCTGCCCGAAGGCACGCGCCTCTACCTGCTCGCCCCCGTCGTCCGCGGTCGCAAGGGCGAATATCGCAAGGAGCTGGCCGAATGGCAGAAGGCCGGCTTCACCCGCGTCCGCATCGACGGTGAGATCCACGAGATCGACGAGGCGCCCGCGCTAGACAAGAAGTTCAAGCACGACATCGAGATCGTCGTCGACCGCCTCGTCGTGCGCGAGGATGTCGCCACCCGCCTGGCCGAATCGTTCGAAACCGCGCTGAAGCTCGCCGAGGGCCTCGCCTATGTCGACCCCGCCGATCCCGTCGAACCGCACACCCCCAAATCCGAAGTCCTCGGCGACAACGCGCCCGCCGGCCGCATCGTCTTCTCGGAAAAGTTCGCCTGCCCGATCAGCGGCTTCACCATCGCCGAGATCGAACCGCGCCTGTTCAGCTTCAACGCTCCCCAGGGCGCCTGCCCCGCCTGCGACGGGCTGGGCGAAAAGCTGCTGTTCGACGAGGACCTCGTCGTCCCCAACCACGGGCTCAGCATCAAGAAGGGCGCCGTCGTCCCCTGGGCCAAGTCCAACCCGCCGTCGCCTTATTACATGCAGGTCCTCGGCTCCCTCGCGCGCGAACACGGCTTCAGCCTCGATACGTCCTGGGCCGACCTGCCCGAAAGCGTCCAGTCGCTGATCCTCCACGGCAGCAGGGGCAAGCCCGTCACGCTGACCTTCGTCGACGGCAAGAAGACGTATGACGTCAAGAAACCGTTCGAAGGCGTCATCGGCAACCTCAACCGCCGCCTGCTCCAGACCGAGAGCGCGTGGATGCGCGAGGAGCTGTCCAAATACCAGTCGTCGCGCCCGTGCGAGGTCTGCCACGGCGCGCGCCTGAAGCCCGAAGCGCTCGCGGTGAAGATCGCGATGAAGGACATCGCCTATGCCACCCATCTCTCGGTGGTCGACGCGCTCGCCTTCTTCACCGACATGCCGAACCACCTCGGCGACCAGCAGCGCGCGATCGCCGAACGCATCCTCAAGGAGATCGTCGAGCGGCTGGGCTTCCTCAACAACGTCGGCCTCGACTATCTCAACCTCGATCGCACCAGCGGCACATTGTCGGGCGGCGAGAGCCAGCGCATCCGCCTCGCGTCGCAGATCGGCAGCGGCCTGTCGGGCGTGCTCTACGTCCTCGACGAACCCAGCATCGGCCTGCACCAGCGCGACAACGACATGCTGCTGAAGACGCTGCGCCGCCTGCGCGATCTCGGCAACACCGTGCTCGTCGTCGAACATGACGAGGATGCGATCCGCACCGCCGACTATGTCATCGACATGGGGCCGGGCGCCGGCGTCCACGGCGGCCAGATCGTCGCGCAGGGCACGCTCAAGCAGATCCTCAAGAGCAAGACCAGCATCACCGCCGACTATCTCAACGGCACCCGCGAAGTCCCCGTCCCCGCGACGCGGCGCAAGGGCAACGGCAAGCAGCTGACCGTCCACAACGCGCGCGCCAACAACCTGACGGGCGTCACCGCGAGCATCCCGCTCGGCACCTTCACCTGCATCACCGGGGTCAGCGGATCGGGCAAGTCGAGCTTCACCATCGACACGCTCTACGCCGCCGCCGCGCGCGAACTGAACGGCGCACGCATGCTCGCCGGCAAGCACGACAAGGTCACCGGGCTCCAGCACCTCGACAAGGTGATCGACATCGACCAGTCGCCGATCGGCCGCACCCCGCGATCGAACCCGGCGACCTATACCGGCAGCTTCACCCAGATCCGCGACTGGTTCGCCGGCCTGCCCGAAAGCCAGGCGCGCGGCTACAAGCCCGGCCGGTTCAGCTTCAACGTCAAGGGCGGCCGGTGCGAGGCGTGCCAGGGCGACGGCGTGCTCAAGATCGAGATGCACTTCCTCCCCGACGTCTACGTCACCTGCGACGTCTGCCACGGCGCCCGCTACAATCGCGAGACGCTGGAGGTGAAGTTCAAGGGCAAGAGCATCGCCGACGTGCTCGACATGACGGTCGAGGATGCCGCGGAGTTCTTCAAGGCGGTGCCGCCGATCCGCGACAAGATGGAGATGCTGGTCGAGGTCGGCCTGGGCTACGTCAAGGTCGGGCAACAGGCGACCACCCTGTCCGGCGGCGAGGCGCAGCGGGTCAAGCTTGCCAAGGAACTGTCCCGCCGCGCCACCGGCAACACGCTCTACATCCTCGACGAGCCGACCACCGGGCTACACTTCGAAGACGTCCGCAAATTGCTCGAAGTCCTCCACGCGCTGGTCGAGCAGGGCAACACCGTCGTGGTCATCGAACACAACCTCGACGTCATCAAGACGGCGGACTGGGTCGTGGACCTCGGGCCGGAAGGCGGCGTCAAGGGCGGCGAGATCGTTGCCGTGGGTACGCCCGAGGATGTGGTGAAGGTGGAGCGGAGCTTTACGGGGAAGTATCTGGCGCCGTTGCTGAAGGGGCATGCAGAAGGAGATGGCGGACTGAATTGAATTGCGTTGCTTTCTCGCCGAGAAGAAATCCCCACATCTTATTGTTTTGGGGATGCCAACCTGCTTGGCGGGCTCGATTCAGTGATTTCACCCTTCATGTTCTGCGATTTTGCACTACTGCTAATCGCTTTAGATTGATGATTTAGCGAAGCCGTGAGGAGGAAAGTGGCGGTTGATCCAATAAGAGCACCGATCACACCTCCAATTATTCCGCCAATGAGAACAGATATATTCCCAAATAGCTTTTGGCGCCTTTCTTCAAAAAAATTCGCCACGGAGGAAAATTCCTCCCATGTCGAACCTTTTACTACATTGAAGAATTCTTCAAAGAATATTTCAAGAGGGGTATTTTTACCTAATTGATCTGTACTTGCATATTCATCTAGGCAGGACTCAATATGAATTCTAGTCATTCTTTCCTCGACAGTATTCTTGTGAATAGAATCTATTTTATCAGCCATCGAAAATGATGATTTGATTATTTTAATAAATCCAGATCGCCTCTCATTCAACAGCTCTCTCGTTTCGGAAACAAGCCCCCTTCTCGCGTTAATTAGAATATTGCGCTGGGTTGTGAGATAATAAAAACTAGAGAATGTCTCATTAAAATTCTCAATGAAAATCTCTGTCGCGTACTCTCTTTCTGGAACAGAAATTTCTAACTGCGCGTAACCCGACCCAACATTATCGGTTCTAGACAGACGAAGCGTTGGATGCAAATTTTCTGATACTCGGAAGTTGGCGTGAAATGGGCTTGGCCCTATCGCATCACAAACTATTTTGCCCGAGATTCTATCTGCCAGAAACTTCCTGATGACAGATACTGAAAATGACGGATTGTTATTGGCCTTAGATCCGTCGTCATCATATGTCACATACATCACCGGCCGCTCATAACCATACACAATATCGATTGAGAATTTCTCGACATCGAGTTCTCCGCCATAATTCACCTGCACTTTCCACGGCAAGTTCAAAGTAAATGAAAGGCGAAAGTTACATGGTATTGGAAATACTATACCGTCTTCGTTTTCTTCGAACGAACGAAATCCCGTGTATGGGTCATCAATCCCATAAACTTCAAGGTCGACTACCTGTTCAAGCTTCTCGATCGCATCGGAAACATCTTTCTTGAACGTCGGTATATCAAAATCATCAGACAATACGTATTCGCTATCGGCGTAACGGAATAAGACGCAACCAACCCCGATGACCGACATTCTGCGCATCCTTTGTTTCGTGTTGTTAACAACACAACGTGACTTATGCATTGAGTCAATAAATTTTGTGAGCGCGGCTTCATCAAGCCGGAATTGGGTGACGTACCAATTGCCGTGGCCTGATCGAGCGGAGAGAATACCTGCAGCGGCATTGGTGCGCGGCGTCTCCGTTCGGCACTTTGGCATATCCGTCTAGGTAGGATTGAATGGCTCCTCCAGTTCACAACAGATAGTGACCCCAGAAAAATGCCCGAAGACGCGTGACCGACCTAACCCCCATTGAGTCCGAGTTCGCGACCAGCGAGGACGCCGCGGCCTATGATAGGTGGTTTCGCGTCAAGGTCGAGCGGGCGATGGATCCAAAGCCTCCCGCATCCCCCACAATCAAGTAATGGCAGAAAGGTGGGCGATCATTGAGCGCGCCAGGGCGAAGTGAACGTCGCCGTCATCTGGATCCCTAATATACGCGCCGACCTGCTCAAAACACGCGCTAAATCGCCGACAGTAACGTCACCGCCGCGACCCGGATCGGGCAGGCACTCCAGCACGCCGCCGATCGCCTGCCTGACCACCCCTACATCCACCGCCCCGATCGCGTCGCCGGCACGCGCGAAGCGATCGTCCATCCCAACTACATCCTGATATATCGCGTCGGAACGAACGTCATCGAGATCCTCGCTATCCTCCACGCTCGCCAGCAATACCCCTAAAGCCTCGCCGCCCGCGCGCTGCTCCGCGCCTGCTAGCCGAGCGCATCCGCGCAAGTGCCAGCAGGGCCAAGGGTCACCCGCTCGGGAGCGCGCCACATAGACGCAGAGCGCATCCGCCATCGCCAAGCCAGCAAACCGATCCGCGCCCACCCCACCCATATGTTGCAGGACAGCAACAGCAAGATGGCAAACGTGTGACATCCCGCCTCGGCAGCTTGCCGTGCGTTCGCAACTACATAGACTGTTGCGCACGGGCGGCGGGGGAACTGCCCAGGGGGAACATCGATGAAATATGCAAACCTGCTCGCGGGCGTGTCGCTGCCCGTGTCGGTTCTCGCGATGGCCGCACCGGCCATGGCGCAGACCACGCAATCGGCGCCCAGCCAGGAAAGCGCCGCCGATACGCAGGCCGCCGACCAGGAGGACGCGGGCAACCAGATCGTCGTCATCGGCAGCCGCGTCGCCAACCGCACCGTGTCGGACAGCCCGGTGCCGATCGACGTCATCTCGTCCAGCGCCTTGCAGGCATCGGGCACGGGCGAACTCAACAAGACGCTCAACCAGCTGATACCCTCGTTCAACTTCCCGCAGCCGTCGATCGCCGATGGCTCCGACGTTACCCGCCCCGCGACGCTGCGCGGCCTCAACCCCGATCAGACGCTGGTCCTCGTCAACGGCAAGCGCCGTCACGTGTCGGCGCTGCTCAACATCAACGGCACCGTCGGCCGCGGCGCCGCCGCCGTCGACATGAACATGCTGCCCGCGCTCGCGATCGAGCGGATCGAGGTGCTGCGCGACGGCGCTTCCTCGCAATATGGCTCCGACGCGATCGCCGGCGTCATCAACGTCCAGCTGAAGACCGCCGCCTCGGGCGGCCGTGCGCAGGTCAGCTACGGCAAGTACGTGACGACGCTGGACGGCGTCGCCGGCTTCTCCGGGCTCGCCGGCGGCCAGCCCCCGCTCGATCCCACCGATTCCCGCTATCTGCAGGCGAGCGGCAGCGGCGAACGCAAGGCGCGCGACGGTGCCTATACGACGTTCGGCGTCAACGTCGGCCTGCCCGTCGGCGACGGCGGCTTCTTCAACTTTACCGGCGAATATCGCGACCGCAACTATACCAACCGCCAGGGCTACGACCTGCGGCCGAACTATATCCGTCCGACCTCGACGACCTTCGATCCGCGCGAAGCGACGTTCAACCGCCTCGAATACCGCTACGGCGATGCGAAGACCGAGGATTTCAACTTCCTCATCAACAGCGAAGTGCCGCTGGGATCGGCGGAATTCTACGCCTTCTTCACCTATGGCCATCGCGACGGCCTGTCCGCGGCCAATTACCGCCAGCAATCGGCGGCGACCAACCGCGATTTCTCGGTCCTCGCGCCAGGGACTGCGCCGACCAACGCCAATTTCGTCGGCCTGACCTCCGACGGCTATCTGCCCTTCATCCAGTCGAACATCGACGACGTGTCGGCGACGAGCGGCATCCGCGCCGACCTCGCCGGGTTCAAGGGCGATTTCTCGGTCGGCTTCGGCCGCAACGAGCTGAACTATCGGACCGAAAACAGCGTCAACGTCTCGTTCGGTCCGCAAAGCCAGCGCTCGTTCGACGCCGGTGGCCTCGCCTTTTCGCAGATCCTCGCCAACGCCGATCTGTCGCGCCAGTTCGACCTTGGCCTCGCCGGCCCGCTGTCGTTCGCCTTCGGCGGGGAATATCGCCACGAACTGTTCCAGATCCGGCCCGGCGATCCGCAGTCGTATCAGACCGGGCCGTATTTCATGGCCACCCGCACCACCAGCCCGGCAAACTGCACCGCGCTCGGCGGCCTGCCGGGCACCAACAACACCTGCACCTTCCCGGGCCGCGCGGCGGCGGCGGGCGCGCAGGGCTTCGGCGGCCTGCCCGCCTCGGCCCGCACCAACGTCGATCGCGACAGCTTCGCGGGCTATGTCGAATTCGACGCCGACCTGTTCACCGGCCTGACCGCCACGGCGGCCGGTCGCTACGAACATTACAGCGACTTCGGCGATACGGTGAACGGCAAGCTCGCGCTGCGCTACGAGTTCGTCCAGGGCTTCGCGGTGCGCGGCTCGGTGTCGAACGGCTTCCGCGCGCCGTCGCTGCACCAGCAATATTTCACCACCACCTCGACCAACTTCCTCGCCGGCGTGCCGGTGGACGTATCGACGGTGCCGGTGAGCAGCCCCGTCGCGCGGGCGCTGGGGTCGCAGCCGCTCTCCCCCGAAAAATCGCTCAACCTGTCGGGCGGCGCGACGCTCAACCCGTTCCGCGGGTTCAACGTCACGGTCGATTACTTCCACATCAAGATCCGCGACCGCGTCGTGCTATCCGAGAACCTCGGCGCGGCGGGCGTCGGCACCGCATCGCAGAACGCGGCGGTGCAGGCGGTGCTGGCGGCCAACGGCTTCAGCAACGTCGGCGCGGCGCGCTTCTTCATCAACGGCCTCGATACGACGACGCAGGGCGTCGACGCGGTCGCCACCTATCGCGCCAATCTGGGCGGTCTGGGCGCGTGGAATTTCTCGGCGGCGTACAATTATACGCAGAACCAGATCGACAAGCGGCTCAACAATCTGGGTTCGCTCGCGCAGATCCCGGGGCTGGTGCTGTTCGGCCGGGTCGAAGGCATCCGCTTCGAACGCGGCCAGCCCAGGACCAAGGTGGTGCTCGCGACCGACGGCAAGATCGCCGGCGTCGGCATTTCCGCGCGCACGACCCGCTACGGCTCGGTCATCTCGCCCGAAACGACGGCCCCGCTGGGCGCCGACGCGACCAGCCTGACCGCCCTCGGACCGGACGATCAGCGCCTCAGCCCCAAGTGGATAACCGACTTTTCGTTAAGCTACCAACTCTCCGCCCTACAGCTGACGCTGGGCGTGGATAACGCTTTCGACGTCTATCCCGATCGGCGGCCTTTCGGGAACCGGCCCGCGAGCGTCGGCGGCACCTATCCGGCGACGTACCAGTTCCTGCCGTATAGCGGCTTCTCACCGTTCGGCTTCAACGGCCGCTTCCTGTACGCCCGCGCCGCCATCAACTTCTGACCAGGACGCGAGGGGGTTCGGTACGCCCCCTCGCGCATATCTGGCCCGGCAAGATTGGACTGGCCAATTGGTCTGTGACTGCCTACCCCTTCCTCTCGAGGACGTGGGTAGGAGTTGCCGGTGCGAATGTTCGAAAAGGTGCACCAGCGGCTGGCAATGCCGGCGCTGGCGGCGGACATTCGCCATGCGGACGGCCATCGCATGATGACGACGAGAACGGTCGCAGCACTGGCGGTGCTGACGCTCGCCGGCACGGCCGCGGCGCAGAGCAACCTGCCGCGGGTCCAGCCGGTACAGGTCGATCCCGCGCGTCCCGACTGGGAAAATCCGGCGGTGTTCGCCCGCGGCGCGCTGCCCGCGCACGCCACCGGTTTTCCGTTCGAGAGCCGCACCAAGGCGCTTGCCGATGAACGCGAACGCTCCAGCCGCTTCCTGTCGCTCGACGGACGGTGGAAGTTCGCGCTGTCGCCCAACGCCGACGCGCGCCCGACGGGGTTCGAGCGCCCGGAATACGACGTGTCGGGATGGAAGGACATTGCAGTGCCCGCCGATTGGCAGGCCGAGGGGTTCGACCAGCCCCGCTACAACAACATCACCTACCCGTTTCCGGCGAACCGGCCGCTGATCCCGCATGCGACCGATCCCGTCGGATCGTACCGGCGCGATATCCAGATCCCGGCCGGCTGGTCGGGATCCGACGTCATCCTGCACATCGGCGCCGCGGGATCGGCCTACGAGGTTTGGGTCAACGGCACGGCCGCCGGCTATGCCGAGGATTCCAAGCTGCCTCGGGAATTCGACGTCACCCGCCTGTTGAAACCGGGCAGGAATACGGTGGCGATCCAGGTGTTTCGCTGGTCCGACGGCAGCTATCTGGAAGATCAGGACTTCTGGCGCGTGTCCGGCATCGAGCGCTCGGTCTATCTGATCGCCGCTCCGCCCGCGCGGGTGACCGACGTCTTCGCCCGGGCGGGTCTCGACGCGCGCTACCGCGACGGCCAGCTCGACGTCGCGATGACGACCACCGCGCGCGCGCGCGGCATGACGGTGCGCGCCACGCTGCTGGACGGCGGGCAAACGGTGTCGACCCGCGACACCGCCATACGCGACGAAGCGCCGCGGATCACCGCGACCATTCCGGCGGTGCGGCGGTGGACGGCGGAAACGCCGAACCTCTACACGCTGCTGATCGAATTGCGCGATCCCGCCGGCCGCGTCGTGCAGGCCACGGCGCAGCGCATCGGCTTTCGCACCGTGGCGATCCGGGGCGGGCTGGTCGTCGTCAACGGCCGTCCCATCACGATCCGCGGCGTCAATCGCCACGAACACGATCCCGAGACGTTCCACGTCATCTCCGAAGCATCGATGCGCCGCGACATCGAGCTGATGAAGCGCAACAACATCAACGCGATCCGCACCTCGCACTATCCGAACGACGAACGGCTCTACGCGCTCGCCGACGAATATGGCCTGTACGTGATGGACGAGGCGAATATCGAGAGCCACGGCTATCTCATCAACGCGCGCCAGACCGGCATCGACCGCAGCAAGATCGAGATCGGCTACGATCCCGCTTGGCGGGCGGCACAGGTTTCGCGGGTCGCCAACATGGTCCTGCGTGATCGCAACCACCCTTCGATCATCTTCTGGTCGCTCGGCAACGAATCGGGCAACGGCCCCAATTTCGAGGCCGCGGCCGCGGAGGCGCGGCGCCTCGACCCGACGCGGCTGATCTCGTTTCTCGGCTGGACGCAGCTGGAGGATCACCGGCCCAACCGCTTCGTCGACATCTATGCGCCGATGTACGACGGGATCGACCAGATGGTCGATTACGCCAACCATCGCGAACTGACGCAGCCGATGATCCAGTGTGAATATGCGCATATGCAGGGCAATTCGGGCGGCAATCTGATCGATTACTGGAATACCATCTACGCGCATCCCGACCGGTTGCAGGGCGGCTTCATCTGGGACTGGGTCGACCAGTCGATGTACCGCTATACGAAGGACGGGCGGCGCTATTGGGGCGACGGCAGCTCGTATGGCGCCAATCCGGGCGGCGAGATCGAGTTCGGCGACGGGCTCAACCAGCCCGACCGGACGCCCAATCCGCACCTGTTCGAGGTGCAGAAGGTCTATTCCCCGATCCAGTTCGCCGCGATCGACGCGGGCGCCGGCCGCTTCGCGGTGATCAACCGGCACGACTTTCGTGACCTTTCGGGCTTTGCCTTTCGGTGGGAGGTGACGGCGAACGGGGTGTCCATCGCCGGTGGCGCGGGACCGGCGCTGAACACCGCGGCCCGGTCACGCCAGTCGTTCGCCCTGCCGCTTGCCCGCATCGCGCGGCGGCCCGGCGTCGAATATCTGGTGACGATCCGCGCCACGGCGCGCGCGGGATCGATCCCGCTGGTCGCGGCGGGCGCGACCGTCGGCTGGGAACAGTTCGCCCTGTCCGCCCCCGCCGCGCCGGGCGCCGCCACCGCGGGCGCCGTCGCGATGGAGGATCACGACGGCACCGTCACCTTATCTGCGAACGGCGCATCGCTGGCGGTCGATCGGGCCACTGGGCTGCTGGCCGGCTATCGGATCGGCGGGCGCGCGATGCTGCGCGACGGCACACCGCATTTCTACCGCGCGTTGACCGACAATGATATCGGGACCGATCCCGGCCGCACGCATGCGATCTGGGACACGATGTCGCGCAACCGCCGCATCGACGCGATCGAGACGTCGCGGCTCGCCGACCGCAACGCGAGCGTTACCGTCCGAATGACGATGGGCGACGATGCGGTGCGTTTCGTCACCCGCTACCGCATGGATGCGCAGGGCGCGGTGAGCGTCGATGCGGACTTCACGCCGCTGCGGCAGGACCTGCCCGACCCCCTGCGCATCGGCTTCCTGTATGCGATGCCGCAGTCGTACCGGACGGTCGGCTGGTATGGCCGCGGACCGCACGAAAGCTATCAGGATCGCAAGAGCGGCGCGATGATCGCGCTGTGGCGCGGCGCGATCGCGGCGCAGAACCACGACTATATGCGGCCGCAGGAAACGGGCAACAAAACCGATGTCCGCTGGATGGAGCTGACCGGGACGGATGTGCCCGGACTGCGCATCACGGGCGCGCAACCGCTGTCGATGAACGTGTTGGCGTTCCCCTACGACGATCTGGCCCGCGCCGCGCCCGGCACGCGCCGCAGCAGCGATATCGTCCCGCGCGACCATGTGTCGCTGCTGGTCGATGCGATCCAGTCCGGCGTCGGCGGCAACACCCAATGGAACGCTTCGGGCAGGCCGCTGCCGCAATATCGCATACCGCTCGTACCGCGACACTTCGCCTTCCGCCTGACGCCCTTCACCGGCGCCGGCACCGCCACGGCGGCAGCGCGACCGGCACAGGCGACGGTCGTGCAATAGTCAGCCGAGCGCCGCCAGTGCCGCGAGCCGGGCGGCATCGATCGGAATGATCGTGCCGTGGTTGGCACCGGCGGGCATGGCGATTTGGTCGGACACGTCGCGCCACGTCCGGCCGTCGCGCGAGGCGACGGCGCCGAAGCGTTTTTCGGTATAACGGTCGAAGAACAGCAAGATCTCGCCATCGACGACGATCGCGGTCGGCCCTTCGCTCCACGCCGGCGTGATCGGCGGCGATAACGGGCCGATCCGCGGCGGCGACAAGGTCACGTCCGCCGAGTGGATCACCTTGCCGGACGGCGGCTCGCGTTCGTCCTTCACGAACATCATCGTCCCTGCGCGCCATGCGACGAAGGTCGCATCGATCACGCTGTAGCCGGGATCGTAGAACAGGGTCGTCGGCGCGAAGCGTCGGAAGTCCCGCGTCGTCGTCGCATACAGGCGATGATCGCGCACCTCGGGGCCCTTGCCGACGGTACTCGCCCAAACGATCAGGAATTGCCCCGCCCGCGCGTCCCACGCCAGTTCCGGCGCCCAGGTGTTGGCGGTGTCCGGAAACGCCGCCATCACCGGCACCGCCTGTTGCGTGGACCAGTGGATGAGGTCGGGCGACGACGCATGGCCGATGGTGATGCCCGTCCACCCCGTCGTCCAGACCATGTGGAAAAGGCCGGTGCGTGGGTCGCGAGCGATACTGGGATCGCGCATCAGCCGGTTTTCGCCCACCATGGGCGCCAGGATCGGCGCGCCGCCGCGGACCGCGCGATAGCGCCAGCCATCGTCGCTGATCGCAAGCCGCATCCCTGCGCCGCCATTGTCGGCGTTGTGGAAATAGCTGAACGCGAACCCGCCGCGCGGTCGCGCCGCCAGCGCGGGCATCGCCAACGTCGCGGCCAGCGCGCCGCACACCTGTCGCCGGTCGATCGTCATTGCGTGCGTCCCCAATGTGTCGGTGTGGCGGACAGGGTCAGCCGCAGTTCGCCGCCCGCTACAATGTCCGCCTGCCGCAGGAAAGGCGTCGTCAGCGGGCGACCGTTCAGCGTCGCCGATGCGATATAGATCCGGCCCTGCCGCCAATTGGAGGCGACCACCGCGAACGGCTTGCCCCCCTGCGACGTGATGACCCCGCGCGGCTGGTGCGGCGCATGCAGATAGTACAGGTCGGTCGTCAGCTTCGGGAACAGTCCCAGTCGGTTGAAGACGTAATGCGAACTCATCGCGCCATTGTCCTCGTCGCCGGGATAGGCGTCGGGGGTGAAGCGGCGGTAGATGCGATCCGCCCAATAGCTTGCCAGGTCGGGCCGACCGACATCGCTGAACAGCCACGGCGTGGCGAAGCTCGGCTCGTTGGTGATATCGACCAGATTGGCGTCGAGCGCGTGGCGCAGCCGCTCCGTGAAGCGCTCGCGCCCGCCCATCGCCGCGATCATACCGGGCAGATCATGCAGCATCGTGTATGAGTAGACCCAGGCGGTGCCTTCGTAAAAGCCGACGTTGTCGTATTTCTTGCCGTCCCAGCCCAGCTTGGGATCGATCGCCTGAAACCTGCCGTCCGCGTATCGCGGCATGATGAAGCCGCGATAGCCGTCGCTCGCCGCGTCGGCGTTCCAGACGTTGCGCCAGTTCTGCGAACGCCTCGCCAGCATCGCGGCGAGGTCGGGCTGACCCGCCGCCGTCGCCAGCCGCGCGGCGTAATAATCGTTGAGCGCGAAAGCGGGCGTCGACGACCCCGACCGTGCGCGCTGATTGTCGGGTTCCGGGCTGCGGTCCCCGACCGCGAACCAGCCCTGCACCAGATAGCGCGGTCGCCGCTCCTCCAGCGCATTGTGCAGCGACACCGCCGCCACCCGCGTCCAGTCGATCCCCGGCACTCCGCGGATCAGCCCCTCGCCCAGCACATTGTCGACCTCGTCGCCGCCCTGCCCGACGTGATAGTTACGTCCGGCGATGAACGCGGTGTGCGCCGCGCCATAGCGTTCGAACGTCCGCACGATCGATGCGACGTTGCCGCGATAGGCATCGGGCCGCAGCAGCGTCATCAGCGGGATCGCGGTGTGATACGTATCCCAGAGGGTGTAATAATCGTCCCAGTGCGGCGCCATGCGGTCCTGCACCGGCTGGTCGCGGGTGCGGTCGCGCGGCTGGACGGCGCTGTGGTAGAGCGCGGTGTAGAAGCGGCGCTTGTCTGCGTCCCCCACGCCCTCGATCGTCGCGCGGGCCAGTTCGCGGTCCCACGCCGCCGCGGTATCGCGCCGCACCGCGTCGAAGTCCCAGCCGGGCATGTCCTCGGCGAGCAGTTCCGCCGCGCGCTCGGCGCTGGTGAACGACACCGCGACCTTCATCAGGACAGGTTCGTCCGGCTTGGTGTCGAACTGCCACCAGCCGGCGAGCTGCGTATCGGCGGGTGCGCGCGCCGTCGTCGCGCCGGGCTGGTCCTGCGCGCCGTTGCGCACGCCCCAGGCGGTCGGCTTGCGGTCGAGCTGTGCGACGAACCAGATATCGACCTCGGCCGGGTTCCAATAGCTTTTGGCACGCACGCGCGCGGTGATCCGCCCCGTTGCCGGATCCAGCGTAATGTCCGACCCCGCGCTCGCCAGTTCGCCGCGGATCTTGCGCGTGACGTCGAACACCATCGTCGCGCGCGCACCCTGCGGATAGGTGAAGCGATACAGCGCGGCGAACGGCGCCGGCGTCACCTCCGCGCGGATGCCATAGCGGGTCAGCGTCACTGCATAGGCATCGGCGGCCAGCCGTTCGTCCGCCTTGGGCGACAGATGCTGCGCCTCGTCGAACACCGGTGCGCCGGTCTGCGGCGACACCAGGAACGTGCCATAGGTCGTGCGTCCGCCCGACCCTTGCGTATGCAGTTGCGCGAAGCCGCTGATCGGCGCGGCATGGTCATAGCCCGCGTTGCTGCCGACGAGCGTTTCCGGACTGGGGTGGATCGACCCCGCCGGGCGCGTTGGACCGGGGACGGTATCGCCCTGATCGTCGTTGCCGGTGCCGATCAGCGGATCGACGTAGCGCGACAGGCCGACGCCCTGCTGCGCGGGCGCCGCGGTGGCGAGGCACAGGATCGCGGCGACCGCAAGCGGACGGGCGGAACGGAACGTCAGGGTCAATGGCCTCTCCCGGATCATCATCGTCGGCGGCGATGCCGCTCGACCTGCCATCTGCAAAGTGGCATGACCATCATCGACCAAACACGACGAACTGGCAAATCCAATTTCGGGACGGATGATGACGATGCGGCGCTTCACCTTGCTGCTGGCGAGCGGCCTGATGACCAGCGGCATTGCGACCGCCGCGCCGCTCGGCCTCGACCGCGCGACCATCGTCGCCGATCCGCACGGCATGGCGGGGACGGAGCGGATCGCCGCCGACATGCTCGCCGCCGACCTTGCCAGCGTCGGCGCGGCGAAGCCGGGGATCGTCGGGACCATCGATGCCTGTCGCACCGTCTGCATCGTCATCGGCCGCTACGATGCGCCCGCCATCGCCGCACTCGCCCGCGCCGGGAACGTCGATCTGTCGATGCTCGCCGGCGGTTGGGAACGCTACGTCCGCGCGACCGTGCGCCGCGACGGGAGGACGCTGTTGCTGATCGCCGGATCGGATCGGCGCGGCGCGGTCTACGGCGTCACAGACCTGTCGCGCGCGATCGGGGTGTCGCCGTGGAGCTGGTGGGCCGATGTCGCACCCCGCCGCCGCGCTTCGGTCGGCATCGACGATGCGACCTTCGTCTCGCGCCCGCCCTCGGTCCGCTATCGCGGCATCTTCCTCAACGACGAGGATTGGGGCCTGCAGCCCTGGGCGGCGAAGACCTACGATCCCGCCAAGGGCAATATCGGCCCGCGCACCTATGCCCGCGTGTTCGAGCTGATGTGGCGGCTGAAGGCGAACACGCTGTGGCCGGCGATGCACAGCGTCTCGACTCCCTTCTACGCCGATCCCGGCAATGCGCCGCTCGCCGACCGCTACGCGATCGTCGTTGGCACCAGCCACGCCGAACCGATGATGCGCAACAATTTGCGCGAATGGGACGAGGCCAGGCGCGGCGCATTCGACTTCACCCGCCGACCGGACGCCATCGCGGATTACTGGCGCGAACGCGTCGCGGCGACGCGCGGGCAGGAGGATATCTATACGCTCGGCCTGCGCGGGCTGCACGACGGCCCGATGCAGGGTGCCGCGACCACCGCGGAACGGCAGGCGATCCTTGAGCGGGTCTTCGGCCTGCAGCAATCGCTGCTCGCCAGGACGCTGAACCGTCCGGTCGCCGACATCCCGCAGGTGTTCGTCGCCTATCACGAATTGCAGGAGGCCTATGACGCTGGGCTCAAGGTGCCGGGCGACGTGACCTTGATGTGGACCGACGACAATTACGGCTGGCTGCGCCGACTGACCACCGACGCCGAGCGGCGGCGTGCCGGCGGGTCTGGCGTCTATTATCACTTGTCCTATTGGGGCCGTCCGCACGATTATCTGTGGCTCGGCACCACCCATCCGGCGCTGATCCGCGAAGAGATGGGCCGTGCCTGGGACAGCGATGCGCGGCGGATGTGGGTCGTCAACGTCGGCGACATCAAGCCGATCGAATATCTGACGCAATATTTCCTCGATCTCGCCTTCGACGACCGGCTGTTCGCCGCCGATCCGCAAATCCACCTGACCCGGTTCATGGCAGAACAATTCGGCGCGGCGGACGCGGGCGAGATCGCGGCGATCATGATGCGCTTCTACGACCTCGCCTGGGAACGGAAGCCCGAATTCATGGGCTTCGGCGAGACCGAATGGATCACCCCCAACCGCCCGAGCGCCTATGTCCAGTCCGACGGCGAGGAGGCGCAGGCGCGCCTTGCCGCCTATCGCGCGCTCGCCGCGCGGGCGGAGGCGGTGGCGGCACGGATGCCCGCCGACCGGCGCGACGCCTTTTTCGAACTGGTGCTCTATCCGGTTCGCGGCGCGGCGCGGCTCAACGATCGCATCCTGTCGCTCGACCTCGCTGCGCTCTACGCCCGGCAGCAGCGCGGCGGCGTCAACGTGTACGTCGATCGTGCCCGCGCCGCACATGCGGGCCTCGTCGCCGACGCCGTCGCCTATAATGCGCTGGCGGGCGGCAAGTGGCGCGGCATGATGGACATGGCGCCGCGCCGCCTGCCGGTGTTCGACGAACCGCTGTGGCCGCGCTGGACGACGGCGCAGCAGCCCGGTTGCCGGACCGCATCCTGGGGGCAGTGGATCGGGGACGAGAATGCGCTGACCTTCACCGCGGGCCAGCCGGCGGTGCATGAGGTGGTGCTGTACGGATCGCGCGCCGCAGAGGTGTCGTGGCAGCTGGACGGCGCATCGCCCGGCCTGTCGCTGACCACGACCAGGGGCACGCTGACCGCAGCCGGCGCCTATGAACAGCGGCTCGCCGTCGCCTATGACGGCACCGGCACCGGCGGTACGATGAGGCTACACTGCGATGGCGAACTGGTGGCGCTGCACATCGCGACGCAGCCTGCCATCGCCGCCGCCCCCGGCGTCGCGGTCGAGCGCGACCGCCGCGTCGCGCTCGCCGCGACCGCCGGCGATCCGGGCGGGTGGCAGCGGGTCGCCGGTCTCGGCAGCCTCGGCGGGTCGCTCCGCGCACCGCTCGACCTCCCCGCAGGACGCAGCACCGCGCCCGCGACATGGCGGTTCGCGACCATGACGCAAACCGATGCCACGCTGCGCATCGTCGGCCTGCCGACGCATCCGGTCGCGCCGGGCCGCAGCCTGCGCATCACGGTGCGGATCGACGATGCCGCGCCGGTGACGCTCGACCTCGCGACGCACGGGCGCAGCGACCAGTGGCGGGCCAACGTGCTGAGCAACACCGCGGTCGCGAGCGTGCCGCTGGCTCCACCGAAGCCCGGCGTCCACCGGCTGAGCATCGCGGCGCTCGACCCCGGCGTCATGCTCGACCGGATCGAGGTACAGTTCGACCGTGCCCGCCCGCTCTATGGGGCGGATCGCTAGCGACGACCCATCCTACCAGGCCGTACTGACCGGCCCCGCGATCGTCCGGTCCGCCAGTTCGCGGCTCGCCCACGACCGGAAACGGGCGACCCGGTCCAGGTGGAAGGCCGGCCCCGCCGGCACCCGCAGTGCATCCCCGTCGAAACCGTCGACATCCTGCATCCAGAACGCCGGGCGGGCATCGGCGGCGCGGGTCTGGATCTCGACATGCGACAGCGCGACGTTGCGCGCGTGGCGCAGGAAGAAGCCGGTGGCGGGAAGGTCGCCGAACATATCGGGCTCGGGATAGCCCGCCTCGTTCGCCGGCGGATCGATCGCCGCCATCGCCGCGGGCGCGCCGCCGACCTGTTCGACCAGCATGTTGCTGATCCGCACGTCCTCGACCGGATGACCCGCGATGCCGGCGACGATCGAGGGCATCGGCGCCGCACCGGACACGACGAGGTTGTCGATCGTCACGCGCTTCAACGTCCCCGGCGGCGTCCCCGCCGGGCCGCGCAGGCGACGACCCAGCCGCAGGAACACCGGCGCGGTGGTGACGTCGCGCATCGTCACGTTGGTGATCGCCACATCCTCCAGCCGCGCGCCGTCCACCGTCTCCAGCGCGATGCCGCGACAGGTGTCGAACACGCAATTGCTGATCGCGATGTTGCGAAACCCGCCGTTCGATTCGGTGCCGAGCTTAATCCGCCCATGCGTGCTCTTGGGCGCAGGTGGAAAGGCACGGAAACTGCCGTCCAGCACCGATCCGATCGCATAGCTGCCGCTGACCGTGCAATCCGATATCGTGAGATTCTCCGTCCAGCGCGGATAGCCCAGCGCGAACGAGGATTTCGGGCAGATCGCATCGTCCCACGGCGCGTTGACCGTGCACCGGCTGACATGGACGTTGCGGCAACAGTCGATGTCGAGCCCGTCGCGATTGGTATCGACCAGCAGATTGTCGATCGTCATATTGTCGCATCCCGTCGCGAGCAGCGCGAACCAGCCCCCTTCGAGGACGCGGAAATCGCGCAGCGTGACGTTGCGGCACAGCTTCAGCGCGATCGCCTTGTCGCCGACGCCGGGCCGGCCCGAGATCGGTCGCCCCACGTCGTAATCGTGCCCGCGCCCCAGCCCCTTGCCCCAGATCAGCCCGGGGCCTTCGATCGCGATGTCCTCCAGCCCCTCGCCCCAGATCAGCGCGTTGCGCCAGTGGCCGTGGCCGTGATCCTGATAGGCGGCATAGGCCGATGGCAGGTCGGGCGCCGCGTCGTAACCGCCGCTCGCCATCCCCTCTATCGGCGTATCTGCCGCCAGCAGCACCGCGCCGGCGTCGAGATGCAGGGTGACGTGGCTGCGCAGCCGGATGCTGTACGACCGATAGGTGCCGGCGGGCAGCCATACCGTGCCGCCGCCCCGCGCCGCGGCATGGTCGATCGCACGGTTGATCGCTGGGCTGTCGAGCCCGCGCCCGTCGCCCTTCGCGCCGAAGCCGCGGACGTCGATGATCGCGCGGCCCTGCGCCAGCGCCGCCGCCAGCGGATGCCCGGCCCCCAATGCGGCGCACGCCGCCGCCCCAGACAACACACCACGCCGGTTCAACAGCACTGCGCTCATCTCGTCGTTCCTCCTGTCGCTTCCGCCCCAAAACAAAATGGCGGCACCCGTCGCAATCGGCGGGCGCCGCCAGTCGGGGGAGGAACCCTTGATCAGAACGTCGCGCGCGCCGTTACGGTGACGGTCCGTCCATCATAATCGGCACGCCGGATCAGGCGCGGATCGTTTTCATATTCGACGCGGATCGCGTTGGTCAGGTTGTAGGCGTCGAGCGAAAGCGACAGGTTCTTCGACACATTGTACGATGCGGACATGTCGAGCTGGCCGCGCGCCCGCACCTGCCGTGCCGCACCGGTGAAGGTGCCGGCGGACGCCAGATCGTATCTGCTGCGCAGGTTGTAGACGAAACGCAGTCCATAATCGCCGGTTTCGTAATAACCGATGATGTTGGCATTGTGCTTCGACACGCCGGGCAGCGTCGCCGTCGCGCCCGACGATGTCGTGCCGCTGACCGTCGTATAGGCGTAATTGATGCCCCCACCCAGGTTGCGCAACACGCCGGGCAGGAAGTCGAGCGTCTGCTGAAGGTTGAATTCCAGCCCGCGCACCGTGATCGGGCTGGTCTGGTTCACGAAACCGGTCGCCGCGACCAGGAAGGGTGTCGGCACCGCGCCGCCGGTGTAGATCAGGCTGCTCTGGCACTGGTCGCCGTTGACAGTCAGCGTGCCGAGGCCGAGCACGCTCGAATCCGCCGGGCAGAGCTGGCGCGGATCGCTGATCTGCGCGATCAGTCCGGTGATCCGCTTCTGGAACCCGGCGAGCGAGACGATGCCGTTCGGCCGGTTGTACCATTCCACCGATACGTCCAGCGACGTCGCGTCATACGGCTTCAGGTCGGGGTTGCCGAGCGTCACGGCATAGACGCCGCCGCTCGGGTTGCCGACGATCGTCGATGGCGTGAACTGGCGCGGCTGCGGCCGGACGTAGGTGCGATACGCCGCACCGCGCAGCAGCAGCTTCTCGGTGATGTCCGCGACCAGAATGAACGACGGCAGCAGCTTGCCGTAATCCTGCTTGTAGGTGTTGTTGCGGAAATCCGCCGGCGACCCGATCGTCCCGGTCAGCGATATGCGGTCGAGCGCGTTGATGACGTTGCGGGTATATTCGTAGCGCAGGCCGCCGTTGCCGCGCAGCGTCACGCCGCCCAGCTCGAACTCGTACTTCACCTGTCCGTAGGCGGCGGCGACGTCGTTGCGGTTGGTGAAGTTGTACAGCGCGTAATTGCTGTCGTTGTAGCGGATGTTAAAGCCCTGCGGCGAAAGGCCACCACCCGGATAGACGGTCACCGGGCGCAATTTGGGGAACGCCATGTCGATGGGCACCGACTGCCAGTTGCTGCTGATGCCGTCCACCCGGCCGCCGAAGAAGCTGTCGATTCCCGGCGACTGTTCGAGGAAGGAACCGTCGATATTCTGGGTCTGGATGCCGAACGCCGAGATGCGATAGCCCTGCGAGATGAACACGTTGCGTTCGAGCCGCGCGCCCACCTGGATTCCCTTGAGCGGACCGCCGTGGAACATCCGCTCCGCATCGAACTGATAGGCGTAGAGCCGGTTTTCGCCATAGGACTGCGTCCCGGTGAACTGAAGCCGGTTGCGCCGCAACGCGGCGGTGGGGGAATCGTAGAAGGCGGTCGGATCGGTGACCCCGCCCCAGAACCAGCCGTTCGGCGCGTTGGTGGTCACCGCGGGCGACGGCGCCATCGTGAAGTTGATCGCCGGAACGCTGCCCGCGCCGGTGTTGATCACGCCGTTGATGCCGTTGCCGGTCGTCGTCTGCAAGGTGTTGAAGTCGATCGCCTGTTCGATCGAATTGTTGTTCGCACGCGATACCGTGCCGAGGCCGGTCAGCTTGTAATCGTCGTTTTCCCAAGCACTGCGCGCGTTGAGACCCCACGACCGCTGCAGCGTCCCCAGTGAGCGCGTCGACGAGACGATATCGCCGTTGGTATAGCCGAGGTTGGTCACGAGGTTGCGCCCGTCGGACAGTTGCACCGGCGCGTTGAGCGCGGTGAGCTGGCTAGCCTGGTTGTTCGACAGGATCAGCAGATATTGCTTCGTGTTGGGCAGGCTGCGGTCGGTGTAGAAACCGGTCACGCTGATACTCGTCTGATCGTCGGGCTTCCATTCGGCGCCGCCCGCGCCCGTCCACAGATTGCCCTCGTTGACGCGGGCATATTGGCGGAACTGCGAATTGTAGAGCACGCCCGCCGCGGATGCCGATCCCGTGCACGACGGGCAGGCCGCCGACTTCGGATAGAAGCCGCCGAGCGATGCGGCGTTCGCCTGGGCCTGCGCCGCGGTGAAGGCGGTATAGCTGTTGAACAGGATCGAATCGCGGCGGAAGCTTTCGTGCTTGTACGCCAGCACGCCGAACACGCCGAAGCTGTCAGAGAAATGATGGTTGTAGCCGACCGTGCCGGCGGGTGCGAAGCGATCGCCGAGCTGGTTGTATTCCGCCGACGCCTTGATGAAGCCGCCTTCCTTCCGCTTCAGCGCGGTCGCGATTTCCAGATCGACGTTACCCGACAGGCCGCCCGACTGCGCGTTGGCGAGCGGCGACTTGTCGACGACGATCGCGCTGAAGATGTCGGCGTTGAACGCACCCAGCGGCGCGGCATCCGACAGGATCGGTTCGGCGAAGGCCACGCCGTTCAACGTCAGGCGGGCATATTCGCCCGGCAGGCCGCGCAGGTTGATCGTCGCGTTGCGACCCTCGGCCTCGCGGTTGATCTGCACGCCCGGAACGCGCTGCAATGCCTCGCCGACATTCAGGTCGGGGAACCGGCCAAGGCCGTCGGACGAAATGCCGTCGGTGATCGCGACTTCCCGGCGCTTGGACTGGATGGCATCGGTGTAGCTCTGCCGGAAACCGGTGACGACGATGTCGGACGCCTCGGTGTCGGTCTGTACCTGCACCGGGCCGTCGGCGGCCGTGGTCTGATCGGGGTTGTGCGGGGTCGCGACGGTCGGTGACGGCGGATTGCCGGCCTGATCGGGCGTGAGCGCCTGCGCCAACGCCGGCGGTCCCGCCAGCATCGTGGCGGCGAGCAGCATCGCACCGAGCGAACGGCGCTCCTTGTTTCCGACGAACATCGTTTTCCTCTCCCTTTCGAGGCCTTTGCCAGACCTGCCCGCATGATCGATCCCGCCCGATCACCTCTTTCGGGTGACGCGACGGCGGATTGGTCATCCATTTGGCTAGGCCAATCTGGACTGACGCCGTTCTTGTGTCAATCCACCATCTATGGGATTGTCCCGGCATGAGGCCACGTCCCGAAAAGCTGTACCAGCGCGTCGTCAATGCGATCAGCAGCGCGATCGAACAGGGGCGCTATGCCACGGGCACCCGGCTGCCCGGCGAGCGCGAACTTGCGGAAGAATTCGCGGTCAGCCGCCCGACGATCCGCGAGGCGATGATCGCGCTGGAAATCCGCGGCCTGGTCGAGGCGCGTCACGGGTCCGGGCTGTACGTGACGGCGCCCCCCGCCAACACCGCCGAACCGACCGAGCTGGACATCGGCGCGTTCGAACTGCTTGAGGCGCGCATCCTTTTCGAAGGCGAAACCGCCGCCGTCGCCGCCACCGTGATCGACGACGCGATGCTGGATAGCCTAGACCGCACGCTCGCCGACATGGCGCGATGCGACCCGGCGGGGGCCGACGCGATGGCCGCCGATCGCCAGTTCCACCTCACCATCGCGGAGGCGACCGGCAACAGTGCGATCAGCACCGTCGTCGAGATGCTGTGGAGCCTGCGCGACCGCGCGCCTCTGAGCGCACACATGTTCGCCGAGGCGCGGCGCGAAGGCGTCAATCCCCGAGTCGAGGAACACCGTCTGATCGTCGACGCCTTGCGCAGCCGCGATTCGGCCGCGGCGCGCACCGCGATGCGCAACCACCTGAAGCGGGTGATAGAGGATCTGCTGGAGGCGACCGAGGTCGAGGCGCTGCGGCGCACCAAGTCGGAGATCGAGGAGCGCAGGGGCGCTCTTCATCGCCGACTCCACGCCTGATCGGGGGCGACCCGGCAGACCTTACCGATCGTCGGGGCCAATTCACCGCGCCGCTGCCGAATACGACGCTAGCCCGGCATCAACACGCGTGCGGCTTGCAGTTGATGCACGTCAACTGGCGGTAAAGATTTGCCAAAACGCATTTCCCTTGTGGCCTGACCAATTTGCGCGGTAGGTGCCGGCCGGACACGCCGATCAGGCGGCGATGGGAGGACATGGCATGCAGCGACCGAAGGCATTCGCGGTGGGTCGACGCACCCTTCCCCTCGCCTTTACTATTGCCGCGCTATTCGGCACGGCAGCGACAGCCGCAGCGCAGAGCGCCGACGCCTCGCGCGCTTCGATCGTCACCCTGACCGCCAGGGATGGTCACACCACGCGCCTGTCGAGCTATGGCGAGGGCATCGTCCGCATCCAGCACCGCTTCGGCACGGCGCCGTTCCTCGACGATCGGCATTATGCGGCGGTGCTGCCCGACCGGATGGGCGGTACGCTGACGCTGCGCGATGCCGGAACGGCCTGGACCATCGTCGCGCTATCGGGACTGCGGATCGACGTCGCTAAGGCGGACGCAACGGTGCAGGTCGTCCGTGGTGCCGACCCGCTGCTGGCCGAAGCCGGCGCGGCATGGCGGCGCGACGGGCGCATGGGCCAGGCGTTCCGCTACCGCGCCGGCGAACGCTTCTTCGGGTTCGGGCAGGCGCCGCTCGGCAATACCGATCGGCTGGAGGTGACCGGCGAAACGGTACGCCGGAACTATGGCGAGGATCCCGTGCCCACGCGCGGCGCGCAGGGCAACCTGCTGGTCCCCTTCTACATCTCGCAGCGCGGCTATGGCATCTTCTACAATACGACCTTTCCCAACGACATGGCGTTCGGCGCGCGCGGGCGATATGCCGCGCAGTTCGACGTCGGGGCGGAGCCGGCGGAGATCGACTATTTCGTCTTCGACGCGCCGCGCCCCGCGGCGCTGATCGAACGCTACACCTGGCTCACCGGTCGCCCGATCCTGCCCCCGCGCTGGGCCTTCGGTCTCCAGCTGTCCGACAATGAGCCGGAGGTGCAAGGGCTGGTCGACGCGGCGTGGTGGCGGACGCAGGTGGAGCGCCATTATGCCGCCGGCTTCCCGCTCGACCACCTCGTCTTCGATAACGACTGGCGCCAGGGATCCGGCGCCTGGTCGGGGTCCAGCTTCGCCTTTTCCGGCGAACGCTGGCCACACCCGGAGGCGTTCGCCGCCTGGTATCGGCCGCTCGGCCTGTCGGTGACGCTCGATCTCAACATGAACGTCGCCAAGAACAGCGATGGCTGGAAACCCGCCTTCAACCTGCCGGTCGCCGGCGGATGTCCCGACCAGCATGCCGACAGCTATCCCGATTACTCTAATCCCGCGACGGCACGCTGGGTCTGGCGATTGTTCTGGACCAAGGCCCTCGATCCCGCGCTGCACTATCCCGGCGAGGCGTTGTGGATGGACGAAACCGATGCGGTCCGCACCGGACCCGGTTGCGTGCTCGACAGCGCGCGCGTCCATGACGGCCGCACATGGCTGGAAACGCGCAACGTTTATTACCTGCAGGTCGCGCAGGCGGTGGTGGAGCGCGGATGGTTGCCGCATATGCGCCTGCAACGCGACGGACGCACCTATGTCCCCCGACCCTATGTCTGGCTGCGCGGCGGATCGGCGGGCGGGCAGCGGCTGGGCCTCCACTGGACCGGAGACCTGTTGCAGGATCAGGACAGCATGCATGGGCAGCTGCTCGCCATGCAACAGTCCGGATTGGCGGGTTATCCCTATTTCAACCACGATGCCGGCGGCTTCATGCCGCTCAAGCCGTTCGCCGAAAACACCGGCTTCGACCGCGAGAAGGTCAACCTGACCGACAACACCTACGTGCAATGGGCGATGGCATTCGGCAGCTTCACGCCGATCTGGCGACCGCACGGCCTGTTCTCGCCCCGCTGGCCTGCGTCGCGCTCGCCGCAGGTGCAGCAATGGGCGACATTCTATGCCCGGTTCCGCTACGAATCGATGCCCTATATCTATGGCGCGGCGGTCGATGCCGCGCTGACTGGCATGCCGATGGCGCGGGCGATGCTGCTGTCCTATCCAGACAGCGAGCGTGCCTGGCAGTCGCCCGACCAATATATGTGGGGTGGCGATATCCTGGTCGCTCCAGCGACGACATTGTCGGGCAGCCCGGAAACCAAGACGGTCTGGCTGCCCCCCGAAAAGCGCTGGTACGGCCTGTGGGACGATCGCGGCTATGACGGGGATCAGGTGATCCGCTACGCCACCAAGTTCGGGTATATCCCCGCCTTCGTCCGGGCCGGCGCGATCCTGCCCAAATACGATTATGCGCGCAGCACCGCGAAACAGGATCGCGCTCACCTGACGCTCGACGTCTATTCCGGGTCTGACGGCGGCTACGTCCTGACCGAAGACGATGGTTATTCGATGGACTATCGCGACGGCGCGATCGCGAGGACCCGGTTCCGCTATATCGAGGGTGCGGCCGGCCGCCGGCTGACCATCGACGCCACCACCGGCACCTACCGCGGCGCGCCCGTCGCACGGCGCTACACCGTGCGATTGCACGGCTTGGCGCGGGCGCCCGGGGCCATGCGCGTCGGCGGACACCCATGCGCCCTGCAATGGGATGCGAAGACGCAGGTGGCGCGATGCGACTTCCAGGCCGCAACCACCGTCGCCACGGCGATCGACATCGCCGACTGAGCCGCACCGGCGCGGCGGCGGCTCAGCCGATCTGCAACTCGGCCTCCGCCCCGTCCCACTTGCCCGTCAGCCCCGGCACCTCGTCGAGCTGCCGCAGGGCGGTAAAGCGGCCGCGCTCCTCGCGATAGCGGACGATCTCGAAGCCATGTCCCTTCAATTGGGCGACGGTGTCGAGATCCTGGGCGGAAGCGGTATTGAGATCGATCATGCATCATCCATGCGGCACGGACGCACGCACGGCAACGCCGACGCTTCGCGTGATGCGCCCAACCTCACGCATCCGGTCGCGAAGGGGTACGAATGCGATAACGCCGCGGGACCCATTAGCCCACGCGACCCGACCACAGCGACGCGATCCAACGCACGCGATCCTGCGGCACCGGCGCGCAACCCGCCCCGGGACGGTCGCCGGCGAGGAGGCTGAACGTGGCGCACCACCTGGGGACCCAGACCCGCGCCGTGGCTCACGCGGTCCTGGTGGATACGCCATGCAGGTCTTGGGCGATCAGAACCGTCCGCCGACCTCGACGCCGTAGAAGCGCGGCTCGCCGGCGATATAGGTCGGCACGCCGAAGCCCCCGCCGGTGTTGCCGGCGTCGAGCAGATAGCGCTTGTTCGTTAGGTTGCGCGCGAAGCCGCCGATCCGATACCGGCCGTCCGCAATGTCGACGCCGGCGCGCAGGTTGATCAGCGTATAGCCGCCCTGGCTGATCGCTTCCGAATTCGGCAGTTCGAAATAGACCTTGCTCTGGTAGCTGGCGGACGGAGTGGCATAGAAGACGATGCCGTCGCGCACCGGCAGGCGCAGCGTCGCGCCGCCGGATGCGGTATATTTCGGCTGGAGCCGGAAACGCGCGCCGGCGTAGTTCGCGGCCACGTTGCCGCCGCCATCGATCTTGCCGTCGATATAGGCGAAGCTGCCGAATAGCGACAGCATCTCGCCGAAGCGATACGTCGCCTCGGCCTCGATGCCTGGGTTCTTCGCGGAGCCGGCGCTCTGCGTCGTGGTGACGCCGTTGTTGGTGACGGATACCTGGAACCCGTCATAGGTCTGGTAGAAGGCGGACAGCGTGCCGGACAGCCCGCCGACGTTAGCCTTGATGCCGCCCTCATAGTTCCAGACCGTCTCTTCGGGCACGATTTGCAGGTTGGGCGTAACCGGCGTGCCGACGCGTGCTGCCAGCTGGACGACCGGCGACCGCCGGCCCTTGCTGATCGTCGCATAGAGATTGAAGCCGTCGCCGACACGGTAGAGCGCGTTGAACCGCGGCAGGATCGCGGTGAAGGACTTTTGCGCGATAAATTCCACGCCGCCCGTGTCTGCGGTGCCGAGCAGGCTGCTCCGCACGCCCAGGCCGGCGAGGATGACCGAATTGGGCTGGACCGAACTGTAGCCGGACTTGCGCCGTTCGATCAGGATTCGCGCGCCCGCGGTCAGTTCGAACCGTTCCGCTGGAATCCACGTGCCGTCGGCGAAGACCGAATAGCTGTCGTTGTGCCCGTAGTTCGTAAACACCGAACTATAGGGCAATTGCGTTGCCGCCCCGCGCGTAAGCAGCGCGGTCGCACGGGCCGCTGACACGGTGCCGTTGGGCGCGACGCAAGCGGGGCCCGTCGGAATGCCGGCGGCGTTCAGCCCGTTCCGGACCGCAGCGAAGGTGCTGCTGACCGAGCAGGCGAGGTACGTGCCCTCTTCCGTCGAGAACGGCACGCGCTGAAGATTGTCCTCGAAAAAGGCATTCCAGCCGAACGAGGCGCGATAGCCCTTCCCATCGAAGGCGAAGCGACTTTCGTGGTTGAACTGATGCCCCCGCGCATCCTCGGCAAATTCCAGATACCAGGCCGGCCCGCCGTCGGCGTCGAACACCTCGTTGCTCTTGAACCGCCGGAAGCCGTTGACGGTGGTGAAGGTGACACCCGGCGACAGATCAAGGGCAATTGTCAGGTTCGCGTCGTACACATCGCGCTTCAGTCCCAGCTTGGATGCGCCGAGCACCGACGCGCTAAACGGGGAGCCTGAAAGTTCGGCATAGCCGTAATCGCCCGTCTGCCCCCCGGTCGGGGCGAAGGCGCGGCTTTTGAACGCGGTGCCCGGATTGCGCTGCCCGTCATACGTCAGCACCAGATTGGCCTCGACCGCGCCGGTCGGCCGCCAGCGCAGCGTACCACGCACCCCGCGCTGGTCCTGGCCGTTCAGATCGTCCTGATCGACGCGACCCTGGTTCTGGTTGGGCACGTTCGGATCGCCTGCGATGTTGCGGACATAACCGTTGCGGTACTTGTATGCGAACGCCAATCGGCCCGCGAGCATGTCGTTGCCGGCATTCAGATAACCCGACACCTGGGTCCGGTCGTAATTGCCGTAGCTCGCCGTCAACCCTGCGGACGTGCCGGCCACGGCGGGAGCGGACACGATGCTGACCGCACCGATCGCCGCGGCCGTGCCGAACAGGGTCGCTTGCGGGCCCTTCACGACCTCAAGCCGGGCGATGTCGAACAGGTCCTGATAGGCGCCCCGCGATCGCGAGATGTCGATCCCGTTGTAATAGAGCGTCACGCGCGCACCCTGCTGCGCCGAGCCGCTGTCGGACGTGATGCCGCGGATCACGAAGCCCGGGTTGTTCGCGCTCTGCTCCTGAATGCGCAGGCCGGGCACGAACAACGCCGCCTCGGACAGGGAATTCACGCCGATGTCGGCCATCCGCGCGCCGGTCAATGCGGTTACGGTCACCGGTACGTCGCCGATCTTCTGTTCGCGCTTCTGTGCGGTGACGACGATATCGTTATCGGCACCCTCCGGCGCAGGCACCGTCGATGTCTGGGCAAAGGCGGTCGTCGCGGTGCAGGATAGCACGGTCAGACCGAAAGCGCGGGTAAGGTGGTTCATCGTGTCGTCCCCTGTTTGTGGGAGACGCCTAGGAACAACCGGTGTCACGTCCGCGACATAGCCGTGCCGGGACGATGACATATCCGCGTCAATCGCGTTACGTCATCGCGCGGCGGCCCTTCATCACGGTCGCGCTATGCCCGATGCTGGCCCCCGCGGAGCGCTGCTTGACCGTATCGACCATGATCCAGTCGTTGGTAACGCGATCGGCCGCGACCGTCAGCGCCATATAGCCGCGCCGCGCGGTATCGCACCATTTCAGCTCGGAGTTGGCGCGGACCAGCGCCGCGGCGACGCGGCCGGGATCGATGCCGAGGCCCGCTTCGTAACCGGGCGAGGTGACGCTGTGGCCCGCGAATTCGACCGCCGCGGGTCGCCCGTCCTGCACCAAGTCGTAGGCCCAGGCATTGTGGCTGTCGCCGGAGATGACGATGGTGTTGCCGCCCATCCCCTCGACCGAGCGCAGGAAACGCGCGCGCGCCGCCGGATAGCCGCCCCAATTGTCGAAGTTGAACGGCAGTCCGACGCGGGCGGCGGCGATCCCCGCCTGAAGGTAGCCGCGCGTCCGCTCGCTCGATCCACCCAGCCACGATGCCGCATCGGCCGGCATCACGGTCTGTCCCATGATCGTGCCGAACCCGACGATCTGCCACGGCCGTCCGCTCCGCACCGACGTGCGCATCGCATGCGACAGCCAGCTTTCCTGCTGGCTGCCCATCATCGTCACCGCGGGATCCATCCACGGGCCGTCGCGGAACGCCTTGAGCGCGGCGATCGGGTCGGCCTGTTTGAACAGCGGCGCGATGTCGGGCTGTTCGGTACGCGCGAGCAGCCGCGTCTCGGTGCGAAACAGCGTCGCGAGGCCGCCGATGTCATAGGCCTTCCACGGTTCGTCCGACACCGGCATCCATTCGCGAAACGCCTGGATCGCCGCCGCGCGGCGCAGGTTCCAGTCACCCTCGGTCGCCGGGCTGTGGTTT